>Ga0073928_10009896_pt1 | contig 11501 bp, 12 predicted proteins | sample PaiPotPPA55metaG_FD_76969 | JGI IMG/M metagenome (GOLD analysis project Ga0073928, IMG submission 76969) | Iron sulfur acid spring bacterial and archeal communities from Banff, Canada, to study Microbial Dark Matter (Phase II) - Paint Pots PPA... ...
ACCTCGGGTGAAGTACAGCCGCAGCGGAACGACCGTCAGTCCTTTTTCGGCGACGCGGCTCTGCAACCGCAGAATCTCCGCCTTGTGCAACAGAAGCTTCCGCGGCCGCGTCGGCTCCGCGTTGGAGAAGCTTCCCTGTTTGTACGGGGCGACGTGCATGCCCATGAGCCATGCCTCGCCGTCGCGAAACCGCGCGAAGGCCTCGCTCAGGCTCGCTCCGCCCTCGCGCACCGACTTCACCTCAGTCCCGGTCAAGACCAGGCCGGCTTCCACCGATTCGAGGATGTGGTATTCGTAGCGCGCCCGGCGATTATCGATCGCTGCGTTGCTCTTCGTCATCGCCGCAGGTGATCTTCCACGGCCTCGAGTCGTCCGCGCGAAACGAAACTGCCCTCGGCGTGAGCCAACACGTTGCCATGGTCGTCGAGCACGCTCGCATCGACGCCGAGCACGTTACGCCGCTGCCACGTCACGCGGCCGCGCACCTGGATCGGCCGTTCGAGCGGGACCGGCTCACGAAAGCGCACGCTGACCGCCGCGGTGACGCCGCGATGGCCTGCGAATCCGGCGGCGTGCGCCATGGCCTCGTCCAGCAACGCCATGACGATGCCGCCGTGGGCGATGCCGCGCCAGCCTTGATACTGCGCCGCCAGCTCCAGACGCGCGTAGACACCCTCCCCGTCCGGCGCGCGGTCGAAGTGGACGTGCATGCCGATCGGGTTCGTCGGTCCGCACGCGAAGCAGTTTCCGTCGTCGAAGGGGATTTCGCTCATCGTCCGGCGCGCAGGCGGTCGACGAGATACGAGGGCAGACGCGCGGCGCGCATCTTGCGCTGCACCTCTTCGATCGGATAATCGTAACGAGTCCACTCTACGCGGCGCCGCTCCGGATCGTACGTTACGAAGCACGGCTGGGGGTTGAGATCCCGCGGCTGTCCGACGCTGCCGACGTCGACGATATAGCGCTTCCCTTCCTCGAGCTTCAATTCGCCCCCGTGCTGCATGTGACGGTGTCCGATTCCTCCGTCGCCGTCGCGCACCCAGTACTCGGCGATGTGCGTGTGCCCCACGAAGACGATCGGCGCGTCGGTCTGCTCGAAGGCGCGTGCCGCCGCATCTTTGTCGAGAATGTACTCAAAGTAGCTCACCGGCGCACCATGGACGAGCAGAAAGTCGGGAAAACGCAGCTCGTAGGGGAGCAGGTTCAGCCACGCGCGACTCGCGTCGTCGAGCACGCCCTGCGTCCAGCCCATCGCGGCACGCGCGGCCCTGTTGAAACCCTCGACGCCGAAATTTTCCACGGCGGCGAGATCGTGATTGCCCAAAACGGCGTGCCGCGCGCGTTTCCGTAACGCTGCGATGCACTCGTTGGGGTTCGGACCGTAGCCGACGACGTCGCCGAGCGAGACGACCACGTCGTCGGGAGCGGCTAACGCAAGCGCTCGCTCGAGCGACTCGAGGTTGCCGTGGACGTCCGACAAAATGGCATACCGCATCGTCAGATGAATGCCTCCGCGAGCACGGCGCGCAGCGCCGACTCGAAGGCTTGGCGCATCGGCTCGGTGCCGACGCTCACCCGGACGTACGCGTCGAGCGGGGGCGCCCCCGGCTTGCGAATCCAGACCCCGCGCGCCAGCAGCTCGTCCATTATCCGCGTGGCGCGCTCGGCGCCGCCGAAATCGATGCATACGAAGTTCGTCCGCGACTCGATGTAGCGCCGCCCCAGCTCTCGCGCAACGCGATAATAGTCTTCGCGCGCGCACACGGTCTCGGCCACGACGTAACGACGAAACTCTTCGTCGTGCAGTGACGCGAGGGCGCCGACCTGTGCGTTGCGGTTGATTCCGTAGTGAAGGCGAATCTTCTGGAAGGTCGCGACGGTGCGCTCGGTGGCGAGCGCGTAGCCGATGCGAGCGCCGGCCATGCCGTACGCCTTCGAGAAGGTGCGCAGGCGGATCAACCGGTCCTCGAAGACCGGCGGAAGCAGCTCCGCCTCATCGACGAAATCGGCGTACGCTTCGTCGAGCAGGAGGAGCGCGTCGTGAGGCAGCTCGGCGTAGAAGCGCTCCATGTCGGCGCGCGAGATGAATCGGCCGCTGGGATTGTCGGGATTGGCCAGGTACACGACCCGCGGCGCGTCGCGCCGTGCTGCGCCGATCAGGCTCTCGCAATCCGGCGTGCCGTCGTCGAGATATGCGACCGAGATCGGGCGTGCTCCGTATCCGACGACGTGATAGTTGAACGTGGGATACGTCCCCCGAGCGCTCAGCGCCGCCTCACCCGGCGCGACGAACGCGCGCACGGCCAAGCCCATCAGATCGTCGATACCGGACCCCACCACGATCTGCTGGGGCCGGCACCGATGTTTCTGTGCGAGCGCGTCGCGCAAATCCAGCGACTCAGGATCGCCGTACCACGAGAGCCGCGCGAGCTCGCCGCTCATCGCCTCCACCGCTCGCGGCGACGGGCCGAAGGCGCTCTCGTTTGCGCCGAGACGCACGAGCTCGCGCCGGTCCGTTTCGCGCATCAACTGTTCGGGGCCGATGAACGGCGTCGTCGCGGGAATCGCTTCGACCGCGCGCGTCGGACGAATCACTGAAGGAACCTCAGCCTCCCAAAAAACGATGGACGGTGACGGGCGTGCCGGCGGGCCATTCCTCATCGCGCTCTTCCATGATGACGAAGCCGTCGGCCCGCGCGGTAACGCTCACTGAAAACGAGCGCAAGGGAAGTGGATGCGCCAAAGGGCCTCCTCCATCATCCTGCAAGGCGACGGGAACGTACCACGTCCATCCTTGACGGCTTCGCGCAGGCTCGGCGAGTCGCGCCGCGACCGTGGGCGCATCGACCGGCGCGCCGACGAGCGCCGCAACGATCGGCGCCGCTACGGCCTCCAACATCAACAGCGCCGAGGTCGGGTTGCCGGGTAATCCGAGGATTGGCTTCCCGGCATGCGCGCCGAACAGCGTCGGCTTGCCGGGCTTGACACGCAGGCCGTGAATCACGACGCCCGGTCGCGCAACCGCCGCAACGGCGTGGGGCAGACGATCGCGGTCGCCGACCGACGATCCTCCGCTCACGACCACCGCGTCGCTTTCCGCAATGGCATCGCGCAACGCCGACTCGAATTCGTCCGACTCGTCGTGCAGCGTCGGATAGTGTCGCGCACGCGCGCCCATCGCGCGCAACGACGCCGCGATGGCGTAGCGATTCGAATCCCGAATCTCGCCCGGAGCGGGACGCGCGTCGGGCGCGACGAGCTCGTCGCCGCTCGATAGCACGGCGACGACGGGACGCCGGTAAACGGGAACGGCCGTCACGCCCAGGGTTGCGAGCACTCCGACTTCGGGCGCGCGGATCCGGCGCCGGGCCGGGAGGATAGTCTCGCCTCGCAGCATGTCCCCGCCGCGCTCGGCGACGTTGTCTCCCGCTTTCACTCGCTCTTCAATTATAACGACGCCGCTCTCGACGCGAACGTCTTCGAACGGAACCACCGAGTCCGCGCCTTTGGGGAGCACTCCGCCGGTTGGAATCCGCACGGCCGTCGCGGGCGCTGCGGCGTCGTCCGGAGCGGCGCCCATGCGCACCTCGCCGCCGATGCGAAGCGCACCCGGCGTGGCTTGCGCCGAGACGGCGTAGCCGTCCATGAGCGAGCGCGGGGCGTTGGGATAATCGTCGTCGGCGACGATGGGCTCCGCCAGCACGCGGCCGAGCGCGTCGTCAAGCTCGACGCGTTCGGTCTGCGGCGGAGCCAGCGTGACCCGACTGAAGAACGCCACGAGCGCCTGACGCGGCGGGAGCAGCGTTTCGGGCGCAAAGGCCCGATCCGGTAGGACTGGATTTGCGGACTGCTTAATGGCGCGCTTCTCCATGCTCGACATCGCTCTGATTCGGCGCGATCCCGACCGCGTACGACACGCTCTCGTTCGTCGCGGGCTGGACGCCTCGGTGATCGACGAGCTTCTGCGCTACGACGAGGAGTACCGCTCCGCACTCACGGCGGTCGAACGGGCCAAGTCGGAGAAGAATCGCCTCTCGGCAACCATCGGCAAAGCGCCCGACAGGGCGGTCGCCGCGCGCGAGCTCCAACCCAAGATCGCCGAGCTTTCGAAGCACGTCGCCGAATTGGAAGAACGCGCTCGAGCACTCTCGCCGACCGAAGAAGATTCGCCGTTGCGAGCCCTGCTCGACAATCTGCCGAACGTGCTCGACGATTCGGTGCCCGACGGGGCCGATGAAACGGCGAATGTCGAGGTGCTTCGCTGGGGCGAGCCACGCCGGTTCGATTTTGCGCCGAAGCCTCATTGGGAACTGGGAGAATGTCTCGGCATCCTCGACTTCGCGCGCGCCGCGAAGCTCTCGGGCAGCCGTTTTGCGACACTCATGGGAGACGGAGCGCGATTGGCGCGCGGGCTGGCCGCCTTCTTTCTCGATCGCGCCGCCGCGCGGGGCTACGTCGAAGTCGCGCCGCCGCTGCTCGTTTCCCGCGAGACCATGTGGTCCACCGGGCAGCTCAGCAAATTTGCGGACGCGATGTTCCAGGATCCTGCGGCCGGACTGTTTCTTATTCCCACGGCCGAGGTGCCGCTGACCGCGCTACGCGGCGGCGAGATTCTCGACGCCGCCGAGTTGCCGTTGAAGTACGCCGCCGGAACGCCGTGTTTCCGCAAGGAGGCCGGAGCGGCGGGCAAAGACACGCGCGGCTTGATGCGGCTGCACCAGTTCGATAAGGTCGAGCTCGTCTGGCTCACGCGGCCGGAGACGTCGTACAAGGCGCTCGAGACGCTCGTCGAGGATGCGCGCTCGCTGCTCGAAGAGCTCGAGCTTCCCCATCGCGTCGTCCTGTTGTGCGCGGGCGACACGGGATTCAACCCCGCGAAAACCTACGACATCGAGGTCTGGATTCCGAGCAGCGAAGCCTACCGAGAAATCAGCTCCTGCTCGAACTGCACCGATTTCCAAGCACGCCGAGCCGGAATCCGGTTCCGGCGCGAAGCGACGGGGAAACCCGAACTCATCCATACCCTCAACGGTTCCGGTTTGGCGATCGGGCGCACCCTCATCGCGATTCTCGAGAACAACCAGCAGCCCGACGGATCAATTCTGCTTCCCAAGGCGTTGGAGGCCTACGTTCCTACGAGACGTCTTGGATGAGCTCCAATAACACTTCGCGATCGAGGTAGCGGATGTGTCCGTGCTCGCGCCGCAGCGCCTTGCGGGATTCTAGCTCCGCGATGGCGCGCGCGGCGACTTCCTTGACGGTGCCGCCCGCGGCGGCAATCTGCGACTGCGTGACCGTGGAAAGCGACGCCGAGGCCTGCGCGAGGCCGCGTTCGGGCATCGCATACGGCAGCAGCACGCGGGCGATTCTGCCAAGGATCGGAAGCGATCCCTGAATGCTGAGCGCGTCGGCCAGGATGCGGACGCGCTGCGCCATCACGATTCCGAGCGCGGTGGTCAGCTCAGGGTAGCGAGCCGCAACGCGCGAGACGACGTCCCAGGGCACTTTCAGAACGCGCGAAGTCTTCGAGAACACGGCGATGCGCGCCATCTTGAAGCCGCGATCGAAATACTCTGCCACGCCGAACAGTTCGTACGGAAAAATCTCATACAGTATTCGTTCGCGCTCGCGCCCTCCGCCGTTCGCGCGCGCGACGATTCCTTCGGTTACCATACCGATGAAGGGCCAATCCACGTTCTCTGCAACCAGCGTTTGGCCGCGCCGGCCCGTCTGCCACACGGCGGCCGCCGATAGCTCTTCGCGCACGCCGACGTCGAGCGCCGCGAAGGCCGAGCATCGCCCGAGATGCTGCGCTGCCGACGTACGCTCGCTGGCCTCGCCCGGCCGATGCGTCAGGCGCAATTGCCAGACGCGGCTCGCGACGCGCCGAGTTTCGACCACGAAGCGGTCCGGCCGGTCCTGCGTGACGCGGGACGAGAGTGCTCGCGGTTCCTGTTCCGTAATGAGGGTAATGGAAGCTCCGGATGGAAGTCGTTCGAGGGCTTTACGAACGAGATCCGGACGCTCCCACGCGGGAAGCCCCCGCAGATCGATTTCGGCAGGTTGTACCACGCCGGTCACGTTCTCGCCAGGCCGAGCGCTCTACTCCCTTAGAAAGGTCAATCGAGAGGAGTTAGCATGGTAAGGTCTCTGGTTTCGCGATTCGTCAGCAGTACTGCGCTCGTATGCCTAGCATGGGCGGCGCTGACGAGCGCGGCATCGGCCCAGACGACGACGACGGATATGCATTTCACGACAACGATAACCCAGGTCTACGGATCGCAGTATCCGCTCACGGGAAGGCTCGACATCCAGATCTTCCCGGCCGGGAATTTGCGCGGCTACTACCACACGGCATACTACAAGCTTTACATCCCCGTGGTTGGTGGGCGGGATGGCAACTACATCTGGTTCGATATCGGGCCGTCGACCGTCGATCTGGGGCTCGGCGCCGGTCCTGACGGCAGGCTTCACGTCGTCGGAACGTTAGGCACCGACGGCTCCTTCCGAGGACAGGTGTATCCGGAAACGGCTGCGGTCCTCTCCGGTCCTGCGCTGCAAGCTCAGCAGCAGTTCCCCAACCCGGGTCCGACGTCCAATCAGCAATACGTCTTCGCCGCGACTCCGACGAACGAGCCGACGCCGACGGTTTCCGGGCCGCCCTAGCTTACGGCCCCGCCGCCACGCTCTTGACGGCCTTCCAGACGCGCTGCGGCGCCGGCGGAAGGCCGTCCATGTGTTTGAGAAACAGCGCGACCTGCCAGATCTGATCGTCGCGCAGCGTCTTGCCGAACGACGGCATCCCGGTGAGGCGGATACCGTGATCGATCTTCCAGTAAGTCATGCCCTCCGGATCGTCTTCTACTCCGTCCTTGGCGAGTTGCGGGGGATGCTGGTAGAGGCCGCGCGCAATCGGTGACGGCTCGCCGTCCGAGGCGCCGTGGCAGACGGCGCAGTCGGCGGCATACAGCCGAATCCCCCCGATCAGATTCGCATCGTTGAGCGCAATCGGCGGCGCCGTCGTCGGCGCCTCGCGCGCGAGCGTCGCGTGCAGCGACGTGGTCGCCGCCCAGCGCTCCAGCTTCGACGGCTTCCCGTCGGCGTTGGCCGGCATCATGCCGGCCTTGATTCCAACGTACAGAACGAGCCCGATCACGACGAGCGTCGCAATCGCTCCCAAAACCACTCCACGCATCATGAGGCTCGCCCTTTCGACGCTAATCCGGCCTTAACCGGCGGAGCGCCGCCTCTCCACTGGTTGTCAGGCGCTTTCGATACCGTGAGGGAGCCATGTCAACGATTACGATTCCTCATTCGAAGGGCCTGGGCGGACTCGGTACGACCATCGCTCGCCTGCCGCGCCCATTCTGGCTCGTCGCGGGTCTGCTCGTCGCAGCCCTGCTGACGTGGGCGCTGCTGCACGCACGTACGCGAGATCAACTGATCACCGCGCCGGTCGTCGCGCAGACGCTCGTGCAGTCGGTAACGGCGTCGGGCACGGTCAATCCACAGAACCTCATCTCGGTCGGCACGCAAGTCTCCGGGACGATCGCTTCGATCTACGTCGACTACAACAGCAAGGTAAAACGCGGGCAGGTGCTGGCGCGACTGGACCCCAGTACGCTGCAGGCGCAGCTTGCGCAAGCCAGTGCGTCACTCGCACAGGCACAGGCGCAGGTCGCGGAGGCGTCCGCCACGGCGAACGGCGCGGCCTCCGGCGTGAGCGCGGCGAGTGCGACGGACGCAGCAGACGCGGCCGCAGTCGCCTCCGCGAAGGCGAACGTGGGTAAGACTCAGGCGGCGCTCGTCCTGGCGCAGAGGACGCAGGCGCGAGACTCGGCGCTGCTCGCGCAAGGATACGTCGCACAGAGCACCGTCGACACCGATCGTTCGACCGTCGCGCAGGACGCAAGCGACGTCGCCGCCGCTCAAGCGGCGGTCGCGCAGGCGCAGGCGCAAACCGCTGCGGGCGCCGCGACGGTCAATCAACAATCCTCGACGGCGAGCAGTCAGGCCGCCGCGACGCAAGCCGCGCAGGCCAATGTCGCGGCCGCGCAGGCGGTCGTGCAGCAGGACCAGCTCAACATCGATCACGCGGTGATCACGTCGCCGGTCGACGGAATGGTGGTTGCGCGCGACGTCTCCGTGGGCCAGACGGTCGCGGCGTCCTTGCAGACGCCTACCCTATTCTCGATCGCGCAGAACCTCGGAAAGATGGAAGTCGACATCAACGTGGGCGAGCCGGACATCGGCAACGTCAAGCCGGGTGACCCGGTGACGTTCTCCGTACTCGCGCATCCCAATACGAACTTTCACGGCACCGTCGCTCAGGTCCGTATCAACCCGCAGACGCTCAACAACGTCGTGACCTACGACGTAGTGGTCTACGCCGCAAATACGGGCGGACAGCTCCTTCCGGGCATGACGGCGAACGCGACGATCGACGTGGCGAGCGCGCCCAACGCGCTGACGGTACCACTGGCCGCCTTACATACGTCTGCACCGTCCGGCGCGACGCCGTGGGGCACCGCCGCCGGCCCAGACGCCGGGAGCGCGATCGCCTCGGGATCCGCGGCGCGGCTCCTTGTGGACCGCAACGGCAAGGCCGTGCCGGTTCCGGTGCGCGTGACGCTGACGAACGGAACGCTGGCCGCCGTCGAGCCGGTCGACACCGCTGCGCTCGCGGCGGGCGACCTCGTCGTGACCGGATCGCAGAACCGCCAACAACGTAAGGCAAGCGCGTCGCCGATGGGCGGTTCGCCGATCGGCGGCGCGATGCGAGGGATCCACTGATGGCGCGCGTCGTCGAAGTTTCCGGGCTGAGCAAGACGTACGAGTTGGGCGAGGAACGCGTGCACGCGTTGCGCGGCGTCGACCTCGCCCTCGACGCCGGCGAGTTCGTCGCCGTCATGGGCCCGTCGGGATCGGGAAAGTCGACGTTCATGCACGTCGTCGGACTCCTCGACACGCCGACCTCGGGCATCTACCGGTTCGAAGACGCCGAGGTCTCGTCTCTCAGTGCCGACGAACGCGCGGACATCCGCGGGCGGCGCTTGGGCTTCGTCTTTCAAGCCTACAATCTGTTGCCGCGGACGAGCGCGGTGGAAAACGTCGAACTGCCGATGGTCTACGCGGGCGTGCCCGAGGCGGAGCGCCGAAGCATCGCGCTGGCAAAGCTGGACCTCATCGGGATCTCGCATCTTGCGAATCATCACCCCAACCAAATGTCGGGCGGACAGCAGCAGCGAGTGGCGATCGCGCGTGCACTTGTCAACGACCCGGGCCTGATCCTCGCCGACGAGCCCACCGGCGCGCTGGACACACAGACTTCGAAGGACATCATGGGTCTTTTTGCTCGGCTCAACGTCGAGCAAGGAATCACGATCATGCTCGTCACGCACGAGCCGGACGTCGCGGCGTACGCGCGCCGCATCGTCACCTTTCGCGACGGCCTGATCACGAGCGACGTTCGTAACGAAAGGCGGGCAGCATGACACCGAAAGCCACTCTCGCGCTGGCACTGGCGGCGCTCGTTCGCAACAAGGCTCGCTCGCTGCTCACGATGCTCGGCATCGTCATCGGCGTTGCGGCGGTAATCGTCACGGTCGCGATCGGGGTCGGTGCGCGCACTTCCGTGCAGCAGAGCATCAACAGCCTCGGCTCCAATCTCATCGTCGTGCAGCCCGGCAGCGTCACGCAAGGCGGCGCGCGGACCGGATTCGGCGGAGCGTCGACCCTGACGCCTGACGACGGCCTCGCAATCGCCAAGCTGCCCGGCGTCGCCGCCGTTTCGCCGATGGTTTCGGTACGAACCCAAGTCGTGGCGGGAGACAACAACTGGCAGACGACGGTCGGCGGCGTGGCACCGACCTACACCTTCATCCGCGCGTGGCCGCTCGCGAGCGGACGCTTCATCAACGAAAACGACGTCGCGTCAGCCGGGAAGGTCGCGGTCTTGGGCCAGACCGTCGTCGCGCAGCTCTTTCCGAACGGAGATTCGCCGCTCGGTCAGACCGTGATCGTCAAGGGCGCGCCCTTTACCGTGGTCGGCACGCTGAGCGCGCTCGGACAGAGCGGCCTCGGCCAAGACCAGGACGATACCGTGCTGATTCCCTATACCTCAGCGATGGAGCGGCTCACCGGCCTGACGACCGTCAACGCGCTGATGATTTCGGCGGCGGGACCGGAACAAATCGATCCCGTGCAGCAGAGCGTGACGCAGCTGCTCGAGCAGCGCCACCGAATCCTTCCGCCCGAAACGGACGACTTTCAGGTGCGCAACCTGCAATCCATCGCGCAGGCCGCTTCCCAGACGGGAACCGTGATGGAACTGCTGCTCGCCGGCGTCGCCGCGGTATCGCTCGTCGTCGGCGGAATAGGGATCATGAACATCATGCTCGTTTCCGTCACCGAGCGCACGCGTGAGATCGGGCTGCGCATGTCGGTCGGCGCCAGGTCGGCAAGCATCCTCCGGCAGTTCCTCGCAGAGGCGATCGTCCTCGCGACCATCGGCGGTCTGATCGGCGTCGCGGCAGGCGGGATCGGCACGCTCGGCATCGGCCTCGCGACGCATTGGCCTGTTGTGATCCCGCCGGAGTGGATACTCGCCTCGGTCGCGTTCTCGGCGATGGTCGGCATCTTCTTCGGTTACTATCCGGCACGCCAGGCGGCCGCACTTAATCCAATCGAGGCGCTGCGATTCGAATGAGTCCGCGCATCGCCGTCATCGATGACGAGCCGAACATCCGCGACCTGCTCTCGCTCGCACTCGGCCACCGCGGTTTCGACGTGCGTTGCGCAGCCGACGGGTCGGCCGGGCTCGCGCTCGTCCGCGAATGGTCGCCCGATCTGATCGTCCTCGACGTCATGATGCCGAGGGTCAGCGGCATCGAGCTGCTGCCGGCGCTGCGGCGCGTCACCGATGTGCCGATTGTGATGCTCAGCGCCCGCGGCGAAGTCGAGAACCGCGTCGAGGGGCTCACGGCCGGCGCGGACGATTATCTGAGCAAGCCCTTTGAGATTTCCGAGCTGCTCGCGCACGTCGACGCGAAGCTGCGCCGCCCGCACCTCGAGGCCCGCTCGACGCTGGAATACGAGGGTTTGACCGTGGACCTCGGCGAGCATGTGGTCGAGCGCGACGGGCGCCGTCTCGATCTCTCCCCGCTCGAGTACGATCTGCTCGTGACGATGCTGCGGCGGCCGCGCCGAGTGTTCACACGCGAAGAGTTGCTCGACCAGGTTTGGGGCGACGCGGACGTCGGCACCGGCGCCGTCGAGCGATACATCTCGTATCTTCGCGGAAAAGTCGATGACGGGTTCGATCGTCCGTTGATTCAAACCGTGCGCGGCGCGGGCTATACCTTGCGTGCCTGATTCGTTCTCGCCGTTCGCGGCGCGCCTGACGCGCGGATACGTCTTGCTCGCCGTCGCGCTCATCGTGCTCGTCGTCGCGACCACGAGCGTGCTTGCGTTTCTGCTGTGCGTCGGCGCGCTCAGCGAAT
>Ga0073928_10009899_pt1 | contig 11495 bp, 6 predicted proteins | sample PaiPotPPA55metaG_FD_76969 | JGI IMG/M metagenome (GOLD analysis project Ga0073928, IMG submission 76969) | Iron sulfur acid spring bacterial and archeal communities from Banff, Canada, to study Microbial Dark Matter (Phase II) - Paint Pots PPA... ...
GTCACTTCGTGACCCCAGCGGCTGAGCATCGAGACTGCCACCTTTTGATTCACCGGGCTGTCCTCCGCCAACAGAATCCTCAGTGGGCGGCTCGCAGTCAATTCTTCGGTCGGCAACTTTTCCGCCGCCGACAACTCCACCAATTCCGGATCGGCCGCCGCCATCAGCACGTCAAACAACTCCGACGGCTTGACCGGCTTTTGCAGATGCGCCAGTCGCCCCGCGCCGGGCACCCGGCACGACGCGCCCACGGCGGCCGAGCGCGAAGCGCCGGTGGTCAGCAGCACCGTCGTCCCGGTTTCGCCCGAGCCCTGCCAGAGCCGCGCCAGCTCAGGGTCGCCGCCGGTTTCCAGCAAGTCCGCGTCGATGAGCGACAACCAGAATGGCCGTTGTTCGGCGGCGGCCTGGCCGATGGCGGCGATGGCCGCCGGCAGGTCGGCGACGGCCTCCGGCAGCAATCCCCAGTCGGTCAGCAGTTCGGCCAGCGACGCGCGCTGCGTGGCATTGTCGTCCACGATCAGGGCCCGGCGACCGCGGGCGGGAACCAGCGGCTCGTCGGAAACCGCCTGGGGTCCGCTCGGCAATTGCAGCGCCGCGGTGAAATGGAACGTGCTGCCGACGCCGGGCCGGCTGTCAACCCAGATGCGGCCTCCCATCAACTCCACCAGCCGGGCGCTGATCGCCAGGCCCAAGCCGGTGCCGCCGTAGCGGCGCGTCGTCGAATTGTCGGCCTGCTCGAACGCCTCGAAGATCGTCTGCTGCTTGTCCGTAGCGACGCCGATCCCAGTGTCGCTCACCGCGAAATGCAACTCCAACCGGTCGGCCGCGCGGGATTCGACGTTAACCGCCAGGTGAATCTCGCCGCGGTCGGTGAACTTGATCGCGTTGCCCACCAGGTTGATCACGATCTGCGTCAGCCGCAGCGGGTCGCCGACCACTTGCCGCGGCGTTCCGGGGCGCACCTGGTAGACCAGTTCCAAGCCCTTGCCGTGGGCCCGCGGCGCGAGCAGCTTGAGCGCGTCGCCCAAGCGTTCGACCAGATCGAACTCGAGCGATTCCAACTCGACCTTGCCCGATTCAGCCTTGGAGAAGTCGAGCAAATCGTTGATCACCGCCAGCAGCGACTCGGCCGATTCACGAACCACCGACACCGAATTCCGCTGGTCGGATTGCAACGACGTTTCCAGCAGCAATTCCGACATGCCAATGATGCCGTTCATCGGAGTGCGGATTTCGTGGCTGATGTTGGCCAGGAACGTGCTCTTCGCCCGATTGGCGGCCTCGGCGGCTTCCTTGGCACGCTGCGTGGCCCGCTCCGCCTCGATCCGCTCGGTGATGTCCCACCACATCCCCTGCGTGCCGACGACGTCCCCCTCGCCGTTGTACAGCGGGGCCTTGAGAACTTGAATGTGCCGCAGGCCGCCCCCTCCGTGCGGGTCTTTCCACTGCTCGACTTCCTCGAGAATCCGCCGCTCGCGGACCACCCGTTCATCGTCGCCGCGATATTTCGCGGCCAGTTCCGGGGGAGAGAAGTCGTAGTCGGTCTTGCCGATGACACCCGCCAGGTCAGAACCGTGGGTGCGGCAGAAACCCCGGTTGGCAAACGTGAATCGCCCTTCGAGGTCCTTGATCCAAGTGGTCAGCGGCAGGCTTTCGATGAGGGAATGATATCGAGCGTCCGAATCGCGCAGGGCCTGTTCGGCCCGTTTATGGGCCGTGATGTCGGCCAACACATTGCCCACCGCGAAGGGGAGCCCGTGGGCGTCATAGAGCTTGAAGCGATTGGAGAGATACGAGTGCTGGCCGTCGGCCTGCTGGCGGACTTCCTCGATTTGCAGCGGCTGCTCGGCGGTGAGCGCGGCGCGATCGGCGTCGCGCATTGTCTCGGCCACGTCGGGCGAGAACAACTCGTGGTCGGTCAGGCCGATTGCCCGATCTTTCGCCACGCCGAACACGTCCTCAAACCGCCGATTGACCAGCAGATACCGGCCGTTAATGTCCTTCAAATAGACGACGGCCGAAGTGTTGTCGAGAATTGCCTGCAGCTTGCGCTCGCTTTCGCGGAGCGACTGGGTGATTTTGTCGGCCAGCGCCAACGCATCGGCCCGCTTGGCGGACTGCACCCAAAACGTCCAGGCCAACAGCACGCAGAGGCTCAAGCCCCCCAGGAGCACCATGCCCGGCGCCCAACTGGCAGCGGTCTTTTCGTCTCCCAAAATAGTCCGATACGCCCAAATCGTGATGACCAAACCAATCAGCAGCGCACAGGCGGAGGGCACGATGCGGCGCCAGAGCGGCAGCGGCGCCGTTAGCGCGGCGGCGTCCTGGCGAACGAGTGACTTGAATTTGCCCGACTTCGTGTCCATACGTTTCCACCGTTGCGATGGGCCCGCCCGGACGGCCGGGGCCGATCATCGGCCCAGCCCAGCGACAAGAGGCGGCTTTTGCCATTGTCCGCCAACAGCGGCTGGAATGCAAATGTTTCCCGCCGAAGATAGCGCCTTAATTTGACGCCGGTTTACGGATCAGCCCGTTGCTCCAGGCCATTATGACAACAGCCAGCCCCACGGCAATCAATGCCGGCTGATGAAACCAGGCGCCCAGCACCATCACGATATCGCCAACCGATCGGACTCCTTCAACAGTCCTTGTCATGTGGCGCTTGAGATAGGCGCCAGCCCTGGAACTCTTGAGCGCTTCCAAGTGTCCGTAACGAATCAGCAACACCGAGGCTGCGATGGGTGGAATAAAATGCGTGGCGAGGCCCACCAGGACATTGTGCCGCCAAAAAAAATACAGCGACACCAACGCGCAACTTACGTCGGCGGCGAGTTTCAACGGATGGATCTGGTGGTAAAGAATCTTTTCTTTCAGCGTCATTCAGATTCCGCTCGGCTGCGACCGACGGCAATATCCTCCGAGATCATTTGGGCGCGTCCGTCGCGCTAGCGGTTCGCCCAACGACAACCTGCATTCCTTCCTTGATATCGAAGCCGCCAATCTGGGTCATCGTGCCGTCCGTCGGACCAATTTGCACCATCACGGGCCGCACGGCGTCGCCGCTCTTGACCCAAATCCACCAGCCATGTTGGCCCGAGCGCAAGTCGCTGTCCTGAACGGCATCGACGCCGGGTTGCGGCGAATCGATCGACTCCTTGCCTGGATAGAGGTCGTTTAGCGAATTGTGGGTGGAAACTCCGCCGAGTGGCGGCGGCGCGGCTGTGCGCGGGTTCGATGGCCCTGCCTGCGGCCACCAGCGCAAAGCCGCGTTCGGCACAAGCAGTACATTCTTGAGTTCAGCGGCGCTGAACTCGACATTCGCCGTCAAATAGGGAATGAGCAGGCCATCCGCGTTGTCGACGTCAATCACCACCGAATACAGCACGACGTTCTGGCTTAGGCTGGCGTTGAGTCGAATTCGAGTCACCCGTCCTGCAAGCACCCTGTTCGGAAAGGCGTCAACAGTGAATCGGGCCGATTGTCCTTCATGAATGAGGGCTACGTCGGCCTCATTCACCGACGCCCAAATCTGGAGCTTCTTCAAATCCGAGGCGATCAGAAACAAGCTCGGGGAACTGAGACTCGCGACGAGCGTCTGGCCAACGTTCACCCGGCGATCGATGACGACGCCCTTGATTAGCGAAGTGATCCGGGTGTGTTCGAGGTTCAACTCCGCTAGACGCAGCCCCGCTTGGCTTTGGGCGAGCTTCGCTTCGGCGAGCCGCACTCCCGCTTCGGCCATATTGCGGTTTGCGGTCGCCGTGTCGAGTTCGGCCTGCGACGCCGCGTTGCTCTTGCTCAATTCCGTGGCGCGTCGCAATTCGCCGGCGGCCAATTCGGTCTTGGCCTTGGCCAGCTCCAATTCGGCCTTGGCGGCCAGCAGACCTGCTTTCTCGCCGTCGACGGCGGCAGCGTAGGACGCATCGTCGATCTGCGCCAGCAGCGTTCCCTCCTCAACCGGAGTGTTGTAGTCAATTACCTTGCCCTTGAAGCTCGGGTCGGAATCGCCGCGCGGATCGGGTCCAAAGCACTTGATGTTCCCGGCCACTTGCGCGCACACGTCAACTACGTTTTCCGGCTCCAAGGTGCCGGTGGCCCGCACTTTCACCAACAGATCGCCGCGAGTTACCGCCGCGGTGCGAAGGGCCGGCGCCTTGGCTGTGTCAACTCGAGGCTCTTGAGCCCAAGCATCCTGTGCCCTGAAGCAACAAAACACCGCCAGGGCCACCACAGCCGTCGGAGCCAACCCAACGCGCCGGGCATTGTCGGTCGTATTCATCATTTTGCCTTTCCGAGCGAATGGATTCCAAGAATTCCAGTCGCGAAACAGCCTTGCGTGATTCTGGGAACCTTCCGATCTGCAAACCTGGACGCAGGCATACGGTTGGCGTCCGTGTCGGTTCCGGCAGCGGAAGTGGGCGCAGGCTTCGATCATAAGTTCTTGCCTGCCCTGGCTGCAATGGTTGCGAGTCGCATTGCTTCCACCCACGTCAGCCGGCACATGCTCGACAAACCGCTGCATAACCCGCTACACTTGCGACTCGCAGCACAAGCCGCCAGCCGCCGACGTTGCGGGCGGCTATTCAGCACCCAGCAACCGTCACTTTCGCTCCGAACCATCCCTTTCGCCCCTTCGCTCCGAGCCATCCATGAACATGCGCCTTCTTGTAGCCCCTGTCTTCCTAATCACCACTTCCGCCATTGCCGCTGACTTGCCCGCCATCCCCCCCGACTCGATCGCCAAGAAGAAGGAACTCCTGTTCTCCGACGACTTCAAGAGTGCCACGCCCTCGAAGTTGTGGCATCAGGTTGTGCCGACGTTCGTCTTTGAAAATGGCGCGCTCAAGGGAACGCAGACTCGCGACAAGAACATTGCCGCGGCCGACGGCAAGCCCGCCGTCATGGCCCACGCCGCCGTTCACGGGCTGGAAATTCCCACCAAGGACAGCGTCGTCGAGGTCAAGATCCGCTTTGGCGGCGCGACGATGATCGACGTCGAATTCGACGACCGCAAATACACCGGATCCCACTACGGCCACATTTGCCGCGCTCAGGCCAAGCTGAACGGGATCACCATCATCGACGAGCGCGACGGCAGCATGCGCAACGACATCTACGAGATGAGCAAAGACCCCGCGAAGAAGGACGAGCGCAACAAGCTCCTCAAGGGCCGCAGCGTCACCTTTCCCCTCAAGCTCGAAGTGGGCAATGACTACACGATGGTTGTCGAAACGGTGGGCGACGAAATGCGGGTCGCCCTCGACGGCAAGCCGGTGGCGTTTCTCAAGTCGTCCGGCATCGGCCACGCCACTAAGTCGAAGATCGAACTGGGCGTCGCCGGCAGGGATGGCTATTTCGACGACATCAAGGTTTGGAACGCGGAACCGGCGAAGCCATGAGCAGATAGGTCGTCGAGCTATTGCTCGCACCTTCCTGTTTGTCAACACGAATCGGAAGCCGCGCCGATTATGGTCGCCCCAATTAATTCCGCCTTCGCAGTTCCACCCGCCAGACGACTTATTGGCGGCACAATTACGCTCGGCGGGCGTTTTCTCATGGGTGCCGGCGGCATTTGTTTAGCTCTGCCGGCGTATCATACGTGGATAGCAGCAAGAAAAACGCGGCCCCAGCCAGCGCTCGCATCGCAAGGTCCTCTGGTGGTTAGCCGCGACGCGCAGAGCGGGGCGCGTTCGGGCGAGACAGCGGCCGCGCCTCACGGCCGCGGGCGGTCAGCCTGATAGCACTTCGCGGGAAAGTCAAGAATCTTGGCCGCGGCAGCCGGACTGGCAGCGCGAAAGCCGCGATTTTCCGCTACAATTCGCGGTGGCCAAGGAAGGCCGGCTGGCGGCGACCTCGGACGACGCCGGAGCATCTCTCCGCCAAATCGCCAGCGGGCTGTCCGGAACGGCCCGGGCGGCCCGCTGGCGTTTTGCGCGGCGGCGATTTATAATCGCCCCTCGGTTCTCGCGGGCCATTTCTTCCGGCCCGCGCGAGTCGTTTCGATCCCCGATAGCTCAGTTGGTAGAGCAGCGGACTGTTAATCCGCTTGTCCAAGGTTCGAGTCCTTGTCGGGGAGCTTTTTGAGTTTCTGCGTAAATACCAGCCAGACCGGTTAACGCCAGGCGTCGAGAGATCGGCCGTCGGGCGTTTCGCGTTTATGGCCATTCCCACCAACGGTTTGCGTCTATCCGCTCCTCGGGCGGGCGCTCTCCGTTTCGAGAGAGAACAATAATAGAGAGATCGCCGGGCGACGCCGACAGAAAGCAAGGATTAACTATGAGCGATATCAAAACCACGAGCCTGCTGGCCGTGCTGCTATTCTGGATAGGTATTCTGAACGCCAGCGAACCGCAACCGACTGGATCGCAGCCCGCCGATGACCCCATTGTTCACACCTACAGCCTTCAGTTCGCAACCTACTTCGGCAGCACCGGCGGTGAACTGCTGCGCGACATGACGGTCGATGCACAAGGCAACATCTACGTGGCAGGCATTGCCGGAGCGAGCGATTTTCCGAGAACCGCTGGCGAACTTCCGGGGCAATCGAAAGGCGGCGGTGCGATGGTCGCCAAGTTCAGCCCCAAGGGCGAACTCATTTGGTCGAAGGTGATCGGAGGGCTGGGCGAAAGCAGTTATTTCTACAGCGTCAAGGTCGACAAGGATGGTTCGGTATTCGTCGCTGGGCGAATGGCGCCGGGTTTTCCAGCCACACCTAACGCATTCCAGCCGACGGCCAAGCACAACTGCGGCTTCGTCGGCAAGCTGAAGCCCGACGCTTCGGCTTGGGTTTGGACCAGCTATGACGGCACAGGTTACGCAGCTCGTGACATGACAATGGATGACAAAGGCGATCTGTATTGCATTCTGGACTTCTTTGCCGAGAGCAAGGAAGTGCTGCCGGCGGATTGGTTCGCAAACGCATATCAGAAGACGCCTCACGGCGGCGGAAATCACTTTGGCAAGTCCGATGCGGGCGTCATCAAAATCTCCAACAACGGCAAAGTCGTTTGGGCATCGTGGATCGGCGGCTCGAAAGGCAACGATTGGGTGGCATCGCTTGGCGTGAGCGAAGAACACTGTCCAGTTATTCTGATGCGGACATTCTCCAAGGACATGCCGATGACCGCTGGCGCCGCCGCGCCGGCCGATGCATCCGCGACGCCGATGGGCGAAGGTTGGCTCGGTAAGTTATCGGCCGACGGCTCGAATCTGATCTTCGGCACTTATATCGCCGACGCCTTCCCGCGGACGCACAACCTGGCGCTAGACCACCAGGGCAACATCTTTATCTGCACCTGCACCAAGAACTGGCCAGTGACCAAGGGCGCTTTTCAATCGAAACTCGGCGGCGGCCCGGAGGATTTCGGCATCGCCAAATTCTCGCCAGCCGGAAAGCTGCTCGCCGCAACGTATCTTGGCGGCAACGGAGATGAGACCAACGGACCGGACCAGATCATCGTCGATTCCCAAGGCAACGTGGTGATCGCCGGCAGCAGCAGTTCAACTGACTTTCCTGTCACCTCCGGCGCCTTTCAGCCCAAAAACGCCGGCGCGGGCGGCAAATATCCGTATGACGGAATCGTGTCGATGTTATCCAACGATCTTAGTACGCTGCTGTACTCCACCTGCCTCGGCGGCACGGGCGACGAGATGGCCCGCGCGTGTTGTGTTGGCTCAGACGGGACGCTCTACGTCGGCGGAGTGACGACCAGCCATGATTTCCCGGTCAAGAACGCTTACCAGGAGAAATACGCCGGCGATCCAGGGTTTGGATCCGTTCCCAACAACGGAAAATTCCCGGTCGGCTGGGGAAATGGTGACTGCTGGTTAGTGAAGTTCCAGCGGCCTAAGTGAAAGCACAACGCAACATTCCGGATAGTAACGTAATCAGAACGATTAGGGCTTTTGCTCCGCCTTCGTTTTGTTTCGCTGTCTGCGGGCATGGCCTTGGAAGTGACTTGTGCTTGGGTAGCGCGCTTCTGCTCGTCGTAGCTCCAGCCGAGCTTGATCTTGTCGCCGACGTTCAACTCACCGATCGTGCCGATCATCTTCTTATCGAAACCGTCCGGCCCGCCAACGAATTGCGGCCAGTAGCGTTCGGTGAAGCCCTTGCCGGTGGGTTTGACATCGAACCAGATTTCTTTGGACTTACTGGAAACACCGATGACCGTACCGGCTTTGCGGACTTGTTTCACGAAGGCTTGCGCCTGCTCGCAAACCCAGGCTTCGTCGGGATGTTGAGTCGCGGGGCTCAGGATTACGCGTCGCGTGTCAACGTGCAGGAAGACCAGCACAAACGGATCCAGCATGCCTTTGGGTGTCACCGCTCGCAGCGAGAAAAAATCGCATTGCCACAAAGTTGTGGCGTGGATCTTGATGAACTCATCCCAGGTGCCGACGCCGCGCTGCGGTCCCGGATTGAAGCCCTTGGAGACCAGGATGTTCTTGACGCTGTTCCGCGAAACCGATTTGATCCCGAGTTTGCGGAGCTCGCCAAGAATGCGTGCGTAGCCCCAGTTCGTTTCACGGGCCAACTTAAGAATCAGCTTTCGGATCTGCTCAAATGACCCGCCGGGTTAACAACGGGTTGATTTCGGGAGCCTAAAAGAATTCCCGGGACTATGCAGCAAAAAGCTGACTTCTGTCAGATAGGGGTGCATGGCTTTCGTTGACGCCGCGTAGTTTCCGGGGCGAACCGGTTTGGACAGGGCCGCGTAGCAGGGTGGATCTGTTCTAATTGTTTACTCTGGAATACATTACGGAAATCCCAGTCGGGCAGTCAGTGATTGGCATCACTCATTAGAAATTCGACTAGCGCTAATATCGATTCGTCGACGTTTGGTGGCTCTGCCCTGCCGATGAATGAATCCGACGTGGAACTCCTACGCGCCGCCGCTGCGGGTGACCGTGACGCGTTTAGTCGGTTCGTATGCCGGAATGCGCCTGTGGTGCTTCGATTTTGCTGGTGGCGGGTTGGCGATCGGCACGACGCCGAAGACGCCACTCAGGAGGCTGTGATTCGCCTCTACGAGCAGGTTCGTCGCCACCGGCTCCCGGAAGAGCCCTTGCCGTGGTTGCTGGCCATCGCGCGGCGGTGCTGTCAAGAGTTCCAGCGAAGGCGTAAACGCCATACTGCCAGACCATTGCGGGAAGAAGATGCCCTAGTCGCCGCCGCAGCGCCCGGCAACGCAGCGCCCGGCAACGAAATGCCCAATTTGCGGGACGCGATCGTGGACCTAGGCGATTTTGAGGCGGCGGTGTTGCATTTGAAACATACCAAGGGCCTGAGCTGCCGGCAGATCGGCGAGCAATTGGGCAGGCCCATCGGTACGGTGACGGCCGCCTTGTCGCGGACGTACGCGAAACTACGAGCCAGATTTGATCGGGAGAACGCAGAATGAATTCTAGTCGGGCCGTCGAGTTACTGGAGCTGTACTTAGCGGGCGAACTGCCCGACAGCGAGGCTGCCGCCGTCGAGACCTGGTTGCGGGACGACCCTGCGGCGCCGGAAATAATGGCCCGCTCGAAGGGCCTGGTGAGTCAACTCAATGCCAGTCTTCAGCCGCCGGCAGGTGCTGATGAATTTGCTCTGAAGATTGTCGGGGCGCTCGACGTGGAGGTGCTGCGGCGCACGCGCAGCCGTCGAAAAGTCCTTTCTTGGGCGGCGGGTCTTGCCGCTGCCGCGAGCCTGTTGTTGGCGGTCACGGTTCTGCAGCGCCCCAGCACCGGCACCGGTAAGCTGAACACAGCAGCCGGACGATCCAGCGACGTTCTTTCCGGCAATGTGCTTGTCAATGGCGCCCAGGTGCCAACCGTTGCCGAGGGCTCCACGGTCTCCGTCGCCGGCGAGACTCTGGCGGTGGTCCGTCTGACCGACGGCTCGCGGGCCGAACTGGAGCCTGCCACGAGCGCCGTGCTCCACGGTCGCGCCCAGGGGATGCGACAGTTGATCGAACTGGTTAAGGGCGGCGGAACTTTCCGCGTGGAGCACGCCCAGGGCGATTTCCGCGTCGTCACAAAACTCGGCTCGGTGACCGCCGTGGGCACGGAGTTCTCGGTGCGAATCCTACCCCCGCACGATTTAGGAGAAACACGTCCAGGAGCATCAGGTTCTGGAGCATCAGGTATGAAATCATGCGGTGCGACGTTGGCCGTGGCGGTGCTCGTGGGCACGGTCCAAGTCGAATTCGGAGGCCGGACCTTGCTGCTCCATCGCGGCGAAAACTGCGTCTTTGGCGACGATCAGGCGGTGCCCGCGACAGCGCCCGCAAAAGTGCCCTCCACGGTGGCAGCCACATCCGTGCCTACCGGCAAGACGTTGGAAATCAAGTTAGGGGCCGCGATCAACCGCTCCTGGGATGATGTGAAGCAAGCCGGTTACGCCTACGGCGGCAAGCAAGAGTTCGACGCCGTTACCCACGAGACGCACATCTGGCTCCCCTATGGGAACAAGGGCGTGTACTTCGAAACGGTGGGCGTGCGCTTGACTGAGCCGGGCTCTGATGGGACTGGGAGTCCGGAAGTGCACACCCTCGACGGCGGAACCAGCGGGCGGCTGGTGTTCAAGCTCCATTTCGACAAGCCCATCGGCGGCTTTCGCTTCGCGGCCGGCTGGAGCGAATGGGGCATGGAAGGCGACACGGTAGGCGGGATCGAATACAGTGTGGACGGTCAAAAATGGACCAGCATCCGCCAGACCCATGAGGCGAAAATCATCGAACCGTTTGTCGCTGCCGACTCGTTCGACGCTAAGGGTTTGAAGACACGCGATCTCTACATACGCTGCTACTCGCGCGATAAGAATCATCCGGAAGCTGACTTTGGTCCGGGCCGTTGGATGAAGTTCCGGCTGGCCGGCGACCCGGCTTGGGGCGACGCTGCCTCGACATTCTTCCAATCGCAGATGCAACTGTGGGTGACCCCGGCGAACTAACTCCGAACCAGGCATGCGGCAGAACGAAAAAAGACCGACAAAATCCTTGGCGTTGCGAAATTGGTGTTTACACTCAAACTATGCCCCCGTAATGGGTTCCGGCAATTAGTGGATTTCCCTTAATGGGGGATCAATTACCACTGTGGCGTGGTTTAATATTCAATGGGTAAGAAGCGTCGCCAGCGGACAGCCGGCTACGCATAGTGTGTGCGGGCTGTAAGATTCAGGCGGCGTTCATGAGTTTAGCGATTGAAGCTTCTCGGCCGATTCCGCGGCCGATGATCCGGCGGCCGGCGCGTTCGTTCGGCCGGTTCGGCGCTCAACTTGATGTGCATCCCTGTAATGCGGGCTTAAGCCCGCGCTGCAAGATGCCTCCAGTATTCTTACCGTCCCTGCCTATTGAAAACTGTCTACCTTTTCACGCCGCGCGCGTGCTCCCTCTCCCTCTGGCAGAGGGCCAGGGCGAGCGTGCCAGGCGTGGAGTTAACGTGGGAGTTCGTGGCTCGTTCGACAAGCTCGATGATCGCAAATCTCATATCCTTCCATAATCGGCCCCGCTTTA
>Ga0073928_10009900_pt1 | contig 11494 bp, 13 predicted proteins | sample PaiPotPPA55metaG_FD_76969 | JGI IMG/M metagenome (GOLD analysis project Ga0073928, IMG submission 76969) | Iron sulfur acid spring bacterial and archeal communities from Banff, Canada, to study Microbial Dark Matter (Phase II) - Paint Pots PPA... ...
AGCTGGCTCAAGCTTGTCCTTTACGTTTCCTTGATCGCTTGTCTGTTCGCGCCCTGGGGGATCGAATCGACTGGCGCGGGGCTGCGCGCGGTCGCGATCGGTGCCGCGGCCTATATCGGCAAGCTCGCGGTGGGCGGCGTTCTCCTGGCAGTATTCGAGACCTCGATCGCCAAGATGCGCGTTTTTCGCGTGCCGGAATTTCTTGGCGCGGCGCTGATGCTCGGCCTGTTGGCAACGCTCCTGCGCTTTGTATCGGGGAGCTTCTGATGAATGGTATCGCTTTCGATATCGCGCATCTGCTTGCCGGATCGTTGGTTCTGGTCAGCTTCCTCCAACTCTACCAGGACCGCCTTTATGCTCTTCTCAATTTCTATGCCCTGCACGCCCTAGTGCTGGCCGCATCGGTGGCTTGGCAGGCCTTCATTCAGGATGCGCCGCATCTCTACGTTACTGCCGGGATCGCGCTGGTGTTCAAAGCGATCGTCATACCGGTTGCCTTGCATCGCATCATCGTCCGGCTCGGCATTCATCGCGAGATCGAGAAGGTGGTCGGCGTTGGCGTCACGATGCTCGCCGGCATGGCCCTCGTCGCCTTGGCCATGGTTGTGATGCTTCGTGTCACGCAGGAAGCCGGCCCGTTGGCGCGCGAAGATCTCGCCTTCGCCCTTTCGGTTGTTCTGCTTGGCCTGCTGATGATGGTGACAAGACGCAACGCCGTGAGTCAGGTGGTCGGTTTCATGTCGCTTGAGAACGGACTCGTGCTCGCCGCAACCGGCGCCAAGGGCATGCCGCTCGTGGTCGAGATCAGCGTCGCATTCTCGATCCTGATCGCTTTTATCGTGATCGGCATTTTCCTGTTCCGCATCCGCGAGCGCTTCGACACTGTCGACGTGCAAATACTCAGCGATTTTCGTGGAGAGCGCCGATGACGTTGAATGCGCTGGCCGGCGTGCTTGGGATTCCACTTATCGCGGCGGCGCTGTTCGCCGCCGTGCCGAACTACCGCATCGCCGCGCGATCGAATATCGCTGCGACCGGACTGACGCTGATTTGCGCGTTATCGCTGTTTTTCGCCAAGCCTGAGCCGGGCGCGTACCTCCTGGTCGACGATCTGAACGGCACGTTTATCGTTCTCACGACCTTCGTGGGCTTCACTACCAGTATCTTCAGCGCAAGTTATATCGGCCATGAACTCGAGATTGGAAGGCTGACACCGCCTTTTGTGCGCTTCTATCACGCGATGTATCAAGTGCTGATGTTCGCGATGAATCTGGCGCTGACCGCCAACAATATCGGCCTGATGTGGGTAGCGATCGAACTTGCAACGCTCACCACGGTGATGATGGTCGGCATCTATCGCACCCATGAGGCGCTCGAAGCAGCCTGGAAATATTTCATCCTCGGCAGCGTCGGCATTGCGCTAGCTTTGTTTGGCACCATCCTGGTCTACATGGCCGCGCGTCCCGTTGTGGGCGAGGGTCTCGACGCGATGGTGTGGAGCGTGCTGGTCACCCGCGCCGCCGGTTTTGATCCGGCGTTGCTCGACGTTGCATTCGTGTTTCTGCTGCTGGGCTACGGCACCAAGATCGGTCTTGCGCCACTGCATGCCTGGCTGCCCGATGCCCATGCCGAAGGACCGACGCCAATATCGGCCGTGTTGTCCGGTCTTCTGCTCAATGTGGCGCTTTATGCACTGCTGCGCTTCAAAATGCTGCTCGCAGTGAACCCGGCGGCAATCGCGCCCGGACCATTGATGGTGACGCTCGGGCTTGTTTCTCTGGTATTCGCCGCCTTCATGCTCTACCGGCGGCGCGACATCAAACGCATGTTCGCCTACTCGTCAATCGAGCACATGGGCATTATCACGTTCGCCTTCGGTATGGGCGGGCCGCTCGCCAATTTTGCCGGCCTTCTTCACATGACCATGCATTCACTCACCAAGTCGGCGATTTTTTTTGCGGTGGGTCACGTCGCGCAGGTCAAAGGCACGCAGCGTATTGCCGATATGGGCGGTCTCACGGAGACCCATCCGGTCCTCGGCTGGACGCTGATACTTGGCGTTGTCGCTATCGCCGGGCTGCCGCCGCTCGGAATTTTCATGAGCGAATTCCTGGTGGTGAGCTCGACTTTCGCTCGTGCGCCGGTTCTCGCGCTCGTGCTGGTGTTTGGAATACTGGTTGGCTTCGCGGCGCTGTTTCTTCGATTGAACGCGATCGTATTTGGCGAACCGCGCGGGCCATCGGAAAAGGCGAAGGCGTCATACCTGCCGATGTTCGCGCATCTCGCTTTGGTGCTGATCGCCGGCATCTATTTACCGCCGGCGCTGGTGGGCTGGTTCGAGACGGTAGCGAAATTATTGGGATGAATGGATGCCGGCACTGAGCAGCATCGTCGCGCAAGGCGAGCCGGTCGAAGCTCATCGGCCGTGGCCGCGCGTGGCGGTCTCGGCCGATGCCTGGACCGCGGCGGCGCACGAGCTTGCCGGCGGCCGCGCGACACTACTCGGATTATGGGGCGAGTGGGGTGCCTCCCGTGCCGTGCACATGGCGCTGATCGGCGAAGATACGAGCAAGATTGCGGGCGTGAGCCTGGCATGCCCGCAATCGGAATTTCCGTCCGTCGGTGCGCTACATGCACCCGCGATCCGACTCGAACGCGCGCTGCACAGTTTGTATGGCCTGCGGCCGATCGGCATTCCCGATTCGCGGCCATGGCTCGACCTTGGCTTTTGGGATGTGCAATTTCCGCTTGGTGCACGCGTGACGGCCAGCGCGCAGCCCTACGCTTTTTTACCTGTCGAAGGCGAGAACCTGCACCAAATCCCCGTCGGACCTGTTCATGCCGGCATTATCGAGCCAGGACACTTCCGCTTTACTGCTTCAGGCGAGACCGTGGCCCGGCTCGAGGAACGCCTTGGCTATGTGCACAAAGGCGTCGAGTCGTTGATGGCCGGCGCTACGCTTGAGCGCGCGGCACGACTTGCTGGCCGCACCTCCGGCGACAGCACGGTGGCCTATGGCATCGCTTTCGCTCGAGCCGTCGAAGCAGCGTTGAACGTCGAAGCGCCGCCGCGGGCGCATTATCTGCGCGCGCTCATGGCAGAGCTCGAACGTCTGGCGAATCATTTTGGCGATATCGGTGCGATCTGCAACGACGCTTCATTTGCGCTGATGCACGCGCATTGCGGCATTCTACGCGAGTTGACCTTGCGCGCGGCGCAAAGCTGTTTCGGGCATCGTTTGATGATGGACCGTGTCGTGCCTGGCGGCGTGACGGTCGATCTTAGTCCGCAGGGCGTGATGCATTTGACAAGCCTGCTGGAGAAATCCCGTCATCAGTTTCCGCGATTGGTGGAGCTCTACGACAATACGGCCTCGCTGCAAGACCGCACCGCATTGACCGGCGTGGTTGAGGCCGCATTGGCGCAGCGGTTCGGTGCGCCAGGATTCGTCGGCCGCGCCAGCGGCCGCGACTTCGACGCGCGAAAAACTCCCGGATATGCACCCTACGACGAGCTCGACTTTGCCGTTCCCGTTCTAACAGCCGGAGATGTCAACGCCCGCGTCTGGTTGCGCATCCGCGAGGTTGAGCAAAGCTTCAGACTGATCGAGCAGATTCTTGACCGGTTGCCGCAGGGTCCCATCGCCTCCGCACTCGATGCCGATGGCGCTGGAGAAGGTTTAGCCTTGGTGGAAGGTTTTCGCGGCGACGTGCTGGTGTCAGTGCAGCTCGACCACGGACGCGTCACGCGTTGCCACCTTCGCGATCCATCATGGTTTCAGTGGCCGCTCCTTGAGGCCGCTATCGAGGGCAACATCGTCGCCGACTTTCCACTCTGCAACAAATCGTTCAATTGCTCGTATTCGGGCCACGATTTGTAGCGCATGTGGTCGAATAACGAGCCCGCCAACAGAGACACAGTGTGATGCGCAGGACATTATTAGAAAGTCTCGCCCATGGTCCGCTGACCGAACCCGCACCCGGACCGCAGGATGATGCGCTGGCCGAATTGGCAGCCGCAGTGCAACGTTCGGCGCGTCGCCGTCTCGGCCGCAGCCTCGCCATTCGTCAAGTGGATGCCGGTTCATGCAATGGCTGCGAACTGGAAATCCACGCGCTCAACAATGCATTCTACGATCTTGAACGATTCGGGTTTCGCTTCGTTGCGTCGCCGCGCCACGCCGATGTGCTGCTGGTGACGGGGCCGGTGACCAAAAACATGCGAGAGGCACTGGAACGGACTTATCGCGCGACGCCAGATCCGAAATGGGTCGTCGCGGTGGGCGATTGTGCGTTCGACGGCGGCATTTTTGCGGGCAGCTACGCTGTTGTAGGCGGAGTCTCCAACGTGATTCCCGTCGATCTGCATATTGGCGGCTGCCCGCCGTCGCCGAATCAGTTGTTGCAGGGACTGCTGGCGTTGCTCGAGGGGGCCAGCCGGAAAAATGGCGCTGCGTAGGGGGCCAGGCGATAGGTGGCAGGTCGCAGCGGTTTTGTTCGTAAGTGCAGCTGTCGACAAATGATTGAAAAACGGGCGGTTGTACGCGTTAAACGGCCGGCAAAACGACTTTTGCGAGATAAGACCGGTGCGACACGCCGCGGACCGAATTCTTTGCATTGTGGCGGCACGGTGACAATCGGGCACTTTCGGCTGTGCTATGCTCAATTCCGTAGGGGCCGCGGCCGGTCCGGAAATTTATTGATGCCCGGGCTGCGGGCGACGAGCGGGGGACGTGCAGATGCTAATAAGGGCGTTACAGCTCGCCTTTATTATTCTGGCGATCGCGGTCATCTATCCATTTGCCGGACGTGAAACGGTGCTGTTTCCCAAAGATACAGCAACGCCGGAGGAAGTCGCGCGAGTGAAAGCCGATACGGAAACTCAAATTCACAAGGCCGACAAGCTCGCCTCAGTTCAAAGCACCGAAGATGAAGTCATCGTGACTGCATCGCTGCCGCGCGAGGAGGCGAGAACCGAAGAAGATCATCCATTCTTTCAAAACAATTCCGCTGATGTGCCGGCGCAACTGGATCTCTCTTACCTCGCTTATTACGCCTATTCGGAAGCGGCGCCTCCCAGGAAGCCGGCCGATACGGTTTTAGAAGCGCTGAAAGATACTCCGGTCGGAACGCCGATCGAGGAGATCAAGCGCGCCTCGGACGCGTTTGGCATCGATTTCACTTTTATGAAGTCGGTGGCAAAAATCGAATCCGATTTCGATCCAAAGCAGCGCACCGGCTCCTATATCGGCCTATTTCAACTGAGCAATTATGAGTTCGACAAATACGGCTCAGGTAGCATCGTGAGCCCGCGCGATAATGCCATTGCCGCCGCTTATAAATTCACCACGGCGGCGATCCTGTTCGAATTAAACACCCATCAGAGGCCGACTTTGAGCGATCTTTATTTGATCCACCAGCAAGGCACCCAGGGCGCGGAAGAACATGTCAGCCACCCAGACCGCATTGCGTGGAAATCGATGTGCGCGACCGATGAAGGCCGGCAAAAAGGCGAGAAGTGGTGCAAGCGCGCCATTTGGCAGAACACGCTTCCGGCTATCAAACAGATCTGGAAATCGGTCGAAAACCTGACGTCGGCCGCATTCGTGCAAATGTGGCAGCAGCGAGTAGCGCAATTCTACTCGCGTTATTCGGCAACGGCGGCGATGACAGCGAAATAAACAAATCGCGCGAGCTATCGTCTTCCCTTAGTCGCCAAGTAAGCCGCCCCGGCCTTCATTCCTGGTGAATGCAAAGCCGGGGCGAGAGCTGCGAACGATCTGCAGGTAATATCGCTTGTTAACGGCCGATCTGGCGGCTGACAGCGTTCTCCTGCTGATTGAGCGCCCTTTGCTCGGCCTTGGTGATGTGTCCACCATTAAATTTAGCCATCGTGCGTTCCTCGTGCCGAATGGCGCGGTCCTCCCGGTGAAGTTGGTTGGCCTGTTGTTTGGTGATCTCGCCTTCCTTCAGCTCATGATTGATCCGGCGGTTCTGATTTGCCAGCCGATCGTTGACCTGGTCGCGCCGCGGATGATTGCGCTCCCACTGTGTTTCGGCAAACGCCGCCGATACAGCGCTTCCGGCAAACGCGAACGCAACAACGAAAGCGACGGTTTTGGCTAAAGTGCGCATTGGGCTTTTCCTTGTTGAATGGCCAGCGAAATATTCGCCGGATTTGTAGGATCGGAAATTTGCCCCAGGAATGCTGAATTGACCGTGAGATGCTCGTTCAGTCTCGGTTCATGGATCCGGCGACACGGGGTGATCGAATAAGTGACGAGCGCTAAACTCGCCGATTCCGGTCTTGTATCGAGGCCAGGTTTTGGTATCCAAATAGCTCTACGACGTGAAAAAGGAAGCCAGCAGATGCCTAAGCAAAGAATAAGCTACGTCCCACTCGACAAGATGGACGAAAGAATGCGAGCGGAAATGGCGCGTTGCCAGCGCGAAGGCACGCCGCGGCCGGAAAGCTCGGCCGTTCGCGCGCAGGTGCCGGCGTGCTTCTGGTTCTTTGCGGAATCCTGGCACAACATATTCCGCAATGGCGTTCTCGATCACGCGATGAAGGAGCTGTGCCGCCTGTACGTTTCCCGCTCCGTCACCTGCGAATATTGCGGCAACCAGCGCTCGGTCAAAGCGACCACAAGCGGCGCCGTCATCGAAGAGCAGGTGCTCGATCTTTTAAACTTCGAAAAATCGGCCAAATACAACGAACGTCAGAAGGCTGCACTGGCTTACGCCGAAGCCATCGTTTGGCGCCTCGACACTGATGATGCCTTCTGGGACCGTATGCATCGCCACTTTACCGAGCCCGAACTGGTCGAGCTCGGCTGCATGATCGGGCTTACGCTCGGCCAGCAAAGCTGGTTGCGGCTACTCAACATTGAGCATCATCAAGTGCTGGCCGGAACGTCTGCGTCGATGGCCCCTGGTTTTGCAACTGCCGAGGATCTCAGCGCGACCAAAGCGCAACCGGACTATTGGGCGAAATCCAAAACTGCGGTCCAGTCTGAAGACGCTGCCTGAAATGCCAGGCGCGGTCGGCCGGGCGCCGAACCCGACGTCAGTCAGTTTTGGCACTACGATCCCAAGGAATTTCTAAAACGCCCGGTTTTTTCGCGAGACTTTCCGCCGTTGAAGAGCTAACGGCGCTCGGCTCCAAGGATCGGCCTTGCGTCGCCACCGCAGCGTATAGGAATCGGTCGCGACAACAAAAAAATGGGGCGTTGCAGCGGGTTCGGGCAGGCGAAATGAAGCCTAGTTTATGCTAAGCTGCGCGCGTCGAGAACTGGGGAGCTTTGCGATGCGCGTAGGAACAAGAATCGCTTTGGCGGCTGGTCTGATCGGCGCTGCAGCCATCGGCAGCACGGTGGTAGTCAATGCACAGTACTATTACCCGCCGCCTGGATACGGTCCGCCGCCTGGATACGGTCCGCCGCCGTACGGCTATGGCTACGGCAATGGCTGGCGAACTTGGAACGGCTGCCCGCCGGGCTATACGGTGCAAGGCGGCGCCTGTCAGCCCTATCGAGGGCCCGTCGGCGGCGGATGGCGCACCTGGAACGGTTGCCCGCCCCGCTATACGATCCAGGGTGGCGAGTGCAAGCCGTATCGCGGCTATTAGGCCAGTAAAGTCGTCTCCCACCACGGCGGCATCCGGCGGCGCTCAAATCAAAGAGACTTTGCTAAAGGAACTTTGCAAAACTCGCGCCGAGATTCTGCTTTAACTCGATTGGCGCTCAGCGGTGCGCACGCGAAAGATTCGCGGCATTGCGCCGCACCGCGCCGGCAAGAAAGTTTCATCGGAAATGGGTCGCTCTGCTTCGCCGCCACGCATTGAGCTTGCATGACAATTTCGGCGCAGCGTTCCAATTTTCCAATTTGGCATTGTTGAATGCGCTGACGCGATGGTCGCGCGGAAACATTTATCTGGAAATGAAAATAGCTGGGGTTATATCTCTTCTAATCTGAGGCGACACAAACCCCTTGCAATGGAGAGGATGGAATGGCCAATCCGCGCCAAGTTGAACGCGATTCTAGCGAATCGATGCATGAGACGACCCGAAGGGCGGCGGAGCAAGCGTCGCAGACCAGCCGCACAGTATCAGATGCAGCAGAGCGTTCTGCCCGAGCCGGATCCGAAGCTTTCCGGCGCAATGCCGAAACTCTCAGCAGCACCTGGCGCAACAGCAGTGAGGCGGCGACCCGGATAGCGGAGCGATCGGTGGATCAGTTCTCAAAGCTGTTCGGGCTGACCGGCGATACTGCAAGAGAAACTATGCAGCAGTCGGCCGGGAATGTTCAGGCCCTGATTGAGAGTTCGACCTTTGTCGTCGACGGCCTGCAAAATGTCTCCGGCGAATGGGTGCGCTTTATGCAGAACCGCATCGAGGAAAATCTCGAACATTTCGAGGAACTCCTTGGTTGCCGTACGGCTCACGAATGCATGGCGCTTCAGACCCGCATGGTCCGCGACAATATCGAGGCTCTTCTGCACAGCGCACGCCGCGCATCGGAGCTATCGACCAAGCTCGCCGACGATGCGGTCAGGAAAATAAGCGATACGGCACTGGCGCCGCGCTGATGCGTCTTACTCTCGGCCGGGAGCGTTAGACCGGGTTTTGTGCCTGTAACACGCTCTTCGGCCGCTCGTTCGTCCGATTGCATCGTTCGGCAGTGCGGTGCGCTGTCCCGGCTTCATTTTTAACTCCGCCGCCTGCGTCTTTTGACGCATTTAAACGCTGTTAAATTCAGGCTGCGTTCATCGATCGGGTGTAAGTAATGTACGGTTGCCGGCCGCGTGGCGGCAATGGGGATGGCTTTCGCTCCCGCCCATTAGAATTGATTTGGCGAATGGAGCGCGCCCCATGGCGATCTACCGGCTATTGCAGAATTCAGCATTCGCACCCGAGGATATCGGCCGGCTCGCCGCCGCCTATGAGGATTGCCTGCGCATCCTCAACTTGGCCGATCGCTCCGATCCGCTCACCGAGCTCCTCGCCAAAAAAATCATTGAAATCGGGCAGACCGGTATGCGTGACCCGGTTCAGATCGGCCGATTGGCGCTTAAGGAAATAGGAATCTCAAAGCCCGAATAATTGCACCCATTAAAGAACGACTCGGGGCTGAGAAAGGTAAGTGCCCGCGCACCGCGATCGCGGTGGGTATCTGTTGTCGGCACCTAATGCATTCGTTAGATTATGAGACCATTGGCTTTTGGGGGGAGCGGCCATGCATCTGTCCAATCAAAGTCTACTGGTCATCCTGGTTGTTGGCATTGTTGCAGGCTGGCTCGCCGGCCGAGTGATGGAAGGCGGCGGTTTCGGATTGATTGGCGATCTGATTGTGGGCCTGATCGGCGCGTTTATCGGCGATTGGCTGCTGCCGCGCATCGGTGTTCACCTCGGCAGCGGCATCATCTCGTTGATTTTAAACGCCTTCATAGGCGCCGTGGTGCTTCTCCTGTTGCTTCGGTTGGTTGGCGGCGGCTGGGGCCGACGACGTTGGGGAAGACGCTGGTAAGTCGGCGAGTGGTTCCGCTGACTTCTTTTGGTCGCAAAAGGCGCGGGCCGGCTTTAATCACCTCGACATCGAGATGAATCTCGCGAATGAACCGGCGTGATCGACGCGCGCGGCTTGCACACTAAGTGTGGTAGCATCATCTCACTCCACGAAGAGGAGCATGGCAGCCGCGCGGACGCGGTCGAGCAAGCTTCGCAAGGGGTAAGACATGCGCACCGATGATTTTCGTCCCAGCAGCAACGTCGAGGATGATCGCGAAGTCAGCGCGTCTCGTGGCGGCATGCCGGGTGGCAAGGGCGGTCTCGGGATCGGAACAATCATCGTTGTCACGTTGATCAGTTGGTATTTCGGCATCGACCCCAGCGTGCTGCTCAACGGCGCTCAGATCTTGCTCGGTGGCGGTCCGCCGTCGGAGCAGACCAGTCCGGCTCCGCCGGTGACCGCGGGTACGCCGAACGACCCGACGGGAAAGTTTGTCGCGCTTGTGCTCGGTGACGTAGAGGACCGCTGGACCGAGATCTTTGCCGCCAGCGGACGGACTTATCATCCGCCGAAATTACGGCTGTTCGCGGGCTCCGAGCCTACGCCGTGCGCCTTCGCCCGTTCCGCCATGGGCCCGTTTTATTGTCCGCGCGATAAGCGCATTTACCTCGATACTTCGTTCTTCGAAGACATGCAGCGTAAATTCCGCGCCTGCTCAGATGCGAGTGCCTGTAGGTTTTCGGAAGCTTATGTGATTGCCCATGAAGTCGGACATCACGTGCAGGATGAGCTCGGCATTCTTCCCCGTGTGATGCAGGAACAGCAAGCAGTCTCAAACCGTGCCGAGGCCAATGCATTGCAAGTGCGGGTCGAGTTGCAGGCCGATTGTTTCGCCGGCGTGTGGGCAAACCAGGCGCAGCAAAAGCACAAATTCCTCGATCCGGGCGACCTCGATCAGGCGTTGCAGACTGCGTCGGCCATCGGCGACGACCGGCTGCAGAAAGAAACGCAAGGCTATGTCGTGCCCGACTCATTCACCCACGGCAGTTCCGAACAGCGCAAGCGCTGGTTCCTTAACGGCTTCAATTCGGGCTCGGTTTCGAATTGCAATACGTTGTCGGCAAACAAATTGTAACTTGAGACCGATGCGAGCTGCCTAGCGACTCCATCAACCCTGTCGTGTGATCTGCGCTATCCGAATATTGGCGACTCCTCGGTCACCTTTGACCGGGCGGCCTTGATGCGCCGTGCCAGCCCTTTTTCTTCCCGTGATGCCAGCCCGGCGGGGTTTCTTTGTGCGGGGAGCGCTTCACTTCTATGGTGTTTGTCGTCGCATGTGCGGCAGCCGCAATGCCGTTTTGATTGCTAATGAAAGCGCCGGCTGGTTGCGGCGCAGAGAGTGCAAACATTGCTGCGATGACAATCGCGCCTAAAACGGTAAATTTTCGCATTGTGATCTCCTAAAAAAACGCGCAACGGCAATAACGCATTCTCTGCTTGTTAGTTCCCATGCGGCGATCGTTGGTACTGGCAGTGCGATGGTGTAGCCTCAATACCAATTGTTTGCGCGCATTACTAAAGGGAGGGACGTGAAATGTCCGAGGTGGAGCGGCGCGATGTTCTGATCGCCAGTGTTGGCCTTGCAACGGCAGCTTTCGCCGCAGCATCGCCGGCCCATGCCGGCGATTCGAGCTTCATGAATAACGTGCCAGATCCGCTCCTGTCCGGCGACGAGCTGCCGACATTCAAATTCGCCTTGGAGAAATCCGAAGGCAAAGTCATCGACAATAGCTACGGCAAAGAGGCAACTGTGAAGCAGCTGCCGATTTCCAAGGGCATCGCGGGAGTCTCCATGCGGCTCGAGCCGGGCGCGATGCGCGAGCTTCACTGGCATGCGACGGCGGCCGAGTGGGGGTACGTCACCGAGGGTCGCGTTCGCACCACCGTCATTGATCCGCAGGGCGCGGCCGAGACCAACGATTTCGAT
>Ga0073928_10009901_pt1 | contig 11494 bp, 7 predicted proteins | sample PaiPotPPA55metaG_FD_76969 | JGI IMG/M metagenome (GOLD analysis project Ga0073928, IMG submission 76969) | Iron sulfur acid spring bacterial and archeal communities from Banff, Canada, to study Microbial Dark Matter (Phase II) - Paint Pots PPA... ...
CAGCTTGGGATGTACGCGTCTCCGGACTACACCTATCACGACGAGTCCCCTGAAGGTCGCGATATATATAAGGTAGGAGACGCGATCGGAATTGGGTCCGTGGCCACCATGGTGGATGGCAAGACCATCAAAGTCGCGGAAGTCAAAGAGCGGAAATGGCGAATTGTCGCGAGTGGACCGGTGCGGACGGTTGTGGAGTTGGAATACGACGGTTGGAACGCCGGTGGAAAGCTCATCGATCTTCACTCGCGAATCACAATGTGGGCGGGTGAACGGGGCTTTACTCACACGATTTTTGCGAAGTCCGCGGATGACTTCGAATTCGTCACAGGCCTGCCGGCGAAACCTGGTATCGAACCCGCGACCAGCGGAAAGGATTCACCGGCGGCGTGGCTCGCGACTTGGGGCGAGCAAGTCGTCGCGCCGGGACCTACGGCCACAGAAGCCGTCGCAGGTCAACAGCTGGGGCTTGCCATCGTCACACGGGCGCCGCGCGCCGCATTCAAGGACGACAGCAAGAACCATCTCGTCGATTTCAAGCTAAGCGATGGTACGCAATCCTGGTACACCATTGCAGCTTGGGATCAAGAAGGATCCAATCGCCGAGTGGTGTACGGGAATCAGAACGAGAAGGGACAACGCCAATCTTTAATTCTTCCTTCCGATGCCATCAGAAGCCGCGAAGAATTCCTGAACGCCGTAAAGGATCAGGCCGACCGCATGGAGCAGCCTGCGGATATTCACATCGTATCGGAGTCGGCTAATAGCCAACAGGCGCCCCCAGATACTTTGGTTCCTCATAAAACCAAAACCGCGAAGCAAGCGATTGCACTCTTGCGCCAGGCTATCGACAGAACCGCTTTGCAATGGGAACCGATTCTTCAAGCGACCACCGAACCGATTACTTCACATTCCGGTCAGGGATTCTTCACGGAAGCAAACAATGTGACCGGAGAATGGCAAAACCAGAATGGATATTACTGGACAGGGAGTTTTTGGACCGGCGAGCTTTGGCAACTATATTCCGCAACCCATGATGAAAAGTATCGGCAATGGGCGGAACTGTGGGGTTCGAAGTTTATCAATCAAGAGTCACTGCAAAATCACGACGCGGGATTTTTGTATTACTACTCCTCGGTGATGGGATTTGATTCGACTCACGACGACGCGCTTCGCGCCAGCGCCTTGCGCGGAGCCGAGCGGCTGGAACAACTCTTCAACCCGAAAACACAGTTGATTGCATCGTGGGCTGTGAATGGAGACGACACCATCGTGGACACCATGATGAATCTGCAGTTGCTGTGGTGGGCGACCGAAAAAACGGGAGACAAGCGGTGGATGGAGATTGGCAGGAAGCACGCCCTCCGCACTGCGGAATGGTACGTGCGTCCGGATGGGTCCGTCATTCAGTCCGTGCATTACAACCCTGGCGACAGCAGGCAAAACGTCGTCTTGCGTGGCGGGGGCAACGACGCGGACCTCCCGCTTGTGAACACTGTCGCGCCGGGCCAGTGGGTTTTCGCCCACACACATCAGGGTTTTGGCGCGGACACGACATGGTCACGAGGACTCGCTTGGGCGTTGTATGGATTTTCGGCGGCCTATTCGGAAACTCATGAACCATTGTTCCTGGCCACCGCCCAGCGAGTTGCTGACTATGCAATTAGAAACCTGCCGAGCGACTTCGTGCCGTGGTACGACTTCGACGACGAAGGCGTTCATTTTCGAAACCGGGACTCTTCGGCCGCCGCAATCATCGCCGGAGGGTTATTTCGTCTTTCCCTTATTACCACCGACAGCGCACGCGCAAAGAGCTATCGAGAAGAGGGGGAGCGCATCGTGCAATCGTTGATCGACCGGTATCTGACTCCTGTCGGAGACGATGATCAAACTCCGCCGGGAGTGTTGCGTCACGGCTGTGGCGTTCGCCCCAGTGATGGGATGTTGATCTACGGACAGTACTTCTTGCTTGAGGATCTGTCGTGGCTGGAGCAACACAAAGGCGAGAGTTCCAATGATTCCGTGAAACCATGACATACGCAAGTTCACTGTTGTCGGCAGTCGGATGTGCGTTTCGTTCCACGCTGCAAAAAATCAAATTACCTATCGCACTTCCAGTTGTGTTGGCTCTCTCCGGATTGCTCAATCCAAGTTGCAGCTCAGTCGCGAAAAGCCAGTCTGCCGCTTCACAAATCGATGCTACTGACTTTAACCAGCAGGTTAGAAGTTTTTTGCAAACCGAAGTGACGGCGCATATTGCAGACATCAAAAACCTTGATGCCCCTCCAGACCGGGTCCTTGGAGCGCTGACGACGGGTGAATTTTCGTGGGGCTCCTTCATGCGCGCTCTGGGTGTCTATTCTGAATGTTTTGGGACCAGGACAATTGTCGGTCACGATGTTCCGGAGATGATCGCAAAGATGGCTCAGATTGAGTTGAGCCACGGAGGAAAAACCTGGGCGCAGCTCTATGCTGGAATGGCGTTGCAGAGCTTTGGAACCGACCTGAATCGCAACGCGTTATGGCAGAGCATGACTTCCCAGCAGCGCGAAGAGTATCGCAAGCTGCTCGACCCCGCCCGTTTTTACGACGAAAAAACTCATACGCTCATTCATCTTCCCGAAAATTACTTTGGGGTGGCTGCGCGGATCGCGGCAATCGACTATCAACTTGGCCTCAACAAGGACCGCTCCGCCTTGGATGATTTGCTCAACCGGGCCGCCAAACAATTCACCGACGGTGCGCTCTTTGCTGACGACGCGCTGCCAACGGGCCGCTACGATCGCTACTCCAACGAGTACGCCAGAGCAATCTACGATGCCGCGGAACTCACGGGTCGTCAGGACATCGTTAAGGCCGTTGCACCTTCACTAAAAGAGCAGATGAAGCTCTGGTGGGATTTGCTGTCTGAGGATGGCTATGGCTACTCCTGGGGACGAAGTCTTGGGGCGATCAGCTACATGGACACTTTGGAGATCGCCGCTTTTCTCGGCCAGCACCCAGAATTCCGACCCGCCGCACTTCCTCAGTTGGCCGCCGCCTACTATGCGGCGTGGTCGTGGCTGCAAAATGATTTCAACAGCCAGACGCACTTGCTCTCCGTTTTCGCTTTCGGTCGAGGAGATTATAGTTACATCACGAAGGAACGCGAATGGCAGCAAACCACAACGTTCTTCGGAAAAGCGATCACTGCCCACCAGAAATTCATGGAAGCTCTCAAGCGGGAAGGCGTCAAATACTTCCCTTCCCGTCCGACCCTGGCCGACGTGGCTCGTTTTCAATATTTTCGAAATGGACCGGACCGCAAATTCGGAGTGTGGGTCGTTCGTCAGGGTGATCTGCATTTCGCTTTGCCGTTCGTGACCGGAACAAAAGCGGCGACATCCGACTATGAGCCCTTACCGCACGGATTTCCCGGCACTGGGACACCCGTCGAGAAGATCTATCCGTGCTTCGTTCCGTTTCTGGAATTGGACGACCGCAAGACCATCGCTGCCGCGGACGGAGCGGATGAGATCAAGCCTGCGACTGATGGCAAGAGTGTGACGGCGATCTGGAGACACTGGGTTGTTCCAGGTGGCAAGGCTGGAGATTTTGTCGATGCAGGTTTGGTCTCGGAAGTCACCTGGACTCTTCATGGAAACAGTAGTCTTCGCAGGGTGGAGTCGTTGACTTCATCCCAGCCATTGAACGTTCATCGCCTCTGGTTGGCCATTCCCAGTCGCGACGATCATCTCGACACGTTCTATCTTCAAGGTGCTCGCAGCGATCGGCTGATCTCAGAAGCGAAAACACTGGAGGTGCAAGTTAACAATTCGGACTTTCTCTTTGAGATTTCTGCATACGCGACCGGCAATGACCCTCTCGGTCGCGGAGATCGTGGGCCTCTTCCACTGCAGCTGATTCTTCAGACCAAGAGTTTTTCATTGATGCCGGCTGAACCCAAGCGGTGGGAACTCTCTCTGACCACGCAGTGAGGTAAGTGAGCTGGTACACCCGCCACAAAGTCAGGAACCACGCGTATACCAACACCTGTCGCCCAGCTTGTCTGAATTGCGACCGAATTTCAGCTTGCGCTTCTGGCCGAGAGTGTTCGGACGCATGGGACAGCAGGTTGATTTCCAGTATTCTTGGGGCTACCGTTGGGCACGCTTCATGAACCCCCTCGCAGGTAGTCTGGATCAAAGAAGTCCGACATGAAAGATGAAATCGCCCAAGCGATTGCTAACGAATTGCGCCTTATTCGAGAAGAACTGTAGAAGCTCACCGGCGCGATAAAATCCAGCGACAACCGGTCGGGAAACTCCTATGCCGGCAACTCCAGAAAATCGTATCAGGCGCGCGCCCCGTTTCCGCCCGAGTCTGGGCAACCGGGAGGGCTGAAACACCGGCGGAGTCCACGCGGCGGAGAACCGCGACGCCAGTGGCATCTTCCAAAAGATAAAAGTTGAGTGAAGGGGCTTATGAAGTTGCTGGCCGCCAGAAAGAGTGGCAGTACAAGGGGGCAACCTGTGGAACCTTCGTAATCACGTGCCCCTTTCCAGGATTAGAGGTGCCAATTTCATCTCTCTCATTGGCCGCCAAGGAAGCGAGGGCGAACGACCAGTGTATACGCGCGTCGGGAATAAATGGGCTAGGGCCTCGGTCCTGATAGACGAAGCACATGGTGAACGACGGCGCGGGCCACAACCCCCCGTGGCGCCGTTCTCAAGAGCACCCCTAAAAAGGACGGTAAACCGTGCGTAGCGGGAGAGCCAGGATGTCTGACAAGAGCATAGATGAGCTCTTGCACGTTCTAACGTGCATGGCCTGGGCAGGAAACGGGGTCTTTTGGGTGATGCAGGGCGGTGCAGTGAAATCGTAGGCCAACACGCATCGGCGGATTTTAGCTCAGGCGTGAGCAAGACGTAGCCAAACTCAAATTAATGCGAACTTAAAAAGGAGAAAAAACATGAGGAGAAGTGTGTTCATTGCAGGTCTAGCAGCAGCACTGGTGATGGGAATGGGAATTTTCGGCACAGGTCGGAAGGGTTCCGTAACGCGGGCCCAGCAGAACACGTCAACGATGGAAGTGAAGATCGACAACTTTAGCTTCGGACCAGTAGCGTTAACAGTGCCGGTCGGAACCACCGTTACGTGGACCAACCGTGACGATATCCCTCACAACACAGTTAGCACGGATGATCCGAAGATCTTCAAATCCAAAGTGCTGGATACCGATGAAAAATTCTCCTTCACCTTCAACAAACCGGGGACTTATCCGTACTTCTGTTCGATTCATCCGAAGATGACCGGCAAAATCATCGTGCAGTGAGTGCGGAGCGACCTCCCTCTGCCACGCAAGACTCTTAGCGGAACAGCGAACGGAACGCAGTCGGTAGTCTGCGTGGAGACAAACTGTTGATAGCAGCATTCCTTGAAACGGCCGCTCCGCGCGGCGCCAATGTCGTTCTCGTCCTCGAAATGGCCATGGGGATAGGTCTTTTGCTTGGCGCTTGGCTGGCTCGCAAGGGGCGTTTTCGGCAACACGCCTGGTGCCAATCCACCATCGTGCTTCTGAACTTCGCGGTAGTTGCGGTGATGATGGTTCCTTCGTTCCGCGTTCATGTGCTTCCCAGGATCCCGGCCAAGCTGGGCAAAGCCTACTACGCATTGGCGACCACGCACGGGGCGCTGGGGACCGTAACTGAACTCGCGGGCCTGTACATTTTGCTGTCAGCGGGCACCAAGGTCTTGCCGGAAAAATTGCGCATCACCAAGTACAAGGTGTGGATGCGCAGCGTCCTCGCGCTCTGGTGGGTCGTACTGTTGCTGGGAATGGCCACTTACACGCGCTGGTACGTGCCGCATTTGTTTCGGAAATAGATTTGCGTCGTATTTTTCAGAGGATAGAGATTGAAGATCGTCCCGATTTTGTTGCTTGGCATGTTGAGCGTCCTTGCTCAGCTCAGCTCGGCACAATCGGGAACGACATCCGAGCCAGAAGCTAATCCGGGCCGACCCACGGTATCGACGCCGGCGACGCTCACGCCGGTTGGATACCTGCAGTTCGAAAATGGCGTGCTTTTCGCGCAAGAATCGACAGAGTTTTCGAACCGCACCGGCGTCAGTCAAGTCACCAAACTGTCCGTGCTGTCGCGCCTGGAGTTGTTCCTGCAGAGTGAGCCGCTGGCCATCAGTCAGTCAAAAGAGCAGATTGCGGTGCACGAGGGAGAGGTGTTCGCAGGTCTGCAAAGCGTGCTCTTTGCCGGTGGTGAATCACGACCGACTTTTTCGATTAGCTACGTTCGGCGTGTCCACACGAGTGTCGCCCCTGAACTTGATGTTGGCACGTTTCGACAATCAACCTCGATTCTTCTGAGTGAAGATCTACACGGATTTCACTTCGATACGAACGGAATAGTTGCAGAGCAGCTACATGGCGCTATACGTCGGGCACAGTTCGGGCAAACCCTGTCCATTTCCCATTCGCTGGGGAAGTTCACAATCTCGGGGGAGATATGGCATTTTTCACAACCATTCGAGAAGAGCAACACGGTCGGTAATCTCTGGGCGGTTTCCCGTGCCCTGCGCACAAATTTGGTGGTCGACGCAGGATTCAATCGTGGGCTGACAAAGACCTCCACTCGATGGGAGTCCTTCGTAGGATTCACATATCTGCTGCCGCATCGCCTTTGGATGGGCCGTCCCGGATCACAACCGTGAGTCTGCCGTCAGTTCTCTACTTCGTCTCTTTTTGCATTGCTCTTTTTAGACCCGTGTCGCTAGTTTGTGACCTTCAGCGAGCGGAATAAAGTGTGATCAATTTGGTCTATGTAATTGAAATGCCGACGGCGCCCATAGGGGCCTTCGCAAAACTCAGACCGAGGACGACTTATGGCTGAACATCAAATGACACTAACAAATCGGCAGAGCATTGCCCGGGATACGATGGCGTTCTGGTTCGCCGCAAACGGTGCCCGCTACGAATTCCGAGCTGGGCAGCACGCCGACTTTGTCTTTGGAAGCGAAAGCGACAATTCGCGGACCTTTTCTCTCGCGAGCTCTCCTCTTGACAAAGACTCAATCATGATCGCCATGCGCATGCGCAAGACTGCCTTCAAGAGCGCGTTGAAGAGTGCCGCTCTTGGCACGAAGTTCAGCGTGAGCCGTCCCCGGGGATCCTTCACTCTGCATAGAGATATCACCCGACCTGCGGTGTTTCTCGCCGGTGGCATCGGGATTTCCCCAATCCGCAGCATCCTTCGGTCTGCCATCCAACAACGTCTGCCACACAAACTGTATTTGTTTTATTCAAACAGAGAAGCGGACGATGCCGCGTTCATCGAAGAACTTCAAGGCATGGCCGCGGAGAATCCTAATTTCAATCTCGTGCCAACGGTCACTGGCCATAAGACTCTCTCTTGGCCTCACGAAAAAGGTCACATCAGTCGTGACATGCTCACGCGTCATCTGGTCGCGCTCAATGGACCTATCTACTACATCGCAGGACCTTCGGGAATGGTCACTGCGATGACCAGCCTACTAAATGCTTCGGGCGTGAGCGACGATGCCATGAAGACGGAAGAATTCGGCGACTACAAGCTCTCTCAAGATTCTGTACAAGCGACCAACGAACGGACAGCGATCGCCCCGATTTAGGGCTATGACGCTAATTACGGCAGAGACTTCGTGAAAAACAGTTCAATTGCGAGTCGCATTTTTTCGGCCGTCATGGATCAGACCTACACAAGACGTGCACCGGTTCAACCCCTGAGGACTTCTGTCACGACTTCCACCGACACGTAGGAAGAGCAATCCCAGAAATATTATTGACTCTCGGGAATATTCCCCTCAGCGCTGTGGTCTCTAGAGGTTGACGGGTCTTACGGGCGTGGTGTTTAACACGTCCATCGGCCCTCTAATTTAAAAAAGAACTGGAGCCGGATATAACCTTTATGGCAAAGCATTTGATAAGTCTCATGCTGCTGTTGTGCGCAACTATTTCTGTATTCGAAAATAGTACCTCCGCAGCGTCGATACACGAGGAAGATCAGGTTTCCAATCCCTCCATCGTTAACCCGGTCGTGACCTGGAATGCGACGCTTCTCGCTATCGTCCGCACCCCTGGTGCCCAGCCAAAAACCGTCCACCCCACCCGCAGCTTCGCAATCATGCACGCCGCGATCTACGATGCCGTCAATGCCATCGACAGAACGCACGAACCTTACTTGGTTCGCCTCAGAGGTGTTTCCCGCTCCGCTTCTCAAGATGCGGCCGCTTCGTCCGCCGCGCACGAAGTTCTTGTAGCGTTGTACCCCACCTTTCAACCAACGCTTGATGCCCAACTTAAACAGCTTTTGGCGTTTATTCCTGACGGACCATACAAGACCGAAGGCATCACCATTGGAAAGACCGTGGCTGATCAAATTCTCGCAGCCCGAAGCAACGACGGATCTAATGGTCAATCCGCGCCCTTTGTCTTCGGTAGCGCCGCTGGAGACTTCCAGTCGACGCCGTCGAATTTCCCTCCGCAGCCTCAATTCACGAATTGGTCCCATGTCACGCCCTTCGCACTAGCGAGCGCCAATCAGTTTCGTCTAGGACCTCCTCCCGCATTGACCAGCGATGCTTACACCGATGCTTTCAATGAAGTGAAGTCACTCGGCATCGTGAAAAGCACTACAGCCACTGCCGACCAGGCGTTGACCGGACGTTTTTGGAATGGGGCCATCCAAAACTACTGGAACGAGATTACGCAAACCGTGACACTTGGACATAACCTGAGCACCGCGCAAAGCGCTCGTGTGTTTGCGTTACTAAATCTGAGCTTTGCGGATGGAGTAATCGCTTTCTATGACACCAAATACACCTACAACTTCTGGCGGCCAGTTACGGCAATTCGGGACGCTGCAATAGATGGCAACCCACAAACGATACCCGACCCTGCTTGGCTGCCGGAAGTTGGCAACACGACGCCAGATCCATCGTACCCAGGCGCTCACGCGGTTATCAGCGCAGCCGGGGCATCCGTGCTGAATTCCTTCTTCGGAAAGAAAGACTTCGATTTCACCGTTACTTCTGAAGTTCTCGCGGGAGTAACTCGCTCCTTCACGAATTTCTCTGCGGCGAATGAAGAAGCCACGTTAAGCAGAATTTTTGCCGGCGTTCACTTCCGCACCGATCTGACCAGCGGCCACCGCATGGGCCGCCAGGTAGCCGACTTTGTCGTCGATAACTTCTTGACTCCTGTTCACGGAAGAGACGATTCCGACGACAACAGATAATTCAACAGAGGAAGGCCATTTCTCTGTGGCGGCTAGCTTGTCCCTAACCCCAGACTGTGGCGCAGGCGCATTCTGCGCCTGCGCCACAGTCAAATTATTCGTAGAGAAGATTAAGTGTGGCTCGTACCCAGTTCATCCAAGACCAATACGGTGCAGAAGGTTTTGAAAGCGTGGATCAGAGCGTATGGGATCGAACCCAGGACGCAAAAGAACGCCCGGATTAAATCGTTCATCAAAGCCTTTTTCAAGCCAGGTCATCGCTCGATCGTTATCGCCCAGAGCTACATACACGGCAGCAATTTCTGAGGCACGCGAATATCCAGGACTGGAGTGTTTCTTCAGATCATCCAGCAACTCTCCCGCTTCGTTCTTCCTGCCCATTGCCGCATAGGTGCGAGCAAGGTTGGCAGTGAAGGTCGGGCTGCCCCCGGAAATCTTGATGGCTTTTTGTAACTCGGCAACCGCTTCATCGAACATCTGTTTTTGCAGGTAAGCTTGCCCCAGTTGATTGTGCGCAAGCGCAAAATTAGCGTCCATCTCAATCGTCCTGCGACTCTGTTGTATCGACTCATCATAGGAATGCGCAATAAGATAAAGTTCCGCCAAATCAGCGTTAATGATGAACGACAAAGGATCGAGGTCCTTCGCTTTTTTCATTTCGGAAATAGCTTCGCTGTTCCGCCCCAATAAGCTCAGGTGCCACGCGTACCAGTGGTGCGCGGTGGCATAGCTGGGATTAAGCTCGATGGCCCGGCGGAATTCCTTCTCCGCAGCTGCGAAATCCCAGTCAAACCCGTCCAGGCAGAACGCCAGGGAATTGTGAGCTTCGCCAAGGTTGTTATCCAACTCCAGGGCTTTGATCGCCGCGGCTTTCGCTTTGGGCAGCGCTTCTTTGGCGGTCATTACCGCGTATTGCCAATCTCCCAGCAAAGCGTAGGTGTCCGCCAATCCAGAATAAGCTTCGGGATACTCGGAGTCTTCTTCGACCGCCTGGTTGAAATAAGCGGCTGCCACCTTGAGTCCATCGGCGGTTCGCTTATTCCAGAAGAAGCGTCCCTTGAGATAAGACTCATAAGCTTGCGGATTGACCACCTTGACGCTTTTCAGTTCTGTTTGTTCCCTGGGACTCACATTGATTCGAATTGCTTCGGCGATAGAGCGCGCCACCTGGTTCTGGAGCGCCAAGGTGTCGCCGAAATCTCCCTCGTAACTGTGGGACCATAGGTGCTTGTCGTCTGACGCTTTGATTAGCTGTGCTGTAATGCGGACTTGGTTGCCAGAACGCAGTACTGTACCTTCAACGACTCCATCGACATTTAGTTCACGCGCGATCTCTGGCAACGGCTTGCGCACCCGTTTGTACGACATCACCGAGGTTCGCGAGATCACCCGCAGCGCGCTGATCTGACCCAGGTCTGTAATCAACTCGTCTGTCATGCCGTCCGCGAAGTAGTCTTGCGAAGCGTCACCAGAAAGGCTTTCCAGCGGCAGCACAGCTAAAGAACGGATCAAAGAGGAGGACGGTCGATTTCTCAAATAAAGTGCCCATGCTGCCAAAATGACCAACCCCACCGCTAGAGCCGCGCCAAATCTTCTCCAGGTCAAGGACGGTGCAAGTCGTCTGTGCGTTACGGGCTGGGGAGTAGTTTTCCCCAGGTCGGATTCCTGCGCGCCAGGAAGTACTTTAGTTCCAGCCGTTGAGACAGGAGTCGAACCTCTACCAACATCCTTGACCTCTGCGAGGAAACGGTAGCCCCGCCGGGATACCGTTTCCACAAAGCGCGGACTCTCAGCGGAATCGCCCAAGGCCTCCCGAATCTTATTGATGGTTTTGTTTAGGCCGTGATCGAAGTCAACAAATGTGTCGGCGGGCCACAGGTTCTTCTGCAGTTCTTCCCGAGTAACCACTTCCCCGGCATGTTCAAGCAACATGGAAAGCACTTGAAATGGCTGTTTCTGCAGCCGGACCTGCATGCCGTGCTTGCGCAGTTCACCCGTACGAAGATCCATCTCGAAAACACCAAAACGGAGACGGCTGTAGGGATTTTCTGCCTTTTGCATCGAAACGTGTACCTTGGCGTACGCGAGTGTACCACCGCGCTTAGGCTATTGCGTGAACCATACGGGGGGGACATCTCACCGTAAGTCTTATCTTCATTTGCAGTTTACCGGGGACCCAAGTTTCATCACGGAAGAATCGGCAGTCCATTGCAGGCCTTCTCTGCCGA
>Ga0073928_10009902_pt1 | contig 11494 bp, 6 predicted proteins | sample PaiPotPPA55metaG_FD_76969 | JGI IMG/M metagenome (GOLD analysis project Ga0073928, IMG submission 76969) | Iron sulfur acid spring bacterial and archeal communities from Banff, Canada, to study Microbial Dark Matter (Phase II) - Paint Pots PPA... ...
TCCGGCCCATTTCCCTGCGAGCGGCACCAGCGCCTGCGCTGCCTGCGCCGCGTCGCTGATGTTGGTCAGGCCGTTTTTGTGCAGCGTTGCCGCCGTGCACACGATGATGAAAAACACGATGGCCATGCACGAAACACTGCCTACCAGCACGTCCCAGCGCGCGTGCTTGTATTGGCGCGGGCCAACGCGTTTTTCGACGAATCCCGCCTGCAAATAGAAAAATTGCCACGGCGCAATGGTGGTGCCGATCAGTGCCGTGAGCGTCAGCAGGTACGCCGAATCCAGATGGATCGACGGCAGCACCGTTTCTTTCGCGGCCATCATCCAATCGGGCTTTGCCAAAAACGCGGAAAGCACGTACGAAAGATAAAAGCCGCAGGCGACCAGAAATATCTTTTCCACCTGCCGGTAGCTGCCGCGCACTACCAGCAGCCACACCGCGATGGCCGCGACGGGCACCGAAACATACTTGCTGATGCCAAAGATTTGCATGGACGCGGCTACACCTGCAAACTCAGCTACCGTGTTGCCGAGATCCACGAAGAGCGCTGCGATCATGACGAAGAATGTCGAGCGGAACCCGAATTCCTCGCGAATCAAATCCGAAAGCCCTTTGCCGGTAACCACTCCCATCCGCGCGCACATTTCTTCGCTGACGTACAATGCGACGGTCAGCGGAATGATGCACCACAGCAGCGTGTAACCGGCCTGCGCCCCAGCGGTGGAATAGACGGTGATCCCGCCCGCATCGTTGTCCACGTTCGACGTTATAAGTCCCGGGCCCACCACCGCCAGAAACACCGCGAGACGGCGGCGCGTGGTGCGCGTGCGGCGGCCGAAATCATCCGTGCGCGCCTTCCAGGCGTCGAGACTGCGCGTGAGTGCGGATTTCGTGATCATGGCTCGGTCTGGTTCATTATTTTGGGTGAAGCGGCAAAACTTTCAGCGCAGATCCTACAGCTTCGCGCGCATCCGGCTGACGATGTCGTCCACGGTGATCGCGCCGATGGGCCGGTTCTCTTCATCGACCACGGTCAAGCTGCGCAAGTTGTACTTGTCGAACAGTTCGAACACTTCCTTGTCTTGGATGTCCGTCTTCACCGAAAGAAGCGGATGAAATTCCAGGTCGGACATCCGTACTTCGCCGTCCGCGAGAATCAGCCGCGCGATCGGCACGGTTCCGGCAAGCGTTGCATCGCGATTGATCAGCACCACGTTGTCCAGCTGGTCGAACGAGAGTTGATGGAAACGGATGTAGTCGAGCACTTCTCCGCGAGTCGCGTCCTCGCCGACCACCACCACCTCCGTATTCATCATTCCGCCCGCGGTATTCTCGCCGAAATGCATCAGCGCCTTAACTTCGGTTGCCTCGCGATGTTCCATTTCCTCGAGAAGTTCCTTCGATGTATCCGGCTCGAGGCTCGCGATCAGGTCCGCCGCCGCGTCCGGGCTCATCTCTTCGATGATGTCCGCAGCTTTTTCAGGATTGAGCTTTTCCACGACTTGGGTCTGCAGGCGCTTATCGAGCTCGGAAATTGTTTCGGCCGCAGTTTCCTCATCCAGCGAATCGATGATCGATTGCCGCTCCGCCGGCGAAATCTCTTCCATGATGTCTGCGAGATCGGCCGGGTGCATGGCCGCCAGTTTCTGGCTCGACATGCGGAGTTTTACGCGCCGAAGCGGGTCGGACTCGATCAGGTTCACGAATTCCCAGCGAATCACACGGGGTGGAAGCTTCGCCTGCAGTCGGCGGATGGCCATCGGAGGCACAACCCCCTGCAACAGCCGCCGCACGGCCGCCGGGAGTCCCACGTCCACCTGCATCACGCGCAGCTCGGTGTTGCCGTTGATTCGCTGGTCAGCCAGGTCCACGTCGTTCACTCGAACTACCTTCCGCCCGTTCGTATCGATGATTTGCTGGTCAAGCAGGTCTTTTCGAACCGCCAGCCATGCCTCATTCGGCCGGTACAGTTCGAGCGCGGATTCATCGGTCGTCAGGCGCACCCTTCCGGGCGCTACGGAAGCGATCTGGTCGTACCGCGCGATCAACGGACGGTATTGTCCGCGGCCAATCAGCAGCCGCGAGATGCGGTTCGGCTGGTCGGCCGGCTCGATGAACATTTCCTTCACCCGGCCCACGAAATTGCCGAACGAATCGTACGTTTCAGCCCCCAGCACTTCCGTTGCGTGAAGCATGGCGACTCCTTGATCCAGCCAGAAAACCAAAAAAAAATGCCCGCGCCGGAATTTGGACCCGGCCACGGGCAAACGAAAAACGCCCCAAATCACTCTCGACCGGTTCTGCCCTCCCGGGCCTCCCGCCCGGCGCACCCGGCTACGGCAACGCGGGGAGACGCCCTACGGGCCCTGCAAACCACGACAAACGGGACGATTTCCCGCCGACGCCAATTGCTCGCAAGGCGGCCGATGGGGCCTTTACTTCCCGGCTCCAAATTGGACGAGCTATCCATAAGTGCTGCGCAAGTCCTCGAATTTACTAGTAACGGCAGACGGAAAGTTTGTCAAGCAAAGAGTGGCGCATTTACAAGAAATTTATCGAACGAACAACATATTTCGAGGCGTGATGCCTTTGCGGCGGCAATCGGCGGCATAGACATCCCAATACGTCCCGCGGAAGTATTCGCGTCGCGTGAATCCCAGCGTCTTGGCTACGCGATCGATGGCCTGTGTCGAACCCTCGAGTTCCAGAAAGTTCCCAGCCGGTGTCTCGTCGAGGTACACGTGGACGCCAGGCAACCGGCATTCGGAGCGGTATTTCTCGTAGCGAAACCCGGGTCGGAGGCCGATGGAACGGAGGATCGAAGGCCAACGACTCGGATTGCGGACGATCCGTTCTCTTTCAAGCCTCTCTTTAAAGCGGGACTTACTCTGGCGGCGTCCACGACCACCCGCTACTGGCGTGGGCGCCTTGCCCGTGAGGACTGCGCGCGCCGGTCTCCGCGCGGACGATGGAGCCTCAATGCGAAGCCGCAGAAGGCGGCCACGCGCGCGAAAATCGGAATCTGGCGTATCGTAAAGTGTGTTCTGCTCGAGGACGCGGCCGTGGGACGTAGCACCAAGGCAATGGAGGCGTCGCAGCAGGGCGGAAGCATCCACCACGCGGAGCTTGATCTCGATTTCGCGATAAGTGGCTCGCCCGATGCGCCTGCGGTTGGCTTTTCTTTGACGTGCGCTCACCGCTTGAGTATATCCCGCCGCAGCGCCCGTCTTCCGAACGAAGAAAGTTGCCAAATCCCCGCGGGAGCCAGCATAATCGCTTCCCTGCCGCCTCCAAACGCACGCATATGACCGAGCCGACAACTCCACTCATGCAGCAGTACCACGCCGTCAAGAAGCAGCACCCGGCGGCTCTGCTGCTTTTTCGCCTGGGCGATTTCTACGAACTGTTTTACGACGACGCGGTTCTGGCTTCACGCATCCTGCAAATCACGCTCACCGCGCGCAACAAGGAAAAGGGCGACGCCGTTCCGATGTGCGGAGTTCCCTACCACGCGGCGGAAAACTACATCGCGCGGCTGATCCGCGCCGGACACAAGGTTGCCATCTGCGAGCAGATGGAAGAGCCAGGGCCTGGCAAAAAAATCGTCCGGCGCGAAGTGGTCCGGGTTTTGACGCCCGGTACCGCGAGCGGCTCCGGCCTGGTCGATGCGAAGGAGAACAATTTCCTCGCGGCAATCGCCCGGCATCCGCACGGCCAGGCAGTAGGCCTCGCGTTCGTGGACCTCTCGACCGGAGAATTTCGAGCCACGGAGTTCGCCGGCGAAAACGCGGAAGTGCGCATGCGCGACGAATTGGGAATTCTTCGCCCGCGGGAGGTCTTGCTGCCCCGGGCGGTTTCGCTATTCCCCGCAGCGATTCCCGCGGAACTGAACGGCATGGGCGCGGTCGAAACGCGTATGGAAGAGTGGATTTTCGAGAGCAACTACGCCAAGCGCTTGCTAGAAGAGCAGTTTCACGTCGTAGCGCTCGAAGGCTTCGGCCTCGATGGGCACCCGCAAGCGACATCCGCAGCGGGCGCTATCGTCCATTACTTGCACGAGACCTCGGCCATCAGCGCGAAGAAGCCGGAAGACACTGCCGCCATTCCTACAATGCGGCCCGCAGGAGCAGGTCTCGAGCATCTCGATCGCATTTCGTATTACGAGCAACAGGACGCCATCGTTCTCGATCAAGTGACCGCGCGGAACCTGGAACTGGTCGAGCCATCGATGGGAGATGACGCTTCGGCAACACTGATCGCTGCGATTGACGAGACCGCGACCGGCATGGGCGCGCGGCTCCTGCGCGGCTGGATACTTCGCCCCGAAATTTCGATTGTGGAGATTGAAGACCGGCTCGATGCCGTCGCGGAATTGAAATCGCGCACCGTGACGCGAGAAGAAGCTCGCAAGGAACTCGAAGGGATCCTCGACCTCGAAAGATTGACAAGTCGCGTGACACTGGGCGCGGCGACGCCGCGCGATTTAATCGCTCTGCGAAGATCGCTCGACAGAATTCCAACGCTGCGATCGATGATTGCATCAGAGACCATCGCTTCCGGGGCCAGCGCGCTGGGAGTCGGCGCTGGATTTACGCGAGCATTGGCGATGCCGGTTCCGCGAGAGACAAGTTCGAATCGCGCGAGTGCGGAACCCCGCCCCAAGCGGCTCGCAGCCCTTCGCGAGCAGATGGACGAAATGGCGGACGTGCGCGAAATTATCGCGCGAGGTATTGCGGACGATCCACCGGTGTTGATGAGCGATCCAGACGTGATTCGCCGCGGCTTCCACGCCGAACTAGACGAATTGCGCGATATCACCAAGCAAGGCCGGCAGACGATTGCGTCAATGGAAGAGCGCGAGCGGAAACGTACCGGCATCGCGTCGCTGAAGATTCGCTATAACCAGGTGTTCGGCTACTATATTGAAATATCGAAGGCCAATATGCATCTCGCTCCCGCGGACTACGAGCGCAAACAGACGCTGGTGAACGCGGAACGCTTCACGTCGACGGAGTTGAAGGAATACGAACGCAAGATACTGACAGCCGAGGAACGCGTAATCGAGATCGAGCGGCGGCTGTATAGCGAAATCCGCGAGTCGATCGCACGCGAAGCGGCTCGCCTGCGCCGAACTGCGGCGGCAATCGCGCAGCTAGACGTACTGGTGAATTTCGCGCGGATTGCGTCGTCGAGAAATTACACGCGCCCGGAGTTTACCGAGGCGGCCCTCGCGAGTCGCTCCCCGCACAGAAACGGTACGTCGGGCGGAGCACCCAAGAAGACGCAGAACGACGAGCGGGGGATGTTGCAGATCGCTGGCGGCCGCCATCCCGTGATCGAAAAGCTGCTCGAAGCACGCGGCGAGCGCTTCGTTCCCAACGATTTGTATCTGGACGACGCAACGCAATTTCTGCTGGTTATCACGGGGCCGAACATGGGCGGAAAATCGACCTATCTGCGGCAGGCGGCGCTGATATCGATTCTCGCGCAGATGGGATCGTTCGTTCCCGCGATGCAGGCGAAACTGCCGCTGCTCGACCGGATTTTTACGCGCATCGGAGCGTCGGACAATCTTTCGCGCGGCCGTTCGACGTTTCTGGTCGAGATGAGCGAAGTGGCCGCCATTCTGAACACGGCCACGAGCGCAAGTCTGGTGCTGCTCGATGAAGTGGGGCGCGGGACGTCAACATTTGACGGCTTATCGATTGCGTGGGCTGTGGTGGAAGCGCTGCACGCAGGGGCGCGGCCCCGAACGCTTTTCGCGACGCACTACCATGAGCTGACGGAGCTGGAGCAGTTGCTGCCGGGAGTGAGGAATGTCCACGTGTCGGTGCAAGAATCGGGGAGCGAAATTGTTTTTCTCAGGCGCGTCGAGCCGGGCAGCGCGGATAAGAGCTACGGTATCGAAGTGGCGCGCCTTGCGGGATTGCCGCACAGCGTGATCGTTCGCGCGCGCGAAATTCTGCGTCGCCACGAGGAAAGCGAGGACAAGCTCACTGAAGAGCTGTCGCCTGGTGCGACACCGCCGGCACCCAAGCAGGTGAGTTTTACGGCCATTGATGAGAAGGTGCTGGAAGCGCTTCGCGGCGCTGACTTAAACAAGCTGACGCCGCTCGAGGCGCTCAATTTACTCGCGGCGCTGCAAAAACAGATGAAGTGAGCCGACCGATGCGGCGTGCGACGGGACTCTTTGGAGCGATCATCGTCGCGAGCACGTTCGCTGTACCTTATGGCTCGACGCGGCCGCATTTCCCGGCCCAGGTGCAACCGGAGCGCCCCGAAGTTCCTCGCACTTGGGACGACGCGGCCATGGCGTCACTTGAAGTGCCTCTGGCTGACCCAAAGGGATCGCCAAAGCACGTTCCGGCCACCTACTACTACCGGATTCCGGTGCGCCCGATCTACAAGCAGTATATCGTGTACGCGCCCGGCCACGAACCTAGCGGCTACATCGAGAAGCTGAAGCAAGCCGAGCCGCTCATTGTATGGGACGAAACGACGACGCCGCTGCTGAAAAGTGATGCGGATTGGGTCCAAGCCGGGAAGATTGTCTTTGAAGCGCCACTCACATTCGGCCGGCATGGAGAAGGCATCACCACGGTAGATGATGTGCAATCGCCACGCTTTTACGAAAAGACCCAACTTTTGCTTACAAAAGACGGCCGCTTGCCCTTCTACTCGTACGTAATCCGGAAGAAAGGCGAGGTGGAGTTGGGACAGTTGTCGTGCTCGATGTGCCACACGCGCGTAATGCCGGACGGTACGACGATTGAAGGCGCGCAAGGAAACATGGCATTCGATCGAGCGTTCGCCTACGGCATACGCGCGCATCTTTCCGACGGAGAAATTCACGCAACGGAACGCGCGCTGTTTTCGGTTCCGTGGCTACGATCCGACCCCGAAGCAGCCTTAAACAGCATGAGTTCGAGTGAAATCGCGTCGGTTCATGAAGCGATGCCACCCGGCGTGCTGGCCCGGCACAGATCCTCGCCACTTTTTCCGCCGCAAGTCCCGGACCTCATCGGGGTCAAAGACCGGAATTATCTGGATCGCACCGGCCTTCAGCGGCACTTCGGTGCCGTGGACCTGATGCGCTATGCAGCCCTGAATCAAGGTGGAGACGACCTGGCAAGCTTCGCGGGGTTCATCCCGGTGGATGGTCGCGAATTCAAGACGCTGCCAAACCCTGCTGCGGACAGCGTCGGAGGACGTTACAGCGACACACAGCTATACGCCCTGGCGCGGTACGTTTATTCCCTTGAGCCGCCGCCGAACCCGAACAAATCTGATGCGCTCGCCGCACGCGGGAAAGCGGTGTTCGAACGAGAAGGTTGCGGAATGTGCCACGCGCCGCCGATCTACACGAACAATCGACTGATGCCCGTCCGGGGTTTCACACCGCCGGCGGAAGCGTACAAGTCGGACAAGATCATGAACGTGTCGGTAGGAACCGATTCGCGGCTCGCGCTCAACACGCGCCGCGGGACAGGATATTACAAGGTCCCTTCTCTCATGGGCGTGTGGTATCGAGGCCCTTTCGAGCACAACGGTTCGGTGGCGACTCTGGAGGATTGGTTCGATCCCAAGCGTTTGGATGAGGACTACGTGCCGACGAGATTCAAGGGTTACGGGGTAAAGACGCGGGCCGTGAAGGGCCATCGATTCGGACTTGACCTTTCGGAACAAGACCGCAAGGCGCTGATCGCATTTCTGAAAACATTGTAGTCTGGGATGGAGGAGACCGATTTGATGCGGGTGCTTGGAATGATGTCGGGGACGTCGGCGGACGGGATCGACGTGGCGCTCGCGCGAATTTCTGGCGCGCCGCCGTCGCTTTCGGCCAAGTTCGAGGCGCATCACCATGCGCGATTCCCTGTCCGCGTGCGCGAAGCGATTCTGCGGCTTGCGAACGGCGCGCCGACGACTACGGCGGAAATTAGCCAGTTAAACTTTTTGCTCGGCGAGGAATTTGGCGCGGCGGCGATTGCGGCGTGCAGGCGGTGGCGGGTGCCGCTCGGGGGGATTTCGCTGATTGGATCGCACGGGCAGACGATTTTTCATCAGGGTGTCGCGGCGAAGTTTCTCGGCTCGCGACACATCGCTTCGACGCTTCAGATTGGCGAGCCTAGCGTGATCGCTGCAGGGACTGGGATTACAACGATAGGCGATTTTCGTCCCGCGGACTTGGCCGCGGGCGGGCAGGGTGCGCCGCTGGTGCCGTTCGTTGATTATGTGCTGTATCGCGACGCACGTCGAGGACGCGTAGCGTTGAATATCGGCGGGATTGCGAATCTTACTGTGATTCCACGCGCTGCGAAGCCTGGCGACGTATTTGCGTTCGATACGGGACCGGGCAACATGATCGTGGATGGGCTGGTGGAATCGGGGACGCGCGGGCGCGCGCATTACGACCGCGACGCAAAGATTGCGATGCGCGGCGAAATTATTCCAGCGCTGCTTGAGCGTCTGATGCGCGAGCCGTATTTGCGCAAGTCGCCGCCGAAAACCGCCGGGCGCGAGCAGTTTGGCCGCGCGTATGCCGAGAAACTGATTGCGTGGGGCAAACAGCATCGCGCACGGACGGAAGACCTGGTGCGCACGGCAACCATGTTCACTTCCCTTTCCATTGCCGATGCGCTTCGCCGGTTTGTTTTTCCGCGCGCGCGCGTCGATCAATTGATCGTGGCGGGCGGGGGTGCGCGAAATCCGTTGATGATGGCTCAGCTTGCAGCTGTGTTGCCGGGAATCGAGCTTCTCCCGTCGAGCCGATTCGGAATTCCGTCGGAAGCGAAGGAAGCTTTCGCGTTTGCAGTGCTGGCCTACGAGGCCTTTCACGGACGCGTGAACAATTTGCGCTCCGCTACGGGCGCTCGGCGCGCTGTGGTGATGGGGAAACTGACGCATGGTCGGCCCGCACGGCAGAAAAGCTAACCACAAGTGAACACTGATAAAGGCTGATGAACGCAGATAAGAACTCGGGTTACGGCTGGCGCTGGAGGGCGATAGCTTTCGCCGTCGCGGTTTGTGCGCCGCTTGGAGGTTGCGCTTCTTCAAACCGTTCGGGCGATCGCGGGACGCTTAATTTTTTGATTGAGTCGATGCCGGTGAACCTCGATCCGCGGGTGGGTACGGACGCGAATTCGCAATATCTCGATGGGCTGATTTTTTCGAGCCTAGTCGCGCACGACGCGGAGATGAACATCGTGCCGGATTTAGCGGAGCGGTGGGAGACGACCGATCCGTTGACGTACGTGCTGCACTTGCGGCACGGAGTGAAATTTCACAACGGGCGGGCCCTGACCTCGGCCGACGTGAAGTACACGTTCGAGACGATATTGAATGGCGATGTGAAGACGCCGAAGCGCGGGACTTATCGCATGGTCGCGTCGGTCGAAGCGCCGGATGATGCGACGATCGTGTTTCATTTGCGGGAACCGTACGCGTCGTTCTTGTGGAACTTGACGCGGCCGGGAGTTGGAATCGTTCCGCGCGGATCGACGGTGGAGGAGAATTCGCAGCACCCCAACGGGACGGGGCCATTCCGCTTTGTCAGCGCCGCGGCCGACGAGGATGTGATCCTGGAGCGGAATGCGGATTATTTCGGCTGGAACAAAACCGCGCGTGATGCGCATCCACTAATGCCAGGGGCGAAGACTGACATCGTTCGGATATCTTTGCTGGAACGCGATCATGCGAACGGCGGGCCCGACGCCACGACGGGACTGGTCGAGAAGGTGCGATTTCGCGTGGTGACGGACGCGATCGTGCGGGCGCTGGAGCTGCGGAAAGGCACGGCAGACGTTTTGATGAATGGGCTGACGGCCGACATGTCGGTGACGCTCGCCAAAGAAGGGCTCGTGACCGAGGAACAGCCGGGAACGATGCTCGGCTACATCGCGTTTAACTTCGACGATCCGATTCTCGCGCACCGCGAAGTTCGGCAGGCGCTCGCGTATGCCACCGATCGCACGACGCTGATTCGCTACCTGACGCACGGGCAGGCGCGGCCCGCGTCGAGCCTGCTGCCGCCGAACCATTGGGCGCACGATCCGAACGTGAAGCAGTACGGCTTCGATCCCGCGCAGGCGGAGCGGCTGCTCGACGCGGCAGGTTTCCCGCGCGGCGCGGATGGCGTGCGGTTTCATCTGGAGCTAAAAAGTTCGACGGAAGAATCAGCGCGCCTGCTGTGTGAGGCGCTTGCGGATGAATGGAAGCGCGTGGGAGTCGCGATCGAGCTGCGGCCGCTCGAGTTCGCGACGTTTTACGCGGACATCGTGCGCGGAAGTTTTCAGCTCTATACGCATCGCTGGGTGGGCGGAAACAACGATCCAGACATGTTCGAGTACGTTTTCAGCTCAAAGAAGATTCCGCCCGACGGCGCGAACCGCGGGCACTATCGCAACGCGGCGCTCGATGCCCTGCTCGATCAACAGCGCGTCGAGATGGATCGGGAAAGGCGCAAGACGATCCTTTCACAAGTACAGAGAATCGTTGCCGAGGACGAGCCGTACATCAACTTGTGGTACTGGGACAACGTGTGCATCCATCAGCCGCGGCTCGGCAACGTGACAATCTCGCCGACCGGTGACTACGAATTCCTTGAGTCGGCAACGATGAAGTAGCCAGGAGCTGAAGATCCGATCGCGCGCTTCGCTTCCCGTCCCTGCCGCGTGGCCCTATCCTCAATAGATCAGAAGGATTTCGCGGCGTCTTCCGCAGTGTCGAAAATTTCGAATACCAGGAACAGCCTTGTGATCTTCAGCATGTCCTGCATACGCGGGCTGAGGTTGGCGAGCTTCAGCACGCCACCCGCCAACTGGGCTGACGCGAAGAGCCGGGCGAGCAGTCCCACGCCGGCGCTATCGATGTAGAAAACGTCGCCGAGTTCGAGTACCACGCGCTTCGATTCCGTCAGCGTGGATTTGACGAGGTTGCGCAGGTCCGCGGATTCTTCGCCGAGTATGAGACGGCCGCTGCACTCGATAATCGTCGCGCCGGCGAAGGTGCGAGCCGTGAGATGGAGCGTCAAGCTAGCTTCCTCTAGCCGTGGAGAGCTTTGCGGATTTCAGCTTCTGGGATGGCGCCTTCGCGAACGATGGACCATTCGCTGCCGTCGACGCGCACGATCGTGGAGGCCAGAGTGGCGCCGGTATCGCCGCTGTCGAGGATGAGCGGAAGGCGGTCGCCGAATTGCTTGACGATCTGGCTTCCATTCGTGCACGAGGGAAAGCCCGAGAGGTTTGCGCTTGTGCCGGTGATGGGTCCGCCCACAGCTTCGATTAGTGAAGTGATGATGCGCGAATCGGGCCAGCGGAGAGCGACGCGGCCGCTATTGCCGGTGACTTTCAGCGGCATGCGATGAGTTGCCGGAACGACGAGCGTCAGCGCGCCGGGCCAGAATTTATGCGCGAGAGTGAGAAATGGATGCGGGGCGTCGCGAATCAGAGTGACCGACTGCTCGATCGAGCTGACGAGAATCGGAAGAGCTTTCGA
>Ga0073928_10009903_pt1 | contig 11494 bp, 10 predicted proteins | sample PaiPotPPA55metaG_FD_76969 | JGI IMG/M metagenome (GOLD analysis project Ga0073928, IMG submission 76969) | Iron sulfur acid spring bacterial and archeal communities from Banff, Canada, to study Microbial Dark Matter (Phase II) - Paint Pots PPA... ...
CAGGTTGACCACGCGGCCTTTCTTTTGCTTTTGCATGATCGGCAGCGCGTGTTTCATGCAGCGCACATAGCCCATGAATTTGAGCTGCAGCGCCTGCGCCCAATCCTCTTCGGTCAAACGGTCGAGTACGCCGCCCGGCGCCGAGCCGGCATTGTTGACCAGAATGTCGATCCGGCCGAGCGCGGCATGCGCCGATTTGATGAAATTTTCCGCATCTGCTGCTTTGGTCAGGTCGGCGGGAATCGGAAAAATCTTGCGGCCGCTTTCTTTGGCGATCTCGGCGGCGGTCTTTTCCAGCGGCTCCTTGCGGCGCGCGCAGATTGCAACATCGGCGCCTTCGCGGGCTAGTGCGCGCGTGATCGCCTTGCCGATGCCCTCGCTGGCGCCGGTGACGATCGCTTTCTTATCCCTCATCGCCAAATCCATGGCGCGCCTCCCTTAGTGTGATGCGACCAGAGTTTAAAGCATCAGGCTGGAAATGCTCCATCCCCTACTCAGCGTCATCGTTCTCGCGGCGCCGGAAACGTTCGACCGCGGTGACGAATACGCCCGTCTTTTACTCGATCACCTTGTCGGCGCGCGCCACCAGCGCAGGCGGAACGGTGATGCCCAGTACGTCGGCGGTTTTGAGATTGATCGCCAGCTCGAATTTGGTCGGCTGTTCAACCGGAACATCGGTAACGTTGGCGCCGCGGAGCAGCTGCACGAGTTGACGCGCATAGAGGTCGCGCATGATTTGCGTAAAGCGCGGACCGTAGGCGACAAAGCCGCCTTCTTCAACCAACTCTGGCCATTGATAAATGGCGGGCAGGCGCAGCGCTGCGACGCGCTCCATAATGATCTGATGATTGGAATGCAGCATCGGTGACGCCAGGACGTTGAGCGCCGCGGCTCCCGATGCTTTTGCCGCCTCGATGGCCGCTGGAATTTCATCGGCTTTAGCGACCCGATGAATTGAAAGCTCGATATTGCGTATGCGAGCGGCCTGCTGCAGAGCGTCGAGCTGTGCAGCCGCAGTCGTATTGGAATCGGCGAGGGCCCCGATGCGATGTAAGCCCGGCACTGTCTCGATCAGAATTTCCTGCCGTTTGGCGTCCAGCTCGGTCGCGAGAATACTCACCCCGGTTGTGTTGCCCTCCGGGCGTGCCATCGAGCGCACCACGCCCTCGCCGGCCATATCGTCGGTGATTGCGAGGATTGGGATTGTTTTGTTCGCGCGCTGCATGGCGCGAACCGCTACCGGCCCGCCAACGGTAATGACATCCGGCTGAGCTTTGATCAGCTCCGCGGCATAATCCGAAATCAGATCGACATGCGCCGCCCAGGCGCGGTAGTCGATCACGAGGTTCTGCCCTTCAATATAGCCGTGCCGCCGCAGTTCATCGAAAAGCGTTTTCATGATGCCGACAGCCTCGCGTGCATCGCGCGGAAACGGAAACAGCATGCCAACGCGATAAGTTCGCCCGGCATCCTGCGCGCGCGCGGCAAGCGGCCATATGCTGCTCAAGCCTGCGCTGCTCAAGCCGATTCCGATAATGAAGTCGCGTCGTCGCATGGCCCGCCCACTCGGGCTGAGATTACCCCAACCATTGGGTCGCAAGGGATCAAATCAGGAAATTATGGCCGGCGGAATGGGGGTAGGGCGGGGCAACAGCGATCAAGATGCCAGAGGCGCGCTGAGGGAAGAATCAGCGCTCACGTTAATTCCCGACGTGCTTTGCTCGCACCTCACGATGACGGCAAATAGCCGTTAGCGTTGCACCGCCTCCGCGGAATGCCGATTTGTTTTAGGAACTCACGCCGATTGCAACGCGGCTTTGGCCTTGGCGCCGTTCCATTTAAGCTGCGACATTTCCTTGAGCAGCCAACTACGGAACGCGACAACTTCGCGCCGCGTTTCGCTGCCAGGCGATTTGATCAGCCAATAACCGGTCGTGGCCGGAACGATATTGTCGGCGGCAATGGCAATCCGGCCGGCGGCAATATCCTCGTCGATCAGCGGCAAGCGACCGATGGCCAGGCCAAGTCCGCCGATTGCCGATTCGAGCGCCGATTCGCCCATGCTGACCACGAGCTTGCGTGCGGACGCGATGTCGAGTCGGCTGGCACTGGCCCAGGTCTCCCAGTCTTCGCTGGCGATCGCGGTGTGGATCAGCGTGGCGCGGGACCAGTCCAGGCTGCCGCTGCACCAAAGGCTGCGAACGTAGTCAGGTGCTCCGACCGGCACGAAACTGATCCGGCCGAGCAGCTCGCATGAGATTTTCGGCAGCGGTTCCCGGCTGCTGCGGATCGTGACGTCGCATTCATCGGAGGGCAATTCCGCAGTCTGACCGCGCTCATCCACGGTGACCATGATGTTCGGGTACATTTCCTGGAACGTATGGAGTCGCGGCAGCAGCAGCTTGTTGAGAAAGAGCCCGGTTGAACTAATCGCCAGACGCTGCTCGAAGCGCCGGCTGGGCAGGCGTAGCGTGCCCGTCGCGATCATCGTGAGGGCCTCACTGATATACGGCAGGTATTGCCGTCCGGCGGACGTGAGCTCGACGCCGCGGGCCTTGCGCTCAAACAGTTGAACGTCCAGCCACTGCTCGAGCGAGTCGATACCGTGACTGAGCGCGCCGGGCGTCAGATTGAGTTCCTGGGCGGCGCGCTTGAAGCTCGCGCATCTGGCGGCCGCCTCAAAGAGACGCAAGCCACTAAGTGGAGGAAGCTTGAATGCCATGCAAGGACAGCTCGCTAAAATTTCACCCGACTATGATGAGGTCCATTCATCTCTTCCAGTTAAAATCTTCATGTATTTCATGAGTATATTTCATTTGAGATTGATAATATTTCATCTCACATCGATGGAAGGGGAAACCGCTGCAAAGATTGGCAAGACGAGGCGACAGCGGACACTTGGTCTAGCTGTAGCGAGCCAATAAATCGCTCAGTTACGCAGTTCTGCTTTCGGCGTTGTGGCTGTTAGCTCACGCCAAGTGCGCCGCGGCTCTGGCCTCGGCGCCGTTCCAATTAAGCTGCGCCATTTCCTTGAGCAGCCAATTGCGGAACGCGACAACTTCGCGCCGCGTTTCGATGCCGGGCGGCTTGACCAGCCAATAGCCGCTCATGACCGGCACGACGTGGTCGACCGCGACCGCAAGCCGACCGGCGGCGATGTCGGCATCGATCACCGGCAAGCGGCCGATGGCAATACCAAGCCCCGCGATGGCGGCTTCCAGCGCCAGTTGGCCGCTGCCGACGACGAGCTTACGGGCTGCCGAGGTGTCGGTTTGGCTGTGGTTGGACCACGTCTCCCAATCTTCGGCCGACGTTAAGGTCTGGATTTGGATCAGCGTGGCGCGCGACCAGTCCAAACTTCCACCGCGCGAAAGCTCGCGAATATAGCTGGGGGCGCCGACCGGGACGAACCTTACCCGGCCGATGAGGTCGCAGGAGAGTTTGGGCGAGGCGTCACGTCCGCTGCGGATCGCGACATCGAATTGATCCGACGGCAGCTGCACGATCTGCTGCGTTGCATCCACCGTCACCACCATATTCGGATAGGCTTCGCGGAATTTCTGCAGGCGGGGCAGCAACAACTTAAAGGCGAACAGCGCGGTGGTGCTGATCGAGAGCCGATCCTCGAAGCGCCGGCTGGGCAGGCGCAGCGTGCCGGTCGCGATCATCGATAAAGCTTCGCTGATATAGGGCAGGTACTGCCGCCCGGCCGCGGTGAGGATCACGCCGCGGGCCTTGCGCTCGAACAGCTCGACGTCGAGCCATTGCTCGAGCGAATCGATGCCGTGGCTCAAGGCGCCAGGCGTCAAATTGAGTTCCTGTGCAGCGCGCTTGAAGCTGCCGCATCGCGCGGCCGCTTCAAACAGACGTAAGCCGCTCAGCGGCGGTAGCTTTAATGCCATGCGCGATGAACAGCGCTCAACCTGAATTATTCCTTGTTATGTTGAAGATCATTCAATTACGTTTTATAATGCGTCGACCGGCTTACTCTATTGCAACGAATGGTTGTTGCGGACCCCTTCCACGGTTCAATCGAAAAAGCCCAACAGAATGCAGCTTTTCGTAAGTCCTGATGCGTCTCAAAATGAGCCAGCAGTGCAACCCGCCCACGCCCAGGGGCTGCATTAAAATGACGGAAAATCACTTGAAATGAGAAAAATTCGTCGTTTAGCGGCGATCGGTGAATTTCGCGCTCCGCTCAACCTATCTCACGACCAGGACCGGGCAGGGCGCGAGGTGAACCAGTCGATCGGCCCGGCTGCCCAGCATCCGCTCGTAGAAATGCGAATGGCCGGTGGCGCCGATCACCAACAAATCGGCCTTAAGGTCGCCGGCAAGGCTAACGATGTCGCGTACCGCATGGCCGGTGAGGAGATGAATGCGCAAACCCAACCGATGCTCCTCGGCCAAGGCGCGGGCGCGCTGGTGCGCCTTGTGGAAACGCCGCGCCGCGGTGCCGGTCTGCTCCCTTATTTCCTCGATGAATTCCGGCATGTAGTCGATTTCCTCGACCGAGACCATGTGCAGTTCGGCGCCGGCTGCTTTGGCCATCGTGATGGCCAAGCTCAGCGCGCGAAAGGCGCGCTCCGAACCGTCATTGGCGCATAATATTCTGGTAAACATCGAAGCCTCGCAAAAAACTCACTCGGCTTTGCTTGCGGCGGCGTGAAGCGGCGCTGTGCCCCCCGCCGGCGGCGGCGCAGCAGCGGGCGCCGGATGCTCGTCGTCGGCGCGGGGGAGTAAATGGCGCGGCAGATAAAACGCATTCGCGATCAGCGTCGGGATTACCGCGCTGCCGATCACGCCGGCGACCAGGATCGAATATTGCCCCTGGGTGATGATGCCATGGGACAGGCCGAACAGCGATGAAATCGTGCCGAAGGTCAAACCGGTCGACATCAAGAGCGTCGTGTACATCGCCTCCGGGTTCGGCGTCTTGTAGATCCGCGTGACCGGATAGACACCGCAGAATTTGGCGACCATCTTTGCCAATAGCATAAAGCCGAAGGCAAAAGGCGCGGCGACCAACGCCGGAACGGAGACAAAAGCGCCGGCGCGGATGAAATAAAACGGCGTCAGCAATCCGAAGGTCATGGCCCGCAATCGCCGGACCAGGGCGTGATCGCGGCCAACGCTGCCGGCGAGCATCATGCCGATCACATAAGCCGGCAGCACCGCTTCGCTGTCTGCCCAGCCGGCCAGCGCGCCCACGCCCAACAGACAAAACAGCAAGAATTTTATTTCCATTTCCGAAGGGCGATTGCCGAACACGCGGTTGAAGCGCGGCGTCAGCCAGGGCAGCACCGCGAATACGGCGATCGCGACGGCGGCAAAGACCAGCGTGTGCCAGGTGAACGGCGCGAATATGAATCCGAGCGCCAGCACGGTGCCGAGATCGTTGATGAAGCAGGCGGCCAGCACGGTCTTGCCGTACTCCGTTTTGTTCAGCCCATATTCGATCATGACCGCATAGACGACGGCCACCGATGTGGTGGAGAGCGCAACGCCGGCGAGCCAGCTCGCCCGCACGTCCCAGTCGAGAACGAAGTAAGCCGCCGCGGCGCAACCGAGGAACGGAAAAAAGAAGCCCACGGCGCCAAGCGCCGTTGCCTCCTTCCATTTCTTTTTGAACACCACCGGGTCCAATTCGGCGCCGGCGAGAAATGTCAGCATGATCGCGCCGATGCCGGCGAGGAATTTTATCCAGGGCTCACCGCTGCCAAGTGCGGTCGCGCCGAACGCCGTGCCGATGATCAGTTGCGCCACCGTGCCAACGATGATCTCGGTCAGCGCGGTGGAAACGCGTAGCCACACAGCTAACAGGCTCGCGATCAGCGCCAAGCCCGCCCACAACGTGAAAAGTGCCCATACAGGGGTCATGGCCAATCCTTCATTGCAGCCGCTCGCCAACGCGCGCGGCGGCCAGCCAAATCACAGCGGTACTTGGAAGACGGCCGGAGCAAATAAAAACTCCCACCGACGCCAAGCGTCCGGCAGGAGTCATCAGCCTGATCGGCGGTTACGGGGGGACTCCATCCCACAAGTCATTCGATTTTAGCGGCGGGGCCGAGCTTGGCAAGCGCGAAAGTTTTCGGGCGCTGTGGGAGTAAAGTGGAAGAGATAGCGTCGCCGAATTTTCTATATCGTCATTGCGAACGTCAGCGAAGCAATCCAGCGCCCCTCCCTAACCCTCCCCCGCTTGCGGGGGAGGGAAGGGTGGGGCAATTGCTTCGTTGCTTTTACTTCTCGCAATGACGATCACTTCACGCCCGTGCAATGCGCCGGTATGGCGCGTAGATCGGCTTCCACATTTTGGCTCTGATTGCCGCCGCGGTTTGTTCCTCGGAGAGCGTGTCGGCGTAGCCTTCCTTTTGCGCCTGCCGAGCGACGGCCAGTGCGACGTTGAATGAAAGCTCTCGAATATCGACAAGCGAAGGCAGCAGGTTGGCTTCTCGGTCACGCTTGGCCGGCGATTGTTCGGCAATGGTCCTTGCTGCCGCCAGAAACATGCCATCGGAAATACGTTGCGCGCGCACCGCGATCGCGCCGAGCCCAATGCCCGGATAGACATAGGCGTTGTTATTCTGATCGACGCGGAACTCCTTGCCGGCGCGCCGCAGTGGCGGAAACGGGCTGCCGGTGGCGATGACCGCGCGTTCGTCGGTCCAGGCGTCGAGCTCCGCCGGCGTTGCCTCGCTGCGATCGGTCGGGTTGGACAATGGAAAAATCACCGGCCGCTTTGCGTGGCCGGCCATCGCGCGCACGACCGGTTCGGTAAAAGCGTGGGCTTGCCCGGAAGTGCCGATCAGCACAGTGGGATGCGCGTTCGCTACCACGTCAACCAGGCCGATCCGGTCTGGCGCGTTGAGTGTCCACCCCGCAACGCGATCGGGGGCTTGCGCGAACGGCGCTTGAAACGGTTGCAGGCCGGTCATGCCTTGCAGCAAGAGACCAGGACGATCGACCAGATAAAAATTCTCCAGCGCGCGTTTTTCGCTCAAACCGGATTCGATCATCGCGCGCAGTAGGAGCGCGCAAATGCCGGTACCGGCGGAGCCCGCGCCGAGAACCGCGACGCGCTGTTCGCACAAAGGGACGCCGGTGATGTTGATGGCGGAGAGCAGCGTGCCGACCGCGATCGCGGCGGTGCCCTGGATGTCGTCGTTGAATGTGCACAAGCAGTCGCGATAGCCGGCGAGCAGCCGATTGGCGTTGCCGATGGCGAAATCCTCCCAATGCAGGAGGACGTGCGGCCAGCGCTCGCGCACAGCCTTGACGAAAACCGAGACCAGATTGTCGTAATCGGAACCGCGAACGCGTTCATGCCGCCAGCCGATGTAAAGCGGATCGCATAAGTGGCTCTGATTGTCAGTGCCGGCGTCGAGAATGACCGGCAAGGTCGTCGCCGGATGAAGTCCGGCGCAAGCGGTGTAGAGCGACAGCTTGCCGATCGGAATGCCCATGCCGCCGGCGCCTTGATCGCCGACGCCGAGAATGCGTTCGCCGTCGCTGACCACGATCGCATCGATGCGGTCGTAGCGCGGATGCGAGAGAATACGCGGGATCAAATGCTGGTGCGGGATGCTGAGGAAAAGTCCGCGCGGTTTGCGGAAGATCCGGCTGAAAACCTCGCAGCCCAGCCCGACCGTCGGCGTGTAGACGACCGGCATCATCTCTTCGATGTTGCGGGTCAATAGCGCGTAGAACAATGTCTCGTTGGAATCCTGCAGGCCGCGCAGAAAGACATAGCGCTGCAGATCGCTGCCGAGGCCGCGAAAGGCATCGTGGCGGCGTTTGACCTGGTAATCGAGCTCGGCGACATGCGGCGGCAGAAGACCGTGCAGATCGAACGCGTCGCGTTCGGCGTCGGTGAATGCCGTGCCCTTATTAAGCAGCGGATTATTGAGAAGCTCGTAGCCGCTCAGCGCGGTTTCGACAAACGGACTGGCTTGGTCGTGCATCGATGTTAGCATGCCGCAACACGATAGCCGCGAACGGCGCGCGCCAACAACGACTTTCCGCGATAGCCATATTGCGCCGGAGCGGCCGCGGCGGCGCCGAGCGCGAGCCCTTTACGCCAAGGGCGCGCTCAGCCCTCCACTTCGGCGTCGGGCCGGTCGTCGCCGCGCGCTACTTCCTCATGCCACTTGCCGCCTGGGTCTTCCCAGGAAATGGTGCGGGTTTCGCCCGGCATGTGCTGTTCCGCGGCGGCGCGCTGCGCCGCGCGCCGGGCTGCTTCGTGCGTGGGAAATGCTTCGGAAAACGCGCCGTCGACTTGATAGGCCCAGCCGCCGTCGTGCTCGACGATACGATAAACGATCTTGGTCATGGCGCTGGCTTCCCTTCTCCAGGTTACGTGTCGCAAGGTTATGTGGCTATAGGGAAATAGTGCTGCGCCACTGCAGGTTCCAGGCTACCGCATCACCCAACTCATTTTCCGCTCATTCCCGCGTAAGCGGGAATCCAGATCGCCCACAGGCACAACTGATTTCCGCTGGGTCCCCGCTTTCGCGGGGACGAACGGATGCAGTATTTGATCTAGCGCTGGGGCGGGGCGGATTTCTCGCGCTCGCGTCGTGCCCCGTAGCTTCGCACGTGGGCATAGGCGATTTGCAGGAGCGGATAATCGCCTGCTCCTTTGCCGCCGCGCTGCAACAGATCACCGACGATATGATCGGCTTCGATCGGCGCGCCGCGTTCGATGTCGCGCAGCATCGAGGCAGCGATCGGCGATCCGGGCGCGGTGAGCATGCCGCGGCTGCGCTTGATCGCGACCTCGCCGGGCGCAAAGCCGTTTGCCGCGGCGACCGTGCAGCACTCGGCGAACATATCGGTCGCGAGTTTGCCGGCGCCGGCGGCGACGATGTCGCCGAATGCACCGCGCATCAGACAGCTGATCCCCGCCGCCGCGGCGATGAAAGCCCATTTCTCCCACATCTCCTGCAGGATCGTCGTGGACAGATGCGACTCGAAACCGGTGCCGGAAAACGCTGCAGCAATCGCCACGGTGCGCGCGGTTTGCGCGCCGCCCTGTTCGCCGAATGACAAGAAATGCAAGTCGTTGAGATGGATGACGCGTCCCTCGGCATCGAGCGTCGCCGAAATGATGCATTGACCGCCGAGCACCGCGCCGGCGCCAAATCGAGCGCCCAACAGATCCATGTGTTTCATGCCGTTGAGCAACGGCAAGATTGCGGTGTTCGGGCCGACGGCCGGGGCAAATGAATCCATCGCCGATGGCAGATCGTAGGCCTTGCAGCTCAACAGGATCAGATCGAACAGGGTGTGAAGCTTATCCGCAAAGATCGTCGGCGGCTCCGCGATGGTCGCATCGCCACGCGGGCTGCGGATGATCAGTCCGGTCTTCGCCAGTTGTTCGGCGCGGCGCGGCCGTACCAAAAATGTCACGTCGCGGCCGGCTTCCTTGAGCCGACCGCCAAAATAGCCGCCAAGCGCGCCCGCGCCGACTACCAAAATGCGCATTGTGCAGGCCCCTATGCTGGAAAGCTATTCGCCGGCGGCTTAGTTGGGACGCCGCGGCACCAAAAGATTGGCGATGAACACTTGCACGACCTCGTCGTTCTGATTGAGCGTCGTGTTTCGCACGCGAATCATGCCGCGGTCGGGCCGCGATTTCGACGGGCGCACGTCGAGAACTTCGCTTCGGGCATGCAATTCGTCGCCGGGGCGGACCGCGCGCGGCCAGCTTAATTCGTCGAAACCGACGCCGAGAATGCCGCCCGCCGGTTTGAACTCGCCGTCAACCATGAGCCGCATGGTCATGGCGGCGGTGTGCCAGCCGCTCGCCGCCAATCCGCCGAACACCGATTGCTGTGCAGCCTTTTCATCGAGATGATAAGGCTGCGGATCGAATTCCCTGGCAAAAGCGAAAATCTCGTCTTTTTCGACGCGCTTGCGCCCGGTCTTAAAAACTTGCCCGACCGCGAAATCTTCCAGATAGCGTTTGGTCATATTGTCTCCTGAGGGGGGAGATTGCCGCGCGGCGGCTTAGCAAACCAAGAGCCGCCGGCAACGGCAGCCGCATTAATCAGTCCGAAGGCGCAAAGCGCAACCGCTAAAGCGGCGAATACGCCGGTGAGGCTGCCGCTTGCACGCAAGGCGATGTAGCCGCCCCCGGCCGCGATCAAAAGGCGAATCAAATTAGCGAGGAACGGCCATAACAGGCGGCCGGCTCCTTGCGAGGCGAAATAGAGCGCCATGCCGAGACCAAATAAACCATAGACCGGCCCGACCACCTGCAGATAGCGCGATCCGGCGTCGATCATGTCGGGGGCGTTGTCGAACAACGTCAGCCAGGCGCGCGGCTCGGCGGCCGCGCAAATGCCGATCAGTTCGCAAAGCCCTGCAGCGATAGCCGCGCCAATCCAGGCGACGCGTAACGCACGATCCGGGCGATGTGCGCCGATATTGGTGCCGACCATGGCGACGAGCGGGCCGCCCAATCCGAAGACCAGCGGGATCAGCAAATATTCAAGCCGGGCGCCAATGCCGTAGCCGGCAATGGCGGCGGGGCCCAAGGCGCCGACGAATCCAGTCGCAATCGCGACCGTGAGATTGGTTTGCACCGTGATCAGCGCGGCGACCGCGCCGACGCGAAGAATGTCGGCAAACAGCGGCCAGCGCAGGCGCATGCCCTTGAGCGTTAGGCGAACGACGCATCGGCCGGAGCGCAGATAGGCCGCAAATACGGCGCTGCCGATGGCGTAATAGAGCAGTACGGCGGCGGCGCCGCCGGCGACGCCAAGCTGCGGGAATGGACCAAGCCCGAAGATCAAGCAGGGCGACAGCGGGATAAGCACGACCACGCCCGCGCATGTGACCAGCGCTGGAAAGGCCATGTTGCCGGTGCCGCGGATTACATTCGCCAGCGAATTGAACATCCACACCAGAACGGCACCGCTGAAAACGACACTGGAATAGGTCTTGGCCGCCGCGAGCGCGGCGCCGCTGCCGCCCATGAGGGCGTAAAGCGGTTCGCCGCCGAACAGGAGCGCGATGGTAAATATCAGGCCGAAGACGAGGCCGATGAGCAGCGCATGCAGCGCCAGCGCATTGGCGTCGGCGCGGCGTCCGGCGCCAAGCGCGCGTGCGATCGCCGACGACATGCCGCCGCCCATGGCGCCAGCCGACATCATCTGCATGAGCATCACGACCGGAAAAACCAGCGCCACGCCGGCGAGCGGATCGGTGCCGAGCTTGCCGATGAAATAGGTTTCCACCAATCCCACGGAGGTCTGCGCCAGCATCACCAGCACGTTGGGAGCGGCGAGGCGGATCAGCGTGGGCGCGATCGGTCCTTCGATCAGCGCGCGCGTGCGTGGATCATAGCGCGGCGGCACTTCGGGCGAACCCTGCTCGGCGAGGAGCAGCGGATCGCTAACCGGGGCAGGAGACGCTGCGGCATTTGCGGCCGGCATGAACGCCGTGGGCATTTGGTCGCTCCACCGGTTTTGCTTGAGCCAGCCAGTTGAAC
>Ga0073928_10009904_pt1 | contig 11493 bp, 9 predicted proteins | sample PaiPotPPA55metaG_FD_76969 | JGI IMG/M metagenome (GOLD analysis project Ga0073928, IMG submission 76969) | Iron sulfur acid spring bacterial and archeal communities from Banff, Canada, to study Microbial Dark Matter (Phase II) - Paint Pots PPA... ...
CTCGATCTGGATCGAGACCAGGAACACCGAGGACGCGGTGGGCGCCCACTCGACCTCGAGCATGCGCTCCGGCTGGGCCTTGAGCTGCTCGATGTTGGTGCAGTCGGCCCGGTGCACGGACACGCCGTTGCCCCTGGTCACGAAGCCCATGATCTTGTCGCCCGGCACCGGAGTGCAGCAGCGCGAGAGCTTGACCCAGACGTCGTCGACGCCCTTCACGATCACGCCGGGGTCGCCTGCGGAACGCTTGCGCTCGCGCCGGTCGCCCGGCAGGGTCGGCAGCGTGGACTCGGCCAGGTCCTCCTCCGCGCCCTCCTCGCCACCGAGGGTCGCCAGCAGGCGCTGCACGATCGATTGCGCGGAGACGTGGTTCTCGCCGACCGCCGCGTAAAGCGCAGAGATGTCGGCGTAGTGCAGGTCGAGCGCGATCGAGGACAGTGCCTCGCTGGAGAGCAGCCGCTGCAGCGGCAGGCCCTGCTTGCGGATCGCCTTGGCGATCTGCTCGCGGCCCTGCTCGATCGCCTCCTCGCGACGCTCCTTGGTGAAGTGCGCACGGATCTTGTTGCGGGCGCGCGGCGAGGCGACGAAGCCGAGCCAGTCCCGGCTCGGGCCGGCGGTCGGCGCCTTCGAGGTGAAGATCTCAACGACGTCGCCGTTGTCCAGCTTGGACTCCAGCGGCACCAGCCTGCCGTTGACGCGTGCGCCGATGCAGTGGTGGCCGACTTCGGTGTGCACCGCGTAGGCGAAGTCCACCGGGGTCGAGCCCGAGGGCAGCGGGACCACGTCACCCTTTGGCGTGAAGACGTACACCTCGGAGGCGGACAGGTCGAAGCGCAGCGCGTCGAGGAACTCGCCAGGGTCGGCCGTCTCCCGCTGCCAGTCGAGCAGCTGGCGCAGCCAGGCCATGTCGCCGCCGGGGCCCGCGTCCCCCGTCTTGTCGCCGGAGCCGCCGGAACGCGCGTCCTCCTTGTACTTCCAGTGCGCGGCCACGCCGTACTCCGCGCGCCGGTGCATCGAGTGCGTGCGGATCTGCAGCTCGACCGGCTTGCCCTCCGGACCGATCACCGTGGTGTGCAGCGACTGGTACATGTTGAACTTGGGCATCGCGATGTAGTCCTTGAACCGGCCGGGGACCGGATTCCACCGCGCGTGGATCGTGCCGAGCGCCGCGTAGCAGTCGCGCACCGACTCGACCAGGACCCTGATGCCCACCAGGTCGTAGATGTCGGCGAAGTCCCGGCCGCGCACGATCATCTTCTGGTAGACGGAGTAGTAGTGCTTCGGCCGGCCGGTGACGGTGGCCTTGATCCTGGCCCCGTGCAGGTCGCCCTGGACGATGTCGGTGACCTGCGCGAGGAACTCCTCGCGCTTCGGGGCACGCTCGGCCACCAGGTGCACGATCTCGTCGTACATCTTCGGGTAGAGGATCGCGAAGGCGAGGTCCTCGAGCTCCCACTTGATCGTGTTCATGCCCAGCCGGTGCGCGAGCGGGGCGTAGATCTCCAGGGTCTCCCTGGACTTCTGCTCCTGCTTCTCCCGCTTCATGTAGCGCATGGTGCGCATGTTGTGCAGCCGGTCGGCCAGCTTGATCACCAGGACCCTGATGTCCCGGGCCATGGCCACGACCATCTTGCGCACGGTCTCGGCCTGCGCGGCCTCACCGAGCTTGACCTTGTCCAGCTTGGTGACGCCGTCCACCAGCAGCGCGACCGTGTCGCCGAAGTCCCGGCGGAGCATGTCGAGGCTGTAGTCGGTGTCCTCGACGGTGTCGTGCAGCAGGCCGGCGCACAGGGTCGGCACGTCCATGCCGAGCTCGGCCAGGATCGTGGTGACCGAGAGCGGGTGGGTGATGTACGGGTCGCCGCTCTTGCGCCGCTGGCCCCGGTGGTAGCGCTCGGCGACCTGGTAGGCGCGCTCGAGCTGGCGCAGGTCGGCCTTGGGGTCGGAGGCGCGCACGATCCGGAAGAGCGGCTCGAGCACCGGGTTGGGCCCGCCGGCCCTGGCCCCGCCGAGGCGGGCCAGGCGGGCGCGGACCCGGCTGGAGGGCTGCGAGGTCGGCGCGGACTGGGGGCCGACCGTGGCCGCGGCGGGCTGCGGCGAAGGCAGAGAGGGCAGCGCCGACCGTTGAGTCCCGGCGACGGCCGGAATCGAGGGCTGCGCCGGTTGAGTCCCGGCGCCGGCCGGAGATGGCGATGACGACGAGGAGGAAGACTGGGGCCCGACGGTGGCCGGAGTGGGCAGCGGCGATGGCAGCGGCGGCCGGTCGGTGTCCGGCGTGGCCGCCGCAGAGGTCTCCGGCGTGGTCGTCAAGCAACCGCCTCCTGGGTCGTCCGCGATCTCCTCGGCCCGTGGCCTGCGCGCCACGTGTCACTCCATGGTATCCGCTGGAGTAGCCGCTAAGACAGCGATTGATCAGATCCGGCGTCCAATCACGCTGTGAGCAGGTCGATCACCCTGTGAGCAGGCCGATCACACCGTGAGCAGGGAGCGGACCGGCAGGGACGCGTCCTCGGCGGCCAGCCTGGCCCGCCCGGGCAGGAAGCTCAGCTCGAGCAGCACCGCGACGCCCACGGTCTGCGCTCCGCACTCGCGGATGGCCTGCAGCGCCGCGGCGGCGGTGCCGCCGGTGGCCAGCACGTCGTCCACGATCAGCACCCGGTCGCCCGGCTGGAACGAGTCCTGCCGGATCTCCAGCACGGCCTCCCCATATTCCAGCTGGTAGGAGACGGCGAAGACCTCGCCGGGCAGCTTGCCGGCCTTTCGCACCGGCACGAAGCCGAAGCCGCCGGACACGGCCACCGGAGCGGCCAGGATGAAGCCGCGGGCCTTGAGCCCGACCACCTTGGTCGCGCCGAGCTCGGTGGCGGCGCGGACGAACTCGCCGGTCATCGCGGCGAAGGCGACCGGGTCGGCGAGCAGCGGCGTGATGTCCTTGAAGACCACCCCTGGCTTCGGGTAGTCGGGCACGTCCCGGATCCGGGACTGCAGCAGCGTGGGCAGGTCGGCCGTTTCGGCGAGGCTCGGCAGGGTCACCGCTGCACATTACCGCAGCACTCCCGGCGCCGGACCGGCGGCTCGGCCGGCCGCCCGGAACACGCTCGCCCCCGGCTCCGCTCGGGAGCCGGGGGCGAGGGGGTGGTGCGCGCTACCGCTTCTTCTTGTTGCTACGCGGCTGCGGACGCTGGTTCCCGCGCGGCTGGACCTCGCGCGCCGGGTTCTGCGCGGCCTGCGGCCCGGGGACCCGGCCGGTGATCTTGATGGTGCCCGCGCCGACCGGGCCGCGCTCCGGCACGCTGACCGGAACCGAGTCCTTGGGCACCTCGGCGGCGGCGGCCTTGGCGGCGCCCTTCTCGGCCTTGGCCGCCATCTTGGCCTCGTGCGCGCGCAACGCCGGATCGCGCTCCTTGATCCAGACCAGCAGCGGCGCCGCGAGCAGGATGGAGGAGACGGTACCGGCGGCGATACCGACGAACAGCGCGAGTGCGATCTCCTGGAGCACGGCGGCCTGGGAGAGCACGCCGCCGATCATCAGCGCGATGACCGGGATGACCGCGATCAACGAGGTGTTCAGCGAGCGCATCAGGGTCTGGTTGACGGCCAGGTTCGCGGCCCGTCCGTATCCCATCCGGTCCGTGTCCACGAACAGCCGCTTGTTCTCCCTGATCTTGTCGAAGACGACGACCGCGTCGTAGATCGCGTAACCGAGGATGGTCAGGAAGCCGGTGATGGTGGCGGGCGAGACGATCTGTCCGGACCAGGCGTAGACGCCGCCGGTGATCGCGACCACGTTGAGCAGCGAGACCAGGGCCGCGACCGCCATCTGCCACTCGAAGAAGATGGCCATGTAGATCGTGACCAGGACGAGGAAGACGATCAGCGCCTCGACCGCGTCCTTGGACACCTGGTGGCCCCAGCTGGAGCCGACCGACTCGACGGTGATCGTGTCCGGGTTGATGTTGGCGGCCTTGGCCAGGTCGTCCTTCAGCGCGGTCTCGGTGGCCGGGGAGATCGTCGGAGTGGTGACGGTCACCTCGTGTCCGGCGCCGCCGGTCTGCACCGTGATCTGCTGCACCACCGGGGCTTCGACCCCGTGGGCCACCGCGATCGAGGTCGCCTCGCTCGTGGACAGGCTCTGGGTCGGCACGGTGAGCACCGAACCGCCGGTGAAGTCCACGCTGAAGTGCAGGCCGCGCACGCCGAGGCCGAGCAGGGCCAGCAGCAGCACCACGCCGAAGGACGCGAACCAGCGCTTGCGCCGGCCGACGACCTCGACCTGGGTCTCGCCGCTGTAGAGCCGGTTGCCGAGCGTGCTGAAGTTCTTGAGCCGGGACATCAGGCCTCCACGCTCTGCTCGTCGTTTTCGTCGCTGTCCTCGCCGGCGGCTTGCGCCTCCAGGCGGCGGCGCTCGGCGATGGTCATCCGGCCGCGGGCGCCGGCCCGCGGGCTGCCGCCACCCTCGGGAGCCGAGCGCGGCGAGCCGAGGCTCTCCGGGTCGAGGCCGGACCAGGGATGGCCGTTGCCGAAGAATGCGGTGCGGGAGAACAGGGTGACCACCGGCATGGTGAACATGAACACCACGACGAGGTCGATCACCGTGGAAAGGCCGAGGGTGAAGGCGAAGCCCTGCACCGAGCCGACGGTGAGTTCGTAGAGCACGACGGCCGCGAGCAGGGTGACCGTGTCGGAGGCGATGATCGTGCGCCGGGCGCGGATCCAGGCCTGCCGGATCGCGGATCGCAGGGATCTGCCCTCACGCAGCTCGTCTCTCAGTCGTTCGAAGAACACGACGAAGGAGTCCGCGGTGATGCCGATCGCGACGATGAGGCCCGCGACGCCCTCGAGCGAGAGGGTGAAGCCGATCAGCGGTCCGAACAGACAGGCCAGCGCATAGGTCAGCGCGGCGGCGACCACCAGGCTGGAGATCGCCGCGATGGACAGGCCGCGGTAGTACAGGATCACGTACAGGAAGACCAGGGCCAGGCCGATGGCGCCGGCGATCAGGCCGCCCTGGAGCTCAGAGCCGCCGAGCGTCGGGGAGACGATCGAGACCTGGCTCTGGGCGAAGCTCAGCGGCAGCGAGCCGTAGTTCAGCGTGGTCGCGAGCTGCTTGGCGGTGGACTCGGTGATCCCGGTGCCCGAGATGGTCGCGCTGCCGGTGGTGATCGCACCGTTGTTGACCGCGGGGGCGGACTGCACGACGCCGTCGAGGGTGACCGCGAACTGGCCGGTGCCGGTGCCCCCGGTGTACTGCGAAGAGAGCGTCTGGGTCTCGGTGGCGAATTCCGTCTTGCCCGTGGCGTCGAAGGTCAGGTTGACCTCCCAGGCGCCGGTGACCGCGCCCGCGCTGGACTGAACCTCGGTCGCGAGCGCGTTGGTGACGTCCTTGCCGTCGATGACCGAGGGGGCGAGCAGGTACTTGTACCCGTCGATGCCGCAGGTGGCCAGGTAGGCGGTGGACTTCACCGCAGTCACGGTCTTCGTGTAGCTCTTGTTCGAGCAGTTGAGCGCCTGGTACTGGGCGTAGGCCTCGTTCGCCTGCTCGGAGGAGCCCGGGCTGGCCGAGGAGGTCGCGGCGGCGGAGCTGGACTTCGAGGCGCTGCTCGACGCGCTGGTCGAGGCGTTGGGCGTGGCGCTGGAGCTCGCGGCGTCGACCTTGGCGCTCTGCGTCTCCGACTGGCCGGTGGCCTTCTCGCTCGCCGAGGAGCTCGCGGAGGTGCTCGCCTTCGCCGTGGTGGAGGCGCCGGCCGAGCTGCTGGCCTTGGCGGTCGAGGTGGAGCTGGCCGAGGCGGAGGGGCTGGTGCTGGCGGAGGGGGTGCCCGCCGCGGAGGTGAGCACCGGCCGGAAGTACAGGTGCGCCGTGGCGCCGATGGCGTCCACGGTGGACTGCGAGAACTGGCCCGGGATCTCGACGTCGATCGTGTTGCCGCCCTCGGGCGTGACCGTCGCCTCGCTCACGCCGTAGCCGTTGACGCGCTCCTGCATGATGCTCTGGGCCTGGGTCATCGCCGCCGCGGACGGGGTGCCGCCGTTGGGCATCTGCGCGGTGAACACCGCGCTGGTGCCGCCGGCCAGGTCGATCGCGAGCCGCGGATGGGTGGCGTTGACGCCGAACATCGTCGCGTACAGGGCGACCAGGATCACCGCCAGCGCGGCCAGCGGCCGCCACGGACGGCCGTTCGCCCCCCGGCCCCGGGTGGAGAGCAGGCCGGAGTACTTCTTGCTCCGGGCCTTTTTCGCAGCCACGTTCAGTCTCCTCGATAAATGACATGCGGGTCGGCGCGGCCCGGCCCGGGGTGGTGGACCGCCGCGCATCCGTACCGCGCTCGCTGCCGTATTGTCCGCTTGGCCCGGATTAAGGACGGGGACGCGGCCGGGATGGTTCCCAGGCTCGGCCCTCCCCCCGACACTCGGTCCCGGGCGCAGGCGGTCAGCCGACCTTCTGCTGGTCCTTCGCGTCCTCGGGCTGGGTCTCGGCTTCGACCTCGGCCGCGGGCTCGTCCTCGGCGGCCGACTGCTCGGCGGAGTCCTCCTCGGCGGCCTGCTCCTCGGCGGGAGTCAGTTCCGTACCGAAGGCTTCGAGCGACTCCGGGGGAATGACCCCGGCGATGGCCTGCTTGGTGAACTTGAGCTTCACCCCGGGAGTGGTCTCGACGACGACGTACTCGTCGGTCAGGTCGACGACGGTGCCCACGAGGCCGCCGATGGTGCGCACGTCGGCGCCGATCACCAGCGCGGACTGCATCATCTGCGCCTGCGTGGCCTGCTTCTTGCGGCCGCGGGTGGTCATGAAGATCATCAGGGCGCCGAAGACGACGACATAGATCAGAATCAGGCTCACAGTTTTCGGCTGTTCTTCCGTGATCGCGCCTTGGGCGGGCCTTCGGCTGCGGTCGGGGCTTCGGGGCGCACCGGCTGAAAAACGGGTGACGGGCACTCCAGGTCACGCGGAGTCTATGCGGTCGCACTTGGCGAGACAATCAGGCTCACGCCGTCTCGGGCGGATGTTCGCCGAACAGTGACCGGCGGCGCGCGGCCCGGATTGCCCCCGCCTGGGCCGAAGCGGTCTGGACCAGCGCGGTCGCGTCCGTGGCCGGAGCACCGACGTCATCCGTCGGGGTTGTCCGCACAGAGCACTTACTGAGGATTTCTTAACCTGCTATCAGGTACACGACCATGCTAAGCCGGTCCTGCAGCTATGGAAATGCGCCGGGCTCCCCGGCCGGGGCGTGCTCAGTGCCGCCAACGCACTGTTGAGCCCAGCGGAGCTGGACCTTAGTCCGTCGCCGGCTCGCCGAACAGGGAATCCTGACCTGCGCCGGGAGCGGTACGCGGCATCGGCAGACCGAGGTGGCGCCACGCGGCCGCGGTGGCGATCCGGCCGCGCGGGGTGCGGGCGAGCAGGCCCTGGCGCACCAGGAAGGGCTCGGCCACCTCCTCGACCGTGTCCGTTTCCTCACCGATCGCCACGGCCAGCGTGGACAGGCCCACCGGTCCGCCCTGGAACAGGTTGATCAGCGCCGCGAGCACGGCCCGGTCGAGCCGGTCGAGCCCGCGCTCGTCCACCTCGTACACCGCGAGCGCCGCGCGGGCCGCCTCGACCGTGCCCCGGCCGTCGCCCTTGACCTCGGCGAAGTCGCGCACCCGGCGCAGCAGCCGGTTCGCGATACGCGGTGTGCCCCGTGAGCGCGAGGCGATCTCGGAGGCGGCCTCGACGTCGACGTCGAGGGAGAGCAGGTTCGCCGAGCGGTGCACCACGCGCTCGAGGTCGGCCGGCTCGTAGAACTCCATGTGCGCGGTGAAGCCGAAGCGGTCGCGTAACGGCGCGGGCAGCAGTCCGGCCCTTGTGGTGGCGCCGACCAGGGTGAACGGCGGCAGTTCGAGCGGGATGGCCGTGGCCCCGGGGCCCTTGCCGACGATGACGTCGACCCGGTAGTCCTCCATCGCCATGTACAGCATCTCCTCGGCGGGCCGGGACATGCGGTGGATCTCGTCGAGGAAGAGCACCTCGCCCTCGGAGAGCGAGGAGAGGATCGCGGCCAGGTCGCCGGCGTGCTGGATGGCCGGGCCCGAGGTGATCCGGATCGGCGCGCCGAGCTCGTTCGCGATGATCATGGACAGGGTGGTCTTGCCCAGGCCGGGCGGGCCGGCCAGCAGGATGTGGTCGGGCGCTGCGCCGCGGCCCTTGGCCCCGTGCAACACGAGTTCGAGCTGCTGGCGGACCTTGTGCTGGCCGACGAAGTCGGCGAGGGTCTTCGGGCGCAGCGCCGTCTCTATGGCGCGCTCCTCCTGGTCCGCGCCGCCGTCCATGAGCCGGTTCTCCGACATCTGATCCGTCCTCCCCGTCGTCTATCGGCGCATGGAACGCAGCGCGGCGCGCAGCAGGACCGGAAGTTGCGGCGGCTCGCCCTTGGCCTCGGCCTCCGCCGCGAGCGGCTCGACGTCGGCGAGCGCGACTTCGGCGTCCCTGGCCGTCCAGCCGAGGCCGGTCAGCGCCTCGAGCAGCTGCCCGCGCCACGGGGCGACGCCGGGGGCGGGTTCACCGCTGCGGCCCGCGGGCACCTTGCCGGTCGGATCGCCGAGGCGGCCCTTGAGTTCGATCAGCAACTTCTGCGCGCCCTTGGGCCCGATGCCGGGGACGAGGGTGAGGGCCTTGACGTCCTGGGTAGCGAAGATCGTGCGCAGCGTGTCGGGGCGGTGAGTGGCGAGCATCGCCATGGCCACGCGCGGGCCGACGCCGCTGGCCGTCTGCGCGACCTCGAAGACCACGCGCTCGTCCTCAGTGCCGAAGCCGTAGAGGGTGAGCGAGTCCTCCCGCACGACCAGCGTGGTGTGCAGCCGGGCCGACTGACCCTGCGTCAGCTCGGCGAGGGTGTCCGGACTGCAGTGCACCAGCAGCCCCACCCCGCCCACGAGCACGACGGCGCCCTCCGGGGCGATCGAGACGACCTCGCCCTCGACGAAGCTGATCACCCGAGTCCTCCGACTTCATCGTTCATACGTTCAGCCAAACAGACGTTCACGACCGTGCCGATCAACGGAAACCGCTGCCTTTCGCCCGGCCGCGGACCCTGTGCAGGGGAACGCTACCGGAGTCGACCGACACTCCTTGCCTTTCCATGGCCTCGGCGATCCGGTCGGCCGCGCCGCCGCGCCAGACGTGGCAGATGGCCAGGGCAAGGGCGTCGGTGGCATCGACCGGTTTGGGCGCCTCGGCGAGCTTGAGCACTCGCACGACCATCGCGGCGACCTGCTCCTTCTGCGCCCGGCCGTCCCCGGTCACCGCGGCCTTGACCTCGCTCGGCGTGTGCAGCGCGACCGGCAGACCACGCCGGGCCGCGGCGACCATGGCGACTCCGGCGGCCTGCGCGGTGCCCATGATCGTACGCACGCCTTCCTGCGCGAACATCCGCTCGACGGCCACCGCGTCCGGCTTGTACTCGTCGAGCCACTCGGCGATCTGCGTGTCGATGCCGAGCAGCCGCTCGTGGATCGGCGCTCCGGCCGGGGTGCGGATAACGCCCGCCGCGACCATCTGGAGCGACGTGCCGAGGCGGCCGTCCACCAGACCGATGCCCATCCGGGTCAAGCCTGGGTCCACTCCGAGCACGCGCATTCACTCAACCTACCGGTCCGGACTGACAAGGCACGCAAGTGGCGGTAAGCCGATACTGGCGCTCGTGCGTAACAGGGGTGTGGACCACGAAGAATCCGAAGAGGATTTCGCAGAGTTCTACCGGAATGCCCGGGATGGTTGCCTGCGCGCTGTCTATGCGTCGGTCGGCGACCGGTCGCTGGCCGAGGACTTGACGGCGGAGGCCTTCGCCAGGGCGTACGCGTCCTGGAAGAAGGTCTCGCGCCATCCGGCGCCGCGCGCATGGGTGGTCCGGACCGCTCTGAACACGCACGTCTCGTGGTGGCGAAGGCGCCGCCGCGAGGTGGCGTGGGAGGAGGGGCACGATCCGGCAGACGTCGCGCTGGGCAGGCTGGAGCTCGACGAGCAGGTACTGAGCGCGCTCAGGGCTCTGCCGGCCCGGCAGCGCGAGGTGGTAGCCCTGCGAATCTTCCTCGATCTAGACACCGAGACCACTGCGCGTTCGCTCGGGATAGCGCCCGGCACGGTCAAGGCACACCTCTCACGGGCGACGGCCGCGCTGCGCGGCCGCCTCGCCCCCAGTACCGAAAAGGAGCCGATCAGATGATCGACCAGGAGAACGCAGGGGCGGACGAGGAGATGCTCGCCCTCGTCGGCGACGCTTTCTACGGCGTGCACCTCGAACAGGACGCCGCGGACGTCATGGCGCGCGGCCGGACGCTGCGTCGCCGCAAGCGGGCCATGCCCGCGCTCGGCGCGCTCGGCATCCTGACGCTCTCGGCGAGCGTGGCCTTGGCGCTGCCCGCGAGCAGCGGCGGCAACGCGAAGTCGCTGGCGTACAACGGCGCCGTCGTGAATGTCGACAATGCCGCGTTCTCGGTGCACACCGACGCGAAGACCGGACAGATCACCATGACCTTCCGTCAGTTCTACGACGAGAGCGAACTCAAGCAGGTCCTCGCGGAAGCGGGGATCAACGCGGTTTTCCAGGACACGTCGGTCCCCTCGCCCGTGATCACGTCAGCCTTGAGCGGATTCCCAGTCAACCCCTGTACGTGGACGGGAGTGCAGAGGCTGGACTCGTCAGGAGTGCTCGGGGAACCCCGCGAAGTCAACGGGACCATCGTGATCACCCTCAATCCGGCCAAGATGCCGAGAGGATCAGTGCTCGGCTTCGAGTACCTCACGTACCGCACTGCTTTCGGAGGTCGCGACGGGAATTACGGCAGCACGGACGTAGTCGTGCCCGCCCTGCTCTCCGGCGAGCCGACCGGGTGCGTTTTGAAGTCGCCGAACTAGCCGAACTAAGCGCCGCGCGAATAATTCTCGACCTCGGCGAGGTAGCCGGCGCGGGTCGCCTCATCGAGGAACGATGCCTCGAAAGAGTTGCGGGCCAGCGTGAACATCTGCTCCTGCGTCAGCTCCAACGCCGCTTCGACACCCTCGAAGTTCTCCTCGACGTATCCCCCGAAGTAGGCCGGGTCGTCCGAGTTCACCGTCGCGACGAGCCCGGCCTCCAGCATCCGCTTGAGCGGGTGGAAGCCGAGGTGGTCCACCGCGCGCAACCGCACGTTCGAGAACGGACACACCGTCAGCGGGACGCGCTCGTCCTTCAGCCGTTCGACCAGCTCAGAGTCCTCCAAGGAACGGATGCCGTGGTCGATGCGCTCGACCTTCAGCACGTCCAGCGCCTCCCTGACGTATTCCGCCGGGCCCTCCTCCCCCGCGTGCGCGACGCAGCGCAGGCCGAGTTCGCGGGCACGCTCGTAGACGGCGGCGAACTTCGACGGGGGGTTGCCGACCTCGGCCGAGTCCAGGCCGACAGCGATGATCTTGTCGAGGTGCTTTTCAGCGGTCGCGAGGGTCTCGAACGCGGATTCGGCGGACTGGTCCCGCAGAAA
>Ga0073928_10009905_pt1 | contig 11493 bp, 12 predicted proteins | sample PaiPotPPA55metaG_FD_76969 | JGI IMG/M metagenome (GOLD analysis project Ga0073928, IMG submission 76969) | Iron sulfur acid spring bacterial and archeal communities from Banff, Canada, to study Microbial Dark Matter (Phase II) - Paint Pots PPA... ...
GCTTGAGATCAGCACCTGATTGCCGATCCCAGAGGGCCCACCTCCATCTCCTGTACAGTTGCGCATCGCAGTTTGGACCAGCGATGCTCGTGACACACGACCCTTCAGCGACATCTGCGGCTCAAGATTGCTGCCGTGCAACTTGACGTCTGAACCCCATTCCACCGGCCACAAATCCCTGCTGTAATCGCGCCATTGTAAGCCAGTGGGTGTGTTGTTCAGAGCCTTGGGGCCAGGCCATGCCACGGCGCTCCAGCAGAGACGGCGAACCCGTTAAAACGCGAGGCGGTAAGGCGGCAACGCCAAAGCGCCGGGATGCGTCGAAAAGGGTGCGCGAAAGCAGTTCAGCAGCCGCCTCGGAAGTCGAGATCGCTCGCGTCACCCGTGAGCGTGATGAGGCGCTGCTGCGCGAAACTGCGAACTCCGAAATACTAAGACTTATTTCAACGTCGCCCGGCGATCTGGATTTGGTATTTCGAACAATCCTAGAGCATGCCACTCGCATCTGTAATGCCAACTTCGGAACTTTATTCCGCTTCGACGGTGAAAATTTTTACGCCGCGGCGCAATTCAATACCCCTGTGGCATTGCTCGAAGCACAGAGGCGGCGCGGCCCGTTTAAGCCGCCTCCTGACAGTCCTTTCGATCATGTCATGCGAACCAAGCGGGCGATCCATAGCGCCGACAATGCCGCCGAAGCTGTTCCCGGGCTGGCCACGAAATTCGGCGGCGCACGATCACACCTCTCCGTGCCGATGCTCAAGGACGACGCGTTGATCGGGGTAATCTTGATCTACCATCAGGAAGTCCGCCCGTTTACCGACAAGCAGATTGAGTTAGTCAAGAACTTCGCCGCTCAGGCCGTTATCGCCATCGAGAATACGCGGCTGCTCAATGAATTGCGGCAGCGCACTGACGATCTGAGCGAAGCATTGGACCAACAGACGGCGACGTCGGAAGTGCTCAAGGTCATCAGTTCGTCGCCGGGCGAATTAGAGCCGGTGTTCCAGGCCATGCTGGGGAACGCGGTAAGAATTTGCGATGCGAGATTTGGCATTCTGTTCCGATGCGATAACAAAAATTTCGAAGCGGTCGCGCTGTTTGGCCTGCCGCCAGCATACGCCGGGTTTTACAGGCAGCGTGGTTCGTTTCAACCACCTGCCGGAACCCCCCTCGATCGCCTGTTGGGGACAAAAGACGTGGTCCGCATCGTCGACGACTCAACGGAGCCAGTCCCGAGTACCGCGGCCAAGTTTGGTGGCGCGAGGTCCCTTATCGTTGTACCGATGCTCAAAGAGAATTCGCTGATCGGTGCGATCAGCATCTTCCGCCAGGAGGTACGGCCATTCACCGACAAGCAGATCGAACTGGTCACGAACTTCGCCGCCCAAGCCGTCATCGCCATCGAGAATACGCGATTATTGAACGAATTGCGCGAGTCGCTCCAGCAGCAAACTGCGACAGCGGATGTTCTTCGCATCATCAGCTCGTCCCCCGGCGAGCTGCATCCGGTCTTTGAGGCCATGTTGAACAATGCATTGCACATCTGCGGCGCAAGCATCGGCTCATTGTTACGCTTCGATGGCAACGCATTACCGGCTGGTACATGACGCGCCGTCTCATCGGATGCCAAATGCCGAACTTGCTGACGCGATGAACATCGGCAGAAAGTATTTGGAAATGGTGCTATCGCAGATGCGGAAGCGGTGGTGCGACCCGCCTCTATTCGAGGACGCGACTGGCGATGGTGTAGTCAATCGAAAATGGAAATCGATCACTTTTGTGACGCCATGATCTCAATCCGCGAGGAAATTCATCGCATTGAACGTGGCGAGATGCCCCGCGACGACAATCTCCTGAAGAATGCCCCCCACACAGCGGCTGATCTAGCCGACAGTGAATGGAAACATCCTTATTCAAGGAAGGAAGCTTGCTTTCCTAAGGCCGGAATAGCCGCGCACAAATATTGGCCGCCGGTCAATCGAGTCGACAACGCCCATGGCGACCGCAACCTGATCTGCTCGTGTCCACCGCTTGACCAATATGAGAACGTCGATCCCTAGGGCTGCAAAGCACAAACACCAAAGTGGAGTCATGCGGACTCAGGGGCTTCTCTGATTACACAATTGGGAACGCTATAGCTTCGTTAGTATTAAGTGCAATGCCGACCTGCGCGCCGATCGCCCAGCATATCGATGCTCGAGGCTCAGACAACCGTACAAGCAACCGACTACGCGGCGAATCCTTGCATTCGACATAAAGATCGACATGGCCGCCCTGGTACACTTGTGAAACTATGGTCCCCTTGCTTGCGCAGGGCTCGTTCGCCTCAGTGAACCGGAGCTGCTCGGGTCGAATAAACACATCGACTGGAGCAGAGATCGCAATCCCAAGCAGCGGCTCCGATTGGACAAGAATCTGTACGGCGCCTAAAGCAACTGTTGCCTGCGTTCTGTTCATGCTGACAAGCCGACCGCGCAGGACATTGGCGTCTCCAACGAAGGATGCAACAAAACGCTCGCATGGGTTTGTGTAAATGTCGTCAGGTCTGCCAACTTGACGGATACAGCCTTCAGACATCACAGCAATACGATCTGACAGGCTTAAGGCTTCGCTCTGATCGTGTGTCACGAAGATCGTCGTCACACCCAATTTGCGTTGGATGTCGCGCAGCTCCATTTGCATCGAAGCGCGCAGGTGCTTGTCCAGCGCAGAAAACGGTTCATCCAGGAGCAGTACTTTAGGATTGATGACCAGCGCACGGGCAAGAGCAACACGTTGCTGTTGTCCGCCGGATAGCTGTCGGGGCTTGCGGTCCTCTAAGCCAACCAGTTTCACCAATGCCAGCACGTCCGCAACACGCCGGGCAATTTCGCGCGTCGGCAGGTGCCGCGTCTTTAGACCGTAGGCAATATTGGACATCACGGTCATATGGGGAAACAGCGCGTAATTCTGAAACATCATTCCAATTTCGCGCTTGTACGTCGGCAGGTCGTTCACCAGTTGGCGTCCAATCAGAATACGGCCGTCGTCCGGGCTAAAGAAACCTGCTACCAGATTAAGCAAGGTCGTTTTTCCGCAACCAGAAGGCCCAAGCAAGGTCATAAACTCGCCGCGCCGAATGGCGAGTGACACATCAGATAAGGCGACGACGGCGTTAAATCGTTTAGAAACATGCTCAAAACATACGGTGATAGTTTCGCCGTTCTCGGCTGTCGTGTTCTCAGCTTGAGGTTCTAAATCAGCGATCATGTTCAACGTTGAGAACCTTACCAAGGCCCAGAAACGCATTCGCAATCGTCAGCAATATGGCTATGCCAACAATATACATCACTGACAGTGCCGCCATGGAAGGATCAGCATATTCGCGTACATAGTTGTACATCGCCACGGGCAGCGTCTGTGTCCTCTGGCCGGTGACAAACAAGGAGGCGGTGAATTCGTTAAAGGAAAGGATGGCAGCAAACAGCCATCCACTGACAAGTCCCGGTAGCAGGAGCGGCAGCGTAACTGTAATAAGAACGCGCTGGGGAGGTGCTCCGAGACTTGCCGCGGCCAATTCGAGCCGCCGATCAAAATTGCGGAGGGATACATAGACGCTACGCAACACAAAAGGCAGAACCAAGACGACGTGACAGACGATCACGACGACATAGGTGTTCACCAGAGTTACTTGAACTGCAAGCATGAGAAAACCTAGGCCGACCGTGAAATGTGGCACAAACAATGGCGAGATCAGAGCGCCTTCGAGTAAACGCTTGAAGCGGAATCGATAACGGTCAATCGCTAAGGCGAAGGCAGCGCCGACTACCAGAGCTATGCTCGCACTCCATGGCGCCACGACCAGCCCGTTTTGGAAACCGGTTCGGAAATCCTGATATGCGACGGCATTGATAAACCAGCGTAAGGACAGGCTCTGCGGTGGAAAAGACAAGAGCGCTTTGTCATTGAAAGCTGCCATGGTAACGACGAGCACCGGTAGCAGGAGAAAGGAGAGAATTGCCAATACGATGAGAGTTCCGCCGATGCCAAGCAATCGCTGCATACGTGACCGCGGCATCTTAGTAGGGTCCAATTCTTTCAAGTGGCCGCGCCGCCATCCGTAGAAGCGACAAAACGGCGCCCGTGAGAACGAGGGCGGCCACGCAGAGGCTGGCGGCGAACGGAAAATTGAAGCTGGCGAATCCGAGCTGGTAAACCAAGTTCGACACCATGTTGACTCGGCCGCCGCCAATTAGTTGTGGGGTTGCAAATGCGCTGAATGTCCATGCGAAAGCTGTGGTCACACCGGCAACGATCCCAGGCGTCGACAGCGGTAAAGTAATGGTGAGAAACGCGCGAATAGGTCCGGCACCAAGGCTCTCGGCTGCCTTGACATAACTACGATCAATATGTGCGAGCGCGGTCGAGAGCATGATGACCATGATGGGAATTGTCACATGGACCAACGCGACTACGACACCAAAAGTCGTGAACATGAGTTGAACAGGTTGATCGATCAGTGAAAGTGCCAGCAGTATTGAATTGATGAATCCGTTATTGCCAAAAACAATAATCCAAGAATAGGTGCGAACCACTTCACCGAGAAAGAGCGGCGTGATCACCGTAATCAAGATCGCTGACTTCAACAGTGGATGGCGGACATGCACCAGGGCATAGGCCAAAGGGTAACCCACAATCAGCGTACTGAAGGCAGTCAGAAAGCAGATCCACACTGTATTAAGAAAGACATGAGCGTAAAGCGGCTTCAGCAGAGCCATAAAATTAGCCAGCGTTAGCCCACCCGGCGTAAGCGAGCCGGGAACGAATGCACGCACACTGAATTGCAGCACCATCGCCATAGCGACGAGGTAAATAATTGCGCATAGTGCGGCGGGCGTTACCAACGTGCGAAGAAACGGCTGCGTCTTCACAGTTTGTCCGGTACGGCCGTGCGTGGATGGGCTCGCGGCCTTGCACGCCTCAGTTCATGATATTTTCTGAGAACCACTTGCGCCACTCCGGAAGCTTCTCGGCGCGAAGCTTCGGATCGATGATGATCTGTCGCTTCCACTGTGCGGCGGAGGTAAAGACGCCAGGTAGCTTCGCAATATCGGGATCCAGTTTGGCATTCAGAACCACAGGGCTCCCCTTTTTCTCCTGTGCGATCTTTGCCTGAACGTCGGGATCATAGAGCGTATTGATGAACTTGTAGGCTAGATCGATCTTCGTCGACCCACTCATGATAGCGACTGAATCGACCCCGAGGACGCCACCTTCCTTTGGAATGTTCACTGTAATCGGAACGCCCTGGCCGATCATGTAGTACGCGTTCATTGACAGAACGTCCTGCACAGGCGTCTCACCGCTTGCAAGTAGTTGCTGGCTATTGGCGTCATCAGTGTAGAACGCCTTGAAATTTGACTTCAGCTCCTTGAGCTTCGCTTCACCTTTTTGCCAGTGCTCCGCATCGCCGCCCGCCAAGATGGCCGAGACGACGATGAGATGGCTCGGATCGAAATCGGGAGCGGCAATCTTGCCCTTCAGCGCCGGGTTCCACAAATCGTTCCAGGAGTCGAACTTGATGTCTTTGATCAGATCGGTCCGGTAGCCGATCGTGTAGATATAAGCCCAAGCCCCAAGGTGATAGGGGCTGAACTGAGCCTCGTTGACTAGATTTTTGGCGTTTGGAATCTTGCTCAGATCAAGCCTCTGGAACAACCCACTGTCGACATAAAGCCAACCGACATGCGAGGTCGTAAAAGTGATATCACTTTCCGGATTGGCTTTGGCGAGCTTCGCTTTGTTAAGGCGATCAATGGTGCCGCCGGTAATGTAGTCCACCGGGACACCAGTTTCTTCCGTAAATTTTTTAGCGGCCGTGTTTGCGACAAGATCGCGCCAGCTGCCGCCCCAGATGCTGACAACAAGCTTATTTTGGGCTTGAGCAGGCACTGCAATAAGAAGGGCAAAGAGCGCAAACAAAAAACGTTTCATGTTCGACTCCCTCATGTACGAGAATCCACTGCCTTGCGATGATATATTGCACGATAGCCATCGATCGGTTGTCGCAAAGACTCTCGGCCCAATTTTGCATTAGCCCGCTTGGATCGACAATGGGGCCCATCTTTGCTTACCATCATTGCCAATGGGTTCATCATCACAGGCGCTTTGCACAGTGGACGGGAACCCGCGGGAGGTGATTTATGAATACTTCGGGTACGCACGGTACTGATTCCCACCGGCCTTCCGAGATTGTCGAGACTTTGAAGCGCCTTGGCTTCGGCGCGGCCGTTGCGGTACCGGACGGTTGGCTTGGTGAAACGCTTGTGCGGATTGGACGCGAGCCGACTATTCGGCTCGTACGCGCGACACATGAAGAGGAAGCGCTGGCAATTGCTTGCGGCATTCGACTCGGCGGGGTGCGCACCACGATGCTTGTTCAGAACGCAGGACTGCTGAGCTCGGGCGCGGGTATGGTTTGTCTCGCCCGACGTTATCAGTTTCCACTCTTGATTCTAGTCTCCTACCGCGGCACTGCGGATGATCCAGTATTTTACCATATCGCCAAGGGACGCGCGACAGAGCCGGTTCTCGAGGGTTTGGGGGTTCCTTATGCCCGTGTCGAACGCCACCGGGCGATCGGTCCCCAAGTTGAAGCGGCGGCAACCTATGCCGAGGAAGCGACGACACCGTTCGCACTACTGCTGTCACGAGAGGACATTCAATGGTGAACCAGCGGCCAAGCAGGGCCGACTATTACCGGGTGCTCGCAGACACCCTGCCGGCTCATGCTCTTGTTGTCACTGCGTTAGGCAATGCGTCCTACTTGTGGGCCGCCATACACCACCGGCCCGAAAATTTCTATTTTGAAGACGCGATGGGCCTCGCGCTTCCATTGGCGCTGGGATTAGCGATCGCGCAGCCAGCGCGACCGGTTGTCGTGGTGGAAGGCGATGGCGGGACACTCATGCATATGGGGGCTCTGGTGACCCTCGGTGCAGTAGCGCCAGGCAACCTCACAGTGCTACTCATTGCGAACGGTGTTCATGCCGCCTCGGGCGGTCAACCGCTTACCAATGCAGCACTCGATTTTGCTCAGCTCGCTCGTTCAGCCGGAATCGAGCGTGCAACTAACATGGCGACGGTGGAAGCCTTTGCCTCGGCACTGAGTTCTGCTTTTGGTGCCGACGGTCCGCAAGTCCTCGTTTTATCCACCGAACCCGATGTTGAAGTGATCTCGCCACCGATTTCGTTCGATCCGGTGCTGACGAAACAGCGGTTCATGTCTGCGATAGGTGCGCCACGCTACATCGCGACGCTTTTTGGCGGCGGCCGGCTAGAACGCCAATAGCGAGAATTGATTGAGGCGTTTCAACGCAGCTTTAGGGCGCCTCGTTCGAGCGAGTGAGCACCATAGGTCTGCGTCAGCGCGCACGACTAAGCGTCTCGACTTTTTTGCTGATCCATCCGACCTGTTGTGGGGAATTGATGTCGAGGTAGCGGATAGCGAAATCACGTGCATCGTGGGTTCGAACGGCGCGGGGAAAATCACGCTATTGCGGATACTATCTGGACAGCTACCACTAACGAGTGGCCCCATTCGATTCTGCGGTCAGGACATCAGCAAGTTCAATTCTTGCCAGATTGTGTCATGTGAAATCGCCCACGATCCAGAAGGACGGCGATTATTCCACGGAAACGGGCGTACGCGATAATCTGCTCCTCGGCGCCTATCCAACGCGATCTTAATCATGTTTCCTCGCTTTTTCCCGTTTTGAAGGAGCGCTACAGGCAGGATGCGACAACTTTGTCGGGTGGCTAGCAGCAGATGTGCGCGATTGGACGTGGAATCATGTCGCGGCCGAAGCTCTTGATGATCGACGAACTGTCGCTCGGGTTAGCGCCGCGCCTGGTCGAGCGGCTGAGCGAAGCCTTGCTAGAGATCAACGGTAATGGCATCGCCATCCTCATTGTGGAACAGGATGTAATGACCGCATTGAAATTGCCGCGTCGAATTGCGTGGCAGTATGCCGCTTCTTAAACAGATCGGCGCATCGATCGATATTCCGCCTCCCCCCAAGTTTATGGACCCGGCCACATTTACGCGTTAGACGATCCCCCATTGGTTGGTCACGGCAAAGAGTTCGAATAGCGCCGCGAAACCAGCCATTCACGCAGTCGGTCAAACGTTCGATTACCGCGATGCCGCTCGCAGCTGCCGCACCACCTCAAGGTTGTTGTGGCGGTCTGCGGCTTCGCCCGAAAACAGCAAAACTAGCTCTTTAAGTCCGGCATCAATAAACGCTGCTAGCTTCTCACAGCACTTCTTTACATCACCAGCGACGGCGAACGCCTCGACGGCGTCGTCGGAAACCAGTCGCGCCGCGCCGTCAAGGTCCCGCTGCGCAATGGCGGCGATGATCGCCTCTTGGTCCACCGGAATTCCAGAATACGCAACGTTCTCGTCGAGGAAGCGATTGCGCAGCACGAAGGCGAGCTTTCGCCGGATGGTTTCGACGGCCCGACTCTCATCATCGGATGCCATCATAAAAATATAGCCAGCGCTATGGAGGACGCCCCAATCGCGCTGGGCCTCACTGGCACCATTGGCGGCAATGGCGAGCGAATGCCGCGCATAGGCGGCCGATATCCCAGCGGACAGAACCACGCCATCGGCGATCCTGCCAGCCAGGCGCAGCATCTGTTGGCGCATCGGCGCGAGATAAATCGGAATCGGCGCCGAGGGGCGAAACATCATGCGGGCACCTTGCAGGCGAAACCGATGTGCCTCAATCGTGATAGGTTCGCCTGACCACAATGCGCGCAGCGCTTCGACGAATTCACGAACGACGCGAACTGGCTTGTCGATCATTTCGCCCGATTCGCCGAGGAAAAGCGGATTGCCGACGCCGATTGCGATGGCAACGCGGCCAGGTGCGGCTTCCGCCAGCGTCGCGAGTTGCATTGCGGTTGGCATCGGATGGCGCAGGTAGGGGCTTATGGCAGTGGGAACCAGGCGCGCCCCCGATGTGGCTAAAGCAAATCCGAGACAGGACACGATTGCCTCGCGATAGCCGAGATGATCGGCCATCCACAGCCCGGTGGCACCAGCCTGAACTGCATCTTTGGCAAGCGCGATGGCATCATCGAATGAATTGAAGCCGTCAAAGCTTACGCCGATCTGCACAGTCACGGTAAGCGACCTTTCGTTAGCCGTAGCCTTCTTTTAGAAAATTCGCAATTTCGTCTCCACGACAGTGGGCCAGTCCCATTTTCTCCAGGGTTAGGCCGTGCGACCTGAAGTCGGTGCCGGTCGCAACTCCTGCCAACTGAATTAAGGCGTCGATCGTCGGCGTTTTGGTGCCCGCGATCGCGCCGAGGGCTGCAATGGGCACAAGCCCGAAGCCAACATCCTCCTGCACGTATCGATGCATGAGCGACGGCGGCGACTTGATCGACTTATTGGGCTCGCTCTCCCGACAGGCACGTGCGATCGACCCACTGGCCAGAGCACCGTCGCTGGTCAATCCCGCGCGGTGAAACGCCTCTAGAAAGCTCCGAAACGGAACGCCGAGCGTTCGCGCGATCGCAATTCTTTCGGCGTCCACGGCGGCTGTAACTCGTCCAACGGCCTCGGTAATGCCCTCGCGATAAAACAAGAAATTGCCGCCTGTGTGTTCAATCCAGCCAGCATTCATAATCATCCCAGGAGGATGAAAAATCGCGTTGAGGTTGCTCAAAGCCGTTTCCAGCACGCTCGACGCTTGCGTAATTTCCGGATAGAGGGTCTTGAGCAGGCCATAAAGGCGATTGACGTTTTTTCCGGGAAACGCGGCGAACGCAAGCTGTTTGGTGTAGCTGAAGATATTGACCGAAGCTGGACCGGTCATGCGGCAGATATAGGTGAGCGTGACCGTCTCGCAGGTCTGGATCGGCTTTGCAAAGCCGGCGCGGCGTAACTCGTAAGCAAAATGGAGCCCGCCACCGGTGTGCCCGGGGTTAAGATAGATCGGCGCTTCCGCTGGCAGAATGGGCGCTAGCGCCCGTGCATAGGTCTCGTGCGCGACCGAGGGCACGACCAGCATCAGCAAGTCTGTTCCCTCGACAGCCTCTTCGATCCGGTTGGTCATGCATGGCAGAGGAACAAAGCCGCGATGCACGCCTTGAACTTCGATGCCCCCAGCGGCGCGAAGCGGCGCGAGGTGCTCGGCACTGCGAGCGTGAAGTTTCACGGTAAAGCCGCGTAGCGTGAGATCGGCGGCCGCAGCACAGCCACCGTGGCCGGCCCCGAGAATCGCAACGGTTTTGATCACAGACGCTGCTACTTCAGAAACTGATCGGTGAAGACGTTCGCCACGTCGACGTTCTTATCCATGATGCCCATCTCGAGCAGAGCTTTCTGCATGGCCTCCCATTTATCCTTGGTCGAATAGCCGATCCCGTTCTTTTCGGTGTCGGCCGTTTGTGTAAGCTTCATGACTTCCGGAAACTTGAGGGCAGAGTATTTGGGGTCGATTGTCGGGTTGGCTTTCAGGAACATCTGCAGCGCCTCCTGCTGATGAGCAAGCGCATAGGTCCAGCCCTTGACGAAAGCACGGGTAAATCGGCGGACGAGGTCCGGATTTTTCTTGATCGTATCCTCGCTGGCGATCAGAGATGTTGAGTAGATCGGCAGTCCCACGTCAGACAGGAGAATCCAGTTCATCGGGGTGCCGTCGGAAACCACCTTGAGCCCGTCATTGAAGAAGAAGGCGACCGCTGCATCGACCTTCTGGGCCTCGATCATTTGTGCAATTCCGGTGCCCAGCGAGACTTGATGAATTTTGGAGTCATCGAGATGATTGAGCTTTTCGACGTAGCGCCACTGCTTCTCGGCAACGCTGAGCGTCGGTACGCCGAGAGTTTTGCCATAAAGGTCCGTCAGGGTCCTAATGCCGGATTCCTGCGGGAAAATGACGGCCACGGGATTTTTCTGCAGGATCACGGCGGTGGTGACGACCGGCAGGCCTTTGGCGTAGGCCATCATTGCTTGATCGGCTGCAGCATAGCCAAAATTTGCCGTTCCGTTGCCGACGAGCTTGACCGTAACGGTAGAGCCTTCTCCTGCAAGGATATCGACGTCGATACCTTCATCCTTGAAGAAGCCTTTGTCGCGGGCCAGGAAAATCGGAGCGTGCTCTGAGCCGAAAACCCAATCAAGCCGCAGCATCACCTTGTCGAGTGCCCATGCCGGACCGCTTAAGAGCGCAAGCGCCAGGGCCACGATGGAAAGCCGACGGATCATCATTTGAGTTCTCCTTCGCTTTTGTTGTCACCACGTTGTTCATGCCGCGCGCCGTATGGTTTCTACATAGTTTCCGGTGTCCCTTCGACGGCAACCTGCCAGGAAAGCACTACCCGCTCAACCAGGACGACGATGAGAAAGAGAATGACGCCCAGCGCGCTGAGCGCAAAAATTCCGCCGAACATGACGTCAGTATCGAGCGATGCGTTTGCGTAATTGATCACATA
>Ga0073928_10009906_pt1 | contig 11493 bp, 5 predicted proteins | sample PaiPotPPA55metaG_FD_76969 | JGI IMG/M metagenome (GOLD analysis project Ga0073928, IMG submission 76969) | Iron sulfur acid spring bacterial and archeal communities from Banff, Canada, to study Microbial Dark Matter (Phase II) - Paint Pots PPA... ...
CGACGATGCCGGCCCACTGCGTTCCGTTGCGGACGATTATCACGTCGCGCGCTGGATCACTCGCCGGTTTCCGCATCCGTACACCCAGATCGACGCCGATCAATGGATCGCGATCACCAAGAGACGCGCGGGGGAGCACTTCGTCATCGAGATCGACGGGGAGCTGGCGGGAGGCGCCGGCGTCAATCCCCTCAGCGGGGAGCGCGTCGGAACGGCCCTCTTCGGATACTGGCTGGGGCGCCGATTCTGGGGTCGCGGCATCGCCACCGACGCGGCGCGAACCCTATCCGGTCACGCGCTCGGCAACGGGGCGCTGCGCCGTCTCGAGGCGACCGTGTTCGCACCCAACGTCGCGTCCGCCAGGGTACTCGAGAAGAGTGGCTTCACGCTGGAGGCCACGCTCCCCCAATACTACGTCGATCGCGAGGATGGCGTGTGCGACGGGTTAATGTACGGACGCGTATGCTCACCCTAGCGACCATCGCCTTCACGGCACTCTCCGGGCTGAGGTACCGTGAGATCGGCCCCGCGATCAGCGGCGGCCGCACGACCGCAGTGGCCGGCAGCAACCGTGACTCGCACCTCTACTACGCGGGGGGAGCGGGCGGCGGAGTCTTCAAAACGACAGACGGCGGCGCATCATGGTCGCCGGTCTTCGATCGCGAGGGCGCGGCGCCGATCGGCGCGATTGCGATTGCGCCGCAGGACGACGGCGACGTCTGGGTCGGGACCGGGGAGTCGAATCCGCGCAACGACGTCGAGTCCGGCGACGGCATCTATCGCTCGAGCGACGGCGGCGCACACTGGACGCGCATGGGTCTCGAGCGCTCGGCGCACATCTCGAGCATCACGATCGATCCGCGCGATCGACGCGTGATCGCGGTCGGCGTGCTCGGCCGCGTCTCCGCAGACGATTCGAATCGCGGCGTTTACGTGACGCGCGACGGCGGCGCACATTGGAGCAGGACGCTGTACGCCGGCCCGTCCGCCGGCGTATCGTCGCTCGTGCGCGTGCCGGGGCGCCCGTCGACGCTGTTCGCGGGCGCCTGGCAGATTCGGCGCACGCCCTGGAACCTCGCGAGCGGCGGCTCTTCGGGCGGCATTTACCGTTCTGACGATAACGGTGCGACGTGGCGCAAGCTGCACGGCAACGGCCTGCCCGCCGGCCTCGCCGGGCGCATCGGCCTCGCGGCGGGGACGCACTCGCGCGTGTACGCAGCGATTGCGTCCCGCGCCGGCGAGTTGTGGCGTTCCGACGACGGCGGCGTGCGCTGGACGAAGATGCCGCACAGCGCCTACTTAGGCGCGCGCGGCTTCTACTTCAGCAGCGTCTTCGTCGACCCGGCGAATCCGAACCGCATCATCAACGTCTCGCTCGTCCTTACGATGAGCACCGATGGCGGACGAACGTTCCATCCCATCGCGACGGGCGGCGGCTGGGACTATCACACGATTTGGTGGTCGGCCGACGGCCGGCGGATCATCAACGGAAACGACGAGGGCGTCATCCTCTCCAGCGATGGCGGCAGAAATTTTTGGCAGCCCTACGACCTGCCGTTCGCGCAGCCGTATCACGTCGGCCTCGGCAGCGCTTCGGATTATAACTATCTCGTGTGCGTGGGCCTGCAAGACGACAACTCGTGGTGCGGCCCATCGTCGCCGCCGAACGGCATCGGCGTGATGAACCGCGATTGGTATCAGGTCGGTCCCGGCGACGGCATGTGGGCCCTCGTCGATCCCAAAGATCCACACTACATCTGGTCGACGTCGACGAACTCGGACACCGGCCAGGTCTACCTTTGGAACGATCGCACGACGCAAGCGTACGACGTCTCGCCCGACGCGGAATCCAACGGCGAGCTGGCCGCCCGCGACGTGCGCTATCGCTTCAACTGGGACACGCCGATCGCGTTCACCAACGACGGATCCGCGCTCGTCGGCGGCAACGTCGTCTTCAAGACCTCGATCCGGGGGCGCTTCTGGAACGTCATCAGCCCCGACCTCACGAGGAACGACACGAGTAAGCAGGGGCCTTCCGGCGGACCGATCGCGTACGATCAATCCGGCGCGGAGTTCTACGACACGATTCTCACCCTCGCGACGACGAAGCTCGACGGCGGCATCATCTGGGCGGGTACGGACGACGGGCTCGTGCAGCTCACGCGCGACGGTGGGCAACGCTGGCAAAACGTGTCGCCCCCCGGGTCGCTGGTGCCGCCATGGGGCCGCGTCATGGGACTCGATCCGGGGCGGTTTTCCGGCGGGACTGCGTTTATCGCGGTGGAGCGCCGTCTGCTCGCCGACGATCGCCCATATGTGCTGCGCACCGACGATTACGGCGCGACGTGGCATTCGATTTCGGGCGACTTGCCGCCCGACCAGTTCGTGCGGGCGATTCGCCAGGATCCAAAAAATTCAAACGTGCTCTACGCGGGAACGAATCGCGGCGTCTTCGTCACGTTCGACGGCGGCTCGCGCTGGCACCCGCTGCGTCTCAACATGCCGGCCAGCGCGATCTACGACATCGAGATACAATCCGAGGCCAACGACCTCGTCGTCGCCGCGCACGGCCGCGGCGTCTGGATCCTCGACGACTTGACCGCGCTGCAGGCGTTCGCGGCCGGACAAACTTCGGCGGTGACCCTCTTCCAGCCGCGCGATACGTATCGGATGTGGCAGTGGGCGCCGGTGAACACCTTCACCGATCCAAAGATTCCTCCCAACGAGTTCGTCGGCGCCGGTCCGCCGTACGGCGCCCTGATCACGTACTACCTCGCTCGCGCGCCCCGAAACGCGTCCATCGACATCCTCGACGTGCACGGCCGCGTGCTCCGGCAGCTCAAGGGCGACGATGTCCCAAAGCACGCCGGAATGAACCGAGCCTCGTGGGATCTCAACGAGAGCGGGCCGGTCAAGTGGACGGGAACGTTCAAAGAGAATCAAGGGCCGGACACCGGCGCCGAGGTGCCGCCTTCGACCTACGTGGTGCGCTTGACCGTCGACGGCGCCAGCAGCGAGCAGAGGGTCACGGTGAAGGCCGATCCTCGCGACTCCGCGGCCGACCTCTACGACGTGCGCTACAATTTCATGGTACAGGTCTACGATGACCTGAGTCGCATCGATACGATGCTCAACGCGGTAGACGCGCGGCTCGAGCACGCCTCGGGTTCGAACGCCGCGGCGCTCGCGGCCTTCAGGCGGCGTCTGACGTACGACCCGAAAAATGTCGAGGATCTCAACGGCCCGGCACAGCTGCGCGAGCGGGTGCTGGACTTGATCGCCCGCATGACGACCTCGTTTCAAGCCCCGACTCTGACGCAAAACAACCTGGGGGTGTGCTACCAAGCGCAGACGCTGGGGTTCGAATCCGCGTACCGCGAATTTGCCCGGTCCGGCAATACCATGGGGCTGCAAGCTCCGGCTGCGAACTGTATGATGGGTAAGCAATGAACGTAGAGAAGATGACCGAGCGCGTCGCCGACGGGCTCAACGCCGCGTATTCGCGCGCGCTGCACGAGCACAACACACAGACCGCCCCCGAGCACATGCTCGCGGCGCTGTTGGACCAGGAGCGCGGAATCGCTCCGGACATTTTGGAGAAGGCCGGTGCCGATCCGAAGGCGATCGCGCGCCAAGTCGACGATGCGATCGGCAGGCTGCCGCGCCTGAGCGGTGCCGGCGCCGACAACGCCCAGGTCACCCTCTCGCCCGAGCTGGCGCGTATCATGAGCGTCGCCGAGAACGAAGCCAAGTCGCTCCAAGACGACTACACGTCGGTCGAACACGTGCTGCTCGCGATGGCGCAGTCGTCCGGCGAAGTGGGACGCATCTTCCGCGCGTCGGGCCTGACGAAGGACAAGCTGCTCGCAGCGCTGCGCGACGTCCGGGGAAATCAGCGCGTCACCACCAAGGACCCCGAAGGCACGTACAAGTCGCTCGAGCGCTACGGTCGCGACCTCACGCTCGAGGCGGAGCGCGGTAAGCTCGATCCGGTCATCGGGCGCGACGAGGAGATCCGGCGCATCGTTCAAGTGCTGTCGCGGCGTACGAAGAACAACCCGGTGCTCATCGGCGATCCCGGCGTCGGCAAGACCGCAATCGTCGAAGGCCTCGCGCAGCGCATCGTGCGCGGCGACGTTCCGGAGGGGCTGAAGAACAAGCGCATCGTCTCGCTCGACATGGGCGCGCTGATTGCGGGCGCGAAGTACCGCGGCGAATTCGAAGAGCGGCTCAAGGCGGTGCTCAAAGACGTCGCAGCCTCGGAAGGCCAGATCGTCCTCTTCGTGGACGAGCTGCACACCGTCGTCGGCGCGGGCAAGGCCGAAGGCGCGATGGACGCTGGCAATCTGCTCAAACCGATGCTCGCGCGCGGCGAGCTGCACATGATCGGCGCGACGACGCTCGACGAGTACCGCAGGTACATCGAGAAAGACGCGGCGTTGGAACGCCGCTTCCAGCCGATCGTGATCGATCAGCCCAGCGTGGAAGACACGATCTCGATTCTGCGCGGTCTCAAAGAGAAATACGAGGCGCATCACGGCGTGCGGATCAAGGACGCCGCGCTCGTCGCGGCCGCGATGCTGAGCAACCGCTACATCACCGATCGTTTCTTGCCCGACAAGGCGATCGATCTCGTCGACGAGTCCGCGGCGAAGCTGCGCACCGAGATCGACTCCATGCCGCAGGAGCTCGACGAGGTCTCGCGGCGCGTGTTGCAGCTCGAGATCGAGCGCGAGGCGCTGCGCAAGGAAAGCGACGACGCGAGCCGCCGGCGGCTCGAGCAGCTGGAGAAAGAGCTGGGGACGCTGCGCGAGGACCAAATGCGGCTGCGCACGCGCTGGGACGCGGAGAAGAACGCCGCGCTCAAGCTGCGCACGCTGCGCGATCAGATCGAACAGACGAAGGTGCAGATCGAACAGGCGGAGCGTCAGTACGACCTCAACAAGGTTGCCGAGCTGCGCTACGGCACGCTGCCGAAGCTGCAGAAAGAGCTCGAGGCCGAAGAGCAGCGGCTGGCTTCGCGCGACGGCGCACGGATGTCGAAGGAAGAGGTCGACGAGGACGACATCGCGGGCGTGATCGCTCGCTGGACGGGCATCCCGGTGACCAAACTGTTAGAGGGCGAAAAGCAGAAGCTGCTGCATCTCGAGGACGAGCTGCATCGGCGCGTGATCGGTCAGGATGAGGCCGTCGACGCGGTCGCGCAGGCGGTGCTGCGCTCGCGTTCGGGTCTCGCGGACCCGAATCGGCCGATCGGGTCGTTCATCTTCCTGGGGCCTACCGGCGTCGGCAAGACGGAGCTGGCGCGCGCGCTGGCTGAGTACCTATTCGACGACGAGCGCGCGCTGATCCGCATCGACATGTCGGAGTATCAGGAGCGTCACACCGTCGCGCGGCTGCTCGGCGCACCGCCCGGATACGTCGGCTTCGAAGAGGGCGGTCAGCTCACCGAGGCGGTACGGCGCCGGCCCTACTCCGTGATCCTTTTCGACGAGGTGGAGAAGGCGCACCCCGACGTGTTCAACGTGTTCCTGCAGATCCTCGACGACGGTCGCCTGACCGACGGTCAGGGCCACACCGTCGATTTCAAGAACACGATCGTGATCATGACGTCGAACATCGGCAGCCACCGCATCCTCGACTACAAGGGCTCGTTCGACGGCGCCGACTACGCGATCATGCGCGCGACCGTGCTCGACGAGCTTCGCCAGCACTTCCGGCCCGAGTTCCTCAATCGCGTCGACGAGATCATCGTCTTCCACGGGTTGACCGAAGACGAGTTGATGAAGATCGTCGACATTCAGCTCGGACATCTTCGCCGGCGGTTGGCCGAGCGGCGCGTCACGCTGGAGCTCTCCGACGCGGCGAAGCGCCACATCGTCAAGGTCGGTTACGATCCGACCTACGGCGCCCGTCCGCTCAAGCGCACGATTCAAAAGGAAGTCGAGACGCCGCTCGGACGCAAGATTCTTGCCGGGGACATCAACGAGGGCGACACCGTCGAGGTCGGCTTCGACGACGCCCGCGGCGAGCTGACGTTCAAAGTCGGGGAACGGGTGGCCGCGACGGCGTAGGAAGCAGCATGCTGCTTCTCGCTTTCACGTTTGTCCAAATCCTGACCTATCCGTTTCCCGAAGGGCTGGTGCGCGACAAGCAGGGAACGGCGATCGCGTATACGCTCGACGCGCAAGGCGTACGAACGATTTGGTTTGCGCGTGGACCGGATTTCTCGCCGAGGCAGCTGTTTTCATCGGGAGCGGATGACGGCCAGGAGATAACTAACATCGTCGTTTCGAACGACGATTCGCACGTCATCTACGTACGCGGCGGCGATCACGACGCGAACTGGCCCGACGCGCTGCAGCCGAACCCCGCGTCGTCTACGGCGCAGCCGGACATGCAGGTGTGGTCCGCCGCCACGAATGGACACACTTCGCCCAAAGTGCTCGGCACGGGCGACGCGCCGGCGATCTCGCCCGACGGCTCACGCGTCGCCTTCACGAGCGGCGGGGCCGTGATGGTTGCGCCGATCGACGGGGGTACGCCCGCGAAGCGGCTGTTCTTCGATCGCGGACAGGACTCCGATCTGCGCTGGTCGCCCGACCGCAGCGCACTCGCGTTCGTCTCGACGCGCACGGATCACAGTTTCATCGGGATCTATCGCAACGACGCGACGCCGATCCAGTATATTGCGCCGAGCACGTCGCAGGACAGCATGCCGCGCTGGTCGCCCGACGGCGGGAGCCTCGCGTTCATTCGTCTGCGCGGCGACGGCGGCCCGCCGCAGAACCCGCTCGATTGGAATCCGGTACCGTGGCAGATCTGGGTTGCCGATCCACGCAGCGGCGCCGGTCGGCTCGTTTGGTCGAGTCCGAATACACCGCGCGGCTCGCTGCCGCAAACCGGACTCGGTCCGTTCTTGGAATGGGTTGCCGGCGATCGGCTCGTCTTCAACAGCGAGCAAGACAACTGGCCGCATCTTTACGTGGTAAGCCTGCGTGCTGGGACGCGCCTCTTGACCGGCCATCGTAAGGAGGCGATCTACGAACTGGTTGCCTTCACAAAACCCGGGGCAGTTCAACTTTTGACTCCCGGCGCTTTCATGGTCGAGGATGCCTCGGTCGCGCCGGATCTGCAATCGGTCGTTTACAGCGCGAATGCCGGCTCCACGCCGGGCGATGATGACCGGAGACACCTCTTTCGCGTCAATGTGCAGTCGGGACACATCGAACCCCTGACGAGCGGTGCGGGCAGTGAGTGGCAACCGGTCGCGCTGACAAGGGAAGGCAAATCGCCAGAAGATGGCTTCGCCTACGATAGCGCAACCGCGCAGCAGCCGCCGTTGGTAACGGTTCAAGAGCCGAGTCGCCCCTATGGAATTACAAATCCATGTGGGTGCGTTGTACGCAGCCTGGACGGGGTTCCGACAGATTTTCCTTCGTCGCAGCTGATCACGCCGCGTGAGGTGTCGTTCCGCGCGGCCGACGGCACGCGCGCGTACGGTCAGCTTTTCCTTCCCAGCGCCGGCGGCAAGCATCCGGGGATCATCTTCGTGCACGGCGGGCCGCCGCGCCAGATGCTGCTGACGTGGCACTACATGGACTACTACTCCAACGCGTACGCCGTAAACCAATATCTTGCCAATCACGGCTTCGTCGTTCTGTCGGTGAACTATCGGCTCGGCATCGGCTACGGCCACGACTTCAATTTCCCGGCGCGCTGGGGGCCGACCGGAGCATCGGAGTATCAGGACGTTGTTGCCGGGGCGCGCTTTCTGCAGCGCCAAGCGCAGGTGGATCCGCGCCGGATCGGCATCTGGGGCGGCTCGTACGGCGGCTATCTCACGGCGCTCGCGCTCGCGCGTAACTCCGACATTTTTAAGGCGGGCGTGGACTTTCACGGGGTGCACGACTGGTCGCTCGACATCGACAACCCGGTCTGGGGCTTCACGCAACTCAAGCGCTACGAACAATACGACATGCGAGGGATGATGAAGCTCGCGTGGCAATCGTCGCCCGATTCCGCGATCGCCACGTGGAAGTCGCCGGTGCTGCTGATCCAAGGCGACGACGATCGGAACGTCGAGTTCCATCAGATGGTGGACCTCGTCGCCCGGCTGCAGCTCGCGCGAGTGCCGTTCGAGCAGATCGTGATCCCCAACGAGATTCACGGCTTCCTGCGCTACGCGTCCTGGCTCCAGGCCGACTCGGCGACCGCGGACTATTTCGCCCGCCAGTTCCTCCCGACGTCGCGCTAGGTCTTCGCCGCCTCGCGCTTGCGTAGGCGCAGCCGCCCGCTCTCGCTGAGAATGCGTTTGCGCAGGCGGATCGACTTCGGCGTGACCTCGACGAGCTCGTCGTCGTCGATGAACTCGAGCGCGCGTTCGAGCGAGAGCTCCTCCGGCGGCGCGAGCTTCACGTTCTCGTCGGAACCCGCAGCGCGCATGTTGGTGAGCTTCTTCTCGCGCACGACGTTGATGGCAACGTCGTACTCGTCGTTGGTGCGGCCGACGATCATGCCCTCGTAGATGTCGACGCCGGGACCGACGAAGAAGCGCCCCCGCTGCTCGAGGCCCATCAGCGCGTAGCCCGTGGAGCGGCCCGTGTCGCTCGCGACCAGTGCGCCGACGCTGCGCCCGGGAAGCTCGCCCTGCCACGGCTGATGCCCGTAGTAGGTGTGCGACAGCACCGCCGTGCCGCGCGTCAGCGTCAGCAGCTCGCCGCGCAGCCCGAAGATCGCGCGCGTCGGCATCGTGTACTCGAGCCGCTGCACGTCGCCGACGCCGAGCATGTTCGACATCGTCGCCTTGCGCCGGCCGAGCGCCTCGATCGCCGCGCCGGCGTACTGTTCCGGGACGTCGACCACGACGTACTCCACGGGCTCGAAACGCTTGCCGTCGCGCTCGGTGATGATCACCTGCGGCTTGGAGACGCCGAGCTCGTAGCCTTCGCGGCGCATCGTCTCGATGAGGATCGCGAGGTGCAGCTCGCCGCGGCCGCGCACCTCGAACGTGTCCGGCGACGCGGTATCCGCGACGCGCAACGCAACGTTCGACTCGAGCTCCCGCGTGAGCCGCTCGCGGATCTGGCGCGACGTCAAGAACTTGCCTTCTCGGCCCGCGAACGGCGAGTTGTTCACGCTGAAAAACATCGAGACGGTCGGCTCGTCCACCGCAATCGCGGAGATCGGCTCGGGCGCGTTCGCGTCGGCGATCGTATCGCCGATGTTGAGATCCTCGATTCCCGAGACGCAGACGATGTCGCCGGCGGACGCCTCCTCGACGTCGATGCGCTCGAGCCCGGCGAAGGTGAGCAGCGTCGCAAGGCGCAGCCCGGTCGTCACGGCGCCGTCGCGTGCGACCTTGACGATCGGCTCGTTGCGGCGCGAGGTTCCGCGGAAGATTCGCCCGATCCCGAGGCGGCCAACGTAGCGGTTGTGGTCGATCGCCGAAATCAGCAGCTGGAACGGACCTTCCTCGGCGGGCGGCTCGGGCACGCGCGCAACGATCGTCTCGAAGAGCGGCTCGAGCGAGGTGCCGGTTTCGTCCAAAGAGCGCTGTGCGATGCCGGCCTTCGCATTGGTGAACAGTACCGGGAAATCGGCCTGCTCGTCGTTCGCGCCGAGTTCGACGAAGAGATCGAAGCTCTCGTTGACGACTTCTTGCGGGCGCGCGTCCTTGCGGTCGATCTTGTTGACGACGACGATCGCGCGCAGGTCGAGCTCGAGCGCCTTGCGCAGCACGAAACGCGTCTGAGGCATGACGCCTTCGGCGGCGTCGACAAGCAGGAGCACCCCCTGCACCATCTGCAGCACCCGCTCGACCTCCCCGCCGAAGTCAGAGTGCCCCGGCGTGTCGACGATGTTGAATTTCACGTCGCCGTGCCGAACCGCCGTGTTCTTCGAGAGAATGGTGATACCGCGCTCGCGCTCGAGCGGGTTGGAATCCATGACGCGGGTCGCGACGTGCTGGCCCTCGCGGAAGACGCCGCTCTGCTTGAGCATCGCGTCCACGAGCGTCGTCTTGCCGTGGTCGACGTGTGCGACGATGGCGACGTTGCGAATATCCGGGCGGGTCTTCACGGCGGCATTGCTTCGCTACCCTAATCCGCCGCTCATCGAAAACTCAGCCTCCATGTAGCCGGGGAGCGCAGAGTAGGGGCATGAACCTCTTCGATTTTTGTCGCTCCGTGCCGGCGCTCGCCCTCTTCGCCGCGGCGTTTTTTGCCGTGCCGGCGCAGGCGGTGACCACCGCGGGCGAAACGACCTACGCCCCCTACGTCGCCGCATTCAGCCCCGCGTTCGGCCCTAGCGCGATGCCCCACGTGGGAAAAATGCTGCTGATCATGCACGATGGTACGATCCAGGGCAGCTACACCGGCATCTCGGCGCGCCCCGATTCGTTCAACAACCGAATCGAGCCCGTGACGGGAAGCGTCAATCAAGACGACGGCTACGTGCAGCTCAACGTCGGCAACGCGCTGGCGCTCACCGGCACGATGGCCGCCGACGGCACGATCTCCGGGACGGCGCAATACAACGGCGGCCTCTACGACTTCGTCGCCAAGCCGGGCACGCCCGGCGGTCGATAGCTAGTGGTGAAAGCCTGTCCCCTCGGACGGGCGAATCTCGGGGCGCGGATGACTGTTCAAGAACTCGATTGCCGCCTTGAGGTCGCGCAGCAGTAGCGCCGCGAAATCCATCTCGAAGCCGCGTCGGCACATGAGCCGCATGACGGTCACGTCCGACGCGTTGCCGCCGAGCGCGAACGCGGGGACTTGCCAGCCGCTCATGCGCAGCCGGTCGGAGAGATCCAGCAGCGTGTAGCCGGGGTCTGCGCCTTCCTTGATTTTGAAGCAGACTGCGGGGATGCCGCCTTTTGGATCCCCCGTGCCGATGAACTCAAACGGTCCGAGCGGCTCGATCTCCGCCGCCAAGTACGACGCGACGCGATAGGCGCCCATCTGTACCTTCGTGTAGCCCTCGCGGCCCAACCGGATGAACGTATAGTACTGCGCGATCACCTGCCCGGCAGGACGCGAGAAGTTGATGGCGATCGTGCCGACCTTGCCGCCGAGATAATCGACGTTGAACACGAGCTCCTCGGGCAGCGCCGCGGCGTCGCGCCAAATGATCCAGCCGCAGCCGAGCGGCGCGAGGCCGTACTTGTGGCCCGACGAGCTGATCGACTTGACGCGTGGCAGACGAAAGTCCCAGACGATTTCGGGTGCGCAGAATGGGGCAAGAAATCCGCCGCTGGCGGCGTCGACGTGCATGTCGACGTCGAGTCCCTTCGTTTTTTGCAGCTTGTCCAATGCATCGTGGAGCGGCTCGGGGAATTCGTAATTTCCCGTGTAGGTGACGCCGAACGTCGGAACGACGCCGATCGTGTTCTCATCGACCGCTTCGAGCATACGCTCCGGATCCATGAAGAGCCGGTCGTGCTCCATCGGGATCTCGCGCATCTCGACATCCCAGTAGCGCGCGAACTTGTGC
>Ga0073928_10009908_pt1 | contig 11492 bp, 11 predicted proteins | sample PaiPotPPA55metaG_FD_76969 | JGI IMG/M metagenome (GOLD analysis project Ga0073928, IMG submission 76969) | Iron sulfur acid spring bacterial and archeal communities from Banff, Canada, to study Microbial Dark Matter (Phase II) - Paint Pots PPA... ...
AAAACCCATGACCCGTTCGACGCCGGCGCGGTTGTACCAGCTGCGATCGAACAGCACGATTTCTCCGGCGGCGGGCAGGTGCGTGACATAGCGTTGGAAATACCACTGGGTGCGTTCGCGCTCGGTGGGCGCCGACAGCGCCACGACTTTGCAAATGCGCGGGTTGAGCCGCTGGGTGATCCGCTTGATGACACCGCCCTTGCCGGCCGCGTCGCGGCCCTCGAACAAGACCATCAACTTGAGCTTCTGGTGGACGACCCAGTCCTGAAGCTTGATCAGCTCCTTTTGCAGCCGCAGCAACTCCTTGAAATAGGCGTGGCGATCAAGGGTCTCGTGCGGAGGCTTGTACCCGGTATGCTCCAACAGGCCGGCCAGCCGGCTGTCGTCAATCTCCAGTTCCAGCTCTTCGTCGACGGCGTCGATCAGCTCGTCGTGGAGACGCTCCTCCAGCGGGCGGGAGTCCGACGGCGGCTTGGCCGGTTTAGCGTCCATCTGCAGGCACTCCGGTGGGGAAATCGGGACAGCGGGGCTGGCACGAATGTTGCTGCGCTGTTGTGACGGCCGTACGACGTGAGGGCCTCATCGCCGCAAGGGGCGAAATTATCTACCGAAATCATGTGATTAACGACCCTTACGGCGGGTTACTAGGCAACGAAATATGATCCGCCGAAAGATAATAACGGGGAAGGTAATATCCCGGATGTGTTCAGATTGTCATGAAACTTGGGAATCTTGGGGGTATAGCAGGGTTGGCCGGCTGGTCCGGCAGCAGATTTATCGCGGCGTGACGGACAGGTCGTTTGACTACCGGAACGCCGATTCAATTGGCCGTCATGTGGGAGAGTTTGATGCCAAGAGCGAAAGCCGAAGGGAATGGCAGTCTTGAGACCGTGACGGAGCCCATCGAGAGCGCCGAGACGGAAGCAATGGACGAGGGCGAGGGCAACGAAGATCGCGGCGATATAGTCGCGACTGTCGCCACCGTCGCGGTCGTCGGCGTCGCTGCTGCGGTCTTCGAGGTTGCGCTGCTGCCGGGCATCGTTCTGGGCGTCGCGGCCGTCGCCGTGCCGAGATATTTTCCGAAGATGGGCGCAGCCTTGAACCCACTTTTCAGGACGACAGTTCGCGGCGCCTACAAACTCGGCCACAAGACGCGCGAAATGATGGCTGAGGCTCAGGAACAGTTTCATGACATCGCCGCCGAGGTCCACGCCGAGAAAGATGTCGAGCCGGTGGCGTCGAAAGGCCCCGCGGCAGCTTGAGCCGCGGATGTGGACTTTCAACCCGACCGAGCCCCGACGCAATCGACCGGGCTCGACGGCGTTTCCGTTTTTGCACTGCCTACGATCCGAGACAAACCGGTGCGACGTTAGCCGCGTCGCCGACCGGTTCATCAACGTGACGTCATCCGAGCTAAGCCCATGACCAAGATGAATCTGCGCATCGAGCACCAGGTGCCCGGGCGCGTGCGCATGAAGATACCGGCCGGCAAGGGCAATCCCGAGCTGCTGCAGCAGATCAGCCAGGTCTTCGGTGTTATCCCGGGCATTGAAGAGATCACCGTCAACCCGACCACCGGCAGCGTCGTCCTGCACTACGACGCCGATCGCCACGATGAATTCCACGGCAACTTCCAGCAACATTATGCCTCCCATGGTGCCGCAAACGGCGGCTTGCACGGCGCTGACACCGAGCTGGACAAGCTGACGGGAAGCATCGCGGCGGAGGCGGAGTTCCTCGCCAGTCATTCCCATTCCGCCCGCGCCGTCGTCGACTTCGTGAAGAAGCTCGACCGCGAAATTAAGCTCGCGACCAACAACACGGTCGATTTGAAGATCATCTTTGCTGTCGGAATAATCGCCTTCACGGTATTCGAGGTCGGAGCGACGGCGGCGACGCCGGTATGGGTCACGCTCGCGATCTTCACCGTCAACCATTTCATCGAAATGCATGAGCGACAGCTGCAGAGCAATGCGAACGGCTCTCTAAACCTGGCGCCGGTCCGGGTTAAAGGCTGAGGTGCGAAAGGATCGGGGCTGGCTGTAAATGGAATTCTCGATCCGCCACTTTATTTCCGGCCGTATCCGGCTGCATCTGCCGTCGCTCTGCCGCAAACAAAAGCTTGCCGAAGCCGCGGTCGTCTGGCTCGAAGCGCAGCAGGGCGTCAAGCGGGCGCGGCTGAACTTCGCCTGCGCCAGCCTGGTCATTGAATACGATCCGAGCTTCGAAAGCGCGCTGCGCGCCACGCTGGGCCGTCTCTCGCTGATGAGCCTCGACGATCTTCGCGTGCTTTTCGATCCGGGAAACGTTCCGGCCGAGGCGCGGCGGCCGGCACCTCTGCCGCAGCCGGCGGCGCGCCAGTCGCTTTGGCGACGGACCCCGCTCGCACTGCCGACGGTATCGCTGTTGATGGCGTTTAGCGCCAATCCCGTCATCGGCGCCATCAACATGCCGCTGATGCTGTGGAATGCCTATCCGATCGCGCTGCGGGCGTGGCGTGTGTGGCGGCGTGAAGGACGCCTCAACGTCGATGTCCTCGACACGCTCGCGATCGCGGCCTCGCTCATGCAAGGCAATCCCATGGCCGGCGCGATTGTCACCTGGCTGATCAAGCTCGGCGATTGGATCCGCGATTTGACGGCGGCCGGCTCGAAGCGCGCGCTCAGCGAGCTCCTCGAATTCCAAACGAAGTCGGCCTGGGTCATCCGCGACAACGTCATTACCTCGATACCGGCCTCGCAGCTGGTGGCCGGCGATGAAGTGGTCGTCTATCCCGGCGAAATCATTCCCGTCGATGGCGAGATCATCGACGGTCACGCCATGATCGATCAAAAGACGATCACCGGCGAGGGCTTGCCGATCATGCGGGCGAAAGGCGAAGCGGTATTTGCGGCTACCGTCATCCGCGACGGTCAGCTGACGGTGCGCGCCATCCGCGTCGGCGCTTCCACGACCGCCGGGCAGATTGCGCGGCTGGTCGAATCCGCGCCGATCGGCGATACGCGGATGCAGAACCACGCCGAGAAGTTCGCCGACCGGCTGGTGACGCCGACGCTCGGCTTGGCGGTCGGGACCGCGGCGCTCACCGGCGACTTCAATCGCTTCCTGTCCTTGGTGATCGTCGATTACGGCACCGGCATCCGCGTTGCGGCGCCCACCGCCGTGCTCGCCTCGATGACCCACGCGGCGCGCGCCGGCATCATCATCAAAAGCGGCGCCCACATGGAGCGGCTCGCTGAAGTCGACACCATGATTTTCGACAAGACCGGCACGCTGACCCGCGGCTCGCCGGCGGTGCTCGACGTGATCAGTTACGAAAGCGGCATCACCGAGCGGCATCTGCTGGGCCTGGCTGCGGCGGCAGAAACGCGTCTCAAACATCCGGTCGCCGAGGCTTTGCGCGTCAAGGCCCGCGAGCTTGGCGCCAACGTCCCCGATTGCGAGGAGACCAAATATCGTATCGGCCTCGGCGTCGAAGGACAGGTCAACGGCTACTACCTCCATGTCGGCAACGAGCGGCTGATGCGGCAGAGCGAGATCAATATCCGCGCCGCCGAAGCGGACCGCGCGGCGCTCGACAGCCAGGGATATTCGTGCATCTACATCGCGGTCGATGGAACGCTTGCCGGACTGGTGCCGTTTACCGATCAAATCCGGCCCGAAAGCCGGGAGATCATCCAGCGGCTGCACGCGATGGGAATCCGCAACAGCGTCATGCTCACCGGCGACAACGCCGTGGTGGCCCGCGCCGTAGGCCGGCGCCTCGGCTTATCGCGCCAGTTCGCCGACATGCTGCCGGCGGACAAAGCTAAAGTAATCCAGGAATATCAGCGTCAAGGAAATGTCGTGGCGATGGTGGGCGACGGCATCAACGACTCGCCGGCGCTCAGCTTCGCCGACGTCGGTATCGCCATGAAGCACGGCGCCGAGGTCGCGCGCGAATCGGCGGATGTCGTGCTGATGGAAGATTCGTTGTGGAAGCTCGTGAAAGCCGTGGAAATTTCGCGCGGCGCCGTGGGCCTCATCCGTCAGAACTATGCGATCGTCGCCGGCTTGAACACTCTGGCATTCGGGCTTGCATTGCCCGGCGGCCTGATCAGCCCGGAAATTACCGCAGTCATCAGCAATGGTTCGGCGATCCTGGCGAGCCTCAACGGAATCCGCCCGATCCTGCGATACCAATGATCAAGGCCGAGCCAACGATCACGCTGCCGCCGCCACAACACCAGGCGCTGCAACGCGCCATCATGAACCTGGAAAGCCAGGACTTCGCCGCCCGGCTTGCGGATTATGCCGGCCGGCCGATCTCTCGCGCGCTGCGACTGATGCCGAAGGCCGCCACCGATCGCATCAACCAGGTCGCGGAAAGGGTCATCCTCAATTCGCTCAATATCGCCATCCGTTCGATCAAGTCGCATTCCAAGCGCCGGCGCAGCGGGCGTCGTCGGTGCTCGCCGGATTAAGCGGCGGCGTGAGCGGATTTTTCGGGATCGCGGCGCTGCCCATCGAGCTGCCGGTGACGACAACGCTGATGCTGCGGGCGATCGCCGACATTGCGCGTCATCAAGGCGAGGACTTGTCAACGCTGGAGGCGCGCTTGGCCTGCGTCGAGGTATTTGCGCTCGGCGCGCCGGACATCGGGCGCCGGACGGATTTCGGCTATTACGCCTCACGCGCGCTCATCGGCCGCCTGGCCGCCGATGCAACCGGCATCTTTATCGAACGCGGCGTCGCCAATCTATCCGCCCCCGTGGTCGGCAGCCTGGTTACCGAAATCGCCACGCGCTTTGGCGTCGTCGTCACCGAGCGCTCCGTCGCCAGCGCGCTGCCGGTCCTTGGCGCGGTCGGCGGCGCCACGGTGAATATCATTTTCATGAATCACTTTCAGCGCGTGGCCCGCGGACATTTTGCCATACGGCGGCTGGAGCGCCAGTACGGACCGAGCGTTGTTCGCCAGCTTTACGCTGCACATGCGACGCGACGCAGGGTCGCGCGGTGATTAGCTTTTCCGATGGAAGCAAAGACTAGCGCGGGTCCCGGGACGGGAGTGGCGACGACGTCGCCGCCGCGCGCGAACGGCGCCGTGGATCCGCGGATCGCCGGGCTGCGGCGCATGCGGTTGGTCGCGACGCTTCTGCTCGCGTTGATGGCGGCGGTGTTCGTCGCCACGTCGGCAGCGAAGGTCGATTGGCTGTGGATTCCCTACCTGCGGGCGTTCTCCGAAGCGGCGATGGTTGGCGCCTGCGCCGATTGGTTCGCGATCGTTGCCTTGTTCCGGCGGCCGTTCGGCTTGCCGATACCGCATACCGGCATTGTTCCGAACAACAAAGACCGCATTGGCGCCGCGCTCGGGCGTTTCATCACCAATAATTTCCTCACCGCCGCGGCGATGCAGGAACGATTGGCGCGCATCGACGTGCTCGGCTCGCTCGGGCATTGGCTCAGCGAGCCGGCGAATACCAAGCGGCTGGGAGATTATTTTGCCGCTTTCCTGCCGCGGGTCGCGAGCTCGCTACCGGCGCATCAGATCGGCGAGTCGGTCGGTAAATTGACGCAGCAAGCGCTGGAAACCATCCCGGCGGCGCCGCTGGCGTCAAAGATGCTTTCCATCATTTGGGCTCAGGGCGAGGCGCAAGCGTTGCTCGCGCATGCGATCGAATTCAGCGCAACCTGGCTCGGCGACAACAAGGGCTATCTCACCGCCAAGATATCGCAGCAATCCTCACGCTGGATCCCGAAATGGATCGACAAGATGATCGCGGAAAAGGTGCTCAATGGAATGTTGAGCACGCTCGGCGAAATGCGCAATCCCGGTCATCCCTGGCGGGTCGAGCTGCGCAAGACCGTCGAGAATCTGATCCGCGACCTTGCCTCCGATCCGAAAATGCAAGCGCGGGCGGAAAACATAAAGGCCGAACTGCTCGCTAGTCCGCTGGTGATCGAGCAAGCGAAGACGTTGTGGGCGGAAATCGAACGGGGTCTCAATTCGGGGATTCCGGCGCACTCGGCGTCGATTGCGCAAACCTGCGAGCATGCGCTCCACGGGATCGGGACTTGGCTGCTCGAAGACGAGGCGCGCAGAACGCGGCTCAATCGCCGGATTCTGGCCGTTACCCAGCAATTTCTGCTGCTTTATCGTTTCGAGATCGGCGCCTATATCGAGCGCGTCGTCCATGACTGGGACACCGCAACGCTGGTCGATAGGCTAGAATTGCAGGTCGGCAAGGATCTGCAATATATCCGCATCAACGGGACGCTGGTCGGCGGGCTCGTCGGACTGTTGATCTTCATCGCGTCGAAGTGGATCGCGATGTTTTAGACGCGTGCAAAGATCGCGGTTGCAATCAAACCCGAAGCACGTCGTCGCGCGAGATGCCATCAAAAATCGTTCACATGCCCGCAGTACGCTCATCTGTTGGGCTTAAGGGGAGCGGCAGGTGTCTCAGCCGAGGATGCTCGCTTTAGGCGGCCGTATCGGATGGACCGGCCGACTTTTTCTCGCCGCACTCGGCTTTGGCGTTTTCTTGGCCGCGCCAATGGCTTCGGCTTTTGCCGCCGAGCCGCGCGAAACCGAAACTCTGCGCATCGCCGTCTACGACGTGCCGCCTTACGGCTACGTCGACACTGACGGTTCGATTTCCGGCGTCAGCGTCGATCTGTGGCGCAGGGTCGCGGAACAGATGGAATGGCCGTTCAAGTTGATCCCGGTTGCCGATATGGAGACGATTCTCAACGGTCTGGAGCAAGGTCGTTTCGACGCGGCGATCGGCGCCATCACGATTACGCCGGAACGGGCGGCGCGCGTCGACTTTTCCTATCCCGCCCATCGGTCCGGGGTCGCGATCGCTTTGCGCAAGGAAACGGGCCCGCTTTTTGCGCTTATGTCCTATGGGACGGCGGTCTCCGAGCTTAGCCCTTTGATCCTTGTCATTCTGGCGATGCTCATTCTGATCGGCGTTGCAATGTGGATTGTCGAACAACGAGTCCGTTCCGCGGTTCAAGGAGCTGAAGGGTCGGAGTCCGCGGTCGTCAGCTTGCGCGACGGCCTCTATTGGGCCGTCGTCACGATGACGACAGTGGGCTACGGGGATAAGACGCCGAAAACGTCCCTTGGCCGCATCGTCGCCATGTTATGGATGCTCAGCAGCCTGGTATTGGTTTCGCTGTTATCGACCAGTCTGGTTTCGCGCTTGACGGCCGAACGCGTTGAATCCCGCGACCTTGCCGCGTCAATCGATCTCCGCGGCAAAAAGCTGGCAGCGGTAGCTCAATCCTCCGGCGCGGAATATCTCGACGAGCTGCATCTTCCATACACGAAGTACAAAGACCTGCCGGAGGCTCTTGACTCGCTGGCCAACGGACATTCGAACGCGGTCGTCAATAGCGTGGGCGCGTTGCAGTATTTTATCTCGAAGCGCTACGCCAGAACCCTTGAGATACCGCAAGGCCTTCTTGCGCCCGCCTACATGGCGATCGCGCTCCCAGAGCACAGCCCGATCAAAAAGCCGATTGACCGGGCCTTGATCAAAATTACCAACAGCCCCGAATGGCGGACGCTGGAGGAACGGTTCTTTGTTCGATAGCCGATCCGCTTTGGACGACCAGGCTCTACAACGAGACGCGATCGTGGATCCGCGCGCCGCGGAAGCTTGTACCGCCGGTGATCGTGGTTACCGGTTACTTCGCCGGCACCGAGGCTTGCTGCACCGCATCTGCATGAGGCGGCGCGAAAGTGCCCGAGCCCGGATCGTAGATTGTTAGATCGCCGGTCCCGACGTCAAAATAAGCGCCGAGAAGCTGGAGAGATTGCGCGTCGACTCGCGCGCGAATTTCGGGAAAAGTCATCAGGTTGTCCAGGGTTCTCACCACCGACGCCTGCTCTAGTCGGCTGAGATAGTCGGCGTCCGTGTGCTCACTGCCGTTGTCCACGACCTGGGCGGCCGGCGCGATCAAGGACATCCAATTATCGATAAAGTCGCCGACGGTGGGCCGGTCGCGGTGCTCGACGAAGGCGCGGACGCCGCCGCAGTGGGTATGCCCCATGACCACGATATGTTTGACCTTCAGAATCTGCACGGCGAATTCGAGTGCGGCCGAGACGCCGTGGGTGAGCCCGCTCGGCGAGTAAGGCGGCACGAGATTGGCAACGTTGCGCACCACGAACATCTCGCCGGGATGGGCGTCAAAAATCACTTCCGGCGAAACGCGCGAGTCGCAGCAGCAGATGACCATGACCTCCGGACGTTGGCCCGTTTCCGCGAGTGCATGGTACCTGCTGCGCTCGAGCGGCAGCCGCGTTTCGACGAACGCCTGGTACCCGTGGAAGAGACGCGTTGGAAGTGTCATGCCGAAGCCTCGTCGGTTTTTCGAATGCTCAGCGGCGTCCGCGACGCCCCGGTCGCGTCCGCAGTCGCGTTTTTACTCATTTGGCCGGCGCGCTGCCCCGGCCACGGCAGTTCGTCAAAAGCCAAAGGCCGCGGCAGCCCGCTTCGCGAGCGAACGTTGAATTGAATAAGTCCGCGGTAGCGGAAATAGGCGATCGAGATAATGACACTTATGGCCGGCAGCAGAATGCCAAAGGCGATAAACGCTTCGCCGCTGTCGATGTGACTGATCATCCAATTGAAATTCATCCCGAAAAATCCGCTTAACGCGGTCACCGGCAGAAAGATCAGGGAAACGAGCGTCAGCCGATTGATTTGTTCGCCTTGACGCTGCGCGATTGCCGTCGCGTTATCGTGCATGATGTCGGACAGCCAGCGTCGCCGCTCGTAGATTTCCTGCTGACGTCTTCCACCTGTTCGGCATATTCGTTCAGTTCCGCAGCGCCATGGTCATCCATGCCGGCCACCGCCTCGATTCCGACAATGGTCGATCGCACCGCGTTGCTGTAGCGATTGAAGCTTGCCATGATTGACTGCAGCTTTTGCAGTCGGCGCCCCAAAAGCGTGAAGTCCGTCGTCGGGCCACCCTTGTCGAGATGCGCGCGCAACTCATCAAGGGCGGCATCAAGACCCCCTATGGCGTGGTCGAGCGTGCCGATCAGCAGCTGGAGGAGAATTGCGGCGGCGGCAAATCGACTGTCATCGAGGCCGCCGACGCGTTCGCCGAACTGCTGGCGGATTTCATCGAGGGCTGCGGCGTCTCCATGCCAGACCGTCAGAATGCATTGTGGGGCGGAGAAAACATGGACCTCATGGACATTGCCCGCCGGGTCGGCAATCCAGGTCACGGCACGCAGCCGGTCGCGTCCGATATACATTCTTCCGGCCTGCCCGAAGCGCAGCGCCCAGGCGATGTCCGAACTTTCCAGCCCCAGTTCGCGGAGCAGTTCGCTGCGCGCCAAGTCGTCTCCGGCAAAGATGTCCAGCCAGAAAAACTTGCCCGCCCGGAGCTGACCGCGCATATCGGCGGCGCTCCCGGTCCGCCGCACACCGAATGTGTCGATCACCATGGCGACCATGGCAAATCCTTGTGCAAGTGCTTGTTCACGTCCTCAAAATCCGGCACGTGATCAGCGGTTACGTCATGGCTCGGTCATCAATGGTTTTGTGACAGCCATTCTCAACAATGATATGACGATAGACACGTCGTTCACGAGGCAAGTTCACGGACCAAGTCGTCCAAACGCAAATCACCTGAACTTCGTCACAAAAACAAAGTCACATAAGATCATTGCAATGTCGCAAGTGTCGCAAACGACCGAACGCACGGCTCGCCGCGTGCGTCATGAAACAAAAACACGACTGCTGCAGGTCCGCGAGGTGAGCCGCCTCACGTCGCAGATGGTCCGCATTGTCGTCGGCGGCGATGCGTTGGCAGGTTTCGTCAGCGCCGCCCACGACGATCACGTGAAGCTGTTTTTCCCGCATCCGGGCCAGGACAAGCCGGTATTGCCGACGCCCAGCCCGAACGGCCCGGTCTATCCCGAAGGGGCACAGCGTCCCGCCGCGCGCGATTACACGCCGCGCCGCTACGATGCCGCGGCCAAAACCTTGGTGATCGATTTCGTCCTCCACGGGGATGGCCCGGCGACGGCCTGGGCGGCGCAAACGCGGCCGGGAGATTTCCTCGGCGTCGGCGGCCCCCGCGGCTCCTTCATCGTCCCCGACGATTTCGACTGGTACCTGCTCGCCGGCGACGAAACGGCATTGCCGGCCATCGGTCGCCGGTTGGAGGAATTGCCGGCCGGCGCCCGCGCGATCGTTGTCGCCGAAGTTGCCGACGTCGCCGAGGAACAGCGTTTCGAGACGCGGGCTCGGGTTGAGACGCATTGGCTGCATCGCGACGGCGGCGAGCCCGGCCGTCACCTGCTGCTGCAACGGGCGATCGCCGAACTCTCGTTACCGCCGGGCGAAGGCTATGCCTGGGTGGCGGCAGAGGCAGGGACCGCCAAGGCGCTCCGCCGCTACCTCGTCGACCAACGCGGATTGCCGAAGGACCGTGTGAAGGCCGCCGCCTATTGGAAGCATGGCGCCGTCGCTGTGCACGAGACTTACGACGATTGAGACCCGCCGGTCACTGCGAAGCATTCGTTCAATCACGTCATTGAAGCGATGACCATGCGGGTCATGGCGTTGCTTCTCACTGCGGTCATGTGCGCCGTTACGCGATAGTTCGGTCCTCTCCGTAGCGTCGGCGCTCGCGCCCGGCCAAGGCGACGACCATGTTAGCGCTTGCATCACGCGATGGCCGCCGACAAGGTGGACGCGTTGCCGGGAACAGTCGTGAGCACGAACTCGTCCGTATCCAGTCCGCGCATTTTCTATGGTTGGTTCGTTGTCGCGGGAACCTTCGCCGTTACCTTCGTCGGTTTCGGCTGCGCTTATTCGTTCAGCGCTTTCCTGCTGCCGCTGCAGCATGATTTCGCCGCCTCGCGCGGATCGATTTCGCTGGTTTTTTCCATCGCCGGATTTTTCTACTTTGGGCTCGGCGTCATCTCCGGGCCGCTTGCCGACCGCTTCGGTTCGAAGCTTCTTGCCGTCGTCGGCATGATCCTTACCGGCGTCGGGCTCGCCGCCGCCAGCATCGCGCAAAGCTTGATCCAAGTTTATGCGGCCTATGGATTTGGCGTCGGGCTGGGCATCGGCTGCTCCTACGTGCCGGCCGTCGGCGCGGTGCAGCGATGGTTCCTGCGGCGCCGCGGCTTTGCCTCCGGTCTTGCGGTGAGCGGCATCGGCGTCGGCACGCTGGTCGTGCCACCTGTCGTCTTGCTGTTGATCGATAGGCTCGGATGGCGCGAGACCTATTTGGTGCTCGGCATTTTTGCCATTGTCGTCGGTGCGGGTATGGCCTTCCTGATCGAGGACGATCCGCTTGGTCGCGGCCTTGGTGCCGACGGCGATCCGCCGAGGGCCTGCCAAGTGATCGCGGCTGCGGGCGTCTCGGTGCGTGAAGCGATCACGTCGCGGCGGTTCGTCGGTCTTTACGCGGCTTGCTTCATCTGTTCGTTCGGGCTGTTTGTGCCGTTCGTACATCTCGTGCCGTACGCG
>Ga0073928_10009909_pt1 | contig 11491 bp, 13 predicted proteins | sample PaiPotPPA55metaG_FD_76969 | JGI IMG/M metagenome (GOLD analysis project Ga0073928, IMG submission 76969) | Iron sulfur acid spring bacterial and archeal communities from Banff, Canada, to study Microbial Dark Matter (Phase II) - Paint Pots PPA... ...
AGAGTAAGAAAATGAAATCAGATGAAATCTCAATTTTTTTTGGTTGTTTATAGTTTCTGTCTCGTCACAGCGGATGCGCAGACCATCAATTTATCACACGATCTGATTCGCCTTGGCATTGCCACGCAAAATCTCCCTCCTGATAGTCCATCCATCGATGCGCGACCCTTATTTCAAGCCGCGCTCCAGTATGCACAGAACCATCCCACACAGATGCTGACCTTGGATCATGGCGCTTATTATTTCCTGACGACTGAAAATTCAAATACCTATCTCCATTTTGCTTCCTTTTCGAATTTAAGCGTGGATCTCGCCGGATCGACGATCTATTTAGCCGGCGCTTTCCTGCAAGGTTTTGCTTTCTCTGATTGCCAGCATGTCACGCTCACGAATTTTCAAATTGATTTCCTGAACCCGCCCAACACGTACGTGCGATTGGCCTCCGTTAATCCCGATCAGAGGACGTTGGTTTATACCACCTTACCGGGTCGGGTGGACCCAGCAACTTTCAATGGGGTAACTGCGCCATCAGGACCGTTGGTACTTTGGGCCGTAGCCTTCCGTAACGATCAAATTGTGCCTGGAACGTCGCGCATGGAAGTGGCGCAACCCATCGCGAACAATGTTCTCAGGTTGGTCCAGGACAACACTCCCTGGACCCAAAGCGCCACCCTCTCCACCCTCCAGCCGGGTGACACGATTGTTGTTACTCAGCGCGGTGGATCACCTCCGATCAACGTAACGCGTGGTGATTCCATCATCATCTCAAATGGGATCGTACATGGGGCGAGCGCCATCGCGGTGCTATTGAATTCGGTTAGTAACTCGACCGTGAATAAGGTCAATGTTATACCAGGACGTGGAAACCTCATCTCATCTAATGCGGACGGTATTCACTTCATAAACACTGGAGCCAACAATCACATTCGAAACTGCTTTGTCACCCGCACTCTGGACGACGCGCTCGTCATGGACTCGTATGACCTCGCCACAGTGGCCAGTATAAGCGGATCTCGGCAGATTACAGTGAACCGTACAGCCTACCTGCGTTTTTCGAATGGCGCTGCGGTCAACTTTGTTGACCCCCTCTCCACAGACGAAGTATCTGGTGCGACGATTATTTCCCAGGACCCTCCGGATTCGAATTCGCCGGTATTCGATGGGCCTGTTGTTCTCACGTTCGACCGGGGCTTACCCACTCTCTCCTCAGGCTTCGGAATGGTCTTCGCCAACCCGGATCAGCGTGGCGAAGGGTCCAGCATCGAAGACAACAGGGTGGGAGAAGTTCCCTTCGGTCGTGGCATCTGGATTGGTGGCTCAGAGGGTGTCACAATTCAAGGCAACGAAATCGGCCACACTAGTAATGGAGGCATCGTGGTCTTTGAGGATACCAAGTCATATCCGGTCCCGCCTGCGCACGACATCATCATTCGGAATAATCTGATTATCGGAAGCTTGGGACCAATGGCTTCCGGTTCGGGTACGCAGATCGCTGTCGGTTCCGTCATCGTCGACTCCATCAATAACATCGGGGCGTTCGCTTCATCGCCGGTCAATTCAAACATCGCGATTGAAGCAAACGATATTCTGGATTCAGGACGCTCAGGAATTTGGGTGGGCGAGCTGAATGGAGGCACCATCCGAGACAATCTTATTATTGGCTACGATCGGTATCCAGAGCTTCCACTGTTCGGTGTCAGTCTCGCGGAAAAGGTGCAATTACTGGAGGATTTTACCCATGCGGTAGTGATCCATTATAGCCAAAATGTCAGCGCGACCAATAATTGCAGTTGCCGGTATCCTGGTGAGATTTACGATCCAGGAAGCTAGGCAGGTTAACCCACATACGAATCCCGCGGCGCTGGGCGATGCCTGGATCAGGTAGGGGAAGGCTGCCCGTAGCGGCCCCAGACTTCATAGATGAAAATCAGCACGGGGTCGTAATACATGTTGTACATAAATGCCTTCAGTTCGTCTTCGGATTGCCCGAGGCCCTTGGCCACGTCTTTGATCAACTGTACGGCATTCACTTCTTCAAAAAGCTTGCTGAACTCGTTTCCTCCCCCAGGCGCCCCAGGCGCCAGACCGCTAGCGAAGGCGGTAGTCTTGTCGATCAACTTAACTAGCCCCACCAGCTCGATCATTCCATTTATTCCGTGCGTCCGCAGTTCTTTCACTTTGTCGCCGATGTAGAGGTAAAGGATCGCCTTGTCTATCAAGTCCACCACCGTCCGGATCGGTAACGTCGTACGGAAAAACAACAGCAGCGGGTCTGCGGTAGCCAGAGCCTGAACCGTTGTGATGCCGAGACTGACCAGCTTTTGCCGGTCCCTGCTGTCCTCCAGGCCTTGTATGGCCGCCAAGCCCGCTCCCTTTTCGCCTTCCGGCTTGGCAGCACCCAGCCCCTGCGCTGTCTTATCGGAAATGAAGTTCCAGGTTTGCTCGATCGGAAACAAGCCGACACCGAAGGCAAGCATCGGCGAGAAGCTATCCTTAAACGCTTGCCCGACGAGAAATGCCGCCGTGCTGGAAAACAGAAGCCGGTACATCAGCGAATAATACACCCCAGGCGTAAGGCTGTACGTGCGGAATTCTTCGATGATCACCAGCACGCTAGCGAAGAACGCGTCGACGAAGCCCCACGCGAGCGTCTCCGGAACCAACTGGCTTAGCTCGGGCGAGCCAGCCGCGGGATACACATGGCTCAGCACAAAATACCATCCGGCACCGCTCAAAACGGTCGTCAGCGCCACGGGTGGGAAAAAATCCTGGTGACCGTTTTGCGCCTTGAAATCCTTATTAAAGTAATCCAACTCGAACTTTTTTTTGCGCTCCTCACTAGACGGGATCTCCTTCCAAGCATGGTAGGACCGACCGTGCCGGATCCTCATGTAGTCATCGTCCAGAAACAGGGTAAACAGATTCTCCAGCAGCAGTTGCCGCCGGGTATCCAACCGCCGAATCGAATACGCGAGATACATCAGCAGCGGAATTGACGTCAGTAGCGCCGTTAACAGCCAAAGAAGTATCTTCATGGAACTTCGGTATCAGTTCTTTTATGTGTGAGCTTGCTGCTGGCGTTGGGATGGTTTTGCGGCGCTGGCCTTCGTCTTGCTTGGGTGCTTCTCCTTGGCCTTAGCCTTCCATTAGCTCAGTCCCTAGCACTCCTTGTAGAGTCGCTTGTGCAGCACTCCAATGATCCTCTTGGCCCAGTCAAATCCTACTCACTTCTATCTTTTAAGCTCAGGTTGTGACCCATACACAAAATCTTCCGGCACCATCGGAACTTCAGCTCGCATTAAGTAATCTCTCCAGTATTCCCCGGTCAATTCCGTTAATCGCTTCATACTTGTCAAGGTAAATAGCTCGCACCAAGCCTTCCACTATCCCCGGTGTCGGAGTCCCCTTGCCCTTGGCCGGACGGAACATCAACCTCATCGGAACAGCCACAAAACCGTGCAACGGTGGTTGAAGATACGGCCGTTTCAGAAGCTCTCCTCCGTGGCGTTCAAAAAAAACAATACGCCGCAGGGGTGCGTCGCCCTCGCCGCCTTCGAATTGAGGCCGGTCGACTTCCCATATCAGACCGATTGGTTGCAGACCCTGCGTACGAAGACGCTCCGCCCCAGCCTTAGCGTCGAGCGCCACTCCTCATTCAAAACGCGGGTCCGCACTTGCAGCAAATGATGGGCACCGCGGTGGGTCCACCGCATCTGCTGTTTCTTGACCATGCGCTTGCTCACGACTTGATTGATGGCTGATTCAACGACGGCTGTCGATATGGTCTCTCCGTGCCGGTAACGATCGCCGTAGTTCGGAATGAATGTTCGATTGGCAGGGCCGATTTCTTACGGGACGTATCTTAACATTGGACATATCTTGGAATAGAACTAAAAGACGCTGCTCCCTCGAAAAACAATGTTATCGGTTATGAACAAGCAGCCGGCTCCTCACAATCGCCGCCGCAGCGCGATAGCCCTTTTCCTTCGGCTCGGCGCCCTTCGATGCGACATGGTGCGCAAGGCCTACCTGGGGATGTGACCGGCGGGATCCTCGATCTCATTCGCGTTCCGGTTCGTACCGAAAGGCGATCGAAAACCGGTTCCACGAATTGATGCTCATCACGGCGAGGTTGAGGTCAACGAGTTCCTGCTCGGAGAAAACGCGGACGGCTTCCGCATAGACCTCGTCGGGCAAATGATGCACCGAGATTAACGTGACCGCTTCCGCCCAAGCCAGCGCGGCGCGCTCTCGGTCTGAATATTCGGACGCCTCTTGCCAGGCGTTAAGCAGATGAATCTTTCGTTCAGTGACCCCAAGCTTGAGAGCATCTCTGCGATGGTAGACGATGCAATAAGCACATCGATTAATCTGCGAGACGCGCAGCTTCACCAATTCCCGAAGTTCAGCCTCGAGCGTCGATTTTCTCAGATAAACTTCGATGTCATAAAGACTCTTCAATGCCGGACCGAGCAGCTGATTCACCTTCGGCTGGTCCATTCGCGACGAAACGGCGGTTATCGTAGTCATACAGAAGTATAACCGCATATTCTCCCTTATCTCCAATCCTTGGGGGAAAATTCACCGCGGTCGTCGCCCGAAGAATTTGCGTTCAGCAAATGGGAGATCGATGGCAGAGGCAGCGCCACGATGTTCGCATCTAGCTAGACTCAGCATGAATGACGGGATGGAGACGCAAAGTAAAATGAGCAGCGTTGCCGCCTTGGAGCGTTCAGGGACACCCATGATTATCAGTTGAAGCGATAGCCTTCACGGCAAGCACGTGCAGCACCACCGCCAACGGCACGAAGAATCCTGGAATGAACATAAATGGAAACGTGCCGATCATCAGATTGGGAACTTCTGCGTGGATCAGGTTGAACGGACCGGGGGCTGTCAACACGGCGCGAATCACGACGTTCGTCAGCGAGAGAAGCCCCAGCACATTCCAAATGAGCGCGAGCTTCATACCCAATCGCCCTCGCGTGGACAACCAGGCGATAAGGGGCGCTGACGCTCCAACATAAATGTCCACGTTCGCCCCTGCGAAGGTCAGCATTTTGGGGCCGAGACCGTCGATCCAAAGCTGGTGCAGGAACAGTTCGACGCCGATGCGGAAGCTTTGCGTACCCAGAATGATCCAGAGCGGAAAAGCCAGCGCGACGCGAGCCCCAGCAGACGATCGCAGTCCCAAGATGCTGAGGACAAGAAAGACCAGGACGGGGACAAAGATAAAGGCGATCCCCGGGGGGCGCATGGCCGCGTTTCTGATTACGCCGAAATATCCTAGTAGGCCGACGTAGATCAGCCACACGAACAGCCCAGCTGTGATGATGAAAGCGGTTCGGCGGTTCAGGTAGCGGGAGCTCAGTGCAACGACCACCGCTGCCATCAGCGCCACAAATCCGAGAAAAAGTGTCGTGCTCATGCGATACCTCTTGAACGAAGACGCGGCGTGTGTTAGCCGCTGCTACGATTCATCCATGAACGGGGCACCGACAGAGTTCCTTGCGAAGTCCCTGGTTATCCCGTGTCGACATACGCTCTAGATGCCCGCAATGCGCCAGAGCCACCTCACTCTTTACTAGAACAAACATCCTAATGACTGTAATCGAGACCTGATGGATTACATCGTCAAAAACAAAGGTCTATTCAACTTACGAGGGACCGCGCGTCTCTCGGGGTCGAATCCCGACGAGGGAGAAACTCTATGCTTGCCGGCATACTCATAGCCACCAGCGCCACGATCGCTCTCTTCCTCGGCCTGGCTCATATCTATCTTACATTTTTCACGCGGGCGTTTGCCGTGCGCGACGCAGCTCTCGCAGAAAAGCTCAAGTCCGTGTCACCGCGCATCAGCGGCCAAACGACGATGTGGCGAGCCGGGGTCGGTTTCCACGCGAGCCATGCTCTGGGTGTTATTTTCTTCGGCCTGGTTTACGGCTACTTGGCCCTGGCCGAGCGCGACTTCCTCATTCGGTCGCCCTTCCTGGTCGTGCTAGGCGCCCTCGTTCTGCTCGGCTATGTCATCCTGGCGAAGCTCTACTGGTTCGATCGGCCATTGGTTGGTGTAGCACTCGCGCTAGCCTGCTACGTCGCCGGCGTTGCCGTCGCATATGCATGAGTGGAGCGACCGCAATTCGGGCCGGCACTAATAACTGTTATGACCCAACGTCACCGGACGGGCTCGTCGCTGAATTCCACGTCATGGTGCGCCCACCCGGGGCGTTGACCGCTTTGGAGCGCGCTGTTACCGAACGGATTAGTGCCTGAAAACTGTGTATGCGATCCCAGAGCACCTACTCCGAAATCATCCCGATCGCCCTCAGCCACGTCTCCACCAACTGAGGCCATTCCGTCACCGGAAACTTCGTGCGCCGCAGCCCAAATGCATGCCCGCCCTGCGCATACAAATGCATCTCCACGGGAATCCCAGCCTTCTTCAGCGCAGCATAGTAAGACAAAGAGTCCTCTACACGGTCCACATGGTCATCCTCATTCTGCAGCAAGAACGTAGGCGGCGTCTGACGGGTGATATGAGTAGCAATATCCGGATTCAACGCAACACTGTTGTCGGCAAGCGACAGATGCCCCGGGTATATAGCTACAGCAAAATCCGGGCGGCAGCTTTCTTTGTCGGCCACATCTACAGCGGGATACAAACGCCGCTTAAAATGCGTGCTGATCGCTGCCACCAGATGCCCTCCTGCCGAAAACCCAAGCACTCCAATCTTGTGCGGATCGATATGCCACTCCGTGGCGTGAAAGCGCACCAGCCCCACCGTCCTCTGCGCATCTTCCAACGCCATCGGTGAGTCCGGATACGGCCCCGATCTTGGGTACTGTCCCTCGCCCGGCACGCGGTATTTCAACAGCACACAGGTGATTCCCTTGGACGTCAGCCAGTCACAGACCTCCGTGCCTTCAAGATCCATGGCCAGAATCCAATAGCCCCCGCCAGGAAACACGACCACCGCAGCGCCCGTATTCTTTTCCTTTGGGGAATACACCGTCATCGTAGGCCGCGAGACATAGCCGACGGAAACCCACGGCCTACCGGCAACCAGCTTGTCCTTCCTCGTCGTAACGACCTCCGGTCCCGCGACAGGCCGCGCATCAGGCACCGCCCCCGGCCATATCGGCGCTTGCGTATGTCCCGGCAATGGCTGCCAGCCAGGCGTCTGCACGCTCAGACCGCCAAAGGCAGAAAAAACACAGAGAGCTAAGATCAAAGGCTTCATCACAATTCCCACAGTTCGCGCAATAGTTTGTTCTCTCTTTGAAGGCGTTCGAGCAGTCGCTCATGCGGTGAATCGATGCATTGTTGAGCAGTTTTTCATGAATCGTCCGAAAACAACCCTCTGATTCTAATGCCAAGTTCAAATTTATCCGACAAGTAAGACTTTCCGGCGCCGATCCGGCGAGCAAGCACAATTCAGGATCTAGGAATTGCCTGAAATATGTTGGCCTGAAACTGTCGGAGCGGAATTGGCCCGCTAGGCCGGTGTCGTTCACAAGCAAGTATCTGCTTCTGTGGGCTAACAAGCGTGCGAAATGGTAGCCTTTTGTTCAAGACGGATCGCCCGCGGTAGCAACCCAAAGGTTTTGTAAAATTCAAGTACCTCCTCGTTGCCAACTCCAACGAAGACGATGACTTTTTCCGCCTCGTTCTCTTCAAACCATTCCATGCACCTGTTTACGCATTTGCTGCCGACTCCTTGCTTACGATACCGTGCCAAGATGAACATTGAGTCAATCTCCCCTACTTTGTCTGTGCCGGAATCGGAACTCTCATTGCCAACCGATCAAACGCTATAGGCAACGCATTCATCGATCTTTGTCATCGCCAAGATAACGAGAAGTTGTCCGGTTAGTGCCTTGTGTTCCAGTTCGGCCTTCCGTTGTAAAAAGCTTGTCTTGGCAAAGACTTCCGCGAAATCCGGAGATTTTTCCGCGTGTAAGTCGTTAAGCTTCTCCCACAGCGGCCGTATTTTGTCCAGCAACTGAGCACCCCCTTCGATGAATCTCAATTCGAGTTGATCCACAATGGGACTATTTGAATTTATATTCTTCAATTCCCGGTTCTTTCACTCTAGACGGCCAGCAGGTTCAATTTATCCAACAAGTACACACTTTTCAGGCTTTAATCCGATGCTCTGCTCCGATGATAACTGCGACTTTACCTGTTAGTTTGCTCATAATCACCTTTGAATGAATGCGAGCAGGTCTTTGTTGATTTCGTCCTTGGACGTCGCAATCAGGGCGTGGGGTGCACCCGGGTACTCCTTCAGAGTCGCATTCGCGATGAGCTTGGCCGAGCGATAGGCATTCCCGATGGGAACAATCTGGTCAACGTCTCCGTGCAGGATCAGCTCCTCTCCGAGAGGCTGACCGCCGCTCCGGGGAGCTTGACATCTCGATCTAAAGCAGGCTCTGGCGAGATGCATTTGTGACGGGCACGATTATGACTGGATTGCTCGACGGATTGGCGCCCGCAAAGTGGCTTGATTGGCCCCTTCGACATCAGCACAAATTTAGTCGCTGGCCACGACTGAGCTCAATCGTTCATAAAATGTTGTCATCGACTACAATGATGTCTATGCCTACATTCCGCCATGAAGCTAACCGAAAACAGAATCCTCGTTACCGGCATCGGTCGAGGACGGGCTGAAGCGTTTCCCGCTCTCGGCCATAAGGTCATCACCGAGGGACGCCGGGAAGAAGTCCTAGAGCGAATCACAGACACCAATCCCGGCGTTGCGTCCGTGACTCTGAATGAAAGGAGCTCAGCATGCGCGTCTTTGTGACGGGAGCCACGGGGTTCGTCGGTTCAGCCATCGTGAATGAGTTACTCACAGCGGGGCACGAGGTGCTTGGACTGGCTCGCTCAGATTCGTCCGCCAAGTCGCTTGCCGCCGCTGGTGTCGAGGTCCATCGGGGCGATCTTGAAAACCTGGAAAGCCTGCGCAGTGGAGCAGCCGCCTCCGAGGGCGTGATTCACACCGCCTTTATCCATGATTTCTCGAGATTCAAGGAGGTGTGCGAGGTCGATGAGCGGGCCATTGAGGCTCTTGGCTCCGCGCTCGCTGGTTCTGACCGCCCGTTGATCGTCACCTCCGGGACCGCGCTCATTTCGCCGGGTCGGCTGGCGACCGAAGATGTGCCCGCTCCCAAACCCACCACGTTTCCCCGTGCTTCGGAAGAAGCAGCCGCTTCGCTGGCGGCGCGTGGGGTACGCGTTTTGGTGGTACGTCTTTCGCCATCGGTCCACGGTGACGGCGATCACGGCTTCGTTCCAACTCTGATCGGCCTGGTGCGTGACAAGGGCGTTTCGGCGTATGTGGGCGACGGGCTCAATCGCTGGACGGCGGTGCACCGGCTGGATGCGGCCCATCTTTACAGGCTTGCGCTGGAGAAGGCTGGTGCGGGGACCAGGTTTCACGGGGTGGCTGATGAGGGAATTGCGTTCCGGGATATTGCTGAAGTCATCGGAAGGCGCCTGAACCTTCCGGTTGTAAGCAAATCGCCCGAGGAGGCAGCTAATCATTTTGGCTGGTTTGCAGCCTTCGCCGGACTCGACTGCCCGGCCTCGAGCAAGCTAACTCGGGAACTGCTGGGGTGGCAGCCGAAGCAGCCGGGGCTGATTCCCGAACTCGACCGATCGGCGCGGTATTTCGCCGACCCAGTCTGAACAGACTCCCACAGATCAACGCGTCAGAAAAACCAAGAAGTATATGAACAATAGAATCGAAAGGATAGTTCAATGACAAGGCCGTCCTCGCATACACTTCGCGTCACGCTCTAGAAGTCCGCAAACTTCTCGACTCCGATCCGAACACTTTTCGAAGCTGTTCCAATAAAATGCGGTAGGATGAGTCGCCGTTCGCTGGCGGTTACTGTCACAAGTGGGAGTATTCTGACAGGTGTTTGAAAGGAAAGACTATGGACCGTCGCCAATTTGCAACTCGTTCATTAGCCGCAGCCGCAGGCGCTGTGCTCCATCGCCACGATAGCTATGCCGCGGTGCGAGTCTCCGCAGAGCAAGTTCCGGGTTCGGTGCCTGATTCGTTAATACAACAGGCGCGTTTTCCCGAAGGCTTTCTTTGGGGCACCGCCACGGCCTCCTACCAGGTGGAAGGCGCATGGAATGAGGACGGCAAGGGCGAATCTATATGGGACAGATTCACTCATACACCTGGGAAAGTAAGAGGCGGCGTGACAGGGGACGTTGCCTGCGATCAGTACCACTTGTATCCGCAGGACATCGCATTGGCCAAACGTCTTAACCAGAAGAGCCACCGTTTTTCCATCTCTTGGCCACGCATTCAGCCTGTCGGAACCGGAACCCCGAACATGAAGGGGCTGGATTACTACAGCCGCTTTGTCGATACCTTGCTGGAGGCCGGCATCCGGCCCTGGTGCACGATGTACCATTGGGATCTTCCGCAAACACTCGAAGATCGTGGAGGTTGGCCAAACCGGGATCTAGCCAACTACTTCGCAGACTATGCCGGCATTCTCGCCAAGCATCTCGGCGATCGAATCACAGTCTGGGCACCCTTTAACATGCCTTGGGCGATAGCCTTCATGGGTTATGCTGCAGGCGCTTTCCCCCCTTGCCGAACCAGTTTCAGTGACTTTCTGAAAGCAGCGCACACATTGGCGCTTGCTCAGGCGGAGGCGCACCGCACGGTGAAAGCAGCCTCTCCCAAGGCAACGGTGGGGAGCGCGTATGAGATGGCCCCCGCATATCCGAAGACTGACTCAGACGACGATCGCGCAGCCGCCGCTCGATACCATGCCATGAACAATGTCTTCTTTCTTGAGGCGGCCATGCATGGCCACTACCCGAAGGCTTTCGTTGGAGAACCGCCCTATGAGCTGATGGGCTTTAAGGCTGGCGATGAAAAACTCCTCTGTGCGCCGCTGGACTGGGTGGGCTTTCATTACTACACGCGCCGCATCGTCTCGGATGCGAGCAAGGAGCAATTTCTAGGCGGCGGTAAGTTTAGCGGTACTGAGATTGAGAACAATTCACCGGGCGGGCGCGATCCTTACACACGCTTTAGCGCCGCGATGCCCACTGAGGGGCCGCTTACCGACGCCGGTCTCGAAGTATGGCCGCGCGGCATGTATGACCTGGTCACTCAGATCTCAAGGGAGTACAACCACCCGATCATCGAAATTACCGAGAGCGGCTGCGGGTATCTCGATGGACCCGATGAAGAAGAAAACGGCCGCATACCCGACGGCCGTCGCATCCAGTGGTACCGCGAAGTGCTCGCGGAACTGGCTCGCGCGATCGCCGATGGAGCTCGGGTTCGTGCCTTTCATGCCTGGACCCTTCTCGACAACTTCCAATGGGCGGAGGGTTATACCGAGCGCTATGGGTTGATCTATACGGACTTTCGCAACCAGAAGCGCACGATAAAGGATTCGGGCCTGTGGTACGGTCGAGTTGCTGCCTCCAATCGGCTCAATGTGTGAGGCT
>Ga0073928_10009910_pt1 | contig 11488 bp, 11 predicted proteins | sample PaiPotPPA55metaG_FD_76969 | JGI IMG/M metagenome (GOLD analysis project Ga0073928, IMG submission 76969) | Iron sulfur acid spring bacterial and archeal communities from Banff, Canada, to study Microbial Dark Matter (Phase II) - Paint Pots PPA... ...
ATCATGGCCATGGAAGCATTCGCTTCCGGTGCCTGCGGCGTTGCCGCAGCAGGCGCGCTCTGTGCCTGGGCATGCGGAGCGTGCGCAACCGCCAGAATCAAGAGCAATGCCAGCAAGCCAGCCGCAGCGCCTAGCGGGGTTTTCTTCACGTGTTTCCTCCCAGAAACGAGGCCATCTCGGTCCGCATACCCATGGCGATCTTCATGCCCCTTATGGTTAAGACGCGCCGGGCCCGTCTTCGTCTCTCTTGCGCTGCGGTCGGCCGATGACGGCCAAGATTATGCACCGGAACCCGCCTCCACCGCGAATTTTGTTTTTTTTTTGCAGGGCGGGCGGAGTTCTTCTTTTTTAAGTGACGCCAGCGCGCGGGTCACCACGTTCGCGAGATATTTTCACTGCGCGCTTCAGATATACTCGTGGACATTCGACTACATCTGGATCTTGTTTCGGCCGGAGAGATACCCATGGCGATAGTGAGACGCGGCGGATTATGCATCGTTTTTGCGGTATTCGCCGCAGGCGGCGGCGCCACGCGAATCGCTGCCGCGCCTCAGGCCGCGGTGCAGGCTGGCACACCGCCGGAGGTGACCCAGTACTTGGCGGCGCTGCGCTGGCGCTCGATCGGGCCGTATCGCGCTGGTCGCGTGCTCGGGGTCACGGGAGTGCGGGGCGATCCCGAGGTGTACTACTTCGGTTCCGTTGGCGGCGGAGTCTGGAAGAGCAATGACGCGGGGCGAACTTGGAACCCCATCTTTGATGCGCAGCCGGTAGCCTCAATCGGCGCAATCGCGGTCGCGCCCTCCGATCCAAAAGTGATTTACGTCGGGTCGGGCGAGGCGGATATGCGCTCGTCGATCTCGAGCGGAAATGGGATGTACAAGTCAACGGATGGAGGAAAAACCTGGGCGCAGGTTGGGCTGGCCGATACCCGGCAAATCGGCCGGATCGTTGTGGATCCCGACGACGCCAATCGGGTTTTTGTGGCCGCGCTCGGACACGCGTATGGCCCGAATGCCGAGCGCGGTGTGTTTCGCTCGACCGACGGCGGGGCCAGCTGGCAGCGCGTGCTCTTCAAAGATGAAAATACCGGGGCCATAGACGTGGCGATCGAGCCCGGAAACAAACAGACCATGTATGCGGCGCTGTGGCAAACGCGGCGTCCGCCTTGGAGTATCTACCCGCCTTCGAACGGACCGGGGAGCGGGCTATACCGCTCGCGCGACGGCGGCGAGCATTGGGAACAACTGCGCGGACGCGGTCTGCCTTCAGAAGGACTCGGACGGATAGGTATTGCGGTGGCGCCGAGCCAGGCGCAGCGCGTTTACGTCATTGTGGATGCCAAGGAAGGTGGAGTGTACCGCTCAGACGACGGCGGGCAGAATTGGAAAAAAGCCTCGAACGATAAACGCGTCTGGCAGCGCGGCTGGTATTTCGGAGAACTTAGTGTTGATCCGAAGAATGCGGATACCATTTACGTTCCCAATATCGCCGCGTACCGCTCGCGCGACGGCGGAGCCACGTTTGAAGCCTGGAAGGGCGCTCCGGGCGGCGACGACTACCACGAACTATGGATCGACCCGGACAATCCACAGCGAATGATCATGGGTTGCGACCAGGGGGCGATCGTCACGCGCAACGCGGGCGAAACCTGGAGTTCCTGGTACAACCAGCCAACCGGGCAGTTCTATCACGTGATCACCGACGATCGGTTTCCCTATTGGGTTTATGGAGCGGAGCAAGACAGCGGCGCGGCAGCGATCCCGAGCCGGGGCAAATACCTTTCGCTCGGCGCGCATGATTGGCGTCCCATGGAAGCAGGGGACGAGAACGGATATATCGCAGCGGATCCTCTGAATCCCGGAGTGCTGTACGGCGGTTTTGTTACCCGCGAGGATCTAAGCAACGAAGAGATCCGGCTGGTGCCCCCGTCGCTGGCACATGCCGGCAGCTACCGGCGGACATGGACGCTGCCACTCGTGTTTTCGCCCAAGAATTCGCAGGTCCTATATTTTGCATCGCAGATTCTGTTTCGAACTGCGGACGGAGGAAGCTCCTGGCAAGCGATCAGTCCCGATTTGACTCGTGAAGACCCGGGCGTGCCCGCGCAGCTCGACAGCGCGACGGCCGCGGACGCTCCCCCGGGTAAGCGTCGCGGGGTGGTCTACACCATTGGCCCCTCGTATGTCCGCGCCGGAGAAATTTGGGCCGGCACCGACGACGGGCTGATCCACCTAACGCAGAACGAGGGGCAAACCTGGAACGATGTTACCCCGCCAGAGCTTACTCCCTGGAGCAAGGTAACGCACATCGAGGCGTCGCATTTCGACGCGGGAACCGGGGACGCAGCCGTCGACCGGCACCGGCTGGAGGGCATCTTGCCGTACCTCTATCGGACGCAGGGTTTTGGGAGGAGCCGGAAGCAGGTTTCGCAGGGGATCCCGGAGGGAAGTTTTCTAAATTGCGTCCGTGAGGATCCCGAACGCCGCGGGCTGCTGTATGCGTGCACGGAAAGGGGCGTGTACGTATCTTTAGACGATGGAGAGCATTGGCACTCACTCAAGCTCAATCTGCCGATGACCTCGGTGCGCGATCTGGTGGTCCAGGGAGACGACTTGGTGATCGCCACGTTTGGCCGTTCGTTCTGGATTTTGGATGATGTCACACCTTTGCGGCAGCTCGATGCGAGAGTGGCCGCGCGCGATGTGTGGCTTTTTCGTCCGCAAACGGCATATCGCGTGCGGCCAGGCTACGACCAGGGAACGCCCGTACCGCGGGACGAGCCTCTATCGGCCAACCCTCCAAGCGGCGCGATCCTGAATTACTACCTGAAGGACAAATCTGCTTCGCCCGTGCGCCTGGAAATCTTCAACGCGAGCGGAGAGTTGGTGCGGCGTTTTGCGAGCGATGACAAATTGCCGGCCACGAATCCGGGGTCTGTAGCTTTCACCTCGGACTGGGTGCACAACCCACTTCCGCTTCCGAACGAGCCCGGCATGCATCGCTTCATGTGGGATCTGCGCTATGCGTTTCCCGAAGAGGCGCAGGGGCCGGACTTTTTCAATGCCGGATCGCAGGTTGCTCCCGGAAATTATTCCGTGAAACTGACTGCCAGCGGTGAAAGCAGCACGCAGCCTCTGACCATAAAGGCCGATCCCCGTGCAAAAGCCACCCGAGAAGCACTACAGGCGCAGAGTGCGCTGGCGCTAAAACTCAGCAGCCGACTGGTCAAGGTCTCCGCGGTTTTGCGGCGAACAAATGAGTTGCGAGAGCAGATCGCCGAGCGCGAAAAGGACGCCGCGGGGAGGAGCGACATTTTGGCCGCCCTCGATGATCTGCGTAAGAAGATCGGCGCTCCTGCCGAGGAAGAAAATTTCTTGGCATTGGGATTTGCGCTGCCAGACCAGCAGCCCGTACCTCTGGCTAAAGTGGCCACGGCTCTCTCGGGTTTGCTCCTCGTGGTGGAAAGCGCGGATGCCGCTCCAACGCCAGATGCCATGACCGCGGCCAGAGCATGGGAGGCGGCAAGCGTGCAGGCGCTGGCGCAAGCGGAAAAAATTTTGGGGCAGGACTTGCCGGCGGTCAATGCCCTACTGAAGCGGGGGAGTTTGCAGCCTTTGCCCCTGCCATAGACGGGTTGCTGCGAGGTTTGGAGGAATGACCGTGACGCGTGACTTGGGAATGGGACATTTTCCGGGATTGGCCTGGCGGCACCTTCTGAGGCTTCTGCTTGTGGGCACGCTCGCGGTGGCCCCGGCGGTCCTCTATGCGCAAGGGGAAAAAAGTGCCTGGAGCGCGCAGGAGAAACCGCTCCTGGACGCCATGCGCACGCTGCGCAAGCTGCCCGAAGGCGAGCGCGCGCGAACCACCAAACAGCTGGCGCTGCAGATTCGCGAGTTGCCGGCGGCTTTAAACAAACTGCGACTGGCCGACAATCTCGCAAATCTTTCGACGGAAGGCGACCTGGGCCACGACACGCTGCAAGAAGTAGCCGCCACGCTCGCGGACGCGGTGCGAGAAACTCCCGTGCCCGCCGGCAAGCATGGACCGGCGGCTCCTTACGTCGAACTTGCGGAGCTCGCGCGTTACGAGCACGTGGAGGTGAAATTGGATGATCCGCAGTTCACAGCCGCGCTGTCCAAGATCGCAGCGGACAATGCACGGCGCGAGCAGGCGGACTTCACGCTCAGGGATTTGCACGGCGCGAGCTGGACGTTGCAGGATTTGCGCGGAAGCGTAGTGCTGGTGAATTTTTGGGCCACCTGGTGCCCGCCGTGCCGCAGCGAGATGCCCGATCTCGATGCCCTGTACAAACAGTTCAAGGGGGATGGGTTGCTGGTGTTGGCGATTTCCGATGAAGACGCCAGCAAAGTGCAGCCATTCATCGAGCAATACCAATTCAGCTATCCGATTCTGCTCGATCCCGGGAGAAAAGTGAGCGAGCAGTTCGCCATTGAAGGCATACCGAAGAGCTTCGTCTACGGTCGCGACGGAAAACTGGTGGCGCAAGCGATCGACATGCGCACCAAACGGCAGTTCCTCGCGATGCTGTCAGACGCCGGACTCAAGTAGCGTATTGCCGGTTGCGGCGGTGGCCAGCGGTGGGGAGCAGAGCCGCGCAGCTCGTGCTCAAGCAAGTTGCAAGGGCTTGCGCGTCTATCCGACCGGATCTTTCTGGCGCGTGGCTTTTACACCTGTGAGAATGCCGAAGCCTAAGAGAACCACGGCACCCACAACGATCCAGTGCGCAGGCATGTGCACGAGATACGCGGCATAAATCAGGCCGCAGATTACGATTGCGAATCCACCCGCGTAAAGTCCAAAGGACATGGCAACTCCAGAATCCGTGCTACTGCATTGGGCGAGCGCCTTGCTCGTGCAGAAAGAGAGACCTGGCAAGATTCCGATAGCCCATGGCCACGATCGCATTTAGCAGGGCCTCAAGGGCATCAGCGTTTCAACAGTCAGAGCGGCTGGGCGGGATGTTCTTCGTCCAGGCTCTCAGTCGGGGTGGCCGTGGCGCCAGTTCCAATAAGCGCGCTGGTCGTGGTGATTCTGATGGTTGTATTCGCGATATTCGCGATGGTTTTCCTCAAGGTACCGCCGGTAGGCGATGTTTTCATGATCGTCCCAATTGTGGTAATCGTGATGGTCGCGATCGTAAACGCGGACATTCACTTCCTGGGCTTGCGCGGCGCTGACCACCAACGTTGGTGCTGCGACAGCGGCGGCCAAGACCAGCGAGCCGAGATAGCGATTGAAATTGCGCATTCAATTCCTCCAAGCCGGAAAACACACTGCCGTCCGGTGTTCTCGACTATGCACGGGCTTGGCGCTGCCGGATGTACCAAACAGCACCTATTGGGGAAGTTTAATTTTGCTCGCGGGGGAGTCGAGGAATGCCATTTATCGCGAAGGCCCGCGTTCAAAACCAGCCCATCGCGACATTGGCGTTCCCGGGGCCGGCGGATTACGCTTAGGAGTCCAGGCAGAAGCAATCGAGGAACCCGACGATGGATATTATCGAGGCTACGACGGAATTCGAAAAATGGCTGGAGCGTGAAGTTCCGCTGGTGCGGCAGGATCTGACGCTGAAACACGCGGCGATGGCGGAGTCGGCGTTTCCTTTTTTTCGCGCCACATTCTACCGCTGGCTGCAACTGTGGCCAGCGGTCTGCAGCAGCCTAACGCAGGCCCCGAAAGTGTTGGGAGTCGGCGATCTGCATATCGAAAATTTCGGCACCTGGCGCGACGAAGAAGGCCGGCTGATCTGGGGCGTGAACGATCTCGATGAGGCGTGGCCGGCGGCGTATACGCTGGACCTCGTGCGCGTGGCCGCCAGTGCCTATCTGGCCATTGGCGAGAGTCACCTCGGGCTTACCCGGCGCGAAGCTTCCGAAGCGCTTGAGGAAGGTTATCGTGACGGGCTGGCGGGCGGCGGCAAGGCCTTCGTGCTGGCGGAACAGCATCAATGGCTGCGCTTGATGGCGCAAAGCAAGCTGCGGGATCCCGTGCGCTTCTGGGAAAAAATGAATGCCTGCGCACCGTACACCGCGAAGGCCCCCGACGAGGTACGGAAGCTGATTGAGACCGCGCTTCCCTCTCCCAAGAGCACCTACATTTTGAAGAAGCGCATCGCGGGCTTGGGCAGCCTGGGCCATCCGCGCATCCTGGCCATCTCTTCTTGGCAAGGCGCATACATCGCGCGCGAAGCCAAAGCCATCCGGCCATCGGCGTGGGTGTGGATCAAAAAGAGCAAGTCCGCGGACATCTATGGATTGAAACTGGTGCAGCGTGCCGTGCGCGTGCGCGATCCGTTCGTGATTTTTCATGGGCGCTGGCTGGTGCGCCGGCTGGCTCCCGACTGCTCGCGGATCGAGCTGGCTTCCCTGCCCGCCGAGCGCGACGAGGCGCGTTTGCTCTACGCCATGGGCCTGGAGACCGCAAACATGCATCTGGGAACGCCGGCGGCGATCAAGGACGTGAAGCGCGATTTGGCCAAACGCAAGAATCGTTGGTTGCACAAAGCCGCCAAAGGCATGTGCAAGGCCACGCTGAAGGATTGGGAGGCCTGGCGCCGCGGCTGGAAAAAACTGGCCAGGGGATAAACACTTCACCCGGGCAATTGCGGCTCACAACCGGGGGCAATCCGTGGATGAATACCTCACATCGCGACGCAACTTTCTCCGCCTGACGGCTGCTGCACTGCTGGGCGCGAGATCATTCGATTCGATCACTTCCCGCGAATCGCTCGCGGCTGGGCCCTCCCTAGCCGCTTCACTGAACCCGCAGACGGCTCCCCCCGATTACACCTTGCGCATCGCTGCAAACCCGATCGAAATCGCAGCCAAACACATCGTCTCGACCATCACTTACAACGGCCAGTTCCCTGGGCCGTTGTTGCGTTTCAAGGAAGGCCGGCCGGTTACCGTCGAAGTGCACAACGACACGGACACTCCGGAACAGCTGCATTGGCATGGACAATTTGTTTCGCCAGATGTGGACGGCGCGGCCGAGGAAGGTACGCCCTTTATCCCGGCTCGCGGAATGCGGCGCATCACCTTCACTCCAAAACCTTCAGGCTTGCGTTTTTACCACACCCACAATCGCGCCGGTGCGGACCTCCATGCCGGACAGTACAGCGGCCAGGTCGGGGCGGTTTACATAGAGGCGCAAAATGATGCCGGGCGCTACGACCAAGAGATCTTTCTGGTACTCAAGGAGTTCGAACCGTTGTTCAGTCAGGGCGGCGATATGGCACAGGATTTTCTTACTCCGGCCAGCCGCGTCAAAGAACTAGAAGCGGCGGGCGAGTCGGCCATGAAGGCATCGCTGGCGCAAGGCCGGCCACACGGATACGAGGTCGGCTATCGATATTTCACGATCAACGGGCGCATGTTGGGGCATGGCGAGCCGCTGCGCGTAAAGCGCGGCGAACGCGTGCTCTTCCAAATCCTGAATGGCAGCGCCACGGAGATTCGCAGCCTGGCGCTGCCGGGACACTCTTTTAAGGTCATCGCTCTTGACGGCAACCTGGTGCCCACGCCGGCCGAAGTCCCCGTACTGTGGCTGGGAACCGCAGAACGCATTTCGGTGATCGTGGAGATGAATCATCCGGGAGTCTGGGTTCTCGGCGACCTCGCGGACGATGATCGTGGCCACGGCATGGGCATTGTCGTAGAGTACGCAGGACACGCGGGAAAGCCTCTTTGGAGGTCTCCGCCGCCGTTTCTTTGGAGCTATGCGCGCTTCGCCAGACATGGCAACCAGGTTCCCGCCGAGCCGGACGAAGTAATCGACATGACTTTTACAAAGCGCAACGCCGCCGACCGCGGATTCAATCGGTGGGCCATAAACGACAAAGTTTTTCCGAGCCAAGCTGCCAGCGATGCCATGACCGCCACCTACCATCTCCGGCAAGGCCAACGCTATCGTTTGCGGATGCATAACGCCAGCGACGATATTCATCCCGTGCACCTACATCGTCACAGTTTCGAACTCACTAAGCTTGCAGGAATCGCGGCTGCAGGTGTGTTCAAGGACGTCGTCATGGTCGGCGGCCATCAGGAGGTCGAAGTAGATTTTACGGCGGATAACCCCGGCTTGACGCTGTTCCACTGTCATCAGCAATTGCATATGGATTTCGGATTCATGGCCCTGTTTGATTACCTCCAAGGTTGAGTTCCGCTGCCGGCGCATCTAAACTCCCGGGTGGTCCGAGGAGATCGGTCGATGATCCCGCTTACTGACGATGGCTGGACAGTACGCACCGGCAAAGCCGTCTTGCTCGTACGCATTCTAGTGGGCTGGGTCTTCCTATCCGAAGGCCTGCAGAAGTTTCTGTTCCCGGATGCCTTGGGGGTTGGCCGCTTCGTGAAAATCGCCATTCCCTGGCCGCAGGTCATGGCTCCGTTTGTCGGAGTCGTCGAGATGGTGTGTGGCACTCTGCTTTTACTTGGTTTTCTTACGCGCCTGGCCACCGTTCCGCTCATCGTCGATATTGCCGTAGCCTTGTACTCAACCAAGATTGTTTTGTTTGGCAAGAACGGATTTTGGGGCACGCTGCACGAGGCCCGCACCGACGTGAGCATGCTGTTGGGCTTGATTTTTTTGTCGCTCGTCGGGGGCGGGAGCCTGGCTCTCGATGCCTGGATTGCTTCGAAAAGACTTGCAAGTCATGTCTGAGGAGATCCCGCGCGAAATTCCAACGCAGGCTTCTTCGTCCGGAAACCATTCCATACCCGAACTCGCCATATTTTTTCTGCGCCTCGGACTAACCGCGTTCGGGGGACCTGCGGCGCATATCGCCATCATGGAAGATGAGCTGGTACGTCGCCGGCAGTGGCTTTCGCGGGATAAATTTCTGGACCTGCTGGGCGCCAGCAACCTCATTCCCGGACCGAGTTCGAGCGAACTGGCCATTCATATTGGTTACCTGCGCGCCGGATGGCCGGGGCTGCTCGTCGCGGGAAGTTGTTTCATCCTTCCCGCGACGATCATTGTTGGAGTGCTCGCCTGGTTCTATGTTCGTTTCGGCGCACTCCCGGCAGTCTCGGCGGTTTTGTACGGAGTCAAACCGGTAGTGATCGCCGTGATCTTGCAGGCATTGTGGGGATTGGGTCGCACGGCGGTGAAGAGCGCCTTCCTGGCAATGGCGGGAGCCGCTTCGGTGCTTCTCGCGTTTCTCGGTGTACATCCCCTGCTGCTGCTGGTTATGGCTGGTTGCGCCGCTGGCCTCCGCCAGCTGAGAACGCCGCGGTTGTCTCTTTCGGAATTCACTTTTTCCGCCGCCCCCGCGACTCTGGCGGGCACCGCGAGCGCCTTCAGCTTCACTTCGCTATTTTTCGTTTTCCTAAAGCTCGGCGCGGTGGTGTTCGGCAGCGGATACGTCTTGCTGGCCTTTCTGCGCGCCGACTTGGTCGTACATCGCGGCTGGCTCAGGGACACGCAACTGCTCGACGCCGTGGCCGTCGGGCAGGTCACGCCGGGACCGGTGTTCACCACCGCTACGTTTATCGGGTACCTGCTCGGAGGTACTCGCGGCGCCGCGCTCGCCACGTTCGGCATCTTCCTTCCCGCGTTCCTGCTGGTCGCTGTGAGCGGGCCGCTCCTGCCCCACATTCGCAAATCCAAAATTAGCGGAGCTTTCCTTGACGGCGTGAATGTCGCGTCGCTCGCGCTGATGGCCGCGGTCACCTGGCAACTCGGACGAGCATCGCTGGTTGACGTCACCACCGTTCTCTTGGCCGTCGCGTCACTCGTAGCTTTGTGGCGCTTGAGATGGAATTCCGCCTGGCTGGTGCTCATGGGAGCCCTCGCCGGCGTGCTGGCTCGCGCTTTCGAGCGTGGCCTGTAGCCGACCAGCTGGCCCGCGGGGTTCTTATTACGTCCGTGCGGCTGGCCCAAGACTGTACCGCAGTGCAGTAGATTTAGGCTTTCCCGGCGCGTAGGTTGAAGAAGGTCTGGAATGGAAACACACCTCGCCATGCTGCTTCTCGCTATACCGTGCCTGACATGGATCAGCGGAACGCTTTCGCCGGCCGTCGTGGCCTTCGCGCAAGCCAGGGCGCCACAAAATGGCGCGGCGGAGCGTATCGGGGGTGCAAGACCCGGTACTCGCAGCGGGCTCGGTGCGGTTCACCAGTCCACCAATTCCTTTCTCCGCGTGAGGTGATTTAATGATGGATACGGATGCTTTCCGCGAATTCAAGACTGGTCTGACGCTCTTGCGCGATAATTACGTAGACCGCGCTTTGCCGCACATGAAGCGCGCCGCAGAACTTGATCGCAACAATCCCTACTACATGTCTTATCTCGGCGTGGTGCTGGCGCGCTCTGAGAAGAAGTGGGGCGAAGCGGAATCCCTCTGTGACTCCGCGGTGCGCATGAAGCGCAACCAGGCGCAACTCTATCTGAATTTGGCGGAAGTATACGCCACCGCAGGACGCAAGGAAGACGCCGTCGAAGCCATCCAGGCGGGCCTGAAATTCGCGCGCCGCGACGTGCGCCTGACCATCGCCATGAACAAATTGACCGAGCGCCGGCCTCCGGTGCTGACCTTTCTCGACCGCAAGCACCCCATCAATCGCCAGCTGGGCATTCTGCGTCATCGAACGATGGGCGCCTTCGGCCAGCGGTAAGCGGATTTTCATCCCCCCAACGCAGGAAGGGCGAATGGCTTAAGGCCATTCGCCCTTCCTGTTTCTCAAAAAGAACCCGCCGCTTACTTCTGTGCGAAATGCCCGAAGCCGTGCTGCATGCCCATCTCCATGAGCATTTTTATGCCGATGCCATTCAGCCCATTGGGCAGCGCATCCTTGCGCACCACTTCCGCCAGATACTCGCGGTTAAGTGCCGTGGGATCGTTCGAGTAAGGCATGGTCACAAACAAGCGCATACCGATCTCGTACAAGGGTTCACTGCTGTGAAAGTACACGCCGGTGCGCGAGACGCTCAGCGAGCCGCGCAAATCCTCAAAATGTTCTTTTTCTGGATCCGAAGGGCGGACCCGCATCAATTGCGTGATTTTGCAGCGCCGTGTGCCGCGTCGTTCCGGTCGGCTGCTGGGGATGCTTCCGGGATTCGATTTGCCAACCATAAAATCCTGTGACGTAGCCATGAACCGAGACCTCTCAAAAAACACTACTTCCGCTGTGAAAGAAGTGTACGGCGGAGGCCGGCAATAAACCTATAGTGAAATCGTACCTAGCGGAAGATGGGTTGTTGTCGCTCAAGAATGGTACGAAAGTACCAGGGGGAAAAACAGGCCAAAAACACGTCGCGGCAAGAACTTGTTAAGGGGACTGCGCGCGGCCTCGGCCCTAAAACCGTTCGCAATCGGAAACGAACCCTGGCTGTGGTACCGAATCGGGACTCGATCCATCCACCATCTCTCCGCGGACCAGGACTAACACCCCTCTTTTGAACAACATCCCGGGCCCACCAGGCAGCCGGGAATCTTGTTCGCGCGGCGCGTCAAATGCAACACATG
>Ga0073928_10009912_pt1 | contig 11487 bp, 9 predicted proteins | sample PaiPotPPA55metaG_FD_76969 | JGI IMG/M metagenome (GOLD analysis project Ga0073928, IMG submission 76969) | Iron sulfur acid spring bacterial and archeal communities from Banff, Canada, to study Microbial Dark Matter (Phase II) - Paint Pots PPA... ...
ATATTCCCTTACCGGAACTGGCGCTGCCGGAGGTGTCTCCGCCGGAAACGCGCCCGTTCGAAGCCGCGGCGCCGCAGTTCCCTGCAACACGATCTTACGCGTCACGATTCTCTGCTCCACCGGCTCACGCGCCGGTTGAGCCGTCCCCGGAAATCACGGCGCCTGAAACCGTCGCGACTGACGAGAGTCCCGCGGAAGAAACACCCGCCGAAGAAATTCAGGGCGCGGCGGCGGCGGTTGAAGAAACGGAAATCCAGGAAGCGATCTTGGCTCCGTCTGCGAGCGAAGACTTCGCAGGCCGGGTGACTCCAGCCGCGAGTGAAAACTCAGGGGCTGCCGGGGCGACGTCTACGAGTGAGAAGTCCGAAGCTGTCGCGGCTTTGATTGCGCGTGAGACGACGGAGGCTCCCACCGCAGCGCTGGCGAACGCCGCGAGCGGCGGCCAGAAGTCCGCGGTGAAGCCTGCCCAGGCCGGGATCGCCAACGAGCATCCACACATCGACACGATGGAGTGGAGACTGGAAGAGGCGCTGGGCAGCCATCGCGAATGGGTGGAATCGCAGGGCCACACCGGGCGAAAGGCAAATTTTGCGAACGCGCAACTGGAAGGCACGGAGCTGATCGGCGTCAATCTGCGGCACGCCGACTTGCAGGACGCGAATTTAAGCGGCGCGGATTTATTGCTGGCCGATCTGCGCGATGCGTGCCTGGTGCGCGCGAATTTCGAGGAATCGTGTCTGGTGGGCGCGAATCTGGAGGGCGCGAACCTGGAAGGCGCTTCGCTCGACAGCGCCATGGGGCTTCTGCCGCGTCAATTGGCGGGAGCGAATTTGCGGGCGGCGTCAATACCCGCGCAGATTCAGGAATTCCCGGCGATGGCGGAATTCGTGCGGGGCTCCGGAATGGTGGCGCGATATTTCGTCGCGGTGCTTTCGGCCAGCTTATTTTCGTGGTTGATGATTTGGAAAACGACGGACGTGCAGCTGTTGACGGACGCCTCGATACTTCCTTTCCTGCATTCTCCAGCGGCTGCGGCGGCATTGCCGACGGCGGAAATTTATCTGATCGCGCCGGTGCTGCTGTTCATCGTGTACCTCGTTTTTCACTATCATCTGCAGCGGCTATGGGACTCGTTGCTGGAGCTGCCGGCAGTGTTCCCGGACGGGCGCGAACTTGGCGTAAGCGGGCCGCGAATCGTGGGAGCGCTGGCGCGGGCTCATTTTCGATGGATGAGCCACGATTCGCCTTCGACGCGATTCGTCGAGAAAGGCGTTTCGATGCTGCTCGCTTACTGGCTGGCGCCGGCAACGCTGGCGCTTTTCTGGGGACGTTATCTGACGCGCCAGGAAATGCACGGCACGGTGCTGCACGAACTCCTGGTGGTGGTTGCGGCGGGAGTTGCGATCGTTTCGTCGACAAGAATCGGGCGGCAGCAGGAACGGTGGGTGATAGAAGGGCGGGCGAAATGGAATCCTTTCGCGAGATTAAAAACGGCGAGCCCGAAGTACGTGACGGCGGCGATATTCCTGGCGCTCACGTTTCTGTCGCTCGGCACCATTCGCGGAGCGCCGCACGATATGATGCGCGCGCCGCAATTCATGGCCGCAAATATTCGCCGCTGGGCGCCGACGGTTTTCTGGTCGATCGGATACGACCCGTACGCGGATTTGACGGAAGCGCAGATCTCAGCGAAACCCGCGAACTGGACGGGCGGAGACGAGCAGGTTGCGTCCGTGAAGGGCGCGCGGCTGAATAATTCGAATTTCCGCTACGCGCAGGCGTACGGAATTTTTCTTGCCGGAGCGCACCTGTGGCGATCGGATTTCGAGGGCGCGTTCATGTCGGAGGCGGACTTGCGGGGAGCCGATCTGGGGCAATCTAATTTGCGGCTTGTGATCCTGGATCGCGCGCAGCTTCGCCACGTCAACCTGGATCGCTCGAATCTGGATGGCGCAAATCTTTCTCGAGCGGATTTTCGGGAGGCGAACCTTTCCTACATTTCGATGGCCGATGCGTTTTTGGTGGATGCGCGGCTCGACGGCGCGACTCTGTACGGCGCGAAGATTCCAAACGCGACGATGATTCGCGCGAACCTCGAGAAGGCGGACCTGCGCGAAGCAGTTCTCTCAAATTCGAATCTGACGCATGCCGATCTCCAACAAGCGTACTTGTGGTCCGCCAAGCTAGCCGGCGCGAATCTTCAGAATGCGCAACTTGGCGGCGCGATCTTTATCGATGCAGTGCTGCGGAGCGCGGACTTGCGAGGGGCGCAGTTTAATGGAACGGTTCTGACGGGAGCGGATCTTCAGGATGCGGACCTGGACGGCGCCGACATGCGCGGCGTACTCGGATCGAGCGCGTCGCAGATTTGCGCGGCGAAATCGCGGCGCGCAACCCTACTGGACGAAGTTCTACAGACACAAGTGGACGCGCAGTGCGGTGGCACGCACTGAGTTAAACCACGGCGCGACCGCCCGCGATGGCTTACAATCGCGGTGGAGGCGCGCATGCCGCAACTTTCTCATCGTTTCCATCGTGCTCACCGTTCTCAACGGGCTCACCGGGCTCACCGTTCTCATCCGTGGCACGACTTGAGCCCCGGCGACAAGGCTCCGCGCGAATTCAACGCGGTGATCGAAATTCCGCTGGGATCCAATTTGAAATACGAACTCGATAAGGACAGCGGCCTGATCCGCATGGACAGAGTGCTGTATTCGGCGGTTTATTATCCGGCCAATTATGGATTCATCCCGCGGACGCTCGCCGAAGACCACGACCCCCTCGACGTTCTGGTGCTCTGCCAGGAAGGTGTGGTACCGCTGACGATAATGCATGCGCGCGCGATTGGCCTGATGACGATGATCGATAGCGGCGACAAAGACCACAAGGTGATCGCCGTGGCGACGGCGGATCCGGAATACAACTCCTACCATGAAATCCATGAGCTGCCTCCGCACAAGATGGCAACCGTGCGGCGATTCTTCCAGGACTACAAAAAGCTCGAAGGAAAAAAAGTGGAAGTGAACAAGATTTTGCCGTCGGCTCGGGCTCTTCCTGTCATCAAGAAATCGCTTGCCCGTTATCTGGAAGAATATGAAAGCGGCGGGACAACGCCGGAAGCAACCGCGTAGACGTGACGACTTTGCAGGCGAGGCGAAGAAAGGCGGCGTCTCGCAGCGATCGGCTTGCGGGACGCCGCCGTCAAGGATTGTTGGTACTAGTCGAACTTCAGGCAGATCTCAAGTTGACGGATCGCTTCATCGGTTGCACGCAACGCTTCTTCGCGGTGTCCATGGTAATCATGCGCGGCGTGAGCCATATGCTCTCTTGCGTGGCGCAGGGAGTTGATCGCTTCATGGATTTCGGGGTGTTCAGCTGGAGTTGCTGCCGGAGTGCCAGGCTGTGTGGCTGCCGCTGAAACGGTAGTGGCCGTTGCGTGCGGAGCTGCTGGAGCGGTCACTGAGAAAGCCAGGGCGACTACAAAAATTGCCAGTCCCAATAGGCAAATCACTTTAATCTTCATAAGCGTTCATCCCTCCTGGTCCGAATTGCGGCTCGGACGGCCGAATTTGAAGTCCAAACTCGCCCCGAAAAAAACCCCGAACCGCGAAAGGATTTTTCGAGCAACGCCCAATGGCGAGAAGGACCAGAAACGGAATGATTCTAACTCCGCCGCCGAAGTGTTGCCGACAGAATCCAGGCGATGTCGCAGATTCGTTACGGGTCTCCCGGAGTAGTTTCTGCCGATCGCTTTCAAAGCAGCTAGAATTGCAGGCATGTTTAGCGAACGAGGAACCGGTGCAACGCATATTGGATTGCCGGCGATTCTGAAGATGACGCGCCTCAATTCCTATTTGCCCGCTACAATTATTCTGGCGCTGGCCGTTGCCGCGTGTCCGGGACTTGTCGCTGCGCAAGCAAAGACGTGGATATCGCACGCTTGCGGGAACGGAGTGTCGCTTCGACTTAGATCGCCCGCCGCGTCGCAGGGTGGATTGTTGGAGGCCGAGGTGCGGAGCGCCGCACCGCTAACTGCTATGGACGCGAAGTGGGCAGATCATGTGCTTCCCTTTTGGCCAGCCGCGCAACCCGCAAATGTCCCGCGCGCGAATGTGCAGCGTGCGAACGTCCAGCGCGCGCTGCTGGGAATCGACCTCGAGCGGAAGCCCGGCGACTATGAAATTTCGTTTGCGGCGCAATTGCCGGGCGGGGAGCAGGTGAACTGTAACGCCCAAGTGCTGGTAACGGCCGGAAAGTTCGCGATCGAAAATCTGAAGGTTGCGCCGGAGTTCGTCGAACCGAATCCAAAGGATATCGAACGCGCGGACAAGGAGCGTCAACGCCTTAGGGAATTATTTGCCACGGCCACGCCGGAGCGGTTGTGGCGAGGCAACTTTCGCCTTCCGCTTCCGGGTGCCAGGAACGCACGGAACTTCGGGCGACGCCGCGTGCTGAACGGGCAGCCGGGCTCGCCGCACACGGGAGTGGATTTTCCGGCGCCTGCCGGAACGTTGATTCACGCCGCCCAGCGAGGCCGCGTGGTGCTGGCAGAGAATCTTTTCTTTTCGGGGAATACGGTGATTCTCGATCATGGGCTAGGCGTTTACACTTTTTATGGGCACATGATATCTATGTCAGTAAAGGTTGGAGATGTCGTGAACGCCGGAGCAATTCTTGGCCACGTCGGCGCGACCGGTCGCGTCACGGGGCCGCATCTGCACTGGGGATTGACGGTGAATCAGGCTCGAGTGAACCCGCTGCAAATCGTCGGGCTGCCCACACCGTAGGATCCCCGCGGGACGCCTGATTCAAATCAACGGCACTGGATCACCGCTTCCGCTGTGAACGTGCGCAGACAACTCCTGCGCGAAGCGCGCGCTCGATGATCTTCGTGTATCCCGCCGATTCTTCACTTTCCATCACCGCCGCTGCGATGCCGCCGGGAGTCGCTGCTTCGTGCAGAAGTTCGCCGAGCTTCCATCCCTTTTCGCGCCAGGCGAGAATTCCATCCGCAAGAGCATGCGCCGCCGCGATCTCCGCGGTCTTTCGATCGAGGCCCAGTTTCATCGCTCCTGCCGAGAGCACGGACAGCGCGTGATAGCCGTGGCTCACCGAATAGGTTGCGGTGAACGCATCGAATTTACTCTCGGAGATTTCAACCACGGTCCCCAGCAAAGCGAACAGGCTGCGGATTCGATTTCGCGCGCTTCGGGCAAGGCCGCGGTCGAAAGCCAGCGCCGTGAGCCCGCGTCCCGTGCTGCAAGCCGGGCTTGGCATCGCTCGCGCCCAGCGAATCGATGGACCGAGATTGCGGCGGAGTTGTGCAAACGGAATGCCTGCGGCGAGGCTGATGGCGAGCGGAGCATGCGTCGTTCCTCCCGTCACGCCAGGAACCGGGCCGCGGCAGTGGGGCGCGATGCTTTTGAGGAGCTCACTGACGGACTTTGGACGTACCGCCATGACCAGGACGCTCGCATTTGCCAGGACCGTGGGAAGTTCGCGGGCGACACGGACGCCGAATGCGCTCCGCAGCTTCCTTAATTTAGTCGCGTGGCGATCGTAAACAACGATAACTCCCTTAAAGCCGGCGCGCTGCAGGCCTTCGACCATAGCGGACGTAATCCGGCCGCCGCCGAGGAACGATAACTTTTCGCGGCGCATACTCACGGGATTTCCGCGCAAGCGTCATCGGCGGCGGTGAGTAACGCCGCGATGTCGTCTTCACTGTGGGCCGTAGTGATAATCCAGTGCAGCCCGTTCGAGGGGGTCATGTAGATGCCGCGGTCGAGAAGTGCGCCGACGAATCGTGAATAGCGCCGCGTGTCGACGCCTGCGCAATAGTCGCGGTAGTCGTGAATCGCCTTGCGATCGGTGAAATAAATCTGGAACATCGGGCCGAATCCCTGGACGATGGCCTGAATTTTACGCCGGGTGAATATCTCGCGAAGGCCGGCGATCGCGGCGTCGCCGAGACCGTGAAGGCGTTTGTACGCTGCCCGATTTTCCCCCATCAAGAGATCGAGGCTGCAAGCGATGACCTTCATGGTCAGCCGATGGCCGTTGAACGTGCCGTAGTGCAGGACCATGTTGTCGCCCCACGTCATGCGATCGAGAATCGCGCGCGGGCCTGCCACCGCGCCGATTGGAAATCCCGCGCCGAGCGCTTTGCCGAACGTACTGATGTCCGGGCGCACACCGTAAAATTCCTGGCAACCTCCCGGCGCGTAGCGAAACCCGGTGACCACTTCGTCGAAGATCAGAAGAATGCCGTGCTGCTCGGTGAGCTTGCGAAGCTGCGCGAGATAGCCATCGCGGGGTGGAATGCAGCCCATATTCGCCATGATGGGTTCGGTGATGACGGCTGCAAGCTCGCGCGCGTGCTTTCGCAGTATTGTCTCGAGTTGCGCGGCGTCATTCCAAGGGGCCAGCACGACTTCGTCGAACGTGGATGCGGGAATCCCCGCCGAATCGGGAATGCGCGCGGGTTCAGCGGGCGAGCCAAGTTGATCTGGCGCGTGCCCGTGCGCGTTCAGAAGAAACGGATCGTACCAGCCGTGATAGTGGCCTTCGAACTTCAGGAACTTTGTGCGGCCGGTGTGCGCGCGCGCGAGGCGCAGGGCCAGCATCGTCGCCTCGGTGCCGCTGTTGGTGAACCGCACAACCTCCGCCGTGGGAACCATCCGGCAGAATCGCTCGGCGGCTTCCACCTCGGCAGAACTTGCCGAAGCAAAGTGCGAACCTTCGGCAATGGCTTTCGAAACCGCGGAGACAATCGCGGGATGCGCATGGCCGTGAATGAGCGCGCCGAACGACATCATAAAATCGATGTACTCGTTGCCGTCTGCGTCCCAGGCCTTTGAACCCTGGCCCCGCTCGATGGAAATGGGCCCTGGATCAAAAACGGCACGGCCGCGCGACGGAGAATTCACGCCTTCAACCAGCGACGCTTGCGCTCGGTTGAACCATTCTTTGGAGAGGGGGCGATTTCGGGTTGTTAACTCGCGCGCCAAGGATTCGCTCCCGTAGTTACTCGCATAGCCACTCAGGCCAGCCCGCCGCCGTCGATGACGAGGCTTGTGCCGGTGACGAATTTTGAGGCATCGCTCGCAAGGTAAAGAGCAGCACGAGCGATTTCCTCCGGCTTGCCAACGCGGCGAAGCGGACGATGCGCGGCTTCCGCGAGAAACCGCTGGCCGGATTCTCCAAGCTGGCGAGCTTCCTCGCGCAGCATGGGCGTGTCCGTGTCGCCGGGGCAAAGGCAGTTCACTCGAATATTTTGCGGGCCGTGGTCGATCGCCATGGCGCGCGTGAGTTGGACTACGGCTCCCTTTGAAGCGCAGTAAACAGCCGCGCGCGCACCGGCGGCGAGGCCCCAGCCGGAACTCATATTGATGATGGAGCCGCCCCCCGAACGCGTCATCTCTGGAATCGCGAACTTCGAGAGAAGGAAAATCGATTTCACATTTACGTCCATCACGCGAATCCAATCTTCTTCGCTCAGTTCCACCACGCTCGCGCGGCGAATGATTCCGGCGTTGTTGAAAAGAACGTGCAGGGCGCCTAATTCGCGGATGGCTCGCTCGACGGCGCGGCGGCAATCGCCGGCGCGCGTGACGTCGGCGATCTCGACAAATGCGCGGCCTCCACTGGCCGTGATTTCGTCCGCCGCCGATTTCCCATTTGCCTCGTCCACGTCAAGAATCCCCACAACCGCGCCTTCGCCGGCGAAGAGCAATGCGGCTGCGCGTCCGATGCCGGAGGCTCCGCCCGTGATTAGAGCTACCTTGCCTTTGAGGGCGCCGGCTTTTGCGGATTCGCTCAGGGGATTTTACTCGTCACCGGCTGGCCATTCCGCCGGCGATTTCCCCGCCGTCGATTGTGTAGACGTGGCCGGTGACGTATGCGGCGTCATCGGAGGCGAGAAACGCGAAAAGCGCGGCGATCTCTTCGGGACGCGCGTGACGCCCGAGAGGAATCTTGCGATTGACCTCTTCTAGCATTTCGTCCGTATATTCGGCGCGCTGCATGGGCGTGAGGACGTACCCGGGCGCGACTGCGTTGACACGTATCTTCGGCGCGAGCTCGATGGCCATGGTGCGCGTCAATTCGATCACGCCTGCTTTGGTTGCGTTGTAATCCGCGTAGAACGGCTGGCCGACCATGCCGTTCGTCGACGCCGTATTCAAGATCACGCCGCTGCCCCGCTCGAACATGTGGCGTGCGGCGGTTTGCGCGACGTAAAAAACGCCGGTCAAATTCACGGACATGACGCGGTTCCATTCTTCCGGAGTGATGTCGAGGAAATTGTGGCGGATGCTGATTCCGGCGTTGTTGATGACCACATCGACGCCGCCCATTTTGCTGATGGCTTGCGCGAACGCGGACTTCACTTCGACGAGATTCGAGACATCGCCGGCGATCGCGGAACTCAACGCAGGCAGCTCTTTGGCGATTCTGTCGCGACCGGGCGCATCGCGGTCCAAAACGCAGACCTGCGCTCCCTCGTCGAGAAAACGCGCGGCCGTTGCGGCTCCGATGCCGCTCGCACCGCCCGTCACCAGCACGCGCTTCCCTTTCAGACCGCGCATTTCATTCCTCGAACACCGAGAGCAGAAGTTTAATCCCTTGGGCGAACTCCTGTTGCGGGGTAATCAGGCTAACGACCAAATATCCGTCCGATGGAAAATCGTAGAAATGGCCGGGATGAACGTAGACGTTTTTCGCTGCGAGCAACTCGATCGCGAGATCTTCGTCGGAGCGCGTGGCCGGAACCCGCAGAATTGCGTACCAGCCTCCTTCGATTTCTAATCGCACGCAGGATTTTTGCCGGGATAATTGCGAATCGAGCTCGGCCAAATTGGTGCGGACGCGTGCGAGCAGTTGTTTTTGAAATGCTTTCCGTTGTTCGAGGAGCACCGGAGCGGCCAGTTGCACGGGAGCATTCATCGATAAGTAGGTGTCGGCAATTACTTCGAGGCGCGCGAGCGCTGGCGCTTTCTGTGGCTCGGGGCCGCTCACGATCAGCCACGCTACTTTCATTTGCGGGAGGCCTGAAATCTTGGAGAGGCCGCTGAGCGTGAAAGTGAGCGCGCCGGAGTTCGCGACGAAACTCGCCGGCAGCTTTTCGGTCATCGTTGAATCATGGGCGAAATCGAGGAACACTTCGTCGGCGATGATCGCAAGCTGCCGAGCAGCACAAATCGCGTTCAGCTTCCCGGCGTCGGCGGCTCGAGTGTAGTGCCCGGTGGGATTATTGGGATGAACGGCGATTACACCGCGCGTGCGCGGCGTGATGGCTCGTTGCAAAGCGGCAAAATCAATCTGCCAGCCGCGATCGTAAATCAGCGGATAACGAACGAGCTTCACGTCCTGAATTTCGGCGAGAAAATCGAACAAAGGATAACTGGGTTGGGGAACCAGAAACTCGTCGCCCGGATTACAGAGAATGCGAAAAACGAACGAGTAGGCTTCGCTCGTGCTGGTGACGAGGAACATGTCGCCGATCGAAACGGAATCGCCGCGATCGGCATAGTACGCGGCAACTGCGCGGCGAGCATTTTCGAGTCCTCTAGGATTCGGGTGATACTCGAGGGCAGCGGGATTGCCGAACGCGCATAGGATTGCTGTGCGGTCGTAGTCGAATCCGCATTCGGTTGGATTCGATGCGGTGAGATCGAGCACCGGCTTGCCCGCGGCGCGGTGCCTGGTTAAGGCATCGCTCAGGCTATTGACTTCGAGATTCCAATTCGAGCGATCGGCGAACATTTCGGCCGGCTTACGACGCGGCGCGCTTCCCGATTCAGCGATCAATTTTGAGGCGGCTCCTTCACACGGGCAAGATTGTCGCATCCCTGGTCCAGGCGGGCGGCGCACGCTTTCTTGAAGAGATTAACGGCGCGGCTAACGTCCTTCGGAACTCCGCGGCCGTGCTCGCACAACAAGCCAAGCAGGTTGCAACCCTGAGCGTTGCCTTCGTTGCACGCGTGCGTGTAGAGCGTGGCGGCGCGCTTCAAATCCTGCGGCAGGTTCTCGCCCCGGGCGTACATCAACCCAAGGTTGGTGCACGCTGCCGCACCGTTTGTATCGCAGGAGCGCGTGAAAAGTTCCGCGGCGCGACCCGGATCCTTGAGCACGCTTTCACCTCTCAAGTACATCAATCCGAGATTCGTGCATCCGCCGGAGCCTCCTGCGTCACACGCGCGTGTGAAAAGTTTCGCGGCGCGATTCAGATCCTTGGCCATTCCGTCACCGTTGTAGTACATGGTGCCGAGACTGTTGCAACCTTGACGCTCGCCGCTATCGCAGGACTTCCGGTAAAGGTCCGCAGCCCCGGAGCGATCCCCGCTTTTGTATGCGAAAAGGCCTTGCTCATAGAGCGGCGCAGGCGGGACTGAAGGAGTGGCGTGAGACGAGGCCGGAGGCTCAGGCTGCGCGGAAACTGGCGCGTTATCGTGAACTCCAATCTCAGCTTCCTTTTGCGGTGCCCGCTTCGCGGCGGCGACTGGCTTCGGCACCGCGGCGGCGTTGCTGCCTGCTCCCGGTTCGGTCGCCAGCGGTGCCGCAGTCGCGACTCGACTCGATTGCGGCGCTGGTGCTGCCGGAGGTTGGCCGGCAGCAGGAGGTGCCGCGCTGGCTGGAGCAGGAGTAACCTGCGCGGTCGTGGAAGGCTTTCGTGCGAAATATAAAACGGCAAACACGATTGCGACCACCGCCAGAATACCAACTGCGGCGTAGAGCCATGGGGAGCGCCCGCCTTGTGTCATCGCGGATCCGACGACGGAGCGCGCGGCGCTAGATGCGGCGTCCGAAGCGGCGGGCGACGCGGACGCTGCCGCTGCAAATGAACTTTTCCCTTCCGTTACCGTGACGTCACGCGAGAGAAGGGTTTTTACGTTGTGCACGAGCCGCTCGAGATGTTGCTCGAGGGGCGGGGTGAGCGCGTCGAGCCAGTGAACGCTGCCGATGAAATAGTCGAGCGACTTTCCGGGCTTTACGTCTTCGATGCGAAATGGGATGACGGCCACACCGGCGCTGACGGCTCGTTCAATTTCCTTCGGGATGTGCGGAGACGTATTCGACTTTGAGGAGAAAACCAGGATCATGATGCGGCAGCCGCGAATCGCGTCGATGATCGCTTCGCCGTAAGCAACGCCTGGAAGCACGTCGCGCGGCGCGATCCAGCAGCGGACGGCGTGCGATTCGAGCATGGCGCAAGCCGCGTCGGCGACTATTTTGTCTTCCGACGCGTAACTGATGAAAACGTCATAGGCCATCGCCGCGCCTCCGCTTCGGTGCCGCTGCGCGGCAGATTCTAGCATCAGGAGTTCGTCGCGTTGCGGCGATTATCGAGTCTTTGAGCTCGAACGAAGGCTTCGGAGCTGGTTGTGGAGCGATCATCGAAATCGCGATTCAGCGACGATTAGAAAGCATCGCCCTCCTTTGTTTTGAGTTACTTACGGCTATTTCTAATCGGCCCCCTCTGTCGAT
>Ga0073928_10009913_pt1 | contig 11486 bp, 5 predicted proteins | sample PaiPotPPA55metaG_FD_76969 | JGI IMG/M metagenome (GOLD analysis project Ga0073928, IMG submission 76969) | Iron sulfur acid spring bacterial and archeal communities from Banff, Canada, to study Microbial Dark Matter (Phase II) - Paint Pots PPA... ...
AGGCCGGAACGGAGCTTTGTCGACTCCTGCGGCCCTTAAGCGGGTGCGCCTCTCCGGCAAAGTGGGAGCCGGGCTGGACCCTTGCGGGGCGCTCCAAGTTGCTTTTGATTTACCGGACGAGCAGGAGCGAGAAACCATTTTTCGCCTAGGTGCCGGTTGCGACGTGGCGGAGGTGCAAAACTTGATTCAGCGTTTTCGCGGCGCCGATACTGCCCGGGCTGCGCTTGAAAGCGTTCGGAAGTATTGGAGGCAAACGCTCGAGGCTGTGCAGGTTGAAACTCCTGACCCATCGGTGAACCTGATGGCGAATGGCTGGCTATTGTATCAAATATTGAGCTGTCGGCTGTGGGGCCGCACCGGATTTTATCAATCCGGCGGGGCATTCGGATTTCGCGATCAGTTGCAAGATGTAATGGCGCTGGTGCATAGCGCACCGACTCTGACACGCGAGCATCTTCTGCGTGCAGCGGCGTATCAATTCCGTGAAGGCGACGTGGAACATTGGTGGCATCCACCAACGGGGCGGGGAGTGCGCACCCGGGTTTCCGATGACTATTTGTGGCTCCCCTACGTCACCTGCCGCTACGTCTCATGTGTTGGGGACAAAGGGGTGCTCGAGGAGAAGATTTCCTTCTTGGAGGGCCGACCCCTCAAGCCAGAGGAGGAATCTTACTATGATTTGCCGAGTCACTCTGACGAGTCTGGCACGCTGTACGAACATTGCGTTCGCGCCATCGAACACGGACTGAAGTTCGGCGTACATGGCCTGCCGCTAATGGGAAGCGGCGATTGGAATGACGGAATGAATCTGGTAGGAATAGAAGGCCGGGGCGAAAGCGTCTGGCTGGCTTTCTTCCTTTACGACGTGTTGACGCGGTTCGCCGAATTGGCGCGCGGGCACAACGATATCGGCTTTGCGGATCGTTGCCTGGCTCAAACACGGAAACTCCAAGAAAGCGTCGAACAGCACGGGTGGGACGGCCAATGGTATCGGCGTGCCTACTTCGATAGCGGAGATCCGCTCGGCTCTCAAATCAATTCGGAATGTCAGATCGACTCCGTGTCGCAAAGCTGGTCGGTCCTCAGCGGCGCGGGCGATCCACAGCGAACACGTCAAGCGATGCAGGCCGTAACCGAGCGCCTCGTGCTTTCAGAGGCTAAGCTGATTAAATTATTGGATCCGCCTTTCGATCATTCCACCCTCCATCCGGGCTACATCAAGGGCTACGTCCCGGGCGTCCGGGAGAATGGAGGCCAATACACGCATGCGGCGGTATGGACCGCCATCGCCTTTGCGTTTTTGGGGGACAACGAGCGGGCATGGGAACTGGCCGCTCTGCTCAATCCCATCCATCACGGAGCCACCGCGGCCGAAATTGCCACCTACAAAGTGGAGCCATATGTCGTCGCCGCGGATGTTTACGCCGTTGCGCCCCACACGGGCCGGGGCGGCTGGACCTGGTATACCGGTTCAGCGGGCTGGATGTATCGATTGCTCACCGAGACGCTGTTAGGTTTGAATCTGGAAGGGAATCGATTGCGTTTGATTCCTCGTCTGCCAAAACGCTGGACGAGCTGCAAAATATGTTACCGCTATCGGCAAACCCCTTATCACATCACTATCTCCAGACTTCCCGGTGGTTCGCCTGGCGCCGGCCGAACATATCTCGATGGAGAAGAGTTGACTGGAAAAACCGTCCCCTTGGTGGACGACCTCCACGAGCATAGCGTCCGGATGCTGTTGCCGGACACGTTGGGATAGGTTGATTGGATGTCCGGCAACCTGGCAAAAAAAATGGATAGTAATGAACAAAACCCGGTACAGCGCAACTCGCGGTGAGATGATCTATTTAAACAGGATAAGACTTAGGGTTGCCCGGGCACCCCGCACTAAGCGAAGGCTCCGGCTTTTGATTTTTTAATTATCGTCCTCGACCTCGACGTCTCTTAGGCTCGGGTATCAGCCGAGCGGTTCTATAGGAATACGGTTTTTGAAATGCCGGTGAGATCTGAGGCCCTTGACGAGTAACTTCGCTTTCTCGATGATTTCAGACGCTACAGGAAGTCCTGGAAGATGCTATTTTTCCACTCAACGACGTCGCGAAGAAACCCTCATGGCGATCGCTAAGACAACGAGAACGACTTGGTCCTATTCATACTGTGAAAGCCTTTTTGGAGGAGGTTAGAACCCAGCACATTTACCGCATTGCAGCCGGGTACATGGTTTCTTCCTGGCTGATCCTGCAGATCACTTCGCTCCTCTGCTCGGCTCTGGGGCTTCCCAACTGGACTCTCAAGGCGATCTTGGCATTGCTTCTGGTCGGATTTGGTGCTGCCCTGATCATTGGATGGAGAATCGATTTGCGGGCTGCTCGACTTGCGGCCGCCGGTTCACGAAAACGCTCCAGAAAGGTCCACTTGGTTCTCTGGCCCGCGGCGGCGATGCTCATCGTTGGTGGAACGACTCTGGTATTTTCCGCCTTTCTGGACGCCAACCAGATGTTCAAACCGCCGAGTTCGGAGCTTCAAGCTTCGGTACCGCCAGCGGAATCCGGCACGCCCATCCCGGATATCGCACTCACGGACGGAACCCACGTTTCGGTTGGTGAACAGGAAATTCTGCTAAGCGACAAAGAATTAGGGCTACAATCTATGCCGGAAGGGATCGGGGTAATCGAAAATCGATCCGGCCGGGTCAGGCTATTGTTGGGTGCGGGATACAGTACCTACCTGGTAGAAGGAACTGACCTCAAACACCTCACTTCTTTGCCGCGATTAGTGCTTGGCCCGGGCGAACCGGGGGAGTTTGACAACGGCGCTGCGCAGGTATTTGCGGTAGTGCGATCTAACTCCAGGCTCTACGCCTTCTATCAGGCCCAGGATTCTGAGGGCCTGCCGGCGAACACCCTGTTCGGCGTCTCGGGATTCTACCTTAGCATCGGGTTAGCCGAGTCAGACGACGATGGTTATACCTGGGCCAAAAAAGGGCAAATCATCAGGTGCGCAAAACCAAAGGAATGGGCGATTGATCCTCACCAAGGCGGACGGGGAGTGGGCCTTCCCGGAGGCTTAGCGGACGCGAGTGAAAGGCACTTTTACATCTATTATACCGATCTTTCTACACCGCAGGGGGGCACCGGAGGCCAGATTTGCGTGGCACGCTGCAGCTTGGATGACGGGCCGCCACTTCCGGGAAATTGGAAAAAGTATTTTCAAGGAGATTTCACGGAACCGGGTCTGGGCGGGAGAGAAACTCCCATCATCGATCTTTATGCCTCCGGTCACACCGGGGCTCGGTATGCACGTCCGACGTACTCCAAGTCGTTGGGAAAGTACGTGATGGTATTTAACGTGAACCAGGCGAAAGAGTGGGCGGATGGATTGCCGGCGCGAAATAGCGGCATTTATCTGGCGCTGTCCGATGATCTCATCAAATGGTCCGGTCAAGTTAAACTAGTATCTAACTATACTCAGCGAGTATTAGGAAAATCGATTTCGGTGAGCCCGACGATCTTATTCGATCAGGATGACAAACCATCGGGGTGGATGATTTATGCCTATTCTCCTAAGCTCAGTACTGCAAAACTCCCCAATCTTGGTACGCCAACCTATATGGTAGGCCGGAGAATAAGCTTTGAAAAAAAGAATTAAGACGGAGAAGCGTGGGTCGGAGTGTAGTGAAAGCTCACGAGCCGATGGGCCTCTGACCATTTTCTGGCTGCTTCATTGGCTGATGTTCCTCGTTTCTGGCGATCGCGCCGCGTTTTTCAGCCGGACTTGATAGTAGTACTTAATCCGAATCGATTCATCCTGACCGACGCGGGCGCGGAAGGACCGCCTGATTTTGTCGTCGAAATCCTTTCGCCGAAGACCTGGCAGCTCGATCTCGTCAACAAGAAGCGAGGTCTATGCACGGCTCGGGGTAAAGGACCTCTGGATCATCGATCCCGAAGCCCGCACGGTCGCTGCTCACCGATTTGATCAGAACCCAGCCGACCCGGTCAATATTTGGACCGAGCCCGACACGGCTACCACTACTTTGCTGCCTGGATTTTCGACAAAAGTCGCTTCCATTTTCCGGCGACCTTGACCGTTGCGAATTTAGCGTAAACAGGTTAACCGACCGCCACGCTGCCGAGGCCTTTCGCGCATTCCTGAATCGCTTCTGCCGTGCTGGGATGTACCAGCGGAACCTGAAGCAACTCTTCGAGGGTCAATTCGGATCGAATCGCGACCGATACGAAATTGACAATTTCAGCAGCTTGATGGCCAACGACGTGCACGCCCAGAATCTGCCTGGACTCAGCCTGGAGCAAGATCTTCAACATGGTATCGGCTGGAGAGACGACGGTCCTTTCGTCGTCCGTAACGAGTCGGAACCTCTGATTGTGAGTGATCACGTCAAGCCCAGCCCTGCCTGCTTCATCTTCGTTCCAGCCGATGGAAGCTGCCCCGGGATCCGTATGGATACATCGCGGAATCCATCGAGCGGAAAAACGGGCATTCTTACCCAGGATCGTATCCACCGCAACTCGTGCCTGAGCAACCGCGGCGCTATCCAGCAAAGTCAGCCCATTAACATCTCCGACTGCAAAAACGCGATCGCATGAGGTACGCATTTGTTCATCGACTCTAATGAACGGTGTCGCCACTATTTCCATCGCCGCCAATCCGAGGTCCTCCACGTTTGGCTTCCTTCCAGTTGCGGCTAGAACGAGATCCGGGGTAATCCGACCTCCGTCACCAAGAATAAACGCCGGCTGTTCCGAACTCTGCTGCAAATGGCTCACATCGAGGGCGAATCCCAAATGCAACTCAATGCCCGCTAATCGCATCGCTTCAGCGATAAAATCTCCGACCGCTTCGTCCCAGGTGGGAAGCAGGCGTCCGCTCTTCTCAACGAGTGTCACGGTTAACCCGAGCGAACGAAAGATCGATGCGAATTCACATCCAATGTACCCGCCGCCGACCACGAGCAAATGCCTTGGCAAGTCGCTCCGCATCAGCAGCTCAGCGCTATTCACGAGCCGCGAGTTCGACCCCTGAGCATCAAATTCCGGACGCGAGCCAGTGGCGAGAATAATATAATCGGACTCAATGAATTCCGGTTCGCCACGAGTTGTCGCCAAGGCAATCTTGCCAGTTTCGATTAGAGTGGCTCGGCCGAATAGTATCTTGACCCCGGCTCGTTCCAGTTGATGGTTCCACGCCTGGGTTAGTCGGGAACTAACTTTTCGCTGGGTGGTGATCCAATCCGGCAGTCTGGTTTCTGCTTCAGCAGCCTCGGAACCGGAATTCGAACCCTTGGATCTATATTTGGCGGTCTCGACGCACGCGCGGAGCGCTCTGAGGCAATAGAAGCCGCTATGCAGGCAGGTACCGCCCAGAGTCTGTCTTTCAATCAACACCACTCTTAACCCGTTCTGCGCAGCCACTAACGCGGCTTCTCTTCCACTGGAGCCGGCTCCAATTACAGCCACCTGATAGCGATTATTCATGGTCACGAACTATTATTGTTCTAACAGCCTTGTTCCGGTGTAAGATTAACCCGTCAATATTGCTTCAACCACCCGTTGCTTGGCGGAGCCTCGCCATCTTTTGCTGCGCAGATGCAATAAAATTATTGCTATCTCGACTACAGGCAGATCGTACGGCAGGGCGGCCGAGGGTTCTCTATCTTTGATATTTTCGCTCCGACCCAAGAGAATTCGAGGACGAGGACGAGCTCGAGTACGAGTACGATTGGGGAACCTCGGAACGATTGAGAGGAAGAGAAACGAGCGATCAAGCATCAGATTTTCCTCCGAAATCTCTTCCTCGTATCTCCAAGAATCGTTTCCGTTGATCTGGCCTCGAAAAAGCGGACAGGTATTTGGTTATGATTGGTTGTTTAGTTGGAGGAAAGCAAGGTGGTTTTCGTATTCGATTGGGGAGAGGTAGCCGAGGGAAGAACTCCCTTGTTCAGAACAGGATCATGAAGCAATTGATAACCCGATGTCAAAAGTTCGGCCTTCATATCCTTAAATCTCTAAATGTCTGCCACGCTTCGCCACGAGGTTGAGATCCCGCGAATATATTGCGCTCGTTCGAAAGCCTCGGGATCGGGACAACTCCTTTGACACATGCTTCCTCTGAGCTGGTCGAGCGAATCATATTCGTGTGCCTGGAGCCACTCCTCGATCTCGAGCTCAATCACGCGAATATGATCAATGCCGCGGCGCAATAACACCGAACAGAGCATCGTCACATCTGCGCCTGCCATGACCATCTTGATTACGTCCGTAGCCCGATGGATGCCGCTCGTTGCTGCCAGATCCGCATGGACGCGTCCGCGAAGGATCGCGATCCATCGCAAGGGCAATCGCATGGCCATCGGCGTACTAAGCAGAATATTCGGCGAAACATCGAGGGTTTCCACATCGATGTCCGGTTGATAGAAACGATTGAAAAGTACGAGCCCGCTCGCACCTGCCCCGACCAGCTCTCTGGCCATGTGGGCGAAACTGCTAAAAAATGGACTCAGTTTGACCGCGACAGGAATAGAGACCACACCCTTGACGTGCTCCACGATTTGCACGTATCTGGCTTCTACCTCGCTGGCTTCCATTTCCGGGTCGGTCGGAATCCAGTAGATATTTAGTTCGAGGGCATCTGCGCCAGCCTGTTCGATTTGCTTCGCATATTCGGTCCAGCCACCTAGAGTCGAGCCGTTGAGGCTCGCGATCACTGGAATCGCCACAGCCGCTTTGGCGGCGGCGATTTCATTCAGATAAGTCTCCGGCCCAATTGTCAGATCGTCTAAATCCGGGAAGTAGGTTAGTGCTTCCGCATAGCTCTCGGTGCCATGGGTCAGATGCTGATTTAGTCGCCGGTCCTCGCTCAGGATGTGCTCCTCAAACAAAGAATGGAATACGACCGCTGCAGCGCCTGCGTCTTCCATTCGTTTGACATTGTCCAGATTGTCGCTCAACGGCGACGCTGATGGAACAAGCGGCGTCCTCAGAGTCATGCCTAAATATCGCGTTGCGAGATTCATGGTTTTATACTTTCTTTGCTTGATGAACCGCTCTTGGCGAGTTGCTGGTATAATTGCCAACGCGCGTTTACCTGTTTTTGTGCTTCCTGGAATAACCGTTTCGCATCTGCCGGTCGGGATTTGCTCAGCAGATTGAATCGATTCTCGAGGTTAAAGTATTCTTCGACCGGCAGCTTCGGCGCAGCTGAATCAACGTGAAGCGGGGTTTCACCTTTAGTCGCTAGCTCAGGATTGTAGCGATAGAGCAGCCACTGGCCGGACATCACCGCGGCTTTCTGGTTCTGCATCGCAGTCGTCATATTGATGCCGTGGGCAATACAATGGCTATAAGCGATGATCAGCGCCGGGCCGTTATAGGCTTCAGCTTCCAGGAAGGATTTCAGGGTATGCTCGTCCTTGGCACCCATCGCAACGGAGGCAACGTAAATATTTCCGTAGCTCATGGCGATTAGCCCCAAGTCCTTTTTCGGCGTTCTTTTTCCAGCTGAGGCAAACTTGGCGACGGCGCCTAACGGAGTGGACTTCGAGCATTGGCCGCCAGTATTCGAATACACTTCCGTGTCCAAAAGTAAGACTTTCACGTTGCGGCCGGTTGCGAGCACATGATCGAGCCCGCCATAACCGATGTCGTAGCCCCAACCGTCGCCGCCGACGATCCACACGCTTTTGCGTACCAGGGTGTCCGCCAACGATAGCAATTGCCTCGCCTCGTCACCCTCGAGCCTTTGCAGCTCTCGTTTGAGGTCCACGACCCGTTGTCGTTGCGCAAACACACCAGCCGCATCGCACTGATCAGCGGCCAGAATTTCGGTTACAATATTTTCGGACAACTGGCCACCTAGCCTTTGTAACAGTTCTTCCGCAAACTCTCGCTGTTTATCCAATGAAACGCGAAATCCAAGACCGAACTCCGCCGCGTCTTCGAAAAGAGAATTGGACCACGCGGGACCACAGCCGTCAGTTCCCGCGGAATAAGGAGTCGTTGGAAGATTACCGCCGTAAATCGATGAACAACCCGTTGCGTTAGCGATCAAAAGTCGATCGCCGAAGAGCTGAGTTAATAGTTTGAGGTAGGGCGTTTCCCCACAGCCTGCACATGCACCGGAGAACTCGAAAAGCGGCTGAGCTACCTGAGATTCGCGAACGTTTGCAAAGGAGAGTAGCCGTCTCTCCCGGTCGGGGATTGAGAGAAAGAAATCCCAGTTTTTCCGCTCACTCTCACGCAGTTCTAACTGGGTATGCATATTAATTGCCTTCAGACGTGCTTCAGACTTGCTGCGAACCGGGCAAACATCCACACAGATCCCGCACCCGGTGCAGTCCTCGACAGCCACTTGCAAGGTATAGTTGAGCCCTTTCCACTCAGGCAATCGCGCCTCTCGAGACTTGAAAGAAGAAGGTGCAAGCTTCAGAAGCGCGGGATCGTAGACTTTGCTGCGAATCACCGCGTGCGGGCATACGAGGACGCATTTGCCGCACTGGATACAAAGATCTCCATCCCAAACGGGAACCTCCTGGGCGAGGTTACGCTTTTCGAGACGAGAAGTGCCGGTCGGAAAAGTGCCGTCAACAGGCATCGCACTGACCGGGATTTCGTCGCCGCGCCCCGCGAGGATTTTTCCAAGAACGTCCCGCAAAAACGTGGACTGTTCGCTCGGCGGAGTTTGATGAACCTGGGGTTGCGGTGCAACACGATCCGGGATCTGCACTTCGCTGAGATGAGATAATGTATGATCAACTGCATTCAGGTTCATCTGCACAATTTCGGTCCCTTTTTTGCCATAGGCCTTGCGAATTGACTCTTTGATTGCGTCGATGGCCTGTTCACGCGGCAGAATCCCGGAAATCGCGAAGAAACAAGTCTGCATGATCGTGTTGATCCGTCCCCTCATCCCGCACTGATGCGCGACTTTGTGAGCATCGATAACGAAAAAACGGGGACGTTTTTCTAAGAGTTGGCGTTGTGCCGATTCAGGAAGATTGGACCACAATTCCTCCGGTCCAATTGGCGTATTCAATAGGAACGTCCCGCCTGGCATGAGCTGATCAAAGACGCTGAAACGATCTAGAAATTCCGATTGATGACAGCCAACAAAATTCGCTTTCGAGACGAGATAGGTGGAACGCACCGGCCTCGGACCGAACCGCAAGTGCGAAATCGTCGTCGCGCCCGCCTTTTTCGAGTCATAGACAAAATAGGCTTGCGCATAATTGTCCGTATTCTCCCCTATGATCTTGATCGACTCTTTGTTGGCGCCGACGGTGCCATCAGAGCCGAGCCCGTAGAAGACCGCGCGAAAGACATCGTCCGGCTCGATCGAGAACGACGCATCGTACTCCAGACTTGTATTGGTGACGTCGTCCTGAATACCGATGGTGAAATGATTCTTCGACGCTGTCTCCTTCAGGTTGTCGAAGGTTCCTTTGATCATTGCCGGAGTGAACTCCTTCGACGACAGACCATATCGCCCACCGACGATCCGCAGATCGGCGCTGGCGTGCGCTGTCTCTTGAAGCGCGGTAACGCAATCGAGGTAGAGCGGTTCGCCGGCACTACCCGGTTCCTTGGTACGATCCAATACGGCAATTGATTTTACAGATGCCGGAAGCGCCTCAACAAAGGCGTCGACGTCAAACGGTCTAAACAGCCGCACCTTGAGAACCCCGACCTTGTCTCCGTTCGCATTTAAGTAGTCAACAGTTTCGTGGGCCGCTTCGCAACCGGAGCCCATAAGCACGATCACGCGCTCAGCGTCCTTCGCTCCGTGATAGTCAAAGAGACGATATTGGCGGCCAGCGAGCTCCGCAAAATCATCCATCGCTCGCTGCACAATCCCCGGACAAACCTCATAGAACCGATTTACCGTTTCCCGCGCTTGGAAGTATACGTCGGGATTCTGCGCCGTCCCTCGAATCACTGGATGGTCGGGAGACAGAGCACGTGCGCGGTGCTCCCGGACGCGTTCCTCGTCAATCATCGCTCGAATGGTTTCCCGCGCGAGCGGTTCGATCTTGGCAATTTCGTGCGATGTCCGAAACCCGTCGAAGAAGAATAAGAAAGGGATACGCGATTGGAGTGTCGCCGTGTGCGCGATCAGAGTGAAATCCTGGGCTTCCTGCACCGAAGCCGCGCAAAGACAAGCGAACCCGGTGGCACGTGCGGCCATTACATCGCTGTGGTCACCGAAAATCGAGAGCGCTTGTGCGGCGAGGGAGCGTGCCGCCACATGTAAGACAAACGGCGTGAGCTCACCGGCGATCTTATACATGTTCGGGAGCATGAGAAGCAAACCCTGCGATGCGGTGAAAGTCGTACTCAAAGCCCCGGTTTGAAGTGCTCCGTGGATCGCCCCCGCGGCGCCTCCCTCGCTTTGCATTTCGATGACGGCAGGCACTGTACCCCAGAGATTTTTCAAACCGGCCGCAGCCCATGCATCAGCCCATTCCCCCATCGGCGAGGCCGGCGTGATGGGGTAAATCGCAATCACCTCGTTAAGTTGATAGGCAACGCGCGCAGCCGCTTCGTTACCATCGATCATTTCAAATTCTTTGGTTTTCATTCCACTCTCTTCCTCGTTTATGACAATAGGAGTTCGGCCTTCAGAGCACTGGGCAGATTGACCGGGAACGACTCCCGCCAGAGGAGCGAAGGTTCTCCACTAGCGTGCAACCGACACTGGTCGTCGCCTCAGTCGCACCGATCAGCGCAATGGACTTTGGATTCAACATAGCGCGGAGAATCGGCGTTCGGTCGTCTATGGGTCTGGGAGGGTTTGCGGCGTTGGGACATACCGAATTGCTCATGCTAAGCAGAGGTTAAGGGCTTTGCCGTAAGACCGCTTCTCTCCCCTTGTCGAAAGTCGGCCATATCTTGGCGAGCGTTGTAATCAGCGTAACTGCTGTTTAAGATAACGGTTAATGGGAGAGGTAGTCTTGGATTGGAGCCGCTGCGCGGGCGTATCGACAGCGTTTCGGCAAAGAGGCCCTGGTGTACCGTCTCGCATATAATGGCGATGTCGTAGCGTTCAAAATGGGCCGTCGGCAAGGCGCGAGGAGGACGCATATCTCAATCGGTACGTAACCGACGAGCAACGCGGCCGCCGGCCCATTTTCAACGCAACCCTCCGGGCCGCGGCCGGTTGGCCGTTTTTCTGCGTTGCTCGCTCGACCCGTATGAATCCAGATATGGGCGCTTCGCTCGCGCCTTGAAAAAAGAGCCAACTGACCTGCGGCGACATCACCATTATATGCGAGACGGTACACTAGGTTCGACGATTTGATGAGGCGATGCCGTTGCGATGGTAGGGACGCGCTCCGGCTCGATCCGCGGCAGGACGTCCGATGGTTAACATCCGGTGCGACGCCTCTGATCGTATGCGCGTTCCGGCGCGTCCGGCGTCGCACGTCCACAGATGCGTTCCAGACGTGCGACGCCGGACGCGCCGGAGTG
>Ga0073928_10009917_pt1 | contig 11483 bp, 8 predicted proteins | sample PaiPotPPA55metaG_FD_76969 | JGI IMG/M metagenome (GOLD analysis project Ga0073928, IMG submission 76969) | Iron sulfur acid spring bacterial and archeal communities from Banff, Canada, to study Microbial Dark Matter (Phase II) - Paint Pots PPA... ...
ACTCCCGCCGCCGCGACGAAGTACAGCGCCTGGCAGGCCATCTCCAACCGGTCAAGATCCCAGCGCAGCGCCTCGCTGGCTTTGAGCAGCCACACCGCCACAACGTGGACGCTCAACAACAACAACCCCGGCAGATAAATCGCGGCGATGACCCAACGATGCTTGCGAATAAACCAATGCCGCTCCGGAAAAGTCAGCACAAAATGCAGAAACAGAGCCGCCTGCAACAGCCCCGCCGCCACATTGCCCCAGTAAATCGTCCAATCAAACCCGTTGAATTTTCCCGAGTAATGGAACCCGTAGGAAATGAACGAAACCAGGCAGAAGATGTAGAAGTGAGTTGAACTCGGCGCGGTCCAGCGCCGCAGCAATACATACAGCCCAATGCCCAGATAAATCAGCCCTATTAGCCGTAGCCAGTTGTACTGCGAGCGCTCCGCCGGAACCGGGATGAGCACGACATCTACTGGAACCGACTGCCGCACCAGCGAGTACGTTGCTTTGGACCATGCGCCCGCACGATACAACTGATGGCTTCGCGCGGCGGCGCTACTTACTTCGTGCCCATCGATCGCGGTAAGCTGATCGCCGACTTTAATTCCGGCTCGAGTTCCCGGCCCGCCAGCTTCGACGCGGTTTGCAGTGAGCCGGCCCTGGTGCTCGAACCACCACACCCCGTCGTCTGGAATCTGGAATTGGCGCTCCGCCGAAAGGTTATAACCGGCGTAAACCACTGCAGCCGTGGTCAGCAAGGCCAGCAGAATGGCCGTAAATCGGATTTGAAAATCCTTGTTCATCCGCTGCGCAGGCTCCGCTGCCCGCAGGGAAAAGATATTCTGCTGGCCATCCTGCACTTTCACTGCCATCATCGGAGCCATTAAGCGGCCTCTAAAACCTCTAAATCCAACGGCTTCCAATATTATAGAGACTTCCACATAACCCAGCTATGCTTTTTGGAATACACCCTCTGGTATTTTGTAAGCCAATGTGTCGGCTTAAGTTAGAACTGTAATCCTCAACCCGACAGCTGTCATCCTTGAACGAAGTGAAGGTTCTCCGCCACGCAAGACCTGTCCACCCATCCCACAACTCCAAAGCCAGCTAAAATATAATCACCGACCAAACATCATGGACAACAAAGCCATCGCCGGCATCCTCTACGAAACCGCCGATCTGCTCGAAATCGACGGGCAGGATTCCTTCCGCATCCGCTCCTACCGCAATGCCGCCGAGGCCGTCGAAGCCTTCCCGCAACAAATCTCCGACCTGATCGCTGAGCCCAAAAAGGTCCTCGCTATTCCTGGCATCGGCAAAGGAATGCTGCTGAACCTGCAAGAAATGTTTAAGGAAGGCCGGCTTTCGTTGCACGCGGAGATGCTGAAGAAATACCACCCCTCGATGCTCAACCTGCTAAAGATTCAAGGTCTCGGCCCCAAGACCATCGCGCTGATCTGGAGCGCCTACCAAGTCTGCGATCCGGAAGGAGTGGAAAAACTTGCGCAGGAGGGAAAAATTCGCATCCTGCCGCGCATGGGCGAAAAGCATGAGCAGAAACTGCTCAAAGCTATTCAGGATTACCGCCGCATTGCCGGCCGATTTCTACTCGACACCGCTGAAGCTCAAGCCACAAAAATCATCGAGCACCTAAGCAATTATTCCGGCATCGACAAAGTCACACCCGCCGGCTCGCTTCGCCGCGGCCGCGAAACCGTGGGCGATCTCGACATTCTCGTCACCGGAAAAGTCTGTTGCGACGACGACGAACGGCAAAAGCTCATCGATCACATCATCAAGTTGCCGGGCCTGATGGAAATCATCGCTCGCGGCGAAAACAAAATAAGTTTTCGCATGCGCGGAGGCATGCAGGTTGACGTTCGTCTTCTCCCGCCCGAGTCGTTCGGCGCAGCCATGCAATATTTCACCGGCAGCAAAGCCCACAATGTAGCCCTGCGCCAACGCGCGCTGAAAATGGGATACACGCTAAGCGAATACAGTCTTGCGCAACTGGATACCGAAAAACCTGTAGCAGGAAAAAGCGAAGAGGAAATTTACGCCAAGCTCAATCTGGATTACATTCCCCCGGAACTGCGTGAGAACTTAGGCGAAATCGACGCAGCGGAAAAACACACGCTGCCGATACTGATCACGCAAGCCGATATCCAGGGCGATGTTCATATGCACACCGTCGAAACCGACGGCCGCAACACCATCGAAGAAATGGCCGAAGCCGCCCGCGCCCATGGCTACAAATACATGGCCATCACCGACCACTCGAAGAACCTGGCGTTCGCCAACGGGCTCGACGACAAGCGAGCCGTCGAGCACATCCAACGCATTCGCGCCGCCAATGACAAAATCGACGGCATCCGCCTTTTCGCCGGAATCGAAGTTGACATTCTCGCCGATGGCACGCTCGACCTTTCCGACTCCGTACTCGAACAAATGGATCTGGTAATCGCCAGTGTCCACTCTCACTTCAACCAAGGCCCGGGAGAGATAACAGATCGCCTGCTGAAGGCCGTCGAAAATCCCAACACGTCATTTTTGGGACATCCAACCGGGCGCATGCTGCTCCGTCGCGATGCTTACCAATTCGACATCGACGCAGTATTGAAAGCCGCCGCCCAACGCAAAGTAGCCATGGAATTGAATTCATATCCCGACCGCCTTGACCTCTGTGATCGCCATCTCCGCCTAGCCAAACAGTATGGCGTAAAAATCGTAATCAACACCGATTCCCACCACACCTCGCACATGGATAAAATCCACTACGGCATACTCCAAGCCCGCCGCGCCTGGCTGACCAAACAAGACGTACTAAACACGCTCCCCGCCGCCGAATTCAGCCAAGCCATGAAACACTCGTGGCCAGTGTAGGCGCGAGCGTCTTCGCTCGTGCAAGGCAAAATTATTAATCCAAAGGATCCCGGTTCTTGCTGGCAGTTTCTTGCGCCATACACATAAAGTTGATATATTTACACATCGGTTAAAATCGGTATCTATGCGGACTAATATCGAAATCGACGATCGTTTGCTGAGACAGGCGATGCGCTGCAGCGGCGCCCGGACCAAGAAAGCTGCCGTAGAAGCCGGTTTGCGCCTGTTGGCTGAAACGCATGCCCAAGGCTCAATTCGCCAACTCCGGGGCAAAGTGATGTGGGAAGGAAACCTGAACGAATCCCGCTTGAGCCGAACCTCGGATTAATCTGTCTGATGGTCATTGTGGACACAACCACGTGGATTGACTACCTGCGAGGACCTGAGAGCGCCGAAGCTCTTTGGCTCGACCGCGAACTGACGCGGCAGCGACTTGGTCTAACCGATCTAATCCTGTGCGAGGTGTTACAAGGAGTTCGCGATCAGGCTAATTTCGTCAAGGTGCGTGACCACTTGTTGACGTTCCATCTGTTCGAGAATGGTGGAAAGGAACTAGCTATAAGAGCTGCACAAAACTATCGCACCCTTCGAGGCCAGGGCTACACGATAAGAAGAACCATCGACTGTCTGATTGCAACTTTCTGCCTGGAGGCAGGACACACGCTGTTGCACCGTGACCGCGATTTCGATGTCTTCGAAAAGGCGCTGGGTCTGAAGGTGGTTCACCCGTGATTTTGCCAACGACCAACGACGACCGGCCAACGACCGCTTCCTCACTCCCACTCAATCGTTCCGGGCGGCTTCGAAGTTATGTCGTAGACCACGCGGTTGACTCCTTTCACTTCGTTAACAATGCGGCTGGAGATTGTCTTCAACACTTCATGCGGTAGCGGGACCCAGTCGGCCGTCATGCCGTCTTCGGAATGCACGGCGCGGATGGCGCAGGTGTTGGCATAGGTGCGCTGGTCGCCCATGACTCCGACGGACATCACCGGCAGCAACACCGCGAACGATTGCCAAATCTTCGGATACAAACCGGCTTGCTTGATTTCGCCTACCACGATGTCATCGCATTCGCGCAGAACAGCCAGACGTTCGGGCGTGACCTCGCCGAGAATGCGCACCGCTAAGCCAGGTCCGGGGAACGGCTGACGTTGCAGAATTTCTTCGGGCATGCCCAGGTCGCGGCCGATCTTGCGGACTTCGTCTTTGAATAATTCTTTCAGCGGTTCGATCAGCTTGAGTTTCATTTTTTCCGGCAAGCCGCCGACATTGTGATGTGACTTGATGATCTGCGAAGGTCCGCGCACTGAGTGCGATTCGATCACGTCGGGATAAAGCGTACCCTGCACCAGCCATTCGACTTCGCCCTCTCCTTTCTCGATGCGATGCGCTTCCTCGTCAAATACGGCGATGAATTCGTTGCCAATGATTTTGCGTTTCTTCTCCGGATCAACAACGCCAGCCAGTTTGCTCAGGAAGCGATCGGTAGCATCAACCGCGACCACATGAAGACCAAGCTTATCGCGCAAGTTCTGCTGAACTTTTTCGAATTCGTTTTTGCGCAGCACACCATTGTTTACGAAGACCGATGTCAGGCGCGATGGCGAATTACCATTTCGCAGAGCGCGATCGACCAATGTAGCGGCTACAGCAGAATCGACGCCGCCCGAGAGCGCGCAAATGGCGCGTCCCCCGCCGACGGTCTGGCGCACGCTGGCGATAGTCGAATCGATAAAATGCTGCGGAGTCCATGTGGGCTTGGCGCCGCAAATTTCTAAAGCAAAGTTCCGCAGAATGTCGGCACCGGATTGCGTGTGCCGCACTTCGGGATGGAATTGGACCGCCCACATTTTTTTGTCGGTGTTCTCAATCGCGGCGACAGCACTTGTGGAACTGGCAACCAATCGGAAGCCGGGCGGCAAGTCCACCGCTTCGTCACCGTGCGACATCCACACAGAAAGCTTCTGGGGTACATCGTGAAAAAGGCGCGAACTTTCTTTGACCTCGACTGCGGCATGACCGTACTCGCGTTTATCGGCGGCCCGCACCCTACCACCGAGGGAATGCACCATCAGCTGCAATCCGTAGCAGATGCCCAGCACAGGCAGGCCCAACTCAAAAACTCGCCGGTCCATATTAGGCGCGTCTTTGTCATAAACCGACGATGGTCCGCCCGACAGAATGATGCCTAGCGGGGAATAGCTGCGGATTTCATCAAGACTAGCGGTACAAGGCAGCACGACGGAAAAGACGTTTTGTTCGCGGATGCGGCGCGCAATCAGTTGCGAATATTGCGCTCCAAAGTCGAGGACAACAATAGATTGGGTTTCCACGGACGAGTGTCTCAAATCGACGGAAGAGTGTAAAGAGGAGAAAGCGGATCGCATCGGTAGTGTTACGGTTTTGCAGGCTCGGACCGTGTTTTCCTATCGCATTAAACGTTAACTAACATAATCCACAGTTTTTCCTCCAATTAATCCGGCTGCTATATTTGCTTCTGACCCTCTTTGCCCCACAATTCCTACGGAAAGTAGTGTCCTCATCCATGACCGACTCCGATTTCAAAGATATCGTCAAGCAGCAGGCGGACATCGTCCGCGTCGTCGGCGATTACGTCAAGCTGAGACCAGCGGGAGCGCAACGCTATTCAGGACTTTGTCCATTCCACAACGAGAACACGCCTTCGTTTTCGGTTCATGCCACGCTGCAGTTTTTTCATTGTTTTGGTTGTGGCGTCTCGGGAGACGTATTCACATTTATTCAAGAGATAGAAAATGTCACTTTCCCGGAAGCAGTGCGGGCTGTAGCGCAAAAGCTGGGAATCGCGCTTCCAAAGGCTAGTTTCAACAGTCCCGCGGAAGCCGAGGAAGCAAAACTACGCACCGTGCTGCTCGAAGTCCACGAGCGCGCGGTTGCTTTCTTTCAAGAGTGTTTGCGGCGTCCGGAGGGTGCACACGCCCGCGAATATCTGGCTGGCCGCGGACTGACTCAAGAAGTGATCAAAGCATTTCGCATCGGCTACGCGCCCGATTCCGGCTTCCTGCTAAAAGACCGGCTGAAGGGAGCGTTCGACGAGGAAACGCTCCGGGCAAGCGGGTTGTTCTCGTGGAAAGAAGGCTCTCTGCCCACGGCCGGCTCTCGGCAAGACTCAAGGTCCCTCGACTCCGCTCGGGATGACAAGGATGGGGGGATTCTCACAGAGAAGTCTGGTCGTGATGAGAACAAGCCAACGACCGACGACCAAAGACCGGCGACCATCTATTCCAAGTTCCGCAACCGGGTCGTGTTCCCCATCACCAACGAAACCGGCCGAGTAATCGCCTTCACCGGACGCACGCTTTCCAGCGACGAAAAGGCCGGCCCGAAATATCTCAACTCACCGGAAACCGCGATCTATTCCAAATCGCGGGTCCTGTTCAATCTCGATCAGGCCAAAGAAGCCATACGCAAACTGGATTACGCAATCCTGGTCGAAGGCCAGATGGATTGCATTTCGGTTTTCGCCGCCGGATTTCACAATGTGATCGCCAGTTCCGGAACCGCCTTCACCGAAATTCAAGCCAGATTGCTCAAGCGCTTCAGCAAAAACGTGGTGGTAAATTTCGATCCGGATACGGCCGGCGCCAAAGCCACCGAGCGCACTTTGGGGCTTCTGGTCGAAGAAGATTTTCAGATCAAAGTGTTGACCCTCGAAGCCGGGTTTGATCCCGATCTGTTCATCCGCCAAAAAGGAAAGGCCGCATACGGCGAAGCGCTCAAGCATTCCCAACGCTATTTTGATTACCTCATCGAGCGCGCCCGGAGCCAGTTCCCCATTCGCAGCGCCGAGGGCAAAGTGAAGGCGCTGAATTATCTGCTGCCGCACATCCAACGCGTCCCCAGCCGAATCGTGCGCGACGAACTGGCCCACGAGATCGCGCAGAAGCTCGGCATCGACTCCGCCGTTTTGCGGCAGGAACTGAAGCATGCTGCTACCAACCGCTCGACCGCCAGCGTGAAGGCAACGGTCGAGGCTCAAGTCACCGATGCGGAGAAACTTCTCGTCCGAGCCTTAACTTCCGCCGGCGAAATGCAGGCTTCAGAAGAACATTTCTCGTCACGTGACGGCGTAAATGAAGAATTCGATCCCGCACGCCAAGTTCATTTTGCTCTCAAGAATGAGCATCTGCACCTGGGCTTAGCCACCGAATCTCTCGTCGAAAGTATTCTCAATTCAGAGTCGCAAACCATCGATGTCATGAGATTGGCTTTGTCCGACGCGGACCGCAATCTTCTGGCTGCCATTTTGATGAAAGACACTGAAGAACTTTCCCCAGAAAAATTGGAGGGCGCTGTTCGCGCCCTGCGGCGCATCCAATTCAAGCGGCAAATGGACGAAGTTCAGCGCGAACTGCAAGCTGCGAAGAAACACGAGCCAGACAGGTTACGCTTCCTGCTGGGTGAAAAAGATCGATTAAAAAGGGCCCTGATGGATCCGGCTTTGTCGGCATCAGATAGCCATTCCGCTGGATCGGGAAATACCCTAGGGCCTTGAAACTAAATGGTCTCATTTGCCATCTAAGTTATTAACGGGCGGACATTACAGGGCAGGCTGACGGCTCTTGCGAGGTTTTACGATCCGAAGAAGCGGCAATTCGTGCTATACTTTTAGGGTTTGTCGGCGCTAATCCCGCCACCTCGCGTTCCCACCGCTAATAAAACGACAGTTTCGACAGTCCTTTTCAAGGACGACTTGAGGATAATCCGTCTTGGCTCTTGACGACAAGTACGATGACATTAAAAAGCTGATCGATACAGGCAAGGAAAAGGGATATCTCACCTATGACCAGGTAAACGATTTAATCCCGCACGATGTGCATTCTCCTGAGGACCTGGACGATCTGCTTACCACTATTGGTACGCAAGGAATCGATGTGCTGGAGGGACCAAAGCTTCCCTCCTCTGCGCTCGATAAAAAGTTTGATGAAGATGAAGTTGGCGAAGACGTCGAACTCGATCTCACCCCAGGCGCCCTGGAAAAAACTAACGACCCCGTCCGCATGTATTTGCGCGAGATGGGCACGGTTCCGTTGCTCACCCGTGAAGGCGAAGTTGAAATCGCCAAACGCATCGAGCGCGGACAACTGCGCGTTCTAAAAGCGCTTTCGCGCTCTCCGATCGTCATCAACGAATTGTTGGCGATGGGCGAGGACCTCAAGAAGGGCGTCCGCTCCATCAAAGAAGTCGTTACCTTCGATGAGGAGGAAATTACCGACGAAATTCTGCAGAACCGGCTGAAAGAATTCACCGGGAAGATTGATGACTTAGCGAAGGCCTACAAGAAGTCCAATCAACTGCTAGAAAAGTTTGCCGCGGTTTCGCAGAAGAAGCGGCCCAAGGATTATCGGCGTTATCGCATAGCGTTGGCTCGTGCGATCGTCGATGTCTCGCTGTGTGTCCGCAAACTGGGCTTCACCAACAACGAGCGCAAACGCCTCATCGACCGGGCTAACAAGACGGTCGACATGATGCGGTCGCTTGACCGTCAGTCGACAAACCTGGAAAAAAAAGCCGACGCGACCCGTAGCGAAGACCAACGCAAGGAATATCGTAGACAGTCTCGCGCCATCCGCACCGAACTGGAGAAACTCGAAGTCGAAGCCGGAGTGTCCTTCCAGGAGCTCAAGCGGACCCAGCGCGAGATCATCCAGGGGGACATGGATGCGGAGCAGGCCAAGCGAGAGCTGATCGAGGCCAACCTCCGACTGGTAGTTTCGATTGCCAAGAAGTACACCAACCGCGGCTTGCAGTTCTTGGATTTAATTCAGGAAGGCAACATCGGTCTGATGAAGGCGGTCGACAAATTCGAATACCGCCGTGGCTACAAGTTCTCGACTTACGCCACGTGGTGGATTCGGCAGGCGATCACTCGTGCCATTGCTGATCAGGCGCGTACGATTCGCATCCCCGTCCACATGATCGAGACGATCAACAAATTGATCCGCACTTCGCGGCAACTGGTGCAGGAACTGGGACGCGAGCCTACCTCGGAAGAAATCGCCAAGCGTATGGACATTCCGGTGGCCAAAGTGCGCAAGGTGCTGAAGATCGCGCAGGAACCCATCTCCCTCGAAACGCCAATCGGCGAAGAGGAAGATTCGCATCTCGGCGACTTCATCGAAGACCGCGCGGTCGTGTCACCCGCCGAAGCCGTCATCAACGTCAACTTGAAAGACCAGACTTCGCAGGTACTGCGCACGCTAACGCCGCGCGAAGAAAAAGTCATCAAGATGCGGTTCGGACTGGAAGACGGCAGCGAGCACACGCTCGAAGAAGTAGGCCAGTCGTTTGCAGTAACTCGCGAACGCATCCGCCAAATCGAAGCCAAGGCGTTGCGCAAGCTGCGTCATCCATCGCGTTCGCGCAAGTTGCGTGCGTTCATGGATGGGGTTCGGGACTAAAAGCTTTTTTACCACAGAGTCACAGAGTCACAGAAAAAAACAAGTAATTGAAAAAGGCACTGCTTCGGCTGTGCCTTTTTCCTTTGTTCCCAAATCGACACTCGGTTCCGGATTACTTTCTGAACGTCGTAAATTCGAATGCGAGACCAATAGAATTGAGCTGCACAGGCAATCGTTTGGAGGGTCGTGCCAGTGGGTACGCTTGTCCTAGACCTCGACGTATGCTGGCGACGGCATCCAGGTGATCAGCGACTTCCTGATAGGTGGCGGCATCGAGCAGCACGGCCTCGGCTTTGCCCTTAATGGTGAGCACCAGCGGTCGCCCCGTTTTCTTCATGCGCTTCATCAGCTCGGAAGAGTTGCGCTTAAAGGTGGTGAGCGGATGAATGTCTTGGATTACATCGATAATGGTGCGATTGTAGCATCAAATTCGCACCTTATTTCATGCGTACGATGAGGCGTGCCAAGAACGGTTTCACACCCGCGCCCACCAGGTTCGCTACTGTCCCAGGTTAACGTCCAACGAACGGACGCGAACCTGGGGCACCGGACGAGTTGGCTTGGTGATTGCGTCGGCGAGAATTAGGGCGGTTCCGCTTAAGGCTACGATGTCGACCAGATTGCCGAGACCGCTGTCTATGTCGGAAGGGTTCGCGACGATGATTGGGATGTAGACGAACGCTCCTATTAGCAGAACCACAATCGCTAGAGATGTTGCTGCCGCACGGGCCTTTTTATTCACCAGAATACTTGCACCGCACGCGATGAGAGCCGCGCCCGTGAGATAGGTCCAGAAAAGATGCGCTGGAATCCATGCCGGGGTGGTTGCTTCCATCGGAATGCCGGGGTTGAATTTGGGATACAGAAAATGGTCCACTCCGATGACTATGGCTGGGATTCCCACCAAGAAGCGGCAAAGAGTTAGCAGCGTTGGCGGCGTTCTTTTCAAATGTGGTACGGCTAAGGCAAAAGCTCCGCCGCTGAACGCGATATCTCTCAGGCAGATCATCCAAAACAGACGAGCGCCATGGGTGGCCACTAGATTTGGAATGTGGATCAGAGCCACGAATAGTAGAAGCATGCATCCGAAAAGCGTGGCCGCCAGCCGCGCATGTTTGTCCAGGATGATGCTCAGCGATGTGGCAATCACTGCGGCACCGACCAGATAGACCCAAAATATATGCAGCGGCATGTACGAAGGAACGATACCCGCGACTTGCTGTGGGATTGTGAAGTGCTCGGTGCCGAATACTCCCATGGGGATGGCATAGAACAAGCGCGCGAATGGCGAGAGCTTGTCGAGCCCGTGTTTTTGCGGCAGCTCATCCTTGATGACCTTGGTTAGCCCGATTGCAGAAAGAGTGGCGCAAGTAAAATACGGCCAGAACACGTCCGCTTTGATTGGAAACACTGCAAGGGCTAAAGCAAGACGAGCTTGGTAGAAAACTTGGAAACTGCCATTCAGCGTATTCATTCCAGGATCACCAATACCCGAGTTCGAAAACACAAAGGCTTTAAGTAGGATGCTGCGATTGCTTTCCGAGCTTTTGCTTTCATCTGCGTCGACAAGGTTCGGTCCACCTTGGTTCGTCCGGCGGTGTTCACCACAACTTTCTTACATTTCTCACGTTTGTATTTCCCGCTACCTGCCCATTACTAAAAATCGGCAAGGAGCGGACACCCGAAGTTTACTTGACGAAACGTTTCGCCAGCACGGAGAAAACTTGATCGCCGGTGAGAGCCGTTTTCTCGGTGGGCCCGTCTAAGGGCACCAGCGGCTCTTTTCAGGAGGAAGACATGAACAAAATGTTTCTCGCAGTTTTGTTTTTCGTGGTGGGGATTGGTGTCTCGACACCAGCTTTGACGCAGAATTCGGATGCGGCGGCAAGCGGTGACCACACTGCTCCCAGCTACGATATGAAGGCACAGTCACTAGAAGATCTGGGGCGTGTGCAGAAAAAATTTATCGATCTGGCTAACGCGGTCCCGGCTGACAAAATGACATGGCGGCCGTCACCTGACTCACGCTCTTTCGCAGAAGTGTTTCTCCATGTGGCTGGTGAGCGATACGGGATTCTCGCTCTCATGGGAGCTACGCCCCCGGCCAGCTTCGATGGTAAGACTTTTGAAAAGTCGACGACGGATCGTACCCAGATCATCGAT
>Ga0073928_10009919_pt1 | contig 11482 bp, 24 predicted proteins | sample PaiPotPPA55metaG_FD_76969 | JGI IMG/M metagenome (GOLD analysis project Ga0073928, IMG submission 76969) | Iron sulfur acid spring bacterial and archeal communities from Banff, Canada, to study Microbial Dark Matter (Phase II) - Paint Pots PPA... ...
GTGGTGCGCATGTTGAAAGAATTTGGCGCGGCCCGTAACCGTGCCCGGCGTCTTCGCGTTGGTCATGGCGGGAATCTAAGGGGTATTGTAACATCGCGTGACAATGGCAAAATCAGATCGCGGCAATGACACGCTCCAAAAAGCGCGAGCGCCGATTAAAAAAACCGCGTCTGATCAAAATTGATCATGGGAAGTTGAAGCAGACTGGCGAAGGGGCGTCTGATCAATAATCTTGCAGGAAGCTCGCATGGTTTCAGTCGATCATTTCGCACACGAATTACGAACGCAGTTGAGAAATGCTACCGAACAGGGAGCGACGACAATTGTGATCAGGTCTGGTGATTTCTGCAAAAAGATTCGCATGGGCAGCAGTTCGACCCAAGCGTGCTGCGAGGCGATGCAAGCAGAGGTGAAGCCCGGCGACGATATCCTCGTTTCCGCCAGCGGTGCGGGAATGACGGTCCGCTATCGATTACCGCGTCCCGCACCATAAGGCCGAACTTCCCGGAACGATTTCAGCTTTTGCGATTTAGTGAATCGTGTCCCCCTCCCTATATCCCAAGGGTAACCCGCAACCATGTCACTGGCCGAGCGTTGGCGTGACACAGCCCGTGTCCTGTCCATCATCGGCCATCCGGGTCGCCGTCATTCATCGCGAACTTGTCGCGCAGAACGGACTCTAATTGAAATCGCCGGAGTTCCATTTCTTCCAACAGGAGACGCGCAAGCCGTTGCTCATTCGAACTGAATAACTGAGCCATCACTTCACCTTCGATTAGGCGATTTCTTGCGAGCAGATTGTCTATAAAAACTTTAGAGAACCACGGCTGTTTATCAAGAGCCTCAATCATTGTGGTTTTGTCGATCTTCGTTATACGACAATCCGTCAGGGCTTTTGTCGTAACAATTCGATGGGTTTGACCGCCGAGACAACCGTCTCCAAAAAATTGACCCGCTTCCAAGATCGCAAGGGTAGTTTCCTCGCCTTGCTCGGTCATCGAAACCTTCACGCGCCCCTCTTGCAAATAAAAGACCGAGTCAGCATCCGCGCCTTGAACAAAGACATCCGCATTTTTTGCGTAGCTGGAAGTCGACCGCCCTGCGCCGATCTGCATCAAAAATTTGTGCGGATCAGTTTGGGGAGGCGATATTGATGGCGATGACTTCGGCACGGCAGTTCCGTTGAATAGGGCGTCCGTACTGGCTCTCTCAACGCGCCGGATAGTAGGGCGTTTCCAGTAACCGCTTTTCCGTCCAGAAAATCTGCTCAACGTAGCACTGCCGTCAATTTTGCCTGCCGGGATGCGCAGCGCTGCTCGGGAATCATGACGGACCTAATGCACGGTCGATTCAGGAACTCCATAGCGCGCCAGAAGATACGACTTGATTTCCAATTCGGCGTGTTCACGCCATTTCCCGGATTCCGCATTAAATGACTTTCGATTGGTCGCATCCACCAACGCTCGAAAGCGATACAGCCCTTCCATTTGTCGATAGAGTCCGAGACTTTTCATGCGCGTTCCGTTTTCAGGAGCTAACGCGCGCATGACCTTAGAAAGTCTTTCCGCCATGCTGTCAATTTGCGTTAATCATTACGCAGCGGCACTGTGAACGCGCACAAGTTTAATCAATGGCATCCCGTGAGTGCGCCCTTGCCACTGGCCGAAAAACAAGCGTTGGCGTTGCGCGATCTGGTGGTGGTGGTCGCCAAGGCGAAAGGCGTGAGCTTATCAACCAACCAGCCGGCTGATCTTTACACTTATCATGACGCTCGCATTCGCATGGAGTACAGCATCGTAGGCTCGACATTCATGATCGCTAGTGAAGGCAAGGCGCCATGGGTGACCGATGAACACCATGGCGACGCCAAGCAGCCCCTGACCCACGGAAACCAGCAGTCTTCGGCGCTGTACATGGCGGGATGCATCGCCATCCCACGCGTCGTTATGCTGCCGGTGGCTCTCCTAACCGGACGGTTCGCCGACCACATCGGTCGCAAGCCACTCTTTCTTATTGGTTTCGCAGCGATAGCTATCCGTGGGGTGCTGTTCAGCCTCGGCGAGGGGCCCGTGTATCTCATTGCGGTCCAAGCGCTCGACGGGATCGGGATCGGCATTTTCGGTGTGGTTGCGACGCTGATGACCGCCGATCTCGCGCGCGGCACGGGCCGGTTCAACTTCCTCCAAGGCGCTATCGCCGCCTGCTGGAGCCTTGGTGTGTTTGCGAGCAATGTGCTCTTCGGTGGGATCGCAAATCACTTCGGCTTTGGCGCCAGCTTCCTCGGCCTCGCGGCCGTCGCGATCCTGGGATTCGCGTTCTTCCTGCTGCTGATGCCCGAGACAAAGGACTTGAGCCGCGATCCGGGCTCGGATGTTGTTCTGGAGATACAAAGTCACGCGGCGAGGGATACAGCCACGCCCGAGCCATAACATCGGTGCCCAGTCGTCGGAGGGCGACCCCCTGCGGCTGTGATAATCGTTCGTGTGGATCGGTTTTGACGCGGATATGCGTTGGTAGAAGTTGGCTTCCTGAATTGGAGTAATGTCATGGTGGATTGACGCAAACCGAAGTGGTCTTGAGCGTCATCCAGTCCGACTTTTGGGCCATTGCTTGTCTCCCTTGCTGGCCGAATCAACTCCAGCACAAGATTAGCGAGTGACCGGGATGGATTACCCCCAGCTTGCGCAAGACGTATTGAAGACCTTACCTCGCCGTCAGCCAGGCACGCCGTTTGGAAGCGGTTTTTCAACCATCGGTTCGCAAACACGCCTGTCCCCAAATCGATCACCAGGCCGTAACCATCGGTCGTGGCATCGGGGAAGCGTCACCTGACTTTAATTGGCCGAAAATCTCCCGCCACTTTTTCCAATCTATAAATTTCAAGGTAGGCCTTGGTGGTTCGCTGTCCGTCTAATAGATCCGTGATCTGCTTCCAAACGGGATTGATAACCTTCATAAACTCTCTCTGAAGGCTCCTCAGATATTTCCTGCTGTCTATCAATTGATCTTGCGGGAGGTTTTGCACATAACGCCAGGAAAATTTCGAGTCGTGGAGATGAGATAGGGTTGGGATAAATTCCCAAGCGAGATTTGGGTTTCTCCCCAGCCGGGAATGGTGAACAAAGGCGTTCCTGTACTTGTCTATCGTCTTTGCTACCTCGGCTTCTTTTATCTTGAGTGCAGGCACCCTGTTTCTGTCGATGTTGAGTCGATTTACTATCCGGGTTCTGAAAGCATGTAAGAAGCCGTCAACATTTTCCGTCGCGGTTTGAAGAAAAATGAATGCGTCTTCGGGGAAGAGATGTGGCTCTGATGCGACTATCACGCATGAGCGCGCCAGAAAGTAGAACACAGAATAATTTGCCATCATCAAGGCTTCAGCGCCTCCATGGATTTGTGGATCGTCGCGAAGGAAAAGCTTTGTTTGACCGCTCGTTTTCCCGTCGTCTATCCGGTTTGTCAGCGGCACAACATGATGAGCCCAGAACCGTTCCCACTCCGGAAAATCATCCTTTAGAAAGTGCCCCCAGAGACGTTCGTAGGAATCTCCGTGCTGTTCCAGCGTCGACTGGTCCCAGCGCATGGCTTGTTCTCCGTGGTCAGGCGCAGGTTGAATATTGAGTTACCAGGAAGCACTTAGTCTATATTATCGTGGTGTCCCGGAGCAATCTGTGTGCGATTACTTTTTGCTATCAGCCGTTGTGATTGGCTGCGTGGTCAGCATTTAGTTCTATCCGCTGCCGGCTCTCGGCGCTTCGGGTGACGATGGCGATGGGCGACGGCGTCAATATCGCCGCCCGACTGGAAGGCATCGCTAAGCCCGGCGGTTCATCGGCCATCAGGTTGATGCAACAAAAACGGCGTAATCTCGAAGCGGTGCTTCAACGATCGAACGAAGTCCAGGCCCTGGACCCACGCCACATTTACATTCGCACCCGCTTTGCGTGCATTTTTGCACTGTCATATGTAGGCGACAATGATGCCGGGGGATCTTGCTCGGGGCATGTATTCAATCCCAGCCATCAACACCGGGGTTTAATTCTACCGGCCGCATCCCCACATTTCGTCCATGACCACATGGCAAAAAACACCGCGCGCTCCACCGAAGACGAAGGCCGAGCTTCGCGAGATGCTGACCGAAGCTGTCCGCAATTCGCAGGCCAAGAATAAGCCAAGCGAACGAAGGCGGCCTAACTCTGGCTTGTCCTGTCAGGTAACGAAATCCACACTTTCTGCCTTAGCCTCAGCCGCCTCGATTTCCTGGGCGGCCTCGACCTGATTTTGATCCGATTTGATCTTAGCGGCGGTTGCGCTGCCTGTTTCGTCTGCGACCAGCCTGACTTCCGCCTGACTGACGATAATATGCGCCGGGTACGTGGGACCGATGTTACTCATGTGCCATCCCTGCTTGGAGCAATTCAAATCTTGCAGAGATTTGTTCACGATTTCTTAAGAGGTTCGGTTAACGCGCCTTCGCTTGATTTCATCATGCCTTTACAAAAGTACCCTAAAACGCACCCAAACAATCTGGGTCGCGAACGATGGATAATTTGAAACGGAAATTCGATCCACCGACGGTTGCCGTCATGCGGCAGGCGCTGAATGAGGTCGTCTCGGATCGTCGCTTCATGGCCCGAAAGTCGGTCACGCCGCTTGAAGTGGCAGAGCATATCCTTGAGCAGGCGGCATCCGGTGTACGCGACCTCAACCGTCTGAAAAGTTCGGCATTTGAGAAACTGAGTACCGCTGCCTGAAGGCTGATTGGTCGCTCGATCTGGTTTCATGACTGCCTATGACGGCGACGCTACTAAGTCAGTACTTCGCGGCGAGTTCGGTCGTTAGAGAAATGTGGGAACAGGCACCGGATGGCCGGTGGCTCACTTATATACGTGGCGAGTCTGCAAGAAGGGACGTGCCTGACGCGCCAACCCGCTATCGAATCGCAGATTGCGCTTGGATTTCAGCGGCGCGGTTGCTGATTTTTGTCTTTCCTGATTGCCGACGGTCATTCATGACGGCGGGACTTGATGGCGCGTTGCGGCTCTAGCCGTTCCTCCGTCACGGCACTCTCGATAATGTGCCGTTCACTCCTTTTGCATTTTTCGCAAGTAAACGTTCGCAGGTCTTGGCCCAACCCACCCGGCTCGATCGCCGCCAACATCATTGGTGAATCGCAATCCATGCATTGCGGACTTTGGTTTTGTGTGTCGAGCATAGTTGCTCCCCCCGGCTGACAGTGATGAGAGATTTTCGCCCGGATATAGTGGGTCAATTATTGTTCACTTTTGGGCGACGCTACTGCGCTTGATTTCGCGCCGGGCACCAATTTACCGCAGATCGGGAACAAATCCCGGACCTGCAATTTATTGAAACGTGCCGGGCCTCCACCTGACACAACGCAGATTCGGTCTCAGCGTGGTCGCTCAAACGCTGGGGCCGTTTCTTTGGGCAGAGACCTGTTCTTTGGGCACAGACCTGTCATGAAACCGCCAGCCTTTCTGCCGATATTTTAAATGTCAGCGCGGAGGCATCTATGACTCATTGGCGAAAAGCCCGCCAATCAGCGTCTCAGTTCAACTCCATCGCGGGCTTAGCAGCTGGCACGGCGTTATTCTTGGGGGCGCTCGTGTTCTTAGCGCGGCACGTCTACATTTTTTAGACTAACCGGCGCGCTTCCGATTTTCGCAGGGAGCCCAATGGTTTCCACGGATCACTTCCGACGAGGGTTGCTCGCGCAGATGGCCCGCGCAGCCAAAGGCGGTCAGATAGACGTTCTGATCAACTGTGGGCAATTGTATCGCTCGCTCGGTGGCTATCCCGGTTCTACCCATGGGATGCCGTTGTGCTGCGACGCCATGCAGGCGGAAATGAAGCCGGGCGATACGATGATTCTCGACCGTGCTAATGGTGCCGGGATGACAGTTCGCTATTTATTGCCGCGTTCAAAGTGAGGTGTGTGGTTCTTCCGACGAGTTGCCGACCGATCACGGGTCTTCAATCCGAACCAGAGCCGTATAGAGGTCTAGAATTGCTGCAGTCGCAATCCGCGATGTTTCTTCAGTGAGGGTACGCGTCGCAAGCAAAGCCTTTAGACTGTCTAAGTCCGCTGTCAGGGCGCTTGGAACGTCGGCATCCTCAATGTGGATCAGGATGCTAGCAGCAACAGAAATGCGGGTGTTGAAATCCCCCGGTCCGACGAGTGACTGAATCGCGTCGTGGAGTTTCTTTTTAGCGAAGTTCTTGCGATGCATTAGGCGACGTTCAAATGCCCGATCTCGGCAGGCGTTATTATTCGCGTCGGGCGATGATGGATGGAACATTATTCTTGTTATGTACGATTAGTCTACTCAAATTGAACGAGAACACGGCTGGATTCCAAGCTAGGCAACTGAGGGCCTAAACAACAAGTGCCGTCCTGCGCTTGCGAACGCTTAGTCCGGTGTGCCTCAGTAGCCATTATTGTAGCCACTCTTTCGCGAACCGTCCGTTTAGTTCAGGGCGTCGACCAACGATTGCGCCTCAATCGGCGGCGCCACCGAAGCGGTCTCGCCAACGTAAGGCTGACACCGATGTCGTGCCAGCGGCTACCGCGCCAGCAAATTCGGTCACAGTTACGCCACTGCGGATTCCTTATGGCAACAAGGAGGTCGCTCTGAAACTCGGTGCCCGTTGTGGCTCAGGGGGATGGGATGCCCCGCCTGGAGTTGATCTTTCTACATTCGGCGAACGGGGGTGGCTGCTTTAGGTGGCGGGACGAAACAGCACCAGAACCGGGCCACCCATGCGTCCAGATCCGCCCGCGGGAAATGGGGTGCCTTGGCCACGCAGGCCGCTGTACGGGGCGCGCTGGCCTTATTGTCCGAGGTAGGGAAAGGCCCCATAGGGGCTACCTCTGAACCCGGAGAGGTTCTCCCGGCAATGCCCTGGTATGCGGTGCTACTACCCCTCGCTCAATATGTTCTTGACGTCCATTGCCGACCAATCCTCGTTGACCGACAGCACCCTTACGCTGGAATTATCGGACGCGCTGACAAGAGCGTGAGAACTGGCCTCGTCATCGATTAGGACGAGCTTCAGATCGTCATCTGGTTGCCAGTTCAATGTCACGTCTATGTCGCCCGGAAAAATGCGCCACCTGGAGCCGTCGTCCATCTCGACGAGATGGCTCTCGGAATGCCTGCGTATCTTCATGGAATAGCCCTACCTGGATGCGCCCTCTCGAAGGCCGGTATCAAACGGCGAAATGACGGGAAGCGGCGAAGATAGCGATGCCGCTCAGGATCAGCAGGGACACTGCTCCAGCTATGCTGCGGTACAGACGATCGCGTGTGAGGTGACGGCTCATGAGCAAACTCCGAACCCTGCCCGCTAGGTAATCTACCACCACCGCGATAGTTCCATCGTGGAAATCACTCAGGGTGCGGTCAGAGCCCTGGCTAACCCTTAGCGACCCTCAAACCTCGCGGGCCTCACACGTCCTCGTCATCAAGCGGACGAAGTCGCCGCCCAATTGGCGTAAGAACCTTTTTGATGGCGCGCTCGGCTGCGGCAACCGCCGCGGTCTGTTAGGGGCATTGCCCATTTACCGCCGCACGAAGGCCTCTGAAATGGTCGCAGACTCGATTGGCGGAGTCTTCTGGCGTTGCATTGTCGACGGTAGCCGAATTCGAAATTGATAAACGCGAACCTCGCGACGACAACCTAACTGCAATCCGTCGCGCTCTGGAAGACGCTGGCGTGGAATTCATCCCGGCCAAGGGCGGAAAGGGCGTTGGTCTGCGGTTGCGAAATTAGATGGCGATGACCGCTGACTAATTCGGAATCAGTCTCAAAATTCTGCTAAATTTATCAAGTGTGCGTACGAAAGGATTTCCGATGAAAATCTCCTTTGCACTGGTAACCGCCGCACTACTCCTGCTTTCGCTTGTGCCCGTTCGCGCGGGCACGATTTACCCGAGACTGCCGTGTCGTGTGTACGATGACACTGCGTTTACTCAGATTCCGGTTCAGTGTGGAACGGTTTCGCCTTTTTACCCGCGCAAACTATTTGTGCGATTTTCGAGAAGGCTATCGTATCACTATTACCAAAATTACGGCTACTGCCCGTATTAGTGACACGCCGCCAATGACCGGCGAACATTCAAGAAAACTCAAGGTCGGCGACCGCGTTCAATGGGATAACAGTCTCAAAGATCGTGGCACCGTCAGCGAAGTTGACTGGCGAGGTGTCACAATAAAGTGGGACGATGGTCGCACGAATTCAATTTATCACAACGACATGGCGCAGGTTGAACGGGTGCCAACGAAGTTGGAGTGACATCTGAGCTAATGTTCTGAGGACGATGTTATGATACAGGTCATGCGCATTCCGATGGTAAAGACTAAACTAGCTGCGTTGTGGAAAGACGAGCGCGTTCTGCTATTTTTGTTAGGCTACGTCTCCAACCAAACGATGATGCTTGAAAAGCTGATACTGTTTTCTGGCAATAGAGAACCGAAGAAGTTCTTGACGCTCATGCGACCGGAATACAACAACAAATGTTGTTGCGTCACATGATTGGCGCGTTGAACGAGGCGTGGCGCGTACCCGGATGCTGTGAAAGTCGGCAGTATCATAGGTCTGGTGACTTGGCTGGGGCAGTCGCCGTTCAACTAGGCGCGATCCGTTAGAGTGTTTATTTTTCTGCAAGCTCCGAATTTATGTGAGTAAGAAGCCAATTTAGGTGAGCAACAAATGCATCGCATCCGGCCTCAAGTCCGTCACAGCGAATGTTTACTGTTACACCCTGTCCAGTGTTTGAATAATCGCATGAAAATTTGCTTTTCAATCCGAGTCCATATGCCTGTTCCGATAGGTTGCTGAGTAACACCGATAGCCAATCCATAGTTGCATGCGAAACTGTGTACTGAATTGAATGATCGGGTTTCGGCGCAGAAGGTACCTTAGGCAATGGCTCCGGGTGAGCAAGTGAGGGATTCTTTTGGACAACTGCGCGAGCTTTCATAAGCGCGGCAATCGCTTCCTTTTCATACGCGCCGGGACTTAGGGCTACTGCGATCATCTTATCTATCTGCTTACGATCCATATCGGCTTCCCGTTTTAAGGAACCGCCTTCGCTACTCAGGTAGCGTGGTGGTAAAACTGATTGCTACCCATAGGGCCACAAATATATCTAGACGGAAGCGGACGGCATTCAACCGGACAACCTCTTGGTGCTTCCGCGAGCCGCTTCAACTTCGCGAGTCGCGCGGTATGGCCGGAGAAATGCTATCATAGACCTTGTCCGCGAACAGGTATTGTGGTGCGTCGGCATAAAGTATCCGAGTTGTGAGGATTTCGTATGTTGATAACTAAGCATGATGTGTTAGAAGCCCGGCTCTCACAAACTGGAACCGGAATCGAAATGAAAAAGAAGAAATCAGTTAAGCGTGCGTGGACTTCGTCAGATGTGCGCGAATTAAAATCACTGGCAAAGAAAAAGGTCGGTGTAGCGAGAATATCGAAAGCATTGAAGCGAACGATTGGCGCAACGGCGGTCAAGGCACACATATTAGGAGTGTCGCTAGACACTCGCGGGTGAATCAGGCGTTGTGCAGAGTTCGTCTGCCTATAAAATAATCTTGAGTAGGAAGCGGCCTAGCGTTTCAATAATCGCGCAGTTCCTCGACAGATCACCGTTGCTCCTCCAGGACTTCGCCATCAGTCGTCTTTACTGCGCGACCCGAGTCGGCTGTACCGGCTCGGGTTTTGCTTCCGGACTGAAAAAGACCCGAAGTGTTTTTGCACTTCGAGTCCTTTTTGCTAGCGTACATCCGGCTAGCTTCCCACCCCAAGGCACTAACTCACAGGCGGCTGTAGCTCCTTCGAAGCGATCCAATTTTCCATCTTTGCGTAGGAACGGTATTGTTTCGCCCTTGTTAGCAAAGCATCACGCTCCGACCCCGGCTGCATCGCATCGGCCTGCGCCGAACATTGTTCGGCCAAGCGTTCGTAATCACGCTGTTTCATTGCGTCCCCCGACGATTCAACGAGCGTTAACCTAACCGAGCAATAGCGGCAGAACTTTGCTAGAATTGCAGCATTGAAGCTTTTCGCTTTTGCTAGAATTCGAATCCGGTTCGTACAGGTACTTCCAGCAAACTCATCTTTACCCTTTCACTCGGCGAAAATCCGATCTTGCCGAGCAGGCAGACAATTGCGACACGGCCCATCAGCGTGGCCGCTATTTCGACCAAAAATCTATCGGCGCTAGGTCCGTTTCAAATTCGATGTTTGAACGGCGTCTGCCGCGTTTCAATTTTATCGCCAGCCTTACGCCGTGACGGACTTGACATTGCCGATAGGCACTTACGACCCCATCGTTAAACGGTCTGTCAGCCTGCAGATAATTTTCGAAGGTTCGCTTGACGCGGGCTTGGCCACGTCGTGCATCATTATAAGAATTGCAATGTACGCCATGCGTCGCCCCGTTATGTCCTTGGCGATTTGGGTAGCCAACTTAACCTATCGCGCTCGGATCAACGGGCATATGCTTGTAATGTTCAGACTGATCGCGATTAATCGACACAGGCGCAGCGAGCGGACTTCCCGCCCATTTCACAGCGTCGGTCTGCAGCGGGTCAACAAGGTCACAGTGCAGACGCCTGAATTCGGTGCGGCCATTTTCTGCCATGACGGCTTTCATTCGTTTTTGCAGTGCGAGCATCGAGTCGTATCCATTGTTGACCTCCCGTTGATCCCCTCAATCGGCCCATGGAACAAAAGTTCCATTACTGAGTTTAAGTCAGGGATTTAGGGGGAAATTGCCATGCAGGCCGCTATCGACCGCGTTATGCAAGCCTACACAATGATCGTGAACTTAAATCCGGACGAGGAACGGGCTACGCGGCAAAAAGTGACCACATATCTGGCCGGAAAGCCCAAGCCGACGAACACGCACTTGCGGTCGAAGGTTTGCGATATCTTCGAAGCTTTAGAGAATGGGATTAGGGATCAAGAATGAGCGACACTTTTGAACGAAAGGTAATTTCACCGGCTGAACGCGAGGCTCGTAAAGCTTTCAAAGAAGTGGATGCCGCTAAGGCAATGACTGAACATGATCGCGCGCAAAAAGCGTTCCATGAGAACCGAGAACGGTTGAAAGCTTTACGGCTGGCCCGTGAGACTGAGCAAACGAAGGCCAAGTGATTTAGGGTTAAGGGGCGAAATCGCCGATAGTCTCTGGAGAATATTTGAAATATTCCCGTTTTTGAGAGATGCGGGCTGGAGACCGGGCGCGATCTGCACCGCGTGGTGTGGGCCGCAGTACCATTCAACCTAAGCAACGGAGCCGAAGTCTAAGGATTACCGGCGCATGTCTGCTTTCGGGGGCAACGCGGAAGTGCCGCGGAAAACTCACGATGTCGGCGAATGACCCTGGCTGTGTGAAAACGCTGTGCTGCTGTTATGATTCTCTCGTGATTCTGCGGGGGGAGCTGATGA
>Ga0073928_10009922_pt1 | contig 11481 bp, 10 predicted proteins | sample PaiPotPPA55metaG_FD_76969 | JGI IMG/M metagenome (GOLD analysis project Ga0073928, IMG submission 76969) | Iron sulfur acid spring bacterial and archeal communities from Banff, Canada, to study Microbial Dark Matter (Phase II) - Paint Pots PPA... ...
CGACCGTCCCACTGCGCCGGGTTCTGCTCAGACAGCGGCACGTAATCGCCTGCCGCACCTCGCCGGGCGCCGCGTCGCGCCTCGGCGTACAGCATCAGGGCCAGGAGACCGAGCACCTCCGGCTCGTCCGCCAGCAGCGATGCGACCAGCCGACCGAGCCAGATCGCCTCTTCGGCGAGATCGCGGCGGCGGGCCTCGGTGCCGGCCGGATCGGACCAGCCTTCGGTAAACGCGACGTAAACGGCGTCGAGCACGGCATCGAGGCGCTCGCGCAATTCCGCTCGCTCGGGTACCCGGAACGGGATGCCGGCCTGACGGATCTTGGCTTTCGCGCGCACCAGCCGCTGGCTCATCGTCGCCGGTGCGACGAGGAAGGCCGACGCGATCGTCGCAGCGTCAAAGCCGAGGATGGTTTGCAGCATCAACGGCGACCGGATCACCCGATCGATCGCCGGATGGGCGCAGGCGAACATCAGCGCCAGGCGATTGTCGGGGGTTTCCGACCGGCGAACCGTGGCCGCCGCCAGCTCCTCGGCGATCAGCCGCAGATGGCCGGAGGCGGCCTCGCCGCTGCGCCGCCGCCGGACGCTATCGATTGCCTTGCGCCGCGCCACCGCCAGAAGCCACGCTTCGGGACCGGCCGGCACGCCTTTTGCCGGCCAGTCGGCGAGCGCGGCGGCGAAGGCGTCGGACAATGCGTCCTCGGCCGCCGCGACATCACCGGTCCGTGCCGCAAGAAGGGCGACGAGCTTGCCGTAGCTGCGGCGCGCCACCATCTCGGCCGTCGCCTGGACGGAACCGCCGCCATCCTGCGGCATCGGCCGCGCGCCGGCTTACATGGTCCAGATCGGCCGGACTTCGATGGCCCCGCGACTGGCGCCCGGGCAGCGGGCAGCCCAGGACAGCGCCGCATCGAGATCGGGCACATCGATCAGGTAATAGCCGCCAAGCTGCTCGCGGGTTTCGGCGTAAGGCCCGTTCAGCACCTGCGTCTTGCCGTCGCCGATGCGCACCGTCGTCGCCGCCGCCGAGGGGCGCAACCGGTTGCCGGCGACCATGACGCCAGCCGCGACCATTGCCTCGGTGTAGGCGGTATAGGCCGCCAGGGTATGATCCAGTTCGGTCTTGGGGGCCGAGGTCATCGCGGCCTCGTCGCTATATATCAGCAGCATGTATTCCATCGTCATCTCCGTCGTCGGTTGCCGGCGGGAGTGCCCCGCCGGCTCGATGACGTTCGAGCCGCCCCGATTTCGACATCACGCCGAACGGTTATCGCCTCGGCGGGGGCTTTGAACTCGATCGCGAGCCGCGGGCTTCGGCTACAGCAGGAACAGCGCCATCCCGATCAGGATGATGATGATGGCGGCGAGCCCGATCTTGATGAACCAGATGAACCCGATCCAGTTGCGGTAGTGTCGTTGGTATTCGGGATCGACCGCCGTCATGATCGCCTCGTCGTTGAAAAGGTGTGGCGGCGACGTATAGCCTAACCGGTGTCCGAGTCCAGCGGCTCGGCGGGGTTGAGCACTGCGACCTCGGGGACCGTCCCGCCGGCGACGATCACCCGCTCGCCGACGATCGACAGCCGCCCTTCGGCATAAAGGCGTACCGCCAGCGGATAGAGCCGGTGCTCGACCGCGAGGATCCGGGCGGCGAGGCAGTCCTCGTCGTCTTCCGGCAATACCGGCACCACAGCCTGGGCGATGATCGGCCCAGTATCGACCGCGCTGCGGACGAAATGCACGGTGCAGCCCGAGAACCTAACCCCGGCGGCCAGCGCCTGGCGTTGCGGATGCAGCCCGGGAAAGGCCGGCAACAGCGACGGGTGGATGTTGACGAGCCGGTCGCGCCAGGCATCGACAAAGCCGTGATCGAGGATGCGCATGAAGCCGGCCAGCGCGACGAATTCGATCCCGGCGCCGCGCAGCGCGTGATGCGCCTCGGCGGCGAAGCGTTCGCGGTTCGCATCGGCGATGACCCGCGTCGCGATCCCGGCGTGCCGCGCGCGGGCGAGCCCTGCAGCGTCGGCCCGGTTGCTGATCACGAGGCCGATCTCGGCTGGATAGCGCGGGTCGGCCGCGGCGGCGTCGGCCAGGGCCTGCAAATTAGAGCCGCGCCCCGAGATCAGGACGGCGGTCCTCAGCCGCGGCATGACGGCTCCGCTCCGACCGGGCTCATAGGGCGGGACTTGCGCTGGCTGTCGATGGCATCCTCGCAAAAACTGCGGTATGACCGATAGGTGCGGAGGGGAGCCGCGACGATAAGGGATCAGGGGCGGTTTGCAATGACCTTGCCGGAGGCACCGGCGGTCGCGATGCACGGCAGCGTGCGGCGAAGAACGCCGGCATGGGCGGCGGCTTTGATTGTGCTGACGCTGCTGGCCGGGACGCGGCCGGCGCGCGCGGCCGATGACGATCCGTTTACGGTCATGGTGCCGGTCGATGCGACGGCCGACAATGCGGCCAATGCCCGTGACAAGGCCCGGCATGACGGCGAGCATCGCGCGTTGACGGCGATCGCCGAGCATTTCAATGCCGCGCACGCCGCTGCGGCGAAGCTGGCAAAGCTCGAGGACAATGCGGTGACCAGCCTTGTTGCCAGCTTCGAGGTCGCCAACGAGCGCATGTCGGCGGTGCGCTATCTCGCCGATTATACCTTCCACTTCCGCCCAGCCGAGACCCAGCGTGCGCTCAGAAGCGCCGGGGTGAACCCGAATGCGGCGGCGGCGGCCGACGCCGGCGCAGCCGCGGCCGGGGGAAAGCCGACGATCGTCCTGCCGGTGTACCAGGCCGCCGGCCACGCGGTGCTGTGGGACGATCCAAACCCGTGGCGCGACGCCTGGGCCCAGCTGCCGCCCGGCAATGGCGGGTCGCAGCTTTCGGTGCCGCTCGGCGATGTCGCCGACATCGCCGTGATCGATGCCGACAAGGCGCGCGCCGCCGATGCCGATGCGCTGGCGGCAATCGCGCGCAAATACGGCAGCGACGACGCGGTGGTCGCACTCGCGACGGCGCGCGAGGCCCGCAAAGGAGCGGCCGGTCTCGACGTCGTTGTCCGCCGCTATCGACAGGGCAAGCTCGCCGAGACCCATGTCGCGCCGATCGAAGCCAAACCTGGCGAGGCGCCGGATGCGCTGCTGCAGCGCGCCGCCAGTGCTGTCGCCGGCGATATTCAGACCGGCTGGAAGCAGGAGGCGGCCGGCAAGTTCGACCAGCAGGGCAGCCTGACGGCGACGGCGCCGATCACCGGATTGGACGATTGGGTCAAACTGCGCGACAATCTTGCCTCGGTCGGCACGATCCGCAAGATCGGCCTGATGGCGCTGTCACGCCAGGAGGCCGTCGTGCAGATCGATTACCTCGGCAGCGTCGATCAATTGCAGGCAAGTCTTGCCGCGCTCGGCCTGCAGCTCGCGCGCGGCGACGCCGCGAACGACCGCTCCTGGCGGCTGGCGCGCTCCGATACGCCGGCGGCGCATTAGGGCGGGGCCGATGGTCCAGCGCACCGATATCGGCGACCGGCAGGCGCTGGCCGGGTTTGCCCTGACGGTCCCGAACGCGATCACCTTGGCGCGGCTCTTCGCCGTGCCGATCGCGGTGTGGCTGATCCTCGACGGGCGCTATGCACTGGCTTTCTGGGTGTTCATCGCGGCCGGCGTCTCGGATGCGCTCGATGGCTACATCGCCAAACGCTTCGACGGCCGCAGCCGGCTCGGCGCGTTGCTCGACCCGCTCGCCGACAAAGCCCTGCTGACCAGCGTCTATGTCGCGCTGGCGCTGTCGAACCAGTTGCCCGGCTGGCTGGTCGTGCTGGTCGTGCTGCGGGACGCGCTGATCGTCGCCGGCTTCCTGCTGATCCAGGCGACTGCGGCGCCGCGACGCTTCGAGCCGCTCTACATCAGCAAGGTCAACACCTTGCTGCAGATCGCGCTGGTCGGGTTCGTGCTTGCCCGACTCGGGCTCGACCTCGAGGATCTGTGGCTGACCCCGTCGCTCGTCGATGTCGTCGCTGCCACGACCGTGATCTCCGGCTTCTGGTATCTCGCCCGCATCTTGATGCGTTCGGAAACGGTCGACCCGGACTCGAGTTTGTGAGCCCACGCGCCTATCGGCTGCTGTTCTGGGTCGGCGTCGTCCTGGTCGTCATCGTCACGCTCGGGCTGCTCCAGGCGATCCTGCTGCCGTTCGCCGCCGGCTTCTCGATCGCTTACGTGCTGGCGCCGGCGGTTGGCCGGCTCGAACGGTTCGGGCTGCCGCGCAGTCTCGCCAGCCTCGTCGTGTTGATCGCCTTCCTGATCGGCTTCTCCCTGATCCTTCTCTTGCTGGTGCCGCTGATCCAAGGCCAGGTCTTGCAGCTGGTCGCCAAGGTGCCGGCGCTGGTCGGGATCCTGCAGGACCAGTTCGGCCGGATTGTGCAACTGCTGCAGGAGCAACTGCCGGCCGATGACATCACCAAATTGCGCGACCTGGTCGGCGCCAAGCTCGGCGAGGCGGTGGTATGGATTGCCGGCGTGCTGCAAAGCATGGTCACCAGCAGCATCGCGATCCTGAACATCCTGTCGCTGGTGATCGTGACGCCGATCGTGACGTTCTTCCTGCTGCGCGACTGGGAGACGATGGTCGCGCGGCTTGACACCTATGTGCCGCGCCAGTCGCTCGAGACCGTGCGCGAACAGGCGCGCCTGGTCAGCGATACGCTGGTCGGCTTCGTCCACGGCCAGGCGCTGGTCTGCCTGATCCTGGCGACCTATTACGCCACGGCGCTGACCTTCGCCGGGCTCGGCTCGGGGCTCGCGCTCGGCCTGTTGATCGGGGTGCTCGGGATCATTCCGATGCTCGGCGTCGCGACCGGCTTCCTTATTGCGGTGGGCCTCGCCGCGTCGCAATTCGGCACCTGGACCGAGGTTCTCGTCGTCGCCGGCATCTTTGCCGTCGGCCAGCTGATCGAGGCCAATTTCCTGACCCCGAAGCTGATCGGCGACCGCATCCACCTGCATCCGGTCTGGGTCATCTTCGCCCTGTTCGCCGGCGGCACATTGTTCGGTTTTGTCGGCGTGCTGATCGCGGTGCCGGCCGCGGCGGTGATCGGCGTCTTGATCCGCTTCGCGCTGACCCGCTATCGGGGAAGCGCGCTGTACGATTCGCGGCAGAACGACACCATCCGCCCTCTGCAGCGGCTGCCGTGACCCAGCTCGCCATCGATCTGGGGTACCAGACCGCGTACGGCCGGGCCGATTTCCTGGCTTCGGCGTCGAATGCGGAGGCGCTCGGCTGGGTCGAGCGCTGGCCGGCCTGGCCGGCGCCGGCCGTGGTCATCCACGGGCCGAGCGGCAGCGGCAAGACCCATCTCGCGCATCTCTGGCAAATGCGTTCCGGCGGCCTGATCGTGCCGGCAGACACGCTCGACACGCTCGAACCGCTGCTGAACCTGGCGGAGGAAGCGCGCGGCATTGCCGTCGACGACGCCGACCGCGCGCTCGATGTCCCGCTGCTGCACCTCTGCAACTGGTGCGCCGAATGCGGCACCACGCTGCTGCTGTTATCGCATCAGGCACCCGCGATCTGGCCGATCGCTCTCCCCGACCTCGCCTCGCGTTTGCGCAGCCTTCCCTCGGTCGGGATCGACCGGCCGGACGACCGGCTGCTCGGCGCTGTGCTGGTCAAGCATTTCGCCGATCGCGGGTTGCGCGTCGGTCCAGGCCTTATCGCTTACCTGTTGCCGCGCATGGAGCGGTCGTTCGCCGCGGCCGCTCAACTGGCGCTGGCGCTGGACGAAGCGGCCTTGAGCAGCGGCAGTGCCGTTACGATCCGGCTCGCCCGGCGCGTCCTTGCGCAGATGGGGGGTTGAGCCGGACCACATTGCTGCTCGCGTCTGCCCCCGCATCGGCGATCGCGCCGATCAGCGCTTCGGCCAGCTCGGTGCGCTGAAACGGCTTCTTCAAGACCCGCAGGCGGCGGGTCCGCGGCTCACTGAAGTCGATCTCGGCATAACCGGTGATGATGATCAGCGGCATCGCCGGCCGCGCGGCCAGAATAGCGTCGGCGACCTTGATGCCGTTCATGCCCGGCATCGCGAAATCGATAACGGCTAGGTCGATGTCGGGATCGCTGTCGAGCGCCGCCAGACCGTTGCTGCCCCCATCGGCCTCGATGACCTGGCAGTCGAGATCGGTCAGCAACGCGGCGGTGACCTGGCGCACGTCCTCGTCGTCGTCGATCAGCAGCGCCCGGCGCCCGGCCAGGGTGGCGAAATCGTTCGCCGAGGCGGCGTGGCCTTCGGCGCCGGCCTGGGCCTCTGCCGCGCGCGGCAGGTAGACGCGCACGGTCGTCCCCTCTCCGGGGCTGCTCGCCAATGCGATGGCGCCGCCCGATTGGCGCGCGACGCCCTGAACCATGCTGAGGCCGAGGCCGCTGCCCTTGCCCGCCTCCTTCGTCGTGAAGAACGGCTCCGGCGCCTGTGCCAGAACCTCCTCGCTCATGCCGGTCCCCGTATCGCTGACAGCGATGCAGACATAGTCGCCGGCTGCGAGATCGGCGGGCCGGTGCGGGTCGTCGGCCGAGGCGTTGCTGGACTCGACCGTCAGCCGGCCGCCGCCCGGCATTGCGTCGCGCGCATTGATCGCCAGGTTCAGGATCACGAGCTCGATCTGGGTCGGGTCGGTCATCGCCGGCCACAAATCCAGGCACAGCTCCTGTTCGAGCCGGATCGTCCCGCCGATCGAGCGTTCGAGCATCTCGCTCATGCCGCTCACCAGCTCGTTGATGTCGACCGGCTGGGGCTGCAGCCGCTGCTTGCGCGAGAACGCCAGCAGCTGTTCGGTCAGCCGGGCACCGCGTTCGGCGGCGCGCGCGGCACCGGCCAAGAGCCGCAACACGCTGTCGTCCTTGGCCCGCATCTGCGCGATTTCAAGGTTGCCGAGCACCGCCGTCAGCAGGTTGTTGAAATCGTGTGCGACGCCGCCGGTCAGCTGCCCGATCGATTCGATGCGCTGGGCGTGCAGCAACGCGACCTCGGCCCGCTGCCGCTCCTCGCTTTCGGCCGCCAGGCGGCGGTTCGCCTGGACCAGCTCGGCGGTGCGTTCGGCGACGCGCTGCTCCAGCGTGTCGCTGAAGCGGCGCGATTGCTCTTCGGCGCGCTGACGGTCTGCTTCGCGCTTCTCGGTCTCCGCCGCCATCTCGTCGAAGGCACGGCCGAGCCGGCCGATCTCGGTACGATGTTCGGCAACCCCGGACCGGGCGCCATAATCGCCTTGGCGCCAGCGCTCCGAGGCGCGCAGCAGCGCTTCGATCGGACGGCGCAAGAACACCGTACCGCCGGCCCAGGCCACCGACAGGGCGAGGCACACGCAGAGCCCGACCAGCACGGCGCCGAACAGCGTCGCCCGGTTGATCGGTGCGAACACCGCATCTTTGTTCAGGCCGACGCCGACATAGAGCCCTTTGGGCTCCAGCGAGAGCGGCGCGTAGCCGATGATTCGCCGCACCCCGTCCATGCCCACCGTATCGATCGTGCCCTCATGCAGGTCGCGGAGCATCTCGGCATATTGGTCGGCCAGGCGATGACCGACCCATTTCGCCGGATCGGGCAGCCGTACCAGTGTCGTCCCGTCGCGGTCGACGACGGCGAGGGTCATGTCCGAGCGCTGGAGGCGATCGGCCAGCCGCCGCGCCAGCCAATCGAGGTCGAGCGTGGCCCAGGCGATGGCGCTCTTCTTGCCCGCCGGGCCGCGCAAGGGCTCGCCGAACGGCAGAACCTTGCCGCCACCGAAGGTGCCGACATCGTAGGTGCCGATTGCGAACCCGTCTTCGGCGAGGAAACCCTGGAATGACGGCGAAGAGCGCACATTGGTCCCGCGCGCCTCCGGCATGGCCGAACACACGACCTCGCCGCCGATTGCCGCGACTCCGATATTGACGTGGCCGGTCAGGCGCGGCAGCAGATGCTCCGCCGCCGCGTTGCAGCGGTCCCAGGAGCCCGCGGCAACCGCGGGGTTTTCTGAAAACGCGACCAGCAGCTCCCGGATGCCCTCGGCGAACCGATCCATTTCCGATTTGACCAGCCGGGCAAGGCGCAACGTTTCCTCGCGCACCTGGGCTTCGCGAGCGGCGCGCAGCTGGAATTCGTAATAGGTCCCGATGCCGATGGCCGGCAGCACGGCGAGCAGGACGAGCAGAAACAAACGCGCCAACAGCGACATTACCTCGGGGCCCGGGAAAGCACTGGCGATCCGAAAACGTGCTCATCGTCCGGGACGACCCGCCCGATCGGAACACAAACCATAAGGGAAACCGGGGGTCCCGGGAAGGCAGCCCGCGGCGGGGCGAATGCGGATGGCGCGGAGCGCGTCCGTGGTATAATGCGCTCCCGTCTGCCGGCGCTGCTCCGAGGAGGTCGGCGCAGCGGGCGAGGTTCCGTCCCGCAGACCTTTAAGCGTGTCATAAATATGAAACTTACGATCGAACGGGCCGCCCTGCTGAGGGCGCTGGGGCATGTGCAGAGCGTTGTCGAGCGGCGCACCACGATCCCGATTCTCTCGAACGTGCTGTTGCGGGCGGAAGGGGGCCAGATGGCACTCAGCGCGACCGATATGGACCTCGAAATTGTCGAAGGCGTGCCGGCGCGGATCGAGCGCGACGGCCGCACCACGGCGCCGGCACATACGCTGTACGACATCGTCCGCAAACTGCGCGAAGGCTCGCAGGTCGAGCTGGAGACGCTGGCCGGCCGCAACGAGATGGCGCTTCGGTCCGGCCGGTCGACCTTTACTCTCGCTTGCCTGCCGCCGGAAGACTACCCGGTCATGTCGGCCGGCGAATTGCCGCACAATTTTTCGTTATCGGCGACCGAGTTGCGTCAGCTGATCGACCGTACTCGATTTGCGATCTCGACCGAGGAGACGCGCTATTACCTGAACGGCATCTACCTCCACGCGACCAAGGCCAACGAGGTGCCGGTGCTGCGGGCGGTCGCGACCGACGGCCACCGGCTGGCCAAGGTCGAATTGACCGCGCCGGAGGGCGCCGCCGGCATGCCCGGCGTGATCGTCCCGCGCAAGACCGTGCTCGAACTCCGCAAGTTGGTCGAGGAGGGCGACGCCGAGGTCCAGGTCGCGCTCGGCGAGACCAAGATCCGCTGTGCCGTCGGCGACGCGGCGCTGACCTCGAAGCTGATCGACGGCACCTTTCCGGATTACGACCGGGTAATCCCGACCGGCAATGACAAGGTGCTCGAAATTGCCTGCAAGGAATTCGCCGAGGCGGTCGACCGGGTGGCAACGATCTCGACCGAGCGCAGCCGCGCGGTCAAATTGTCGATCGAGCGCGGCAATTTGACCGTGTCGGCGACGAGCCCGGAAAACGGGACGGCGACCGAGGAGCTGGAGGCGCGGTACCAGGCCACGCCGCTCGAAATCGGGTTCAATTCCCGCTACCTGCTCGACATTACCGAGCAGATCGGCGGCGAATACGTCAACTTCATCATGGCCGATGCGGGTTCGCCGACGCTGGTGCGCGACAGCGGCGATGCGACGGCGCTGTACGTGCTGATGCCGATGCGGGTTTGAGACGGTTTGCGGGGGCTGCAGACCCGCCCGAACAGTGGCGAACGAGCCGGGAAGACCCCATATATCCACCATGTTTACCGCGGCGCAGGATGGCCGTCACGATGCCGGCACCGCGGCAGTTTCGCTGCATCGCGGGAGCCTCGGGCTGACCCGGCTGGTGCTGACCGATTTCCGCAATTACCGCTCGGCGCGGCTCGATCTGGAGCCCGGGCCGGTGGTGCTGACCGGGCCGAACGGCGCCGGCAAGACCAACCTGTTGGAGGCGGTCTCGTTCCTGTCGCCGGGGCGGGGTTTGCGCAACGCGCGGCTCACCGAGATCGACCGGCACGGCAGTGCGGGCGGCGAGACCGGATGGGCGGTGGCCGCCACCGTCTCCACGCGGCGCGGCCCGGTTGCGATCGGCACCGGCCGGATCGCCGCCGCCGAGCGGCGGGCGGTGCGGATCGACGGCGAGACCGCGAAGGGTCAGGCGGCGCTTGGTGAACGGCTCGGCATCGTCTGGCTGACGCCGCAGATGGACCGGCTGTTCGTGGAGGGCCCCCCGGGGCGCCGACGGTTGCTCGACCGGCTGGTGCTCGGCCTCGACCCGGCCCATGCCGGGCGCGTCGCCGCCTACGAGCAGGCGATGCGCGAGCGCTCCCGTCTGCTGCGGGACGGCCCGAACGACCGGTCTTGGCTGACGGCGCTGGAAGAGGTGATGGCGGAAAAAGGCGTCGCGGTCGCTGCGGCGCGGCGCGATGCGGTCGAACGGCTCGACCGCGCTTGCGCCGGGGCCGAGGGCCCGTTCCCGCAGGCGCGGCTCAGGCTGGATGGCGCGGCTGAGGCGTGGCTTGACGACATGCCGGCGCTCGCCGCCGAGGACCGGCTGAAGACGGAGCTGGCCGCGAGCCGGCCCGGCGACGCGCTGTCGGGCGGCGCCGGCATCGGCCCGCACCGATCCGACCTTGCCGTGACCCATGCCGGCAAGGGCGTCGCCGCCGAAACCGCCTCGACCGGCGAGCAGAAGGCGCTGTTGATCTCGATCGTATTGGCGCATGCGCGATTGCAGCGCGAATTGCGCGGCGAGCCGCCGGTGCTGCTGCTCGACGAGGTCGCGGCGCATCTCGACGCGTTTCGGCGCGAGGCCCTGTTCGCGGCGCTGGCCGCGCTCGACGGCCAGTTCTGGCTGACCGGCACCGAGGCGGCGCTGTTCGCGCCGCTGCGTCATGACGCCCGCTTTCTCTCGGTCGCCGACGGGGCCCTGTCCGATACCGAACACTGATCCGAAACAACGACTGAACCCTATGGCAAACGCATTCGCATCCAAGCCTATTGACCCCGGCATGCCTGAGCCGAAGGCCTCCGACCCGAGGGCCTATGACGAGCACTCGATCAAGGTGCTGCACGGCCTCGACCCGGTGCGGAAGCGCCCGGGCATGTATATCGGCGACACCGATGACGGCTCCGGCCTGCATCACATGATCTATGAGGTCGTCGACAACGCGATCGACGAGGCGCTCGAAGGATATTGCGACACGGTCGGGGTGACGCTGAACGCCGACGGCTCCTGCACCGTGACCGACAACGGCCGCGGCATCCCGGTCGGCATCCACAGCGAGGAAGGCGTCTCGGCGGCCGAGGTCATCATGACCCAGCTGCATGCCGGCGGTAAGTTCGACCAGAATTCGTACAAGGTATCCGGTGGGTTGCACGGCGTCGGCGTTTCGGTCGTCAACGCGCTGTCGGCCCGTCTGGAATTGCGGATTTTCCGCAACGGCCGCGAATGGTTCATGACCTTCCACGACGGTGTGCCCGAGGCGCCGCTGGCCGAACTCGGCTCGGCCCCGGCCTGGCCCGACGGCTCCCCGCGCCAGGGCCTCAAGACCGGCACCGAGATCACCTTCGTGCCGAGCCCGCAGACCTTCACCCACATCGAGTTC
>Ga0073928_10009923_pt1 | contig 11481 bp, 14 predicted proteins | sample PaiPotPPA55metaG_FD_76969 | JGI IMG/M metagenome (GOLD analysis project Ga0073928, IMG submission 76969) | Iron sulfur acid spring bacterial and archeal communities from Banff, Canada, to study Microbial Dark Matter (Phase II) - Paint Pots PPA... ...
CGGAACCGCCTTGACCATGTCGGTCGCGATATAGCCGGGACAAACGGTGTTGACGGTGATCCCCTTGCCCGCGTTTTCCTGGGCGAGGGATTTTGTGAAGCCTATGTCGCCCGATTTCGAGGCCGTGTAATTGGTCTGGCCTACCTGGCCCTTCTGACCGTTGATGGAGGAGATATTTACGATCCGACCGAAGCCGCGCACGCGCATCCCCTCGATCACCGGGCGGGTCATGTTGAAAAGCGAATTCAAATTGGTGTTGATGACCTCGTACCATTGCTCCGGCGTCATTTTGTGGAACATGATGTCGCGGGTGATCCCCGCATTATTGACGAGGATATCGACCGGCCCGATTTCGTGATCGACTTTGGTGAGCCCTTCGGCGCAGGCCTTGTAGTTCGACACATCCCATTTGTAGACTGCAATGCCGGTCTCCGCCTTGAATTTCGCCGCCGCTTCGTCGTTGCCTGCATAGTTCGCGGCGACCGTGTAGCCCGCCGTCTGCAACGCCTTGCCGATGGCGGCACCAATCCCGCGCGTGCCACCGCTGACCACCGCTACCCGAGCCATGAGTGTCATCCCTTTGGTTTTGATTTAGCGCGGCTTTTTGTAGTCGATTTGCGCCGCGCTAAAAATGCGGGTCACCGCGCGATGGTCAGCGCGATGCCCATGCCGCCGCCGATGCAAAGCGTGGCGAGCCCCTTTCTTGCGCCCCGGCGCCGCATTTCAAGGAGAAGTGTGGCGAGGACGCGCGCGCCGGACGCGCCGATCGGATGGCCGATCGCAATTGCCCCGCCGTTGACATTCACGATCGCCGGATCCCAGCCCATGTCTTTGTTGACCGCCAGGGCCTGCGCCGCAAAGGCTTCGTTGGCCTCGACGAGATCGAGGTCCTTGACCTTCCAGCCGGCCTTTTCGAGTGCCTTGCGCGAGGCCGGGATGGGACCGGTGCCCATGATGGCCGGATCGACGCCGGCGGTGGCCCAGGAGGCGATGCGGCCGAGCGGCGTCAAGCCGCGCGCGGAGGCATCCTTGGCGCTCATCAGCACGAGCGCCGCGCCGCCGTCGTTGATGCCGGAGGCGTTGCCGGCGGTGACCGTGCCGTCCTTGGCAAAGGCCGGCTTCAACGTGGCGAGCGCGTCGAGCGTCGTGCCCGGCCGGATATATTCGTCCGCCTCGACCACGACGTCGCCCTTCCGGCCACTGATGGTGAAGGGCACGATCTCTTCCTTGAACCGGCCCGCCTTTTGCGCCGCCTCGGCCTTGTTCTGCGAAGCCAGCGCAAATTGGTCCTGCTCATGGCGGCTCAACTGCCATTTCGCCGCGACATTCTCGGCCGTCTGGCCCATGTGGTAGCCGTTAAACACATCCGTGAGGCCATCGCGGATCATTGTATCGACGAATTTGAGATCGCCCATCTTGGTGCCGGCCCGCAAGTGAGCGCCGTGCTGCGACAGCGACATGCTCTCCTGGCCGCCGGCGACGACGATTTTGGCGTCGCCGTTCGCGATTTGCTGCATGCCGAGTGCGACCGCGCGCAGGCCCGAGCCGCACACTTGGTTTAGCCCGAAAGCCGTCTTGTCCTGCGGAATGCCCGCCTTGATCGCCGCCTGACGAGCCGGGTTCTGGCCCTGGTTCGCGGTTAGGACCTGACCAAGGATAACCTCGTCCACCTCGCCCGCATCGACCTCGCCGCGGACGAGCGCCGCCTTGATCGCGGCGGCGCCAAGCTCATGCGCGGGCGTGGCGGCAAAGGCGCCGTTGAAAGACCCGACGGCGGTGCGCGCCGCGCTCACGATAACAATTTCAGCTGCCATTGGGGTATCCCTGGACATTGGCCGCGGCATGCGCGCCACGAGCGTTCCTAGTGTAGCACCGACGGAAACCGCTTGCGAGCCACGGATATCGCAATGGATGCAATTTTTCGCGGCCAAATTGCAACGGTTTTTGGCTGCGGCGTCATGCTTATATCCTTATACTGATGCAAACGGACGAGCCGGCAAGGGCCAAACTAGGTTGGTCCCCGTTAAAACCCTTGGCGCGATCAAGACAAACCTGCTTAGGTTCACCAATGAGTTCCATGCAGCGGGGATCGGTCATGGCCAAGGAAAATAAACCCATCACGATCAAAAAATACGCGAACCGGCGGCTCTACAATACCGGCACGAGCGCTTATATCACGCTCGAGGACCTCGCCGCCATGGTCAAGAAAGGCGATGATTTTGTGGTCTTCGACGCCAAGAGCGGGGATGACATTACGCGTTCGGTGCTGACTCAAATCATTTTCGAACAGGAAGGCAAGAACGGGCAGAGCCTTATGCCGATTAACTTCCTGCGGCAGCTCATCCGCTTTTATGGCGACAGCATGCAAATGCTGGTGCCGAGCTATCTCGAATTCACCATCGGCAAGTTGACCAGCGAGCAAGCGAAGTTCCGCGATACGGTCGCCAAGAATTTTGGCGGCCCCTTGACCGCGCCGATTTTCGACTCCATCGAGGAGCAGACCCGCAAGAACATGGCCCTATTCGAGCAGGCCCTCGCGATGTTCAACCCGTTTGGAAATCCGCTCCAGTCCGGAAAGCCCGCCGGTAAACCCACGGACGTACCTTCGGAAGAGCTTGCCGGGCAAAATTCCCACAGCGATATCGAGGAAATGAAGCGCCAGCTCGATCACCTGCGGAAGCGGATCGAAACGCTTGCATCCAAGGAGTGAAACCGAGGCTCGTTTTGTGCGACGCTGCCAGTTCTCTGCTGCGATCTTTTTGGCTGAACGTAGCGGCGAATCCGGTGGCGGTTCAAGCCGCGGGGTCGATGGACTTTTAGCTGATCTCACTCCATATTCCGCGGGTGAGCGCTCTTCTCTTCGACACCCTTCGCCTGTCCCGCACGCTGCGCGACAAAGGCCATTTCACGCCCGAGCAGGCCGAGGCGCTCGCCGAAGCCTTGGGGGAAGCGGGGCATGACGAACTTGCCACGAAAGCGGATTTGACGGCACTTAAGGCCGAACTCAAAGCCGATCTCGCCGAAGTAAGGGCCGAACTCAAAGCCGATATTGGCAAAGTGAAGGCCGACATTTTGAAGTGGGTCGTCGGAGCAATCGGCTTTCAGACCGTTGTGATTTTGGCCGCGCTCGTCTCGCTCGCCAGGATTTTCGCGAAATAGGAACACGTCGCGCAGATTCGGCAGGCGCGCTGCTGGGTTTCCACGAACTTGCAAATTTCCTTCGAGCGCTGAAATTTCGCCATATCGCCCCTCGATTTGCGCGTCCCCTACTAAAAAAGGTCCGCAGCGATCACGGTGATGTCGTCGCGTAGCGAAATCGGTCAGTTGCAGTCTTCTTCTGGATCTCCATGTTCCTTTTGCGTTACTCGCATTGGCGCAAATGGTTCTTGCGACGACTGACGACGGGGGTCGGAAAGACCGGCGTCGTCGGCCTGCTCCGCAACGGCGATGGTCCGAAGCCGCAGGCGAGCGCGAGGAGCGAGGCATAGTTTCTTGCGGTCGCGGTTCTTGTTATTTCCCGCCCGGGCTCTCTTCGCACGAACTGCGCGGCCAGCCCGGCGGCGCGAGTTCGAAGCCTGAGAATTCGAAGCCCGGCGCGACGCCGCAGCCAACAAGCGTCCACGCTCGCAGGCTCATCGCCTTCTGCCAGCAATGCGCCGGAACCACGAACTGCGGCCGCTCCCCCGCAAAGAGATCAGGGCCGAGGCGATGCACGCGTGTGTCGCTGCCGTTTTGCGAAATCCATATTTCCAAGGGCGCCCCGGCGTAGAAATGCCAGACCTCCGTGGCATCGACCCTGTGCCAGCGCGAAACCTGGCCGGCGTCGAGAAGAAAATAGATCAACGTCGAGACGGCCCGGCCCCGCGCATCCCGCGCCGGATCGCGAAAGGTCTCGCGGAAAAAGCCGCCCTCCGGATGCGGATGCAAATCGAGCAGGCGGATGATTTCGGCGGCGCTTCGGCCAGGGGTGGAATCAACCGGCATTTCGTTTCGACCGCGTGGCGTCTCTGGAGTCGAACTGCGCGATTGGCCCGCGAGGAATATTTCAGGCAGAGTTGTCGCAGATTTGGCACCCAGGCGGCCAGCAACAAGGAACGTCTTGCGGCACGCAAATGCCCTGCCCCCCTAGCCCCGCTGTACACGTCAACCCTGAACAGCAAATTAGATCGATTCCTCCGCAGGTTTCTCCTAATTGCCTGCATAGCTGCTGCGCAATGACGGAATCGAACCTCCGCCCACTGCTGACGCCTGCATGGCGGTAGTCCCGGCTTGTCGCATAGAGCGAGGCTTCCGCAGTGAAACTTGGCATGGTCATTTTCGGTTACCTTCTATCGGTTTCAACAGGCGGGAAGGAGTCCGCCCCGAAATTCGCGCGAGGCAGGCTTGATTGTGTTCGTAGGGCATGGCGCGTCATCAAGAACTTCTTCAGAGTTTCCTTAGCACTCGCGTGTCACAATGTTGATTAACGACGCATCAAGTCCGCCCATGGAAACGTGGATGCATTTATCTGGGACGCCAGGCACCGGGATGTGTATTCTAGCTTCCGGGCTCAGATTTACGCAATCTTGCGTGAAGGGGGTGCCTGCTCCCTGCTGACATGTTTGCTGAAATCTTATCGTAGAGAGGTCGATCGGTTGCCCGCTCTGTATCGCTGCGAAAATTTGGCTAGTTGGCAAGAGACATTTACCGCACACCGTGGGCAATGGGCAATTTACTGTGGAACTGCTACAATCCGGGTGCACGCAGCGTCGCACTCCGTTGATACAGTCACCACAACCTGGCCTACATCCAGGACCACCACCAGGACCACCACCAGGACCAGGACCAGGACCAGGACCAGGACCAGGACCAGGACCAGGACCAGGACCACCACCATTACCATTTCCGCCCCCAGGACCTGGTCGCAATAGTTGCGCAAGATCTATGGCCGGATTGGCCCTGCCAGCCAGACCGGACATGTTCTGGTAATGCACACTGCTTGTATAGTGCGATTTCTCCGCATTAAATCCAGGCATGTTCATTTCAGTTTCTCCATGTTTCTTGTTTAGCGGTCATAGTAAGGCGACAACTTGGTCACCAAAAACGGGAACTCTTCAGTCACGTCGCAGCGGACGAAGTACTTCTCGGTGTAATCGGTATTGCGGTTGGTGTAGGAGAAGATGCAATCGACGATGTTGCGGGTGCCGCTCAAACGCGACGGACGGACCTCCACTCCCGACAGCGAAGAGTCCCCCGCAAAAGCCTCGGCCACATGGGCGTAGATCTTGGGATATCGCACCGCGAGGTAGTTTAACGCGCGGTGTTGATCTTCGTTGCCGGCGTTGTCGGTCATCTGCATGATCCTGTCGAACAACTCGCGGGCCGCTGGCCCAAACTGCTCGGCCGGTAGCCGCTCCGGCCGGGGGATCGCCTCGATGAGCCCATCACGCGAGAAGGTGTAGATCTGGTTGAATGCCACGATCGGTATCATCAGCCCGTTGCAGAACTCCGGCGGGGCAACCGGGCCGCGCACTCCGATGACCGCGCTGATCCACGGGCTTGATTGAGGTTGCACGGCGCTTATGAGAAGATCGAGATCGGCCGGGTCACGCGGCTGCAGGATGTAGGTTTCGAGTCCGTGGATGCTCAGGACCCAGCACAATTGCCGCACAAGATAGCGGTTCTCGCGTCTCGACAAGACATCATGGAAGGCCTGTTGATCCGTGTGGCCCGCGGTCTCTGCCCGGCCGGTCGCTTGCGCCATCTCCTTTTCCACCGAAGGGCGAGGGAAACGCGTACCGATCTGGCCAAGCGCATAAACGTAGGAGCTACTTGCGGTTCCGCCGTTCTGGGCCCAGGCTACCGTGCCACAAGTGGGGCAGCCGGGCGTGCCTTGCGTGATGACCGGGCCCGCCACGGATCGCGCTTGCGTGACGACCGGTGAAGCCTCTCTCGCGTCGATAGACTCGATGGCGGCAGTCTCATTGGTCTCTGATTGTTCCATGGTGTCCTCCCTCCTTCTCAAGTTTACCCGCAATGGCTCAGCGTGTGAAGACCATCCGGCGGTTCAGGGCAGCGGCACGGCGCCCGCAGCCACCGCAGGGTTTGATGCCGGCGGCGTAGGTTATGCGCTTGACGGCGTCGCCAAGACCGATCTGCTCGTCGCTTATGAACCCTGGCAGGCGCACCCGAAAAGGTTCGTCCTTGCCAGCGTCTTGAGAGTTGTCCTTTCCCTTTTCCATGACAGTTCACCTTCTCGAATGGGTCGTCAAAACGTGTTGGTAGGCCGCCCAGGCATCCAGCAAAGGGGGCGTCACGGTGCTTCGCTCCGCAGCATGGGCATGCGTGAAGGCCAAGCGCAATTGGGCCGCGGTCGCGGCGGGAAATTCCGACCAAGCCAAGGCGATCGCACCCGTCACAAACGGCGCCGCGGCGCTTGTCCCGCCTAGCATGAGCGGCTCGCGCTCGGCGCCGAGGCTGGTAATCTGGTCGCCTGGCGCCCGCAACCCACGCCGCCCAATCGAATTACCTAGATTGGATTCATTGACCGGTTTTCCTCGTAGATCACACGCGACGACCGGGATTACCCAGGGATGGGCGGTGATTATAGTGCTGCCGATGGTGCCCTGGTTTCCCGCCGCCGCCACGATGAGCACGCCCCGCCTCGCGGCATGATCGAGCGCTTGCTCGAGCGCGCGTTCCGCTTTGGAGGACGATTGCGTGAGGGCAAGGCTTAAATTCAGGATGCGCGCGCCCGCCTCGATGCACGCGAGGATTGCAGCCGTGAGGTCCTCGGGGGTGGCGGTTGGCGTCTGCGTGCCGGACGCTGTCTCGGCGAAGATCGGATATGCCAGCAAGGTGCAGTCCGGGCAGATGGCCGGCGCGGCAGAGCCCCGTTTGGCGCACAAGATCCCGGCCACAAAAGTCCCATGCTGGCAGGCTGCGCTACTGCTCTGGGTACATCTACCGCCCAGCCTGCCGGGAACCTCGCGTATGTCTCCCGCCAGATCAGGATGATTCATGGCAATAGGACCATCGACGAGCCCCACCGTGATATCTGACCTCCCCGCGGTGAGAGCCATCAATTCGGGAAGCTGAACGAGATCGAGAGGAGTCACGGTCTTCGGCCCAAGATTACCGGCTAAAGCTTTCCAGTGAAGGGTGTCGCTGTCAAGAGCGCCGGCGAGAGGACCGGAAAAGGAAATATTTGGGTTCCCCTCACTTGCTATCGCCCTTTTGGGGCTACCGTTGATATGAGGAGCGTCGGCTCACGTCTTGTTCTTGCGTTCGCGCAATTCGGTGAACACCGCGACGGGATCGCTGCCAGTCATGCCGAGCCTGGCCTGGATATCGGGGTCGTCGGCGCGAAGAAACGGATTCGTCGCAAGCTCGATTGTGATCGTGGTTGGAAGGGTGTATTCGCCGGCCTCACGCTGACGGGCGGCCAACCCGGCACGCTCCTTCAAGATCGCGTTCGAGGGATCGACCGTCAATGCAAAACGGGCATTCGCCAAGGTATATTCGTGGCCGCAATAGACCTGCGTTTCGCCCGGAAGCGCGGCAAGCTTCATCAGCGAACGGAACAGCACCGGGGGGCGCTCCTCGAAGCTGCGGCCGCAGCCCATCGCAAACAGCGTGTCGCCGGCAAAAAGGATGTCTTCGTCCGCGAACCAATAGGCGACGTGGCCGGAGGTGTGCCCCGGAACCTCGATGACTTTTGCTGCGAGCGCGCCAGTTGCGACCACGTCTCCCTCGCCTATCGCGCGGTCGAGGCCGCCGATCTTGGTCGCCTCCTTGGCCGGGCCGACGACGCGCGCGCGGGGATATTTCGCCTTCAGCCCGGCGATGCCCTGAATATGATCGGCATGATGATGAGTGATCAAAATCTCCGTCAGCTCCCATTCCCTCGCCGCGAGCGCGGCCAGGATCGGGGTCGCCTCGGGTGCATCAATCGACGCCGTCGTGCGCGCGCGCGGATCGTGGACGAGCACCCCGAAATTATCCTTGAGGCAAAGGAATTGGTGAATATGAGCTGCCACGGCTTCGTTCGTCCTTGAAAATCGACTCCGAGCAAGGAAATGGCGAGCGGCGCACCCGTCTCCGCCCCGGCGCCATCCATTTTCCGCCGTCTCCGTCTTGCCCATGAATCAAGGCTTTATTTTCGCGCGCGGGAAGCGGATTATCCGGCACCGCGGAAACCCCATGCCAATCGACGTCATCGACCTTCGTTCCTTCTACAGCTCGTCCCTGGGCGAGGTCGCGCGGCGAGTAGTACACAAAATCGTGCGGCAGCGTTTTTCCAACTGCACAGGTTATTCGATCCTCGGTGTCGGCTATGCGACGCCCTATCTCGAGGTTTTCCGCGAGGAAGTCGTGCGCGTGCTCGCTTTCATGCCGGCCGAGCAAGGAGTCATGAATTGGCCATCCTCGGGTTTGTCCTCTTCGGCGCTTGTCGAAATAACCGCGATGCCATTGCCGAACTCCTCCATCGACCGGGCGCTCATTGTCCATGCCCTCGAAATCACCGAACATCCGCACGCGCTCCTTTCCGAAATCTGGCGCATCTTGACCCCTGGCGGCCGGGTCATCGTCGTCGTGCCGTGCCGGTCCGGCCTCTGGGCGCGGCTCGACCGGACACCATTTGGGCATGGCCGGCCTTACTCGCGTGGCCAATTGGGCGAACTACTGCGCGAAACCCTGTTTTCGCCGGCTTATTGGGCGGAAGCGCTTTACATTCCGCCGTTTCGGCGCCGGACGTGGTTGCATGCGGCAAGCTTTGTCGAAGTGATCGGCGCAAGCCTTTCGTTGCCGTGGGGCGGAGTTTTGATCGTCGAGGCAACCAAACTGCTATATCGGCCGGTTGGCGCGCGCAGGCAGGTACAATATGCAATGCCGAGCCTCGAACCTGTCCTTGTGCCCGAATCTGCCGGCGTCTCACCGGCGTTGCGGCTTGCCCCGTGAACGCTGGCCAGCGCCGTCAACCGCGAGGCTGAACCACGCTCTTATAGCCGCGTCACGGCGCCAGGACCTTGCTTCAGACCGAAGCATTTGGCCAAAAAGAGGCCGCCATGCGCGAGGCCATCGCCGTCGATCCCGTGTCCGAGACCAATCGAAAGATGCCACTGACAGGGAATTTTGGCCGCCGCCAATTCCGCAGCCGAAACAAATAGCGCTTCGGCCGGAATAACGTCGTCCCGGCTGCCGTGAACCAGGAGAATCGGCGGCGGCTTGGCGGCGGGAACGCGCGCGACGACCTGATCGCGATGCTCCGGCGACGTGACAAGCTCGCCGGAATAGCCGAGGATGCCGGCCGGCGCCCGCGCCCGCCGCAGCCCGGCATGAAGAGCGAGCATTGTCCCTTGGCTAAAGCCGACCAAGGCCAGCTTGCTGTCGCCCAGTCCGTGACGTTCGAGTTCGGCATCGAGAAACGCGTCGACAACCACGCACGCCTTGTTGATGCCGGTCCAGCGTTCGTTGGGGTCGCGCGTCGTCAGACGGAACCATTGGCGGCCGCCTGGGGCCTGGGCGCAAGGCTCGGGCGCATTCGGCGCGACAAATGCCGCGCCGGGCATCAGATTTCGCCATTGCATGCCTATCGCGATCAGATCATTGCCGTTGGCGCCATATCCGTGCAGAAAGACGACGAGCTGTTCCGGCGCCGTTGACATTGCCGCGACGCGTGGTCCATCGAGCGTAACCGCCATATTATAGTCCGCTGGTTCAGGTTTTGATTTTGTCGAGGAATCTTGTTTTCGCGCGAAGGTCAAGGCCGTGGAGCACCAGGATCGTCAGCTCCCTGATGGGATTTCGTTTGCAAGGCCTGGGCGCCCGCCGCATTTCCGGTAACGCGTTTCGCCATCGAATGGAATCACTCGATCGAAAAGACATCTCTCAAAATCTAAAGAGTTGAAGCAGGACCTTGGCGAAAAAGTCTGGCACCTTTTTTAAGGAGTGCTCCGAACGCGGTTCGAAACAGCGGCCCTGCGTTACCGTCGCTCGCGCGGCCGGTCATTCCGGCCTGGAGCTTAAGACATGACACGTTCTTTTACCAACCGAGTTTTCCGTTTCGCGCCGTCGTCCAACGGCTTTCTTCACCTTGGCCATGCCTATTCCGCCTTGCTGAATTTCGACATGGCGCGCGCGGCGGGCGGCCGCTTTTTGCTGCGAATCGAGGATATCGACATCGAGCGCTGCCGGTTCGAATTCGAACAGGCGATTTATGAGGATCTCGGCTGGCTCGGGCTCTCATGGGAAACTCCGGTCCGCCGCCAATTCGAGCATTTTTCCGAATATGCAAGCGCGCTCGCAAAGCTTTCCGCGCAAGGGCTGACGTATCCTTGCTTTTGCTCGCGCGGCGAAATCATGCATGCGGTGGCCGAGCGGACCGGCTGGCCGCGGGACCCGGACGGTTCGCCGCTCTATCCAGGGATATGCAAGCACCTTTCGCGAGAGGAAAAACAACGACGGATATCGGCCGGCCGGCCCGCAACGCTGCGGATCGACATGGAAGCGGCCATCGCGAAGGCCGGCCGAGGGGTCGCCTGGCGCGAAATGGGCCACTCTGCGCAAACACGTGAAGTGGTCGCCGAACCCTCTCTTTGGGGGGATACGACGCTTTCACGCAAGGATATACCGGCAAGCTATCACATCGCCGTCGTTGTCGACGATGCGCTCCAGGGCGTGACCGACGTTGTCCGGGGCGAAGATCTCTTCCCGGCCACGAGCCTACATCGTTTGTTGCAGGCGCTGCTCGATCTTCCCACTCCGGCCTATCGCCATCACGCCCTTTTGCGCGATGCTTCGGGACAGAAATTGTCTAAAAGTTCGAGGGCCACATCGCTCCGGGCTCTGCGCCAGGATGGACTTTCCCCTGCCGCGGTACAAGAAAGGCTTGCGTCCGATCCGGTCCTTGCCGGGGGAACGTGATATATTGCGCGAAAGCGATTCGACCCCCGCAGCGCTGGCACCAATTCCAACGCGATGTTCGCGCAAGGCGAATCACTTAATCGAGACACAAATAGAGTGGCCGTGGTTCGGTGCATGGACGTGCGAATGATTGTAAGCGTCGTTTGCGCCGCGTTCGGGGGTCACATGCCCGGGGGAGACCGGGCGGATGCCGAGGGCGGAGCAGGATAGCCCTGCGATACGCCACAGTTAATTGCCATGTGTCTCATTGCTGGCGCTTTTGCGGTGTCATATCGCGGGCAATCCGCAAAAAAACGGTGATCATCATGCGAACAATCGCCCTTTTCCTAACTCTCCTCGCCCTATCAATGGCGCCAGCGAGCGCCGATAATGCCGCGGCCAAGATCCACAAGGTCTTCGACATCGTCCGCGGAGGCGACAAAATCGGCACCGACACGATCGACATCGAGCGTCAAAAGGATACGACGACGGTCAAGATCAAGACCGACGTTTCCGTCAAGGTAATGTTCATCGAGGCCTATCGTTACGAACATTCCTGCAACGAAACCTGGAAAAACGGTCAACTCATCGCCTTTA
>Ga0073928_10009924_pt1 | contig 11479 bp, 8 predicted proteins | sample PaiPotPPA55metaG_FD_76969 | JGI IMG/M metagenome (GOLD analysis project Ga0073928, IMG submission 76969) | Iron sulfur acid spring bacterial and archeal communities from Banff, Canada, to study Microbial Dark Matter (Phase II) - Paint Pots PPA... ...
CGTGAGCCCGCTGACCTGGAGGATCTCGATCCGGGCCGCGTTGGCGCTCCGCGCATGACCCACATGCCTGACCGGCTCAAGCCCCATGATCGACGCCGCCGAGGTATCGAGCGTCTCGATATTGCCCTGGATCATCGCACGCACGAGGCTATCGATGTCGGCCGCCGGCGTCGAAGAGCCGCCAACCACCTTGCCGCCGCGCAGCACGGTGACGCGGTCGGCGATTTTCTTGATCTCGGCAAGCTTATGCGTGACGAGCACAACGGCGCGCCCGCCCGATGCGACCCGCCGGCAAACCTCGAGCAGGGCTGCGATCTCATCCGGCAGCAGAACGGCGGTCGGCTCGTCCAGCACAAACAATGACGGGTCGCGGATCAGGCATTTGACGATTTCGACACGTTGCCGCTCGCCGACCGACAAGTCCTCGATCCGGGCATAGGGATCGAGCGGCAGGCCATATTCGACCGCCAGCTTTTCAAGTTGTGCTGCGCATTCCTTCCGCTTGAGCACGCCGCGCTCGCGGCCCAGCAGCACATTGTCTACAACCGTCATGTCGGACACCAGGCTGAAATGCTGGTGCACCATCGCGATGCCCTGCGCGAGCGAGTCCGCCGGGCCCGCGGGTTGAAAGGGTGCGCCACGGTAGTGCATCACGCCGGAGTCCGGCCGATGCACGCCGAAGATCAGGTTGCAGAGCGTCGATTTGCCGGCGCCGTTTTCGCCCAGGATGCAGTGGATTTCGCCCGGGCGAATGTCGAGCGAGACATCCGACAGCGCGGCGAAACTACCGAACCGCTTCGTAATGGCCTGAAGCGACAGAAGCGGTTCGGCAGCCGGTGCCGCGAGATCGGACGTCGTGTTCATGGCCGGGCGTCAGCCCTTCAGCACGGTGATCTTGCCGGACATGATATCCTTCATGATCGCGTCGAGCTTGGCCTTCTGTTCGGCGGTGCCGCCGCAGACCACCATGCCGGAGGCTTCCGGCCCCATCTTGAGACCGAACTCCTTGTAGCCCGGCTTCCACGATCCCTTGACGGCTTCGTCGATCGCATATTGCACCTGATAGCCGGTGCCGGTGATGGAATAAGCGACGTAGAGCGGATCGGTACCGCAACGGTCGGTATAGCTGCCGATGATGTGCGTGCCCTTGTCCTTGGCCGCCTGCTCCATGCCGCGCAGGCCGAGATTCAGGATGTGATAGTGGACGTCGGCGCCCTGTGCGATCGCGGCCAGTGTCGCTTCCTTGGACTTGGCGACGTCGTCGAAATCGCCGGTATAGTTTTCGAAATATTTGATGCTGGCATTGATCGATTTGGCGCCGTTGCCGAATTCCTTGCCGGCGTTGACGATCGAGGGGATTTCCATCCCGCCGACGTAACTCACCGCACCGCTCTTGGACAACATGGCCGCGGCAGCACCTGCGACAAAGGCGATTTCCGCCTGCTTGACATCATAGCCCGCCACGTTCGGCGCGGACTCGCCCTCGTTGCCGCCGACGATCGAGAAGTGCACATTGGGAAAACGCTTGGCGATCTTGTACACCGCCGCCTGGGTCTGGCCGCCGACACCGATGACGAGTTCGTTCTTGGAGGCGAGATTGGTCAACGCCTGATCCATGTCGGCGTAGTTGATGTTCTCGATCATCTGGACCTTGATCTTGTCGCCATACTTCTTTTCGGACGCCATCAGGCCGTCATAGGAAGATTCCATCCAGCCCTTGTCCGACTTCGAGCCGGGAATGAGGACGCCGACCTTGAGCGCGTCGGCGGCGTGAGCGCTCGGCGCAAGAGTGGCGAACGAAGCAAATGCACCCGTGAGCAAAGCGCCCCGCAGGATCAAACGACATGACAACATGGAAGACCTCGCGCTTAGGGATGGGAACGGAAATTCTGTCTGCGCGAATTGGCTAGCAAGCGGTATGCCATCGAGTTAAGTAACTGAAATAATTATAATAATTATTCTAACCGCCAGACCAAAACAAACAAATGCTTACTTTTTATCCAGAATCAGCTTGGCTCTGTCCGTTTCATGGGCAAATGGATTCCCGGCGGCGAGCGAGGTGATGAAATTCCTTGGATTTTTCGCTGGCAGCGAATTTGCAATGCAGTATTCGCAATCAGGGTTTCAGGCTGCAGGTTTGGGTGCAGGGTCTTCCCATCAGCTTCAGCCATGAAACAATTCGGACCAACGAAAAGCGGAGGCCTCAATGACGGCGACGGAAAAGCGGCTGGATGCGCAGCCGGGCGGGCAACTTGGCGTTGGCCAACAAACCGCATGGTGGGCGACCGAGAGCGAGGTCAACATGGCGCTGCCCTCGCCGGCACCGGTTCCGGTCACGATTGCTTGCGCACCGCAAAATGTAACGGTCGATCTGACGCGCACCGCGGTCATCGTCATCGACATGCAGAATGATTTCTGCGCGCCGGGCGGATGGGTCGACTATCTCGGCGCCGACTACCGTCCCGATCGCAAGCCGATCGAGCCGCTGCAACGCATGCTGCCGGCACTGCGCGACGCCGGTGTGCCGGTGATCTGGGTCAACTGGGGCAACCGTCCGGATCTTGCCAACATGCCGCCCAATCAAATCCACCTCTACAAGCCGGTCGGCGTCGGCGTGGGACTTGGCGATCCCCTGCCCGGAAACGGCGCCCGGGTGCTGGAGAAGGATTCGTGGGCCGCCGCGGTCGTCGACGAACTCAAGCAGGAGCCTGATGACATCAAGGTCGATAAATATCGCATCAGTGGATTCTGGGATACGCCGCTCGACAGCATCCTGCGCAACCTCGGCGTCCGCTCCATTCTCTTCACCGGCGTCAATACCGATCAATGCGTGCTGCACTCGCTGACCGATGCCAACTTCCTGGGCTATGGCTGCATCCTGGTGGAGGACTGCTGCGGCACCACATCGCCGGACTTCTGCACCGAAGCCACGGTCTGGAATGTGAAGAAATGTTTCGGCTTCGTCACCGATTCGAAATCGGTGATGGCCTCGCTCGGCAGACGAGCGGTGCGCTAAATTGGCGGTGGCAGCCTCCGGCTCGATTGCGCATTCGGGCCGCGCGGATTTTGGCGCTTTCATTCCGGGGCCGCGCTGCCTGCGCGCGCCCACCGCATCGGGATCGCTCGATGGCCTGACCTTCGCGGTCAAGGATCTCATTGACGTTGCGGGCACGCCGACCGGCGGCGGCAATCCCGACTGGCTGAAGGCGCAGTCTCCCGCGGCGCGATCGGCGCCGGCGGTGGAGGCGCTGCTGGCGGCCGGCGCCGGCCTGGCCGGCAAAACCGTCACCGACGAACTCGCCTTCAGCCTCGAAGGCGTCAACGCCCATCAGGGCACGCCGGTCAATCCGGCATGCCCGGATCGCATTCCCGGCGGATCGTCCAGCGGATCGGCGGTCGCCGTTGCCGCGGGCCTGGCGGATTTTGCCCTCGGCACCGACACCGGCGGTTCGGTCCGCGTGCCTGCGAGCTTCGTCGGCGTCTGCGGCTTTCGGCCCACCCATGATGCGATCTCGCTCGCCGGCGTGGTGCCGTTCGCGCCGAGCTACGACACCGTCGGCTGGTTCGCGCGCGATGCCGCGATGCTTTCCCGCGTCGGCGACTTGCTTCTACCCAAGGCTTCGCCCAAGCCGATCCATCGCTTTCGGCTGGTGCGGGATGCCATCGCACTTGCTGATTCCGGCGTCGCGACGGCATTGCGCCGTGCCTGCGCGGCCTTCGACATCGTTGATGAGATATCCTTGTTCGAAGGGCATGAGCAGCAATGGCTCGAATGCTATCGCGTGTTGCAGGGAGCGGAGATCTGGAAGCAGCTCGGCTCGTGGATCAGTTCGGCGAAACCGCGCTTCGGAGACAAGATAGCCCCACGATTTGCCGATGCCGCATCGATCACGCCGGCCGACATGGCCCGCTATCAGCCCATCCGTGTGCTAATCGCCAGGCGCGTGCGCGAGGCGCTCGGCGATGGCATCGGACTGTTGATCCCGACGGCGCCCTGCATCGCGCTGCGTCTCGACGCCAGAGAAGATGAGATTGGCGCTTTTTACCACAACGCGCTGACGTTGACCTCGATCGCGGGCCACGCCGGCATTCCGCAAATCAGCCTGCCGGCGGGCAAGGTTGGGGGATGCCCGGTCGGATTGTCGGTGCTGGCCTCACCGGGTCACGATCGCGCGCTGCTCGACCTCGGCGTCCGCCATGCAGATGCGATTGGAATGGCATGACCCAAAGAGATTCAATGGCGGATCCCGCAACCGGCACCCGGCTCTCACCCCGGCTGCGCCGCCCGCGGCGCACCGCGCAGCAGAGCCGCGAGCAGATCATGCGCGCGGCCACCGCCGAATTCGCCGCCCACGGCCTTGCCGGCGCCCGCATCAGCCGCATCGTGCTGAAAGCCGGCACCAATCCGCGCATGATCTACGAGCATTTCGGCAGCAAGTCCGCGCTCTATGTCGCCGCCCTTGAAAACGCGCTGGCGGAATTGCGCGGCGAAGAGCTCGGTCTCGATGTCGAGCATCTCGATCCCGTGGAAGGCCTGCTTCAGCTGTTTGATTTCATGAACGCGCATTTCGAGCGCAGCGGCTATCTCGTCAGGCTCCTGACCACCGAGAATCTGGCCAAGGCGCGCTATATGAAAAAATCTTCCCGGATTCGCGAAATGTCGTTTCCGGTCCTGGCGATGATCGAGCGACTGCTTTCGCGCGGCGCCGCGGAAGGAACCATCGCCACCGACATCGACCCGTTACGGCTCTATGTCATGATAGTGGCGCTCTGCCAGTTTCACGTGTCGAACGTTCATACCCTGTCGATCATCTTCGAGCAGGACCTGTCCAAGCCGGAATGGCGGGCGCTGCGCCGTGCCGACGCGCGCAAAATGCTTGCGTCTTATCTGGTCCATCAAGGACCATAGCGTTTTCGAGCGAATGCCTGCCCCGCACTCGATGCGGGGTGGATCCCGGTTCGCGTGAAGAAAACGCGTCAAAACGAAGGCTACGCCACGAGCTCATCAATGCGCTGGCAGACGGCTGGCCAGCGCCTGCTTTGCCCCCGGATAGCGGGCGCATCATTGCATCGCAGCATGACGCGCGGCTGTCTTAGCCTGTCCTGATGGTATAGCAGTGTAGCGTTCATTCGCTAGCTGGCCATCTTATCCGCATGACATTGACCTTGATCATTGTGGCAGCCGTTGCCGTCATTTGCCTGGCGGAGCGCAGTGTTGAGCACGTTCGATTGGCTATTGCCGCGCTGTGTTGGATTGCCGCAGTGCTGCTGTTCGTCGTTGCCGATCTCGAACGAGCGATCCTGCTGTCGTCGATCCTGGCAGCGGCCATCTTCGGCGCGTCAAACGTCAAGTACAGGCATAGCGGGCTGAAACTCACGGTAACGGATTTGCCGCTGGCGTTCGCCGGAACAGTGCCGTTTTTCATCGTACAATATCCGCTCGCCGTAGCGGCTTTTTTCGCCGGAGCCATCGCACTCGTGCTGGCCGCGGTCGCGGCATGTTTCACCATGGCCGGACCGCCAGTTTCTCCGGAACTGCGCATGATTCTATTCGGCGTGGCTTCTATCGGCGTGTTTGCGGCCTATCGAACTGGCGGCGGGCCGGCTTCATTCCAGCGCATTGCGGCTCAGCAGCGGTGTTTTTTCTCGACCTTCATCGCCTCGCTGCTCGACCCGCTTTCCTGGCGGCAGTTCGGCGGGCTCGTTCTCAGCGATATCGCCGAGGATGCGTTGCCGCTGATGCCGGCCGTGCCCGCGCGTACCCTCAACTATCCCGACATTATTGTAATTCAGCACGAATCGATCTTCGATCCGCGCGCATTCGGGCTCCCGGTTGAACCGACGGTCGAAGCCTTTCTGTCGCCCAAGAACGGTCTCCATGGAACCCTCAACGTCGATATTTTCGGCGGAGGGTCGTGGCAATCCGAATTCAGCCTGCTCACCGGCCTTTCCAGCGCCAGCTTCGGTTCAAACGCCTATTTTCTTTTCAAGAGAGGCGTCGGCCGATTCCACAACAGCCTGCCAAATTCACTGACCGCACTTGGCTATCGAACAATGCTGACGTCCAGCTGCCGTCGCAGCTTTCTCAATTACGATGAGTTTTACCGTTCAATTGGCATCAGCGAACGTATTTTTACCGATGATTTTCATCCGCCCTTCGATGTCGGTCGATTCGAAGCGACCTATTCCGATGCCTTGTTTCTGGAAGCAGCACTCGGCGTTCACATGAAAAGGATTGCCGACGACGCCGCGCCTCGTTTCCTGTATGCGCTGACGAACTTCAATCACGGCCCTCACAACCGAAAACTGGTCACGCCCGGTCTGTTCGAGAGCGAACGGGCCTTCGCTGCCGCCAGCCTGCCGGATGCTTACTATGCCGAGTACTACGCCCGCCTCGCAGAGACCGCGATGACCTGGAACAGGCTCAAGTCCGAGCTTGCCGACCGTTTTCCCGGACGTCCCATGCTGATCGTGCACTACGGGGATCATCAACCCGTCATGGCGCGGCGGATCGAGGCGAAAATCAAGCTCCCGACAGACGCGCGTCGCCAGTTCCGCACGTTCTATGCCATGGAAACGCTGAACGACGGCTCCGATCGAATGATCCCCGGGCGGGGGCCAGACCTCGACATTGCTTTTCTTGGGACAGTCGCCTTGCAGCAGGCGGGTCTGCCGCTGGACGAGATCTTTGCGACGCGCGCGAGCCTTCTCAAGCAATGCGGCGAAGCCTACTTCGCATCACCCTCGGAGCGGAAACGCCGCTTCCACCGCACCCTGGTAAATCTCGGGATTATCGACGTAGCGCCAGCCGCGCGACACCAATACTAGAGCAAGATGGCTCTTCGTCGAATCGCCATCTCGCTCTATCTTTTTGTTTGAGCATGATCTTTTCGGAAAACCGGTTCCCACTTTTCCGGATCATGCTCTGGGCCGCCGTTATTTCAAGAGAAGGCAGGATTGGCGCGACGAGGCGTCAAGTTGCTTCCGCGTATGAACCCAGGCGTCACCTCGGCAGCACCGAAACGGTTTGACTGTTACGGATTCGAAGACCTTGCCACCCGCGAAGCGCCTGGCTCCACGAAAAAATATCAAAGTCACTCAAATCCCTGGACTGGCGGCGCGGGTCCCTGGCCGGGCGGCGTCTCTTGAGATGTGACGGGTGGCGGCGGGCTTACCTTGACCGCCGCCGGCTCTCCGGTTCCCGGTATCGACGCACTCTGCGTCGCGTCGCCTTCAACATTGGAATTTTGCTTTAGGGATCGAGGATCAGATTTCGCGAGTTGCGTTGTACGCCGAGCGTGAGACCGAGAGGCTGACCGCCCAAGTCCCCAAGAATGCGCGATCGACGGCCCCGCCGTAAATCCTATCACCGCACCTGCAACGGCACCCACGGGCCCCAAAACCACCGCTCCTGACACCGCGCCCAAGGCAGCATCTCCAGCACGATCTTGAGCTCTTGCTTCGGCCGAAATGAACGACCCTGCGATCAGCGCGGCGACAAACAATTTCTTCATCGCGGTTTCCTCGGGTTCACTGCAGGGCACGGAACTTCGGAAATGCGGCGGCACCAAGATGTCGGCTCGATTCATATAACCGCGCCGGCAATTCGACGGTGAGCGAGCTCGACAGTTGCGCGCCTCAAGTTCCCCCTGTCCAATTCCGCCATTTCAATGTCGGGCTTCGAACATCGTTTCGGAACAGGAAAGGCGAGCCGAAGTCCTGATGTACTGCTCACCGGCCAAAGACTTTTCCGCCGCAGCAATATTGCCGCTCCACATATTCAACGCCGCAAAAAGGAATGTCACTGTGAAGGGGTAGGATATTGCCCGTCCGCCGAAGCGATCAATTGCCCTGGTACCAATAGGAGGGCTGGAAGCATCAGGGCATAGACAGCCGTGATCGCGATGACGCACACGTCAAAGTCGCCGAACTGATCATAAAGTCTTGTGCCGAGAACATCACCGAAGCGCGAGACCAGGAAATAAAGACTGCCCGCCAGCATGAGGGTCGTCCCCTCCATCCCGCGAGGGCACGCCCGCATGATCAGGTCCAGATAAGCACCGGTGGCAATGCCGCCCATGAGGCCGATTGGCACCGCGGCGATCAAAGCACCCGTCACCGAATGTATGAAGAGCAACGGAACCATCTGCGGGATCGCGATCAAGGTTCCCCACAACAGCAGTGTTTTGAGTGCAAACCTTCGGCAGAGAACTCCATAGACGACATAAGTCGGAATGAAGGAGGCGGCGAAGATGGCGTTCCACTGACCCCATTGGGCATCCGAGGCATGCAGCGTGTTCTGCAGGTGATACTGAAGCGGAGTGGCCGAACCAGGTGCGAAATTCCACAACAGCCAGATCAGCAGAGCAGAATAGATGGGCCAATGCCGCATTAGCCTCCTGAGATCTGCTAGCGGATGCCGTCCCACCTCTTGTTCGATGCGCAAATTGTCGAATACGTCTTTCGGCTTCCATACCGAATAAACGGCGACGATCGTCATGATCGCTGCGCCCACGAGAAAAAGAATGCGGATAGCCTGATCTGCGCCCTTGTCTTCGAGCAAGCCACTGAGTGCTCCCCCGGAGAGCAGAGCGGCAACGGCAGGAATCGACAGGAAGACGTTCCACGCCGCGCTGATCTGACCGGTGATGGCATGCTGTCGGCCGATCACTGCAGTCAATCCGTTTTGAGCGCTTGCGACAAAAAGGCAGGAGGCGGTCAACATAATGACAGCAACAATCAGAACCACATAGGTGACAGCAATGAAAGCGAAAGAGACATAAAGGAGCGCGCTGATCATGCCAAACAACAGCATGAAGCCACGATCCCCCATACCAAAGGGGCTCCATATGTCGCGAATAAATCCGAAGACAAAGGACAGATAACGCGGGATTGCGGCCACGAGCCGAAAACTGGCAACTTCATGCGCACTCAATTTCAGCTTATTTTTCAGAAGAAAGCTGATGGGAATATCGATCAGGCCCCCAGAGGGACTGCCGAACGCGACCAGAATAATCAAGATGCCGAGATAGAGGAAAATCCTCTGCCGCGCCGAGGGCGATAAACTGGTCCGCGCGACAGCACCATCCACAATTGTCGCTGCGGAACGCTCAATCGTCATGGCGCGCCATCTCTCCGATCGGAACGGCAACGCACAAGGCGCCGACTATCGCTCCGCCTCCGCCTCCCATACTTTCGCATCTCGCATCGTCACGCCGCGTGCTCGCGGTCATCCTGCGCGCGGCGGCACAGCATCGCGGCGAAGGCCTCGAACACCTTGCGCATTTGCGGAGCCTTGTAGGGAAACAGCTCCGGCGAATCCATGTTGTGCACGACCGCGGTATTGTCGGCCTCGAAGATCAACAGCTCGCCACGCCGGTTTTCCGCGCAATCGACCGTGAAATAGTCGAGACCAATGCGTTCGATCATGACGGCCAGCGCGCGCTGATGGCGGACAGCGAAAGCGGAATCGAAAGTGCGCATGAAATTTTCCTCCTCGCGGCGCTTGCTTTCGCTGAAAGCCATGCCGGCATTGAGGTACCAGATGTCCCAGCGATCGGCGATCGCCATGTGGCAGGCATAGGGCCGGCCGTCGACGATGACGATGCGGTATTTGCGAAACAGCCCGTCGTCGCCGGCGTAATCGACAAAGCGCGAGACGAAGAACTCCTGCTCCGGCCGCGCCAAAAGATAGCCGCCGATCGCGGCGCGATCGTCGATTCTCGCGAGCCCGACGCCGGCATGCGAACCCAGCGGCCGCACAATGATCGGAAATTCGAACTCAGCCGCAATATCCGCAAGCCCCGCATTCGGTTGGGCCAGTTCCTGCAATTGCGCCCGCGTCGCGGACGCCGTCGCCGGGATATCCAGCCCTTCGATTCCGCACAGCAGACGATACAGCTTGTCGCGGTCAAGATTGCCGACGAAGCGCGGCGGATTGAGAAGCGGCCGCGGCCAGCGCGAGGCCGCAACTTCGATCTTTCGCAGCGCCTCGCGGCATTGATCGGAGTCGGATGCAATCACGATGGCGACGTCATGGTCAGGCAGTGGCACCGGCAGTTCGACGCCGGCCACGACATAAAGCGTCAGCAGTTCGATCCCGGAGTTTTCCAGCAAAAACTCGATCGGCGTGTTGCCGCCCATGTCCATCGCAGCCGCCAGCGCCAGAACGCGCAAGCTCGGCTCTTCCATCGAACAGGGCGAGCGAAACAACTGATGAAAGGCGAGCACTTCGGCCTGAATAGCCATCCCCGTCGGCTTGTCGCCCAGCAGCTGGGCGATCAGCGACAAATCGAGCCCCTCGCCGGCGCCGGCGGTTCCGGCGGCGACCTTCGATATCAATTGGTCCCGCAACGGCCGAAGGTCGGTCCCGCCGAACGCCATCGTCGTGAGCCTGGCAAATCCGATCCGGTCCGCGCAGGGATAGCCGGCCAGTTCGGCCGCTTCGGTGCTCTCAAGCGCCACGGGAAACTTCCGTCAAATTCAGGCTATCGATATGCGCGAGCAACCATTCGATCTTGGCGACAATGGTGCTGACGTTATCGAGCTCACGCTGCAAATGCTGGTATGCTGTATTCGCGTCGGATGACCAGGTCTCCGTGACGAGGCGTGCGCCGGCGCAGATGCGCAGCGCTGCAATGGGGTGTGGCCCGCGCTGACTGAGCGCGACGGGTTGGCCGACAAGACAAATCCTTGCGGCGATTTCCGCGTCGTGGCCATGCAGCTCCGCGGGGACGCTACCTCGTGCATCGCGGGCCAGCGCGCGATAAATCTTCCGGCAATCTTCCAGTGAAAGAACGCGACTTTGATGCATGAGGACGAACGGAAAGATCGTCCGCTGCGCCAGCTCCTCGTCGACGCTGTCGTCCTCAAGCCGTTGCTGTGGCGGCAACAGACGAAGCGATGGCGAAGATGCAATAATGCGCTCGACGCCCTCGCCAAAAATCGTCAAGGCCATCCGACGAAGTTCTTCAGGCACGTTATGGTAGCTTCGGATTTCCTCAAGCGCTGCTTCCCAGCGAAGCCATTGGCCGAAATTCGCCCGGATCGGAAAACGCGACCTTAGGCCATGCCACTGCACCGGCCAGTCGCTGCGGCTGGTATATTCAAGCATTCCCGGTGCGATCTCGCTGATCGCATCGATGGTCCCGGCGAGACCCCTCGGCACCAGCAGCGCGCCGCTGAAGGGCGGGCCGGTGAAAAACTTCGAACCGGTGACGAGCACCAGATAGCCACGATCCAGATATTGTTGCAGGCGCGGGCGGCCGAGGCGCATCTGGCAGGCGTCGACGACGACCTGGACCCGATCGGGCCAGCGCGCCGCGATTTCGTCGAGGCATTGATCGCTTGGAGCGCGCCAGCCCAGCTTCGATGAATCCATGATTTGAAGCAGCACACGCGTGCCGTTCGCGATCGATGTCTCGATGGCGGCGAGAACCCGCTCGTCGGTTTCGGTCTGCGGGCGGCAATCGCCGTTCTC
>Ga0073928_10009925_pt1 | contig 11478 bp, 8 predicted proteins | sample PaiPotPPA55metaG_FD_76969 | JGI IMG/M metagenome (GOLD analysis project Ga0073928, IMG submission 76969) | Iron sulfur acid spring bacterial and archeal communities from Banff, Canada, to study Microbial Dark Matter (Phase II) - Paint Pots PPA... ...
CCCACTGCATTCTCAATCACTTTCACCCGTTGAAACTCCTTCTGACTCATTGTCACCATCCTCACAGGGTGACAAAGTCTCGTTGCAGTTAAGGGGTGACATTATCTTGGAGCATCTACAGTCTGGCAATTCAATGATTGCGTGATCCCCAGGGTCGTCACTAAAATCATCGGTATCTGGGCCGGTTACCTCTTTAGCTTGCTTGTAAAAGCTCGAGGGCACCGCAATCTTGAAATGCGCTTCGGCCTCTTGAAGGAACTGGGTCTGGCGTTGAGTCACCTCGTACGGTATCCCCGCATCCTTCAAAATCAAGCAAGTATCTACACACCGTTCTTGCTCATCGCCAGTCCAAACCTCTCGCAGGTTCGAGCGGTCGCCTTGCAGATTCGAACGGTCGCTGCTCTCGGCTTTCGCCTCAGGCAAATTTGCGACCAGATCCACATCGCAGTCGGCGCAGCGCGTAAACCCCACTCGGTATTCAGCTTTGCACTCAGGACAGAACATGGGCGGAGTTTACTACAGGCAAGAACGACTAAGATTTTAAGAAGAATTACAGGCCGCATCCTTTCCGCTGGTCTGGCGGTATACTCGCGGTCGTGAACGCGCCCAAGCATGGTCTAAACGGCGAGCCAAGAATTTATCTGGGCACCTCTGCGTTTACCGCGGCAGGATGGCAAGGCGCTTTCTATCCGCCAGAAATAAAATCGAAGGATTATCTCTCCTTCTATGCCCAGCATTTTGACACCGTGGAAGTAAACTCCACTCTCTACGGCTGCCCCTCGCCGCGAACCGTGGAAAACTGGGCCGCCAAAACTCCAGACAATTTTATTTTCTCTATCAAGACTCCCCGTTCCATCACCCACGACAAGATCCTCGCGAACTGCGACGCGGAATTGGAAGAATTTCTCACCACCATGGAAATCCTTGGCCCCAAGCTGGGAACAATCTTGTTCCAGTTCCCGCAGTTCAGCCCCGACGTCTTCGCCGACCGCCACGCCTTCACCGACCGCCTCATCCCGTTCCTCAATAAATTACCCGCCAGCCGCAAGTACGCCATCGAAATTCGCAATCCCGAGTGGCTTGACGCTGAATTCGCCGATCTGCTCAGGCACCACCAGATCGCGCTGGGCCTGCCCGATCTGCCATATATGCCGCGCCCCGAAGAGCTTGCGCAAAAATTTGATCCCATCACCGCCGATTGGACCTACATTCGCTGGCTCGGCGACCGCAAAGGCATCGAGCTCCAGACACTCACGTGGGACAAAGTCATCGTGGACCGCACCACTGAGCTAACCAGCTGGGTGGATTTCTGCTACCAGATTAAAAGACGTGGCATCACCGTGTATGGCTACGCAAATAATCATTACGCAGGTCATGGACCGGCAACCATTAGGCAATTCCGCGATCTGTGGCGTAAAAAAGGATTCACGCCATTGCCTGAGCCGGAGCCATCAACTCTACCGCCAAGTCCTACACCGGCGTCAAAACAGCAGCCTTTGCTCTTCGACTAGCTCAACGCAATTTCATGAATGAAAATTACGGCAGCACCGTCGGCCCGTAACTCAACGCCTCGCCTGCCTTCGGCACATCGTAGTTATTCCAAAACCACAATGGCTCCAGCTTTTTCCGCTCCGGCCACACCTGATCGAGCGTATCGCCTTCAAATAATTCGCCATTCTTCATCACCCAGCGAATCGTATTGGTATTGTGAATATCGTCGAGCGGATTCTTATCAAAAATCACCAGGTCCGCTAATTTCCCCGCCTCAATCGAACCCAGATCCTGCGGCCGGCCCACAATTTTTGCTCCATTGGAAGTCGCGCAGCGCAAAACTTCGAGCGGCGTCATCCCACCGCTGGCCAACATCCACATCTCCCAGTGGTAACCCAGGCCTTGCAGCTGTCCATGACTTCCTACCCCTACCAAAGTGCCGGCACGTTGCAGCTTGGCCACCTGCGCCGATAATTTTGGAAACGCGTATTCGTCCTTGCGAAACCATCCCGGCCGTCGCTTCGTTTTCTCATCAATAATTCTGTGCGGGGTGAAATGGTTCAACTTCGCGTTATCGTGCACTTCCGTGCTCTCGTACCAATAATCCTCGCCAAACGGCCCGCCATAATTCACGATCAGCGTGGGCGTCTCTGAAATCCCCGACTGCGCGAACATCTGAATCACATCCTTATATAGCGGCGTGATCGGCAAAGTGTGCTCGTTACCGTGGAAACCGTCGATCACGTGTGTCAGGTCCAGCTTCAGATCCAGCCCGCCCTCGGTAGTCGGCATCATCTCCAATTCTTTCGCAGCCTCCACCATGTACTGCCGTTGCCGGCGATTCCCCACGATGTAGCTCTTGATGTTGTGCGTGCCGTAATATTTTCTATATTTCGTGAGCACGCCTTTCACTTCTTCCATGGACTGAAAATTATTGTCGGAAAAAACTCCCGGCCCGGTAGAAAAAGCGCGCAACCCGATAATGTCCCCGGCGTCCGTTAAATCCTGATACGCAAACATATCGTTCGTGAAGGTCTGCACGTCCAAACCAGCAGTCACTCCGTACGCCAGGTTGGCAAGGAACGCCCAGTTTTGCGTATCCAGAATCCCGCGCCGAATTTCCGTCCAGTGCGCATGCGTATCGATAAATCCAGGCGCGATCGTTTTGCCGCGCACGTCAAAAATCTTCGTCCCCGCGGGAGCGCTGCCGCGCGCGCCCACGCTCTTGATGCGATTGTTTTCGACGACAATGTCGGCATTCTTCAGAACTTCGTCGCCCTTCATGGTCACCACGGTGGCGCCGCGCAGCACGATGCTGCCCTTCGGCGCTTTCCGGGGCACTTCCAAAGTCACCGCGATTTCTTCGACGTCCTTCTCTTCTTCCTTTAATTTTTTGGGCTCTTTCTTCTCCTCTTTCTTGTCATCTTTTTTATCGTCTTTTTTCGCGGCCTCGCCTTGCTGTGCGTTGGCATCTTTCTTATCGGTATCCTTGGCGTCTTTGCCGTCGTCGGCTTTCTTGTCTCCGTCTTTTTTCTCCGCGTCTTTTTTATCTTCGTCTTTCTTTTCATCTTTCGGCGGCTCGAAGGAAATCGCGCTTAATGGCTCGCGAAACAAACTTGATCCCACCGCCCACGTAATGGTCTTCCCGTCATCCGCCCAAGCGAAATAATCCGCGCCAATATCCGTCAAGCGCTTTGCCGGCACCGCCGCCGTGCTCACGTTCACCGTTGGCGCTTCGCCTCCCACCACCGGCATGGCAATCAGGTAAAGCTGATTCATCACGTGCGCCAACACCCATTGCCCATCGGGACTCGCCTTCACGTCGTTAGCCGGAATCGGCTCTTCAAAAAAATACAGCCCCTGACCCTTCACCTGCAGGTGCGTGCGCCGATCCGTTCCGTCGTAGCGCAACGACACCAAGCCCTGCGGCGTGTAAACATAAATGCGATCCTTCTCGTGCGTAAAATGAGGCCCACCCGCTCCGCGCGCCGGCAAAATTAAATTCGCTTCCCCGCCTTCCGACGGAATCCACACCAGATCCGCGTTCCCGGTTTGCCCGCCATCAAATTCGCTGTTCTCTCGGTCATAGGCATTCCCGCGCAGTGCCACAATTTTCGATCCATCCGGCGACCACGCCGGATTGCTGTACACCGCCAGCGATTTTGACAATTGCACCGGCGTGCCACCGCCCGACGGCACCTTCCACAATTGCCCGCCTTCGCTCGACCAGGTGACATAAGCAATAAATTTCCCATCGGGCGACCACGCCGGTTGAAACTCATGCCCATTCCCGCTGGTCAAACGCTGCGGTTGCCCGTGCGGCAAGTCCATTGTGTACAGGTGCGTCATCGCCGAAAACGCCAGCCTCTTGCTGTCCGGCGACTGCTCCGGCCCCATGATCAAACGCACTTTCACCGGTCCTTGTTCCACTCGCTGCGGAAAATCCAGCTTCGGTCCGATGACCTGCGAAACCTGCGCTGTGAACGGAATTATTTTTTCGCTGCCGCTCGCAAGATCGAGCCGCCGGATCTTCCCATCCTGGTTGTAAACAATTTCTTTTCCGTCCGGCAGAAACGCAAACCCCGGAAACACGTCGCGCGTAAATCGCGATTCCTGATCGTCGCGCGTCACCGGATATTTCACCCAGTGATCTTCGCCCGTTTCCAGATTGCGCAGCCGCAAACCCGTTTCCGTTTCGTAACGCGTCACGTATACCAACTGCTTTCCATCGGGAGATAATGTCGGCCGAAATGCGCTTTCCGGCTGCGAGATAATTTCGTCTTCATCGCCGGTTTTCCGGTCCCGCCGCACGATCGTCCACAGCGGCAACTGCGCGTTATAACTGAACGGCCCCTGCCGCACCGCGTAATAAAAATATTTTCCGTCCGGCGAAGCCGCCACGCCCATGGCGTTATGCCGTTCCTTCCGTGGCGTCGTGGGCGTCGGCTTGGACTTGGTGATTTGCACCCCCGTCCCACCATCCACGTGAAACATCCATAGCTCATTGGCTCCGATACCGAACGGCATCTTCGAAGCCACAATGTATTTCCCGTCGGGAGTCCATGCCGGTGAACTGAAGTCGTCGGCGGTATTCTTTGAAACCTGCTTCACACCACTGCCGTCCGGATGGATGATCCAAATGTTTTCATTGCCTTCGCGGTCGGAAATAAATGTGATCCACTGCCCATCGGGAGAAAATCTCGGCTGGCTATCGAATGCCATGCCGCCGGAAATCAACTTGGCCTGCCCGCCATCAATCGGCAGGGTGTAGAGGTCGCCCATCAACTCAAACACAATGGTTTTTCCATTCGGTGAAACATCCAGCGTTAACCACGTCCCCTCATCGGTACTAAACGTGATTTTGTGGTCGGCCTTCAACGGCAAACCCTTCTTTTCGTCTTTCTTGTCATCCTTCTTGTCGTCTTTTTTCTCATCCTTCTTATCTTTGTCTTGCCTTTGATCCTGCATCAGGGCCGCAGCACCCATCTGCAAAGTTTCCGCGCCGGCTCCTGGCGCGCATACCCCGATGACCAGCGCTGCCATCACCAGCGCAGTGGCCAGCACCGCAATCTGCAGCCACGTCACAACGCCACACACCTCCGATTGCCTGGCAATCATCCGATTCCTCCACTGCTGATTTGACGTGTGAAAACTCGATTCGCTCTTCTATCTAGCGATTATTCAGCGCCGCCGCGCCATTCGCCCGAAACCACGAAGCCCGGCATCATAACTCGCCATGTCACTCTTCGCATCATTTCTTTATGGTTTCGCGGTTCGGCACCACAGTAAGTACAATTAAACAGCTCAAATTATTTCAGCGCCAAGCGCACGGAGAACAAAGACTGCAGATGGCTACCTTGGAAGTAGCGGCCCCAGGCCCTCTGACCATTGCTCCGCAGGAACGTCCAGAGGATTTGGATCTATCGCTGATTCTTCCTACCTATAACGAGAGCGCGCATATCGACGGCATCGTCGAGCAACTCATCGCCGTGCTCGACGGCATTCCCGCGCTCAGATACGAAATTATTATCGTGGACGACGACAGTCCCGATCGCACCTGGGCAAAAGCGCTGCGGTTGTCTCACAAATTTCCGCAGGTGCGCGCGATTCGCCGCCAAGACCAGCGCGACTTGTCCACCGCGGTTTTGCGCGGATGGCAGATCGCCCGCGGCGAGATTTTTGCCGTAATGGACGCCGACCTGCAACATCCCCCCGAAACAATCCCCGAACTGTGGCGTGCCATGAGACGTGGCGCCGACTTGGCCGTCGCCAGCAGGAACATCGAAGGCGGCGGCGTTAGCGACTGGACTCTCCCGCGCCGCATCGTTTCCCGCTGTGCCCAATTGCTGGGCCTCGTCGTGCTCCCCGAGGTCACCGGAAAAGTCAGCGACCCCATGAGCGGTTACTTCATGGTGCGACGCTCCTCGTTGGAGGGCCGCCAGCTCCATCCGCTGGGATACAAAATCCTCGTGGAAGTGCTGGCACGCGGGGAAATACAAAAAATCTCCGAAATACCCTATGTCTTCCGCGAAACTCCCGAGCGCGCCAGCAAGCATTCGCCCGCGGTTTTCGCCCAATACCTCCAGCACCTCAGCCGCATTCGCATTCACCTGCTGAAGACTTCTCCCTTCGTGCGCTTCTGTATCGTGGGCGCCAGCGGAACATTGATCGACACCACCATGCTCTTCCTTTTAAGCGATCCGCGCACCCTGAACTGGAGCCTGACCGGAAGCAAAATAATTGCTGCTGAACTGGCGCTCGCAAATAATTTTATCTGGAACGATTTATGGACCTTCGGCAAATTCTCGATCCGCCAGAACAGCTTTCGTCAGCGCGCCCGGCGGTTCCTCAAATTCAACCTGCTCTGTTCGGTAGGAATTATTTTAAATCTCATTATCTTGAATGTCGGCTTCAAGGTATTCCATATGAACCGCTACATCGCCAATTTGTCCGCCGTTTTTTTCGTGACGTTTTGGAACTATAATACCAACCGCAAACTTAGCTGGCGCACCACCGCAAAAGAATAGAAAATCTTCCTATGACAAATGTTTTGAAAAATAATCGCAAGATCGCCGTTCAGCTATGCCTGGCGATAATCGCTATCGGTGCCATCGACATATGCGCCCTGGCTCAATCGCAGGACGCCCCCACAACACCGCCAGCGGTTAACCAACTCGCCCACGACATTTTCAAGCAACTGGTGGAGATCAATACCACCGATTCCGTGGGTAACGTGAGCACTGCCGCAGAGGCCATGGCCAAACGCTTGCTCCTCGCCGGATTCGCCGACAAAGACGTCATTGTCGCCGGCCCCAATGAGAAAAAGAAAAATCTTGTTGTGCGTTTTCGCGGTGCCGCCAGACGTAAGCCCATTTTGTTTATTGGCCACCTCGACGTCGTGGAAGCGCGTCGCGAACACTGGACCACCGACCCCTTCCAGTTCGTCGAAAAAGACGGATTCTTCTATGGCCGCGGCACCAACGACATGAAAGCCGGCGACGCCCTGCTGCTCACCACTTTCATTCGTCTTAAAAAAGAAGGCTACCTCCCAGATCGCGATTTAATTCTCGCCCTCACCGCTGACGAGGAAGGCGGCAGCTTCAATGGCGTGCAATGGCTCCTCAAGGAACATCGCGACTGGGTGGACGCCGAATATTGCATCAACCTCGATGGCGGCGAATTCGAAAAGCAAAACGGCAAACGTTTACTGGCCGCCATGCAGGGCAGCGAAAAAGTGTATGCCGATTTCCAATTCGAATCTCTAAATCCCGGTGGTCACAGCTCCGAACCGGTACGCGATAACGCCATTTATCATCTCGCTGGCGCGCTAACCCGCCTGCGCGATTACGATTTCCCGGTAAGGGTCAACGAAATCACCCAAAACTATTTTTCGCGCACTGCCGAAATTTCCCCCGGCGATTCTGCCGCGGATTTAAAAGCCGTCGCTAAAGATCCTCCCGACCAAGCAGCCGCCGCCCGTCTGTCGCGAGAGCCCTACTACAACACGCTGCTGCGCACCACTTGCGTGGCCACTTTGCTGAGCGGCGGACACGCTCCCAATGCCTTGCCCCAAACCGCCCGCGCCAATGTGAATTGCAGGATTTTTCCAGGTGAAGATCCCCAGGACGTCCGCAACACTCTCGAGCGCGTGGCCGCCGATCCAAAAGTAAGCGTCACCTTGGTCCCGCAGCTCGGCGCCGACGGCAAACCAGTCCCCACCGTTACCGTGCCGCCTTCCGCGCTGCTCCCCGAGGTCGTCAAGGCCATGGAAAAAACCCTGAACGACACCTACCCCGGCGTGCCCCTGGTAGCCACCATGTCCGCGGGCGCCAGCGACGGCAAATTCACCCGCACCGCCGGTATCCCCACCTTCGGCATCGCTTGCATGTTCTTTGAACTCGGCGACAATCGCGCCCACGGAAAAGATGAACGCATCGGCACCGAGGATTTTTACGACGGTGTCAACTTCACCTACAAATTGATCCGCGCCTTAAGCGCATCAAATTAACCTGAAATTAGTTTATTATAATGTTATAATAATCAACAAGTAATAACGGGCACTCTCTCCAGCTGCAATAGCCCACAACCACAACAACCACTACAAGTCGGAGGGTGCCCCACCCTCGATTTTTAGGGGTTAGCTGCCGTGACAAGTGGGTCTTTCTATTGACGTTGTTTCTGAAGTTGACGTAAAGCAGTTGACCTAAAGTCTAACCAGCGCGATTTGTGCGCACCCCAGTAAAACTCAATAAACTTAGCGTCCTTAGTTGAACGTTCAACTAAGTTCTTAAGCCATGCAGTTGAACATTCAACTCAGTAAAGTCCTAAGCATCCGTTTCGAGCCGGGGGGAGCCACGCTCGAGGCTGCCCAGATTTTGGGGTTTCGCGAACAACGGCCACGCCCCGGAATACAACGTCACGAATCCGTCGAATGAGTGGTAAAACTTCCGGGCGGCTTAAACGATTTCGCTGATTTTTTTATCCAGGTGGGCGAGGGCGGCTTCCAGGGATTTGCGGTGCTGCGGGTGGGTGGCGGATTCGAGGTCGTTAACGATTCTGATCCGGGAGAGTTGTAAGTCTTTCCGTTCCTGATCGCGTCTCAACTGCTCGGCCGTTTTGGCCGCCGAAGTCGATTTCTCTTGCTTGGCTTCCAGTAGCTCAACCTGTGATTCCACGCCCTTGCTTTCCCATCCTCTGGCCATAACGATATTTTGACATAATTCATGCGCTCTGTGGATATTTTCCGCGAAAAAGTGTCAGGCGCTGGCCGCCCGTCGTTTCGGCAAAACCGGCAACGAGGGGTGCATCACGTTTAGCACCGTGCTCTCGGCAATCCGCGCAACATTCTCGGCGAAAATCCCGGAATAGGAAAAGGTCGCGCTGCGGTCCGCCCAGCGAAGACGCAAGATCCATCTGCCATCCATCTCTTCGGCGCGCGCTGAGATTAATTCAGGCACGGAAATCACTAACAGCGGGTGAAAGTCGGCTTCTAATGCCCACAGCTTTTGCGAACCAACAAAAAGCTGCACCGGAACCGCGAAACTCCCGGACTGGAATGTACCGCCGTCGACTACCACTAAAGCCCCCAGCTCCCGGGCCTTGTCGTCGATTCCTGATGTAGCTTTGGGAGGCGGCAGCAAAATGGCCACAATAAACGCGGCTAGTCCCGCAACCGCCAGAAAATAACTGCCAAAAAACCCAATAGGCAGAATCACCAGGGCGGCGCCAAATACGCCCAGCACCATGCGAAAAATGACCCAGGAGCGCTCATCTCGGCGAAGACTCAGGACCTTAGGCACCAGCAGAACTACGGCGAATCCAGCGCCAATTACTGTCTTGCGTAATTTAGCGACTAAGCTATCGGCTAGCGCGGTTTCAGTGGTGGTGGCGGTACTCATGGTATCGTCCGGGACGCATTTCGATGGTGCTACCTGCCCTTAAGGGCAGGTCCAAGATAATACGCGATTCCCGCGTCTGTGTGTAGGGATGAATTTACCTGATAAGAACGAGTCTTTATTGTGAAATCCCGCCGGGCGCCGATTTCAGCTTGGGGTCATCGCCCTTCATGGCCGCGTCGGAAAGCAGCACGCGCCCCGGTTTAGCGCCAGTGGCTTTGCCATCGTCCCAAACCAGCGTGCCATTCACAAAAACTTTCTCGATTCCAGCCGACAACTCAAATGGCTTGGCAAAAGTGGCGTGGTCGATCACCGTGTCAGGATTAAAAAGCACCAAATCCGCAAACGCCCCTTCGTGCAATGTGCCACGCTCTTTCCAGCCCAGGCGCTGCGCAGGCAAACCCGTCATCTTGTGAATCGCTTCCGGCAGAGTAATCCAATGTTTTTCGCGGACATACACGCCGAGCACTCGCGGAAAGGTTCCGGCCCCACGCGGATGCTCCGAACCGATCCCGCCATCGCTCGCTACCATCACCCAGGGCTGCTGGTAAAAAGCCTGGATGTCCCGTTCGATCATGGATTTCCCGATGATGCTCGCTTCAGTGTTGGCGGCGTCGCCCTCGTGAATAATCTGAATGTACATTTCTGTAGGCGAAATTTTCCGCGCGTTTGCCAGCTCCGCAAGGTTGTGGCCGACATATTCTGGATGAGGAGCGAATTCCGTAATGGTTACCGTGTCCGGTCCTCCGTTATCGGTCAGCGCTTTTTCAACGCTTTGCGGATTTGTATATTGCTTGTCGGGCATCAGCACTTTGATGTTGGAATGCCACGCATCATAGGGATAACAGTCCGCGAGAAAATCCAGGCCCCGTTTGCGTGCCGCTTCGATCACGTTAATGTACTCAGGCGCTTTTCCCCACACCGCCACCGTGCTCACCTTGATGTGCGAATGCTCGATGGGCAGATGCGCGCGCTGTCCGATAGCAATCTCCTCTTCCAGCGCGGAAAAACTTTTGTTGCCTTCATCCCGCACGTGCGTCTCGTAAAAGCCGCCATGTTTTGCTGCCACTTCCGCCAGCGCCACAACTTCCGCGGTTGAGCTATAGCTGGCCACATCGTATTCGAGACCGGTGGACACGCCCAGCGCGCCTTCATTCATGGCCTCTTCGGCCAGCCCGACCATTTTTTGAATCTCCTCAGCGGTCGCCTCGCGTCGAAAATCCTTCCCCATTACCTGTGACCGCACCGTGGCATGTCCAAACAGTGTCGCGACATTCAGCGCAGCGGGCGCTTTGCGCCGGCCGTCCATCCATGCCTCAATAGGCCACGGCGAAAAACCATCGGGACCGAGAATCACTGTGGTGATCCCCTGCGAAATTTGCGTCTCCGCCAGCGGATCCTTGTCCAGCCCTTCCGTCGAATGGTTATGAATATCGATGAACCCAGGCGCCAGAACCAGCCCTTGCGCATCAATCACTTGCTCGCCTTTTACAGGCTTGAACACCCCGATCTTCGTGACGCGATCACCCGCAATGCGCACGCTAACCTTTTTCAATGGTGCGTCACTGCCATCCGACACCTGCGCATTGACGATCACGATCGCGGCCGGCTGCTGCTCTTGCGCCTGAATCATGCGCGGAGTAAACGCAACCGCAAGCAGCAACAGCGCCCCAAGTCTAAAAACAAATAATTTCATGCCTACCCTCAGATCGCAGCAGTATGACAAAAATCACGCCTCATGGAAGCAAAGGTTTTAGAAAGGTAACCATACTAATGTTGCGTTCCCGCGCAAACCAAAAAAACGCGAAGGGGTACCCCACCCTCGATTTTTAGGGTGTACCTGCCGTGGCGGGTTGGTCTTAGTTTGCTCTTGATGGTCGAACGTTACTGGTGACAACGCCTCGCGCCGATGATTTATACAAGGCGATTTATACAAGGCGAAAAAAGTTGGAACGCTATGAATTCCTGATTCGTGTTGTTGCAACGAGAAAATGTCGTATTAACTGCAACGAAACTATGTCACCCCTCCCGTGGTTAGGGAACTGCGGTTAATGCGGGGTGCCCGGAAAAATTGTAGATGCGCGGCGTGAGG
>Ga0073928_10009927_pt1 | contig 11478 bp, 9 predicted proteins | sample PaiPotPPA55metaG_FD_76969 | JGI IMG/M metagenome (GOLD analysis project Ga0073928, IMG submission 76969) | Iron sulfur acid spring bacterial and archeal communities from Banff, Canada, to study Microbial Dark Matter (Phase II) - Paint Pots PPA... ...
CCCTGGTACGGATAGTCGAGATATCCACCGTAGATCCAGCCGCGCAGTCCGGGCGCCTCGACGTCGCACCAGCTGTAATCGGTAACGCAGCCGTACACCGTAAGCTGCGCGCCCGGCGGCACTTGCGCGACCACCGGATAGTCCCCGGACGGACCCGCATAAACGTCCACGGGTTGATTCGTATACGCCAGCGATTGAGCGAACGCAGCGCCGGACAGCGCCATCAGGCAAACGCCTCCCGCGATGGCTCGAATGACGATTTTCTTTTCCACAATTCCTCCCTCGGATAGAGCGGCCCATGCATGAGGTACGCTATTCGTTTCGTCCCGGCTATAACGGCACCTCAATAGCAGGGTCACATTGCTTGGACAAGCCTGGTGGCGTTTGAATTGCACCCGACTGTCTGCGAATTACTATTTGTCAGCGTTCTTACCGTTCAGCAATTTTCATGCTTTGCCGCTCATGCATCGAGCCGAGCAAAGAGCCAGTCCTGGAAGCTGCACAGCGTGGGGCAGATCCGCGTGCGATTTGGGGTGCTCTTCTGCCCGACGGTTAGCGGCGAACGCGTGCTATCGACCCCGAAGCGACATTCGCCAATTCCGATTGCGGCCGTTGATCACGGACGCCCGATAACGCGCGGTCACTCATTTTGAAAAGTCAACAAGCTTTATGAAATCACCTTTTCAAAGACTAAGCCGCTTCGAACAATTCTTTGGACGCCCATTTTGAACATTTTTGGCAATACGAGCTGTGCATCGTGAGTGCCGTATGTCGCTCCTGGCCATCATGAACCGCCAATGAAAGATGATCCCGCTGAATAAAACGAGAAAAATTGACCCGCAAAATCTCAAGATTTCAATTCCCGTGACGATATATAGACAGCCAATTACACAATAATTTGAGGGATTTATGCTTCGTATCGTTATTGCCCTGCTACTCGCCGGACTGCTTGCCGGGTGCAACACAACTCTACATGTCGAAAAACCGGACTCTGCATCGGGCCTCTATGCAACCCATACCGTTCTCAAACCCGCCGATGTCCGCGTCGCCGAAAAGTTTGACCCCGCTTACACACAAATGATTTACCTGAAGGTCGATGCCGAACACCCGAACCCACGCTTTGTGGATTTCTTCGTGTCTGCTTTCAAGGAAACGCATACCTTCAAGAGGGTCGTGACGAAGGATGACTTGGAGGAAATTGTCATTGAACGCAACCTGGGTAGCAAGGTTTCCAGCGTGTCAGATCTTGTTGGACTGAATAACCTTAGTAAAGAAATCGGGCCATTCCTGATCGTTGAGCCCAATGCGGTGTTCAAGGGTGCCTACACTTTCGAAGGAACGCTAAAAGCGATTGACGCCAGCACTGGAAAGACCGTTCTACTGATCGACATGAGCGCTTTCAATATGGCAGGCCTTGACGATCCGCTGTTTCATCCAATGCTGAATGGATTTATAAACTGGACACGCAATCAGCCGGTTGCGCCGGAAGTGCCGAGAGTCGCGCAACAGACAAATCCTGCAAAGCTCTGACGATTTCGACAAGCGGGTGAGGCAGCAGACGGGGCTATCCCCGGCACACACCGCAGCCTTTCGCGCGGCTGCGCGGCGCCGTGATTGTCAGAAGCTCGTCGGCTGTACCTTTGTCGAATTCGAGCTTGAGCGAGGCCACGGTGAGCTGGCGCGTGCCGTGGCCCCGAACCGGCTTACTGCTTCGTCAGTTGACCGAAGGCGATCACCGAGTTATCGGCCGCCTTGACCAGATAGACGATCGTCCGCTGGTACAACGTCGTGCTGCCGGAAACGGGCAGGAACGTAATCGCTGCGTTACCCGTGTAGGTCACCCCGGAACGCAACGTGCAGGAGCTCGTCGTACCGCTCACGGTCATCGTGTAAAGGTTCTTGCTCGAGCCCGGCGTGGTCAGCGCCAGCGTGCCTGTGACACCGCAGCCGAGAAACGTGCCAGTGAAGCCGCCCGCATTGTCGACCGTCATTGTCGTCACGCTTTGTGTCCACGTACCCGCGACGCTCGATTGGCTGACCGCGAGCGCGTTCGCCGGGTCGTAGTTCAAGGACAGGTTCACCGTGCTGTTGTTGGCCACGTAGCTGCCAGTCAGGGTCTGGTTCGCTGTGAACGTTCCGCTTCCCAAGGTAGCCGGGTAACGCACATCGCTCAAAGTCTCAAAGCCGGTTGTCAAGGTCCAGTTCGGCGCGGCGGTCGATATCGCCCCGAAGAACATCGAGGTAACGATGGAAAACACGCCGCTCGCGTAAGAGATGTTGTTCGCGGGATCCACGAAGGCCGTCACGCGGGACGCGGACGATTCGTCCAGATACCTTCAAAACCATTACCCGTGGCGGCAGTCGAGCCGGCCTGGGGGGCGCTCAGGCTAGGAAGTGCCTCGCCCGTCACGGCTGGCGCCGACGCGGCCGCTGGTGCGCTGGCTGCCGGGGGCGGCGTCGTCGCTTGAGTAGCCGGCGTGCTGCCGCCCCCGCCTCCGCCGCACGCGGCGAGCGCAAACGAACCCAACATGGAAATGACCAAAGGTAATCTTGTTTTCATGTGCATTATATTTTTTTGAGTGCTGAATCTAGATTCAGTAATGGTTGACTGCGTCTAGATATTCCGTGCGCGGGATTACGCAGTCGTGTAAACGGCGGTAAGATAAGGAATTTTAGTGTTTACTGAAGAAACGTCTCTAAACAGCAATGAGGTTATGCCGGAGTGGAAAACATTCGGCATAAGGGAAGCATTGCAGCCGTTCACTGCTATCAGGAAACGCTGATCGGCAGTTGATTGCACGAGCGCGATCAGCTCACAAACCAGGTATCGTGACGTGCTGTTGATTGGTTACCAATTGGGCACATGATCGAAGTGGCCGCGGAATGGCCGTCGCTCTGCTTATATCTTCCAGTTTCGAACGATTCGTGATTCTTCGGCTTCTTTGATATTTTCAATTATCGAAAGTGGAGAACGGAGCAGTAGGCGAACGGGCGACAATGCTCACTGCTACCCGTCGGCGGCGCATCCTGAATTAGCTCTTGATTGAAGATCCGTTCAGGATGTCAATAAAGCAGAGGCCTTTTACCGCGATGTACTCGGGCTGAGACATCTGTATCGCTTCGGCGATCTCACATTCTTTGACTGCAGCGGTGTCCGCTTGCTTATCGAAAAAGTCGAGAGCCCACAAAGCCGCACACAGACATCGGCGATATATTTCAGCTGCGCTGATATTGCACTCGGCGTGCGCGAGCTCGAACGCCGCGGGGTCACTTTCACCGGCCAGCCGCACCTGGTTGCCCCAATGGAAGATCACGACCTATGGATGCCGTTCTTCGAAGACCCGGATGGCCACACTTTGGCATTGATGCACGAAGCACCGAAAGGTTATAGCCCGGCGGCAGCCTAAGGTATCAACGTGTGTCCTCGCGCTAGCAGCGATAGTTACCGCCGTCTCGTTCAAGCAGCCGCAAGAGCGCTGTCCATTCACGATCCAGATGAACAGTGTCCAGGTACGCGTAGTCATCGTGTTGCCTGGCAGCGTGCTCGCACACCTCGGGAGACGGAATCGTCACTTTCTGGCCAGCAGACAAGGTCGTGACTTGTATCTCGCACGCCTTGTTCAGATAGTACATACGCGTGAATGCCTCAGCGATCGACCGGCCCGTTGTAAGAAGCCCGTGGTTCCGCAGTATCAGGTAGTCCTTGTCCCCGATTGATTGCACTATGCGGTCCCGTTCATCGAGCTCAAGCGAAATGCCCTCATAGTCGTGATAGGCAACGCGGTTATAGAACTGCATGCTGATCTGGTTAAGCGGCAGCAGCCCGCATTCCATTGCGGCCACCGCCATTCCGGCGGAAGTGTGAAGATGCACCACGCACTCGGAATCGTGACGGGCAAGATGCAAGGCGCTATGAATGGTGAAGCCTGCGGCGTTCACTTCGAAACGCTCGTCGCCAACGGGACTGCCTTTTACGTCGATCTTCACGAGCGACGACGCTGTGATCTCGTCGAAGAACCAGCCATGCGGATTGATAAGGAACGTATCCTTCGTACCTGGAACGCGAGCCGAAATATGCGTATAAATCAAATCGGTCATGCCGAACTTTGCAGCCAGCCGGTATGCCGCAGCAAGCTGCACCCGTGTGTCCCACTCTTGCGCAGAAATGTTCCTCGGTTTGCGATTGAAATGCGGATCGGATGTCGAGATCATTGAGAAGCGTTCTCCGTGACGTGATGCGGATAATGTCGTAGTTCAACGCTACCTGGAGGCAAAGCGATGCCTGACCATCGCACGCATTGGCCAAAATCGCGCACAGAGAAATGGTCAGCCTTCGCCCCAAAGTTGGCGTCTTTTAGATTCCATCGCCGAACAAGTTTTGTTTGCGGCGCGCTTGAACCAGAAGAAAAATTAAATTGTCTTGGTTGACATCACTGTATGACGTCACTCATCATATGTCAACGAGCATAAATGCACAAACGGTTCAACAGGAGGGTTACAGTGGCCAGTCCCGCACAGGCACGTGTTGGTGTTGATATCGGCGGCACGTTCACCGACGTCGCGCTCGAACTAGGTGACAAACTTTTTTCAACCAAAGTCCTCACGGATTACACGGCGCCTGAACGCGCGATCATCCGGGGCATTGAAATTGTCACTGCAAAGGCCGAAATCGGACTCAAGGACATCGGCGTCATCATCCACGGGACGACACTTGCGACCAACGCACTGATCGAACGGCGGGGCGCCAAGACAGCCTTCATCACCACCGAGGGGTTTCGGGACACTATCGAAATGCGGACCGAAAACCGCTTCGAGCAATACGACCTGAATATCAAACTGCCTCCGCCACTTGTTGAGCGTTGCGACCGCTTCACGCTTGCCGAACGCCTGGACGCACAGGGCGGTGTGTTGCTTGCACCAGACCGTCAAGCTGTTCAAACCCTGATCGACCGGATCGAACAAGGCGGCTATGAAAGTGTCGCGATCGGATTTATCCACGCGTACGTGAACGGTGTCCACGAGCGCATGATGCGTGACGCACTCCTCGCGCGGCTTCCGGACGTATCCATTTCGATTTCATCGGAGGTCTCCGCGCAGATACGCGAATTCGAACGTTTCAATACCGTGTGTGCAAATGCGTATGTGCGCCCCATCATGAAGTCGTATCTCGATCGTCTGATTGGTGAGGTACGCCAGGCCGGCGCCGACTGTCCGATCTTTGTCATCCACTCGGGCGGGGGGATCATATCCGTACAAAGCGCGTCTGAGTTTCCGGTCCGACTTGTTGAATCAGGGCCTGCCGGCGGCGCCATCTTCGCAGCCCATATCGCGGCCCGTTACGACTTGAACTCGGTACTCTCGTTCGACATGGGCGGTACCACCGCGAAGATCTGTCTGATCGATGACCACACGCCCAAGACGGCGAATACGTTCGAGGTCGCACGCACCTACCGCTTCAAGAAAGGAAGCGGCATGCCCATCTCTATCCCCGTGGTTGAAATGGTGGAGATTGGGGCGGGCGGCGGTTCGATCGCCGCTGTCGACGTCATGCGCCAGATCAGGGTGGGCCCGCACAGCGCCGGCTCTGAACCTGGACCTGCCTGCTATCAACGTGGCGGCACGCATCCGACAGTCACCGACGCTGACCTGCTATTGGGAAGAATTGATCCAGACGACTTTGCCGGCGGCTCCATTCCATTGTCGGTTAGCGCTGCTTCGGATGCGTTAGTCAATCAGGTGGGAGCCACTTTGGATCTGGGTGCGGAAGAAGCGGCGTACGGAATTGCCGAGGTCGTGGATGAAAACATGAGCAACGCGGCACGAGTCCATGCTGTGGAAAGCGGCAAAGACATCAGCGACTACACGATGATCACCTTCGGCGGCGCGGGTCCGTTGCATGCGGCGCGTCTTTGCGAAAAGAGCGGCATCAGCAAATTTCTCGTGCCGCCGGGTGCGGGTGTCGGCTCGGCTATCGGCTTTCTGCGCGCCCCATTCGGTTATGAAAGCGTCCGTAGCGCAAGCATGCGGTTTTCTGATTTCGACGCGCCCGCATTAAACAGCGTGGTGACCCAACTAAGCGACGAAGCGGTTCGCTTCGCGCGACAGGGCTCGGGGCCGATCGAGCCTGTCGTGGAGGTGAAAGCGTTCATGCGCTATGTGGGGCAAGGTTGGGAAATCCCGATCGCGTTTCCCTGCCGGACGTTCACCTCTGCCGACAAAACCGCATTCACCGATCTGTTCACAACGGCCTATACGCAGTTCTTTGGTCGACCGATTGAGGGCCTTGACATCGAGATCGTCAGTTGGGCGGTGAAGGCAAGCTCACCCCTGCCGCCTGTCGAGCGCTTGCGACTGGTCAATGAAAGCACGGATATCACCCCTCAGAAGACACGCCGGATCTTCGACGCGGCTCTGCACACCTTCGTCGATGCAGCAATCGTGGAGCGAAGCGCCATGCCGGTGGGCGCTTGCGTACGTGGCCCGGCGGTCATTGTAGAACCGGAAACAGCAACTCTGGTGACCTCTTCTTTTGACGCCACTGTGCAACCTGACGGTTGCCTGCTCGTGGTTGCGAAAGCACTCAGCGCCGGCACGGCGAACCGGGAGTAAAGGCATGGCGTTGAATAATGTCGAAACCATTCACATGCAAGTCATGTGGAACCGCTTGATTTCCGTCGTCGAAGAACAAGCGATGGCGCTGATACGCACCGCCTTCAGTACCAGCGTTCGTGAAGCCGGGGACTTGTCAGCAGGCATCTTCGATCAACGCGGCCGAATGCTCGCCCAGGCCGTCACCGGAACGCCCGGCCACGTGAATACGATGGCCGAGGCGGTCGCTCATTTCATGGAAGACATTGGTGTTGACCGGATGAATGAGGGGGATGTGTACCTGACCAATGACCCATGGAAAGGCACCGGGCACCTTCATGACTTCACTGTGGTGTCACCGTCCTTTTTTAACGGCGAGTTGATCGGCTACTTTGCAAGCACTGCTCACGTGGTCGATATTGGTGGCCGGGGTTTTGGTCCCGACTCGAGGGAAGTCTACGAGGAAGGTCTCTTCGTGCCGATCATGCGTCTGATCGACCGTGGCGAGGTGAATCGAGACCTGGTGAATATCCTGCGCAACAACGTGCGCGAAGCCGACAAGGTGGTGGGCGATCTGTATGCACTAGCCGCGTGTAACGAAACGGGTCATAAACGCCTTGTCGAGATGCTCAAGGAGTTTGGGCTAGCCGACGTCGAAGGCATTGGCGAATTCATCCTCGCACGTAGCCGGGAAGCGACACTTGAACGAATAGCCGTGTTACCCAAGGGGAGCGAAACCAACGAGATGACGCTCGATGGTTACGACGTCCCGGTCGAACTCAAGGTAAAGCTCTCTATAGCTGACGATCACTTATTGGCGGATTTCGATGGATCGGGACCTTCGAGTCCGTTTGGGATCAACGTTCCTCTGATCTATGCCAAAGCCTACGCATGCTACGGCCTTAAATGCATCATTGCTCCAGAGGTTCCGAACAATGCGGCATCACTTGAACCCTTTCGCGTCCAGGCTCCCAAAGGCTGCATTCTGAACGCGCAGCGGCCAAGTCCGGTGGCGGTTCGCCATGTGCTGGGACACTTCGTCCCGGATCTGGTCCTCGGCGCGCTGCACAAAATCCTTCCCGGGCGGGTTCCGGCCGAAGGCGCTGGCGCCCTTTGGAATCTTCATGTCAGCGCGCGACCCGTGAACGAAGATTCGGGCTTAAGGGGCGCCGAGATCCTGATGTTCAATAGCGGCGGCACAGGCGCTCGCGCGGAACTTGATGGCCTGTCGGCCACCGCATTTCCGAGCGGTGTGCACGCCATGTCGGTTGAAGCGACCGAGCAGGTCGGCCCGATTGTCGTCTGGCGCAAGGAGTTGCGTTCGGGATCGGGCGGCGCCGGTTTGCATCGGGGCGGCTTGGGTCAGATTGTCGAGATAGGACCGCGCAAGGGTTATCACTTTCGCTTCAACGCGATGTTCGATCGAATTGATCATCCCGCGCGCGGGCAGTCGGGCGGCAAGCCAGGCGCTCCCGGTCAAGTGACCTTGTCGGACGGTACCAAGATGCGCGGCAAGGGGACGCAAGCTGTGGGAGAGAACGAACGCGTTGTGTTGTCGCTGCCGGGCGGCGGCGGAATAGGAATGCCTGAACAACGTTCCCCTGAAGCCTTGATTCGTGATGTCCGCAACGAATATGTTTCAGAGGTTCAACTGCGCGACGAATATGGCACTTCGCTCGAAGCGCTCACCGCATCAGCAGCAAAATAAGGAGCTTTGCAATGGCCGAAGTGAACAAGCCGTTCAAGAGGATTTTGATAACGGGCGCTGCCGGTGCGCTCGGTACGGTGCTGCGAGAAGCGCTAAAACCATATGCGTCAACGCTTCGCCTCAACGACCGTTCAGCACTGGGCGAGGTGGCTGAAAACGAAGAGCACGTGATCTGCGACCTGGCCGATAAAAGCGCCGTGTTCGAGATGATGAAAGACGTCGATATGGTCGTCCACCTGGGAGGCGCTCCGCGAGAAAACACATTCCAGGTGGTTCTTGATTCAAATATTGTCGGCAGCTACAACATCTATGAATCAGCGCGCCAAACAGGCGTAAGGCGGGTCATCTATGCAAGCTCCGTACATGCGATCGGCTTCTACGAGTGCACGCAAACCATCGATGCAGACGTTCCGCAAAGACCGGACAGCCTTTACGGCGTAAGCAAGGCATTTGTCGAAAATTTGTCGCGATACTACTTCGATAAGTTTGGCATTGAGTCCGTGTGTCTTCGGATCGGTTCGTGCTTTCCCAAACCGGTTGACCGCCGAATGCTTGCAACGTGGCTCTCTTATGATGATTTCGCACACCTTGTTGTGCGCTCCCTCGTTTCATCGAGCGTCGGCCACATGATTGTCTATGGGAACTCGGACAACAGCGCCAATTTCTGGGACAACTCGCAGGCCGGCTACCTTGGATATCGCCCAAAAGATACGGCTGATATTTTCCAGAACGAGGTGTTTTCGCAGACACCCATACCCGACCCGCGGCATCCTGCAATCCGTTTCCAGGGTGGCCAATTTGCAGCGGATGGCCACTTTGAAGATCCGAAAATCGACCAGCATTCCTGAATAATCAGGCTAACGAGTGGCAATGGCAATGGCACAGCAAGCAACTAAAACGCATTATGACGTGGTGATTGTGGGTGGTGCGGTGGTTGGCAGCGCGACGGCATACTTTCTCGCAACCAACCCCGATTTCAAGGGGTCGGTGCTGGTGGTCGAACGCGACTGGTCCTATGCGCAGTCGGCGACGGCTTTGTCGAGTGCGTCGATCAGACATCAGTTCTCCAATCCGCTAAACATCAAGATCTCCCAGTTCGGAACCGAATTCATTCGCAGCTTTCATGAACGAGTGGCCGTTGATGGTGACGCACCAGAACTGGGGTTTAAAGAAAACGGTTACCTGTACCTTGGCGACGCCGCCGGCGCCGCGGCACTCGCGCGAAACTTCGTCACTCAACGAGAAAATAACGCGGATGTTGCGCTGTTCGACGTCGAGCAACTTCAGGCGAAGTTTCCGTGGCTCAATCCGGACCAGCTCGTCAATGGCGTATATGGTCAAAGCGGGGAGGGGTGGTTCGACAGCTACGGGCTGCTGCAAGGAATGCGCCGCAAAGCCCGCTCCCTGGGGATTGAATACGTCGAAAACGAAGTGGTGGCAATCAACCGTGAAAACACAACGATCACATCGGTCGTTCTGAAGTCCGGTGAAACCATTGGATGCGCTCAGCTGATCAATGCGGCGGGTACGCGTGGTCCGGCCGTCGCCCGGCTTGCGGGCCTGGATATTCCAGTTGAGCCGCGCAAACGCTGTCTGTTCGTCTTTGACTGCCGTACGCCGCTGCCCGGGAAGATCCCGCTTACGATTGACACCACGGGCATTTTCTTTCGCCCCGAAGGCCAGTACTACCTGACCGGATGTTATCCAGATCCTGATCCCCTTGCTGACGTAACGGATTTTGATGTGCTGCACGGGGAATTCGATGAAATTATCTGGCCGGCGCTAGGCGAACGCGTTCCCGCTTTTGAGGCAATCAAAGTGGTGAATTCGTGGGCAGGCCACTATGACTTCTGCATGCTTGATCACAATGCCATTGTTGGCCCTCACTCGGACGTGTCCAACTTCCTGTTCGCAAACGGATTCAGTGGACATGGTCTCCAGCAATCACCGGCTATTGGACGAGGCTTGAGCGAGCTGATTACCTACGGCAGCTATCGAGCACTCGACTTGTCCCCCCTCGGTTATGAACGTGTCGTCGAGAATCGGCCATTCCTGGAAGAAGGCGTCATTTAGACGACCAGCCGAAGTCCAATAACGAAGGATTCAAAGTGTCCAAGCACAGTTATAGAACAGCGTTGGTGACGGGTGCATCAAGCGGGATTGGTCGTGAAATCGCGAAGCGCCTGGCCGCAGAGGGTCTCACCGTGTACGCGTTGGGTCGGGACGCAGCCGCGTTGGACACCTTGTCGAAAGAGTGTGATCTGATACCGATCGTTTTGGATCTGAAGGATGTCACGCAATTGGGTAGCTTGTTCTCCGAGAATGAGATCGATGTGGTTGTGAACAACGCCGGCCTGCTGCCTGCCCTCGGCCAGTTTCCTGAAACCTCGCCGGTAGATGTCGACAGCATGATCGACGTCAATCTCAGGGCGCCGCTGCACCTGGCCCACATGGCGCTCGAGGGCATGATTAACCGCAAGCGCGGTCACCTGTTCTTTATTGGATCCAGTGCCGGTCGCTTTCCTCATCCAAACACCGCGGTTTATGGGGCAACAAAAGCAGCCGTCAGCATGTTCTGCGATTCCCTTCGATGCGACCTTCTTGGTACCGGCGTACGCGTGTCCGAAATTGCGCCCGGTCGAGTGCAGACAAGCCTTTATCGAACCGCGCTTGGTGAAGAGGGCGCGAACAAGAAACTCTACGACTCATACCGTTCAATTCAGCCGGAGCACATTGCTGAACTGATCGTAGCGACATTGAACCTCCCGGACTACGTGAACGTTTCGAGGCTGGAAGTCTTTCCAACCGATCAAGCCCCGGGTGGTTCGCAGATTGTTGCGAACCAGTGACTGGAACTTCGAAAACCCATAGGCGAACACATGAAGAATCAACGTGCAGTCATTGTTGGCGGCGCAGCCGGACTTGGACTCTCGGTGGCAAGGCTGATGCTGAAAGAGGGGGCGGCTGCAATCGCGCTCATCGATAAAAATCGCGCAGCCCTTGATGAAGCAGTAGCCCAACTTCGCAGCGAGGGCCATGAAGTGTTTGGCGTGGCCGGTGACATCACGCTAAAAGAGTCTGCCCATGAGGCCTTTCGACAAGCGGTTGCCGTGCTTGGCCGTGTCGACAGCGTGGTCAATAGCGCCGCTATTTACCCGCGGCGCGCGCTGCTCGAAATTTCG
>Ga0073928_10009930_pt1 | contig 11475 bp, 10 predicted proteins | sample PaiPotPPA55metaG_FD_76969 | JGI IMG/M metagenome (GOLD analysis project Ga0073928, IMG submission 76969) | Iron sulfur acid spring bacterial and archeal communities from Banff, Canada, to study Microbial Dark Matter (Phase II) - Paint Pots PPA... ...
ACGACCGCGAGACACCGGCGGTCGCCCCCGTCGGGATAGTAACTACCCCGACAAACAACGAAGTATAAGGAAGAAAACGTGCTCTGTCAAATTATCTTCGAAACCGGGTAGTGGGTCAGTTTGAATAAATGTGGAAATCGCGGGTATTGCATCCCCACTCCCGTAGGTGCAGTATGGCCGCATGGCGAAGAAAAAGGCAAGGAAAAGACGCCCCAAAAAGGCTGCCAAGACTCAAGACCCGAATCAGATCGCTTACCGCGTGGTGCAGGAAGCCACTACGGCAAGGCCTAAGACCTAGCGGACTGATACCACTCAGGCAGCCCCCAAGTTCCACGGCCAGCTCGGCGAACGATAGGACTTGGGCCATTGTGGGAACGGCTTAACAGAGTTTGGATTGTTCCCTGAGAAGAATTAAGTCCACCTCGGTTCAGCGCGTTAGTGATTTCCTCTAAACTACGTGCCGGGCGTCCCACCATTTCCAGGTACCGTGCCGCAGCCTCTGCGACATTCATGCCGACAAAAGTATCGTGCTCAATCGTCGTCTCACGGTTTTGGGGCTTCGGAGTGCTCGTCGCAATGGCCGGTAGTGACATTTCACCGCTAATCGCTTCAAGCGCCTGAATAGCGATATTTAATGCATCGCGACGCGCACGCAGTACTTCTAATGCGTTTTGGACTTCGTTGTTTTCGGCCATCGCTGAGATTGGTGTGCTAAAATACGGGCGGCGAGATTAGGGTCCGGTTTCCCGGACCCTTTGCCCGATAACGGTCCTAGCCGTTATTTAGGGCTTTGACAGTCTCACCAACACCAGCTCCTTTCCTTTAGGTCGGCGGGTTGTAATTCTTACAGATGCGCAACCCGCCACTGTTTCCTATATACCACTGACTAAGAACATTTACAACTCAATTTGAACACTTCGACCGATTTTGCCACTTTTCGCCATTTCGTTCATTATTGTTGTAAATGTTCTTGACACTCTACAACAATTAGAACATAATGTCTACATCATGAACCGCCTAACAAGCAGGCAGCGCACTCAAGTGATTTCAGCCCTAGTAGAAGGAAATTCAATTCGCGCCACAGTCCGAATGACCGGAGTGGCGAAGAACACCATTGTTAAATTACTGGCTGAACTGGGCGTGGCCTGCGAACGGTACCAGGATCGTATGCTTCGTGCCCTGCCCTGTAAGCGCGTGCAGTGCGATGAGGTATGGTCCTTCTGCTATGCGAAGCAAAAGAATGTTCCGGCAGATTTGCAAGGGCAATTCGGATATGGCGACGTTTGGACTTGGACAGCGTTGTGCGCTGACACGAAGTTAATTTGCTGCTGGAAGGTCGGGAATCGAAGCGCATCTACCGGATATAGCTTCATTCATGATCTAGCTGGCCGCTTGGCAAACCGTATCCAATTGACCACGGACGGTCATCGTGTCTATGCGGATGCGGTAGAAAGCGCATTTGGAACGGATATTGACTACGCCATGCTGGTGAAGGTTTATGGTGCTGACCGCAGGGAGACGGAAGCGCGTTACAGCCCCGCAGGCTACATGGGATGCCATTCTATGAGCATTACAGGCCGTCCAGACGCCGCACACATCTCTACTAGCTTCGTAGAGCGACAGAACCTAACGATGCGGATGCAGATGCGCCGATTTACGCGCCTAACCAATGCGTTCAGCAAGAAGATCGACAATCATGCCCACGCAATTGCGCTCCACTTCATGCACTACAATTTTTGCCGTGTGCACCAGACTTTGCGGGTTACGCCAGCGATGGAAGCAGGAATCGCAGACCATGTTTGGTCAATTGAAGAATTGGTATCTTTATTGGATAGAAGTGCTAGGATTGCCGCCTAAATAATAAAAAAGCCCGATTCGCAGTCGGGCTTTGTGGGCACTTGCCAGTGCTGAGAAATTAGCACGGGAGTGTGTCTAATGCAAATCTACGTGGAAGACTTCCTCGAAATGGCACCTAGTGATAAGCAATTTGACGAGCTCAAAAAAAGAGTCACCGGACTTGAAGGCATTTCTCCGTCTATTTCTTGGAACCAAAGAAACCCGCTACTTACGTGGCTTATAAGCATAACGGTTCCAATAATTGCTGTCGGCATTGCCTTCTACGCAGGTGTGATACCCCACATCGAAAAGCATATTGATGATCGGGTAAAAATTGAGGTAACCGATGGCCTGAAGCAGCCACTCCAAGATATTAGTAAAATGTCGAATGATATAGCTGAAATCAAGGGCACCATAAAAGCTTGGGCACCATTGATCGTGCCTGGAGTGCTGAAGAGAAATTCCTCTGTTAACCAAGATGAGTTTAATAAGTCACTTCCTGCTCTAAGGGAGGCCGTAGAGGTCGCAACTCAAACTAAAGCTATTGTGCCGAACGAAACATTGCAGCAGATCGCACAAAAATTACGGCAAGCCAGCGAATCTAGCCCTGATTACTGGCCTACCGTCCTGCAGTTCATTCAGTTTGCAAGTGCTGGCCTGTCCCCCGATGTCCCGCCGCCAGGCAAGCCAAATCTTGAGCTTCACAGTACCGCGATAAGAGGGAGGAACATATTTGGAACAATTAAGAATCGCATCGTTTTGCTTGACGGCGGAGAACTGGTAGATCAAAGATTTGAGAATAGCCGGATAATATTCACTGAACAACCAGTACGTATGCAGAACGTTGAGTTCGTTAATTGCGTTTTCGAAATGCCAAGCGTAGAAAGCCCTATTCCCTATCTAAAACAGGTTAGCCAAGAACTGCTGGCTTCAAATCTCAATTCAGTTCGCATCAAAGCTCTCTAGCACATAGATAGCCAAATGGAGTTTTCCGAAATTCAAACTGACCCACTACCCGAAACGGCCATGTGGAATTAATTGCACAGGTTCAACTTTGGTTCCGCAGTTGCCTGCGCAAGTGAAGCGCACTGCGGTGATCGAGTGGAAATTGAGCGGCCAGATGCCCTGCTTCCCACCAAAAAAAGCAACAAGATATGTTGTATCAGTTACTTACAAGGTACATGCCATCATCCTCAGTTCCCTCACTGAGACGACGGCGGTTTTTGTTGGGTATCGTCGGCTCCTTGGTCCCCGAACGGCCAAAGTCCTGTGGCCCTGAGGAATTCAAACTGGTGTTGCGCCCGCAGCATTGCGGCGGTTTTGCCGGTGGGCCATGGTTTGGCGAATCGTTCCGGGCGGTCCGCAATCCAAAACGCAGTCATCGCCATCAGCGTCGCGTCCTGTGCCAGCACATCCGGTTTTACTTCTTCCAAGGCATCGGCCGCGGAATGATGCGTGTACTTATATTCCGGCGAATCCTGGTTCATATTAATCCCCGGCAAACCCGCCAGGATAAACGGCCCAGTGTCGGTACCGAACTCTACTTTGTCGTTCACCTTGATGCTGCGGATGTTCGCCACAGAATCGACGAAATTCTGAAAATCGCCGACCAGATCATCGCGGCCGCCGAGCTGAAATTCCTTGACCGGTCCCTGACCCTCGTCGAGCACGAGATCGCCGAGATGGTTGGCCATTTCCGATTGATGTTGTTTTACGTAGGCGTAAGAGCCGAGTAATCCTTGCTCTTCGCCGTTAAATAATACGAAGCGGATGGTGCGCCGCGGGCGCTGGCCGGACCGCAGAATGGCCTCGGCGGCGCCTAGTACGCTAACAGCACCCATGCCGTTATCAGTGGCTCCTTCCGACAAATCCCATGAGTCGAGATGCGCACCGACAACCAAAATTTCTTCGGGATGCTCGCGGCCACGAATTTCGCCCACTGCGTTTGCGGTTTCCACCGGGCCATCACTGAAAGTGTTGTGAACGTTCACGCGCACATGAACTTTTTTGCCGCTTTCCAAAAAACGCTCCAACTGGCTCTGATCTTCAGTGGTTAGAGAGAGGACCGGTATGGTGAAATCCGCAGCAAAACCGAGAATGCCAGTGTGGGTAAGGTTCATGCCCTCGCTTTTCAATCCGCCTTGACCACCAAAGATGGCGACCACTCCGTTTTTGGCGGCCAGCTTCACGAAATCACCGAACTGCGTAAAAATCAGCAGTCCATCCTGGTCCTTTCTTGGCTCACCTTGCGCAACCATCAAGATAATTTTTCCGCTGAATTTGGCGGGATCCTTTATCTCCTCGTCCAAATTAAAAACGTTGGCGGCAACTAGTTCGCCTTCGGCCCCACTCGCCGGCGTTGATCCGGTCCAGCCCATGGCGTCAACGTTGAGCCGCCGATGGATGGGAGCCATTAATTCGGCCTGCGCAGTGCCTCGCGTCCATCCGCGCCAAATTTGGAATTTTTCGCCATGAATATTTTCGAGACCGATGGAGCGCATTTTGTTGAGACTCCATTCCACAGCCTTTTGAGACTGCGGCGACCCGGTGACGCGGGCGCCTACGTCGTCGCTGAGTTGCGTCAGGTATTCATAGGCGTGAGATTCCACCAGGCCTTCGCCTGCAATTTTCACCAGCGCAGCTCTTGTCGCTTCTTCGTTGCTCTCCTTCGAGACAACATTCGCAGCGGATAGAGTAAGAAGCACAGAAAGAACCGCGAGAATCTCGAAAACACGGCGCATTAATTTCTCTCCTGATATCCAGTCTATAGCACGCCCCTGTGCTATGCACTTGAGACGGCCCTCCCAGCAAAAGGGTTTAGGGCTGCTGCGAAATTCACCGGAATCGCCACAGTTTTCGACATGCCAGCGCAAGCTTCTTCTTTGCGTTTTTCACGCGAGCACCTAAACTGCGAGGTGTGTCTGTCAATCGATCGTTTAATTCGATGGAGCTGCTATGGGATACGCTCCGGCCGTGGTTTTTGTACTAGCGACAACTCTGCCGGTATTATTCGCGCAACAACCGCCGGCCCCGTCCAACAAGACGCCGGCCGACTCCGGTCAGAGCACCGACCAGAAGCTTGCGAGCGGGGCCGCGCAAACTCCCGCGCAGATCGAATTGCTCGAAACGCACATCCGCTTTGAAACGGATGGTGCAAGCCGTAAAGAAGTGCACGCCCGTGTACGCATCAACACAGAACTGGGAACGAGGCAGTTCGCGCGATTGAATTTCGACTACAATCGCGCATTCGAAACGGTGGAAATCCCTCTTGCACGCATCACCCATGCCAGCGGCGGCACCGCTGATATTTTGCCCAGCGCTATTACCGACCAGCCTAATTCGATCGTAGTCGACGCCCCCGCTTATCAGGATATCCGACGCAAGACCGTTCGAATTCTTGGGCTGCAACCCACCGACATATTGGAGTATCGCGTGATCACCACGGCTCACGCCCCGCTGGCCCCGGATTTTTATTTATTCCACACTTTTGCGAAGGACGCCGTCGTTACTCAGGAACAGTTCGAACTGGATCTGCCATCCTCGCGCACCGTGCAACTGAGAGTAAATCCTGCTACCGCGCCAAACTACGAAGGCAAAACCGGCGAGGGATCCGAATCGCGAGTGGTTCGGCGGTGGGAATATCGCTGGAGTTCCCCGGAAAGCAAAGCGAAAAGCTCGCTGGATCTTTCTACTGAACCGGACGTGGCATTTACGACATTTGCTTCCTGGAAGCAGCTTTCCGCGCGGCTGGCGGAGAAATTTGACACCACAGAAAATATCGCGCCGCCGGTAATCGCGAAATCGAATGATTTGACCAAGTCAGCCGAAAAACCTGAAGAAAAACTCGAGGCCATCTACGATTTCGTGTCGCAAAAAATTACCACCGTCGAGCTGCCGCTGGAATCCAACGACTTTCGCCCACGGGCGCCGGCGGAAATTCTCTCCTCTGGTTACGCCACGCCCGAAGACAAAATGGTTCTCTTCCTGGCGCTCACCCGAGCGGCGCATCTGCCGGCGATTGTTGCGCTTGCGGGCGCACCCGATGGCGCCGACAAATTGTTTCCGCGGCCTTCCCTCTTCAGTCATGCGCTGGTTTGGGCCGGAACCGGCCAGGAAGGTCCCGGATTTTGGCTGGACCCGAGCATGGAAGTGGCGCCATTCCGCATGGTCGGCGCCAATTTGCGAGGCAAGCCCGCTTTTTTGCTCTTGCCCGATACCAAAGAAAACTCTTCGTTATCGCCGTGGCTAACGGTACCCGTTGATTTACCGTTCGCCTCGACGCAACAAGTAAATGTAGACGCGGTTCTAGCCGCGGACGGCCAGCTCAGCGCCAAGGTGCATTATTCGCTGCGCGGCGATAACGAATTGTTGTTGCGCGTGGCGTTCCATCAAACGCCAAAAGAAAAGTGGCGAGATCTGGCGCAACTCCTCTCGATCTCCGACGGATTTCGTGGGCAAGTGACCAACGTGAATGGGTCCGACCCGTCGAATACGCGCCAGTCCTTCTCCGTAGATTACGAAATTGTTACGCCGAAATTTGTGGATTGGTCCAAAAAGCTGGTGCGCATCCCGGCGTTACTTCCCCAACTAGGTTTGCCCGATGCATCCACCACCATCATCACTGGATCAGCGGCTTCGCCAATAGATCTGGGCACGCCGCTAGATGTTGATACCCGCGCCACGCTTAAATTACCTACCGGAACAACCGCGCATGCGCCTACCGGAACGTCCGTGGAACGCGACTACGCGACCTTTGCGTCGAAATACTCAATTCAGGCGGCTGATTCTGTCGGAAATGTGACGCTGACCGCTTCGCGCCGGGTTCGTTTTTTGTTGAGAGAAATTCCGGCTGCAGGCGGTACCGACTACAAAGCTTTCGTGCACGCGGTGCAAAACGATGAAGCCCAGGACTTCACGTTGGAACGCCCAGCTTCAGCAGATGATCATGCAAAGCCCGCGGCGAAAAAGAATTCCGCACAAACAAACCATTGATCCTGTTTATATCCATCCGAATAAAGATTGTTTTTCGGCCTAACAGCATCTAACTTTATTTCACCTGCAAAATCTCTCGCTCTTTCGTGGCCGACAAATCTTCCATTTTTTTGGTTTCCGCATGAGAAACCTTTTCGAGTTCATCAAGGCCGCGCTTCTTTTCGTCTTCGCTGATTTTCTTGTCCTTTTCCAATTTCTCGACGGCTTCCTTCAAATCCCGCCGCACGTTCCTTAACGCAGTGCGGTGATTCTCAAGAATCTTGTGCAGCTGCTTCACGAGATCCTTGCGCCGTTCTTCGGTAAGCGCGGGGATCGGAACGCGCACGACTTTGCCGTCATTGGTGGGATTAAGGCCCAGTTCAGAGGTGCGGATAGCTTTGTCAATCAAAGGCACTACGCTCGGGTCCCATGGAGCGATGACGATCATGCTGGCCTCCGGCACCGTCAGCGCGCCGAGCTGATTTACGGGCATCGGCGATCCGTGATAATCGACGCGGATGCTGTCCAGCAGCGATGCATTTGCCCGGCCGGTGCGTAATGTACTTAACTCTTTGCGAAAATCCTCGACCGCTTTTTCCATGCGAGTTTTCGCCGCGGCTAGAGCTTCTTTTGTGTTTGAGATCGCGCTCATAAACACCTCGTAAGCAATGCAAAGCTGAATCTATACTTGTTATTTTTCTGATTCTCCTTGCCGTTCACCTCAGACGCGCGCGTAACCATCCGCGATGTTGCAACCAGATTCTACGCGGGTATCACCGTTGAACCAACGCGCTCCCCTAATAACACACGCTGAATGTTTCCGTGGCGATTCATATTAAACACTACGATAGGCATGCCGTTGTCCATGCACAGAGAAATCGCCGTGGCGTCCATTACTTTTAAGCTTTTGTGCAGCACGTCGCGATAAGTCACTTCACTATACAGCTTCGCTTCCTTCACCAATTCCGGATCGGCATCGTATATCCCATCCACCCGCGTGGCCTTTAAAATCACGTCGGCCTTGATTTCCATGGCTCGAAGTGCGGCAGCGGTATCGGTAGAGAAGTACGGATTACCAATGCCAGCCGCGAAAATTACCATGCGGCCTTTTTCAAGGTGGCGAATCGCACGGCGGCGGATGAAAGGCTCGGAGACCTGGTGCATCTCAATGGCGCTCTGTACCCGCGTATGTACACCTTCTTTTTCCAAAGCATCCTGCAAAGCCAGCGCATTTATCACCGTGGCCAACATGCCCATAAAATCGCCGGTGGCGCGGTCGATTTCAAATCCCTTTTGGCGGGCGCCGCGAAAAATATTTCCGCCGCCCACCATGATGGCCGTTTCCACGCCCAAGGCGTGCACATCCTTTAACTCCCGCGCTATCGCCTGAATGGTTTCGCCGTGAATTCCGAAGCCCTGCGGCCCCTGGAATGATTCTCCGGAAAGCTTCAGCAAAATACGTTTGTAAATGGGTTGAACATGATTAGCCGGGGACGATGACGCACGCTTTGCGGCGACTGGTAAGCGAGCGGCGACTTTGGGCTTCACGATCTTTGCGGGCATGGATCTCCGATGAGTGCGCAGAAAGCTTGGAAATTGTAACAAACTATCTTAGTCGCCGCACGGAAGAGGAATCAAAAAAAAAGCGTCCCGAATTTTGGTTCGTGACGCTTTTAGTACTTTTTGTAGTTGTTGAAAGTTATGCGGAAACCGGCGCTGTGCCGTTGTCGGAACTCGAAGACGCGCCACCGCTTACTTCGCCGACCTTAAAACGCACGAAGCGGCGGATACCCATGTTCTCGCCGAGTTTAACGATAGCTTGACTGATCATCTCGCCGATGGTGACACTTTCGTCCTTAATGTAGTGCTGTTCGTAAAGGCAGTTTTCTTCGTAAAACTTTTCCATTTTGCCGTTCACGATTTTTTCAATCACCGCGTCGGGCTTTCCGGTTGCGCGTGCCTGAGCGCTATAAATTTCACGCTCCTTCTCCAACATCTCGGGTGTCACTTCTTCGCGACGCACGTAACGAGGATCAAGGGCCGCGATGTGCATAGCGATATCGTGGCTCAGTTGTTGAAAAATGTCAGTGCGCGCCACGAAATCAGATTCGCAATTGATTTCTACGAGCACACCAATCTTGCCGCCCGCGTGGATGTAGCTGCCCACCAAACCTTCGCTGGCTTCGCGCTGCGCTTTTTTTGCTGCCGCAGCCTGCCCTTTTTTGCGTAAGACGCTGATGGCTTTTTCGAGGTCGCCGCCGGCTTCGATCAGCGCCGCTCGGCAATCAGCAAAGCCCGCATTGGTGCGCTCTCGCAACTCTTTCACCAGTTGCGCGGGAATATTGTTGCTGTTAGGTGTTGGCTGTGTGCTCATTCGTTTTCTCTTCTCGCTGTTATTTAATAATCCGGATGGTGATGCAGGTGTCTCGCGGCCCGTTCGCACGGGCTGGACTACCTTCTGACGCGCAGGTACTAGCCGTTACCGGTGCGCTTCTGCTGCGTCGGGGGGGACGGTCGCTTCTGCAGTTTCCGCGGGCTCCACAGGAGCATCGATCGGCGTCTCCACGACGCCCTCCACGAAGTCGCCTTCCTGCTTTTCGTATTGTTCGTAGGCGCTGGTGTCCACATATTCGACGCCATCGACAAGGGCTTGGTCCGCGGTGGCTTTCTGCTCCGCGACTTGCGACTGCTGGTAAGCGTTATGACCTTCCAGCACCGATTCGGAAATTTTCGAAGTGAACAAGCGAATGGCGCGCAGAGCGTCATCATTCCCCGGAATAATCCAGTCGACCACGTCGGGGTCGCAATTGGTGTCTACCACCGAAACCACCGGCACGCCCATGCGGCGCGCTTCCTTGACCGCGATTTCTTCGGCGTTGGAGTCGATCACGAACATGGCGTCGGGCAACTGCGCCATATTCTCAATGCCTTCAAGATTCTGAAACAGGTGCTTCATTTCACGCTCAAGACGCGCTTTTTCTTTCTTCGAAAGCTCATTCATCCGGCCATCTTCGCTCATGGCCTTTAACAGCTTCAAACGCTTGATGGATTTCTGCAACGTGGACCAATTGGTCAGCGTGCCGCCCAGCCAGCGATGGTTCACGAAAAATGCGCCGCAGCGCTTCGCTTCTTCGGCGACCGCTTCCTGGGCCTGGCGCTTGGTGCCCACAAAAAGAACGTTTCTACCCTGCGCGGAAAGTTCGCCAACGAAGCGGCTCGCTTCGCGGAACATTTTCAGCGTCTTTTGGAGATCAATAATGTGAATTCCGTTGCGTTCCCCGAAAATGTACTCCTTCATTTTCGGATTCCAGCGTCGTGTCTGGTGACCGAAGTGAACTCCGGCCTCCAGCAACTCCTTCATGGTAATTTCTACTGCCAAGTTTCCTCCTTTAAGGATTGCTGTTTGCGCTCGCGAGCACAAACGCTCTCGCGAAAGAACAGCCTTTTTGCCGGCTCCTAGCCGGCCGTGATCTCGGCGGGGTCGTTTGCGCGAAACCGCCGGAGCTCGAAGCTGAATACCTTTTAAACTCGGCACCCAGCAAATCCCGAAACAACTCGCGGACACTGCGGTCCAGGACCGCGTCCCGCATCGCCTAGCGCTTGGTGAACTGGAAGCGCTTGCGTGCGCCCTTCTGGCCGTACTTCTTGCGTTCCTTCATGCGCGAATCGCGAGTCAGAAATCCATTCTTGCGCAGCGCCGGGCGCAATTCCGCATTGAACACCGAAATGGCGCGTGCCAAGCCCATGCGCACCGCTCCGGCCTGTCCGTCAACTCCACCGCCCTTGGCAGTGATGACTACATCCACCTGATCGTGCAGGCTCGTGAACTTTAGCGGCTCAGTGGCATTATGCTTCCATGCCACATTCGGAAAATATTCTTCCGCCGTTCTGCCATTTATCTTGAACTTGCCGGAACCGGCGCGCAAAAAAATTCGCGCAACAGATTCCTTACGGCGACCTGTACCCAGAATCCAAGTTTGCCTGCCCATGACGGGCGACCCAGTAGAACTCACCGTTCCTCCTAAACTCCAAAACCAGAACTCGTACGCGAAACTCGATGAAAGCGATTTCAGAGACACTTAGTGCGTGTATCTCGGAAAACCCGATGAAAAATTCCTGGAGACTGGAATACTGCAGGTTGTTACACCCACCAGAACAACAATCCCCGAACCCTTACAGTTTCAACAGCTAACTTGCCATCGCCTGCGGCTTTTGCCCCGCATGACGCGCTAGACCGGCGGCATCTCGGTACACGCGCAATTTCTTGGCGCGTCGCGCACGCAATTTATTCTTCGGCAGCATGCCCAGCACCGCTTCGCGCACCATCCAGTCGGCTTTAGCCACACGCAGACGCTTGGCTGGCACTTCTTTCAACCCACCCGGATAACCGCTGTGGGAGTAATAAACCTTTTGTTCTATCTTGTTTCCGGTCATGCGGATCTTGTCCGCATTAATGACCACCACGTGATCGCCGGAATCCAGATAAGGGGTAAAACTCGGATTATCTTTACCGATCAAAATGCGGGCCACTTTGGTGGCCAGCCGCCCCAGAACCATATCCGTCGCATCGATTACAAACCAGTTGGCGCCTACTTTTAGGGCCTCGGCTTCCTCACCCTTGGCTACGTACGTCCTCATTGAAACGGTCACACCTTTCCCTGTAGAGAC
>Ga0073928_10009931_pt1 | contig 11475 bp, 4 predicted proteins | sample PaiPotPPA55metaG_FD_76969 | JGI IMG/M metagenome (GOLD analysis project Ga0073928, IMG submission 76969) | Iron sulfur acid spring bacterial and archeal communities from Banff, Canada, to study Microbial Dark Matter (Phase II) - Paint Pots PPA... ...
CCCGCGGCGCCGATGCCGATTGCGCGGGCGGCGATGGTGCTGGGTTGCACGAACTGATTGGTGCCCTCGAGCACGATGTCGCCGGTGCTCGTCACGCTCACGGTGCCGCCATTGGCATTGCCGATGGCGGTGCTGGTGATCTCGCCGCCGCCTGTCAGCAATACGGACTGCGCACTGACCGTGATCGCGCCCGCATCGCCGGTGGCACCGGAATTGCTCTGCGAAGCGATCCCGGTGGCAACACGGCTGCCGGTTCCGTCGATCACCAGCGATCCCGCGACGATTGTGACCGATCCGCCACGGCCGGCGCCGAAGGTACCGCTGGCGATCTCGCCGCCGGCGGACAAATTGATCTGAGCGGCTTGGACGATGGTATCTCCGGCGTGGCCGCTGCCGGCGGTGTTGCTGTTGATCAAGCCGCCGATGGAGACGAGTTGATCCGCTTGGACCGTGACCGTCCCGCCGTTCCCGCTTCCGAACGTCGCGGTGCTGATCGAGCCGCCCGCCGACAAGCTGAGCTGCCCTACTTGCACAACGACCGTTCCGGCGTCCCCGGTCGCGCCCTTGTTCGATTGAGACGAGATGCCGGTCGTCTTAGGCAGGCTGTTGCCGTCGATCGACAACGAGTTTGCCGTCACGGCAATGCTGCCCGCCTTGCCGGCTCCGAACGTGCTGCTGGTGATTTCGCCGCCGGAGACCAGCGTGATCTGATCAGCGGTGACCGTGGCGTTGCCGCTGCTGCCGACGCCGGCGGACGTCGTGGAAATGCCGGTGAGCAGCGAGGCCCCAGTGCCGTCGGCGGTCAGCGAGCCGGTCGTGACCATGACGCTGCCGGCACTTCCGCTTCCGAGCGCCGCCGAGCTGATCGCGCCGCCCGCAATCAGGATAATTTGCTGCGCCTGGACCAAGACGGTTCCCGCGTTTCCGCTGGAGCTCGGATTGGTTTGCGACGAGATTCCAGTGAGAAAGCTCGTTCCTACGCCATTCACTGAGAGCAAGCCCACCGTGACATCGACCGCACCCGCATTGCCGACGCCGGAGGTGCTGCTCGTGATCTCGCCGGCGTCGGAGAGGGCGATCTGAGAGGCGTTCACCGTGGTGTCGCCGGCATTGCCGCTGCCGAGCGATTGCGTGGTGATCAGGCCGCTCGACGTTACGTTGATCTGCCCTGCCTGGACGATAACGGTGCCGGCATTTCCCGTGGAACCGGATACGCCTTCGGAAACGATGCCGGTCAGAAATGAACTTCCCGAACCGTCGATCGACAGCGACGCGGCGGTGACCGTCACCGAGCCGGCGTTGCCGATGCCGAAGGTGCTGCTGCTGATCTCTCCGCCGGCGACGATCGTGATGTCGGTGGCGGCGACCGTAGTCGATCCGCCGATGCCGGTGCCCCCCGTATTGCTGGTAATCCGACCACCGCCGGTCAGGGTGATGTCGGTCGCCTGCACCGTCACCGCACCCGCGTCGCCGGTCGCGCCTCCGAGCGAGATCGAACTGATATCGGTGATGAGATTCGGCGTGGCGCTGCCGTCAATCACGATGGAGCTGGCGCTGACCGTGACCGGACCAGCCTCGCCGCTCGCCAAGGTCTCGCTGCCGATTCGTGAGCCGGCGGTCAGCGTGATCGCGCTCCCTTGCACGCTGGTGCTGCCCGCGTTGCCGCTGCCTTGGGTGTCGTTGCCGATGCCGGCGCCACCGGTGAGCGTGATCTGGCCTGCCTGGACGGTGATCGCGCCGCCGTTTCCCGACCCGGCACCGCTGCCGGAGGCTAATTTTCTTTTTACGGTGCCGGCGACCACCGAGAAGATGCCGCCGAATTGCGAAAACGTGGTGTCCTTGCTGTCGTCGATGGTGATTGCCGCGGCACTCACCGATAGCGCGCCGGCGCTGCCGATCCCATCGGTTTCGCTCGCGATCACGCCGCCAGCGGCGATCGAAAGCACGCCGGCGACTTGCACCGTCAGCGTCCCGCCATTTCCCGTGGCACCGGCTTGAACCACCGAGCCGATGCCGGAATTGGCGCTCACACCAGTGCCGTCGATGGTCAGCGATCCGCTCGTCGTCACCGTCAGATTGCCGCCATTCCCTTGCGCGTTGGTGCCCTCGATCACCAGCGCGTCCGTGATGGCAATGTCCGAGCCGGCGAGGGTGATCGGCGCTCCCGGACCGGCACTTTGTGCTTGCGACTGCACGACGCTTCCCCCGGTCAAGGCAATCCGACCGCCTTGTAGCTGAATGCCGCCCGGCAGGCCGGTACCGAAATTGTCCACCTCTACATCGGTGGCCGTGGACAACAGGATGGAAGATGTCCCATGAATTGTGATGCCGCCGCCGTTCGTGGGCCCGTGGTGATCGGAGACGATCAGGCTGCCGTCCACACCGACGCGCCCGCCCAGGATGAACACCGCGCCCGCAGGCGCCCCGCTCGTGCTGATCAACGTGTTCGACACCGAGATGCTGCCGAGTTGCATCACGGTCACCAAGCCTGGGTTGGTGGGGTCCGTGCCGACCTCGCCCGCGCCCTCCGCGCTGGCGATATGGACGACCCCGCTCGGTACCGCGAGAATGGCGCCCGCCACTCGAACGTCTCCGCCAATGAGCGACAACGCGGTACCGGTCGACATGACGATGGTCGTGCCGAGCACTTGGATTCCCGCAGGGTTATTAGAGAGGAAACCGAAGGCTACCGGTGGTCCATTGAAGTCGGAAGGCGGCGCTCCCGCGATCGTGCTGGCCGAGGGATTGGTCGCCTGAAAGCGCTCGCCGCCGGAAAAGTGCACGAGATCCGCGGTCGAGGCGCTGAACGAGCCGTTGATCTGCAACTGCGCGTCGGGTCCCAGCACAATGCCCGCAGGGTTGATCACCAGCAGGCTCACCGGCGAGATGATCGTGCCATCGATCGTGCTCGGCGCCCCGCCGGTCACGCGCGCGACGATGCTGGTGGCCGACGCTCCCGCCGCAAAGGTGGCGCTCTCGCCGGCGAACAGATTGAAGGCGCCGAAGCTGTAGAACTGCGTGTTGCCGATCTGTTGCCCGAGACCGGTCGATATCACGAAGTTTGGCGCAGTCGGGCAATTCGACGAGCAGCCGGCGACCAGAGTGGTGTCGATCGCAAGCTCGGTCGGGGTGGGAATGCTCCCGGTCAAGGCGCCTGCGGCGACATTGGCGGAGGTCGCGAACAGGTCGACATTGCCGGCGGTGCCGTTGAGCGTTTGCGCCAGCGACGCGATGGCGCTGGTGTTGTCGACCAAGAGTTGCGCCGTAAACACCACGACGTCGCCTGCGCGACCCACACCCGATGTGAGGGTTACGATCGCCGCGCTGTTGGTCAGTTGCGCTCCGCTCGAGGCTTCGACCGCGATGTTGCCGCCGCTCGCCGCACTCGATGTCGAAGTCGCAATCGTGCTGCTGTCGACCGTAAGCTGCCCAGTGCGCACGCCGATATTGCCTGAACGGCCCGGCCCGTTGGTGGCCGTTTGGATCGCGGAGTTGCCCGTTATGACGACGCTCTGATCGCCGCGCAGCATGATCGGGCCGTCGGGACCCACGCCGCCGTTGGTGTTCTCCACGGTACCGTGGTCGATCCCGACGGTGCCGCCGCGGATAAAGATCGCACCGCCGCTTTGCCCAGAGCTATGATCGCCGGCGTCGATCACCGTGCCCCCGCTGATGCTGACATTTCCCAAGGGAGTGGTGATCGCGGTCTCGTCCGTGGGATCGACGCCGACCTCGCCGCGGCCGGCAGCACTCGCGACATGGACGCGACCGGCGGGTGCTCGGACCGCGCCTCCGGCGATGGTCACCCCACCTCCAATCAGGCTTATTTGCTGGCCAGTCGGCACTTGCAGCGTGCTGCCGTTGACGGTGAGCGGCGCCGGGTTGTTCGAGAGAAAACCGAAGGCCTGCGGCGCCGCGGTGGTGAAGCTACTGCCGTTCGGCGTCGTTGCGCTGAACACGGCGCCGTCGGCGAAGCGGATCTGGTCCGCCGTCGAGGCGTGAAACGAGCCTTGCACGTTGAGCTGCGCGTTCGGCCCGAACATCATGCCGGCGGGATTGATTAGAAACAGATTGGCTCCAGGGATCGTCGAGCGGATGGTGCCGTCGATCGAGGAGGTGCCACCTCCGGTGACACGGCCGATGATGTTGGAAACCGAGGCGGGTCCGTTGAACGTGGCGCTTTCGCCCGTGGCCAGATTGAATTGTCCGAAGCTATGGAAGAGGTTGCTGCCGACCTGGCGGCCGAGATTGGCCCCGATGGTGAAGTTCGGCCCCGCAAGCGAACGCGCCGGTGACAGCGTTCCATCCACCGTAATCTGGGATTCCGCGGGTCCGGCAAATGCGGCCACGGCTAGCCCGACGGCAGCGATCCAGCGTAGCCCCGACATTTCTCACCTCGGATGAACAGCCCCCGTGCCGCCATCATCAACCTAGCGAGAGCAGAAACAAGTGTCTAATGCGGATGCTGCGGGGCTCCGCAGAAAGGGCTTGGCGGTTCGCGAGCGAGAGGACGAGCTACGGCTCGGGGCCATTCTTCAGGGCCGAGAGGAGCACCTTCCGTAGCTGCGCCTCCTTGAAGGGCTTGCGGATCACGGCGTTCGCCCCGAGAGCGCGCGCGACATCCAGCACGTCACCGGGCCCGGCAAACCCGCCGCCCGACATGGCAACGATTTTTGGGCTCCGGCCAATGCCGCGCAACGCCCGAATGACGCCGAAGCCGTCGGGCTGCGGCATCGCGATATCGGTTAGCACCACGTCCGGCGCGATCTCGTGAAATACGGCAATGGCCTCAGCGCCACCTGCGGCGGTGGCGACCTTGAACCCGAGATCCTCGACCATCATCGAGACGGAATCCAGAACCTGCAGGTCGTCATCAACCACCAAGACGGTGGCGCGTCTGTCCGGCACGTTCATCATGGCGTCCTTCGAAGGTAAGAAGGTCGCTTAAACCGGTCCACGCCGCTCGAATACCCGCGTCGAACGAATAAGCTGCGGTCCTCGGAGGCTCCTGCTGACATACCGTTGTCACCTCAACACAAACCAAAAAAATGGCATCGCAATCCCGGCCGAGATTTACGCAACGCGCTTGACGCGAGCCAATCGCTTCGTTGCTTCGAGGAGCGGGCGTTCGGAGTCTCGATAATCGTTCCATGCAGCGCCCTTGGCGATCAGTGTCGGCGCCGTGCGAAGGGTGAAGCGCCGGGGATCAAGCCCCTTCTTGAGCTGGCTCCAGCTCAGCGGCATGGAGACTGGGGCCCCCTCGCGCGCCCGCGGCGACAGCGGAGCAACCGCGGTGGACATTCGGTCATTGCGAAGATAGTCGAGAAAAATGCGTCCGGCGCGTTGCTTCTTCGCCATGTTGATGAGATAGCGGTCGGGGCTGTCGGCCGCCATTTGCACGCAGACCTCGCGCGCGAAAGCTTTCGCTTCCTGCCACCCTAGTCTGCCCGTCTTGGGCACTGAAACCGGCGTGACGACATGAAGACCCTTGCCGCCGGTCGTCTTGCAGAAGCCGATCAGTCCGATGGCCTTCAGTCGATCCCGGATCTCCATTGCGGCTTCGATGACGCGCTCAAACGCCACGTCGGGCGCGGGATCAAGATCGAACACGAGCCGACCCGGTCGATCGGGATGGCCGGGTCGGCAATTCCAAGGGTGAAGTTCGAGCGCCGCAACCTGGGCCGCCGCCGCCAAGCCTTCGATCCGATCGATCTGAAGGTAGGGCTTGCGATCGCCGTCGACAGTCGTCAGCTCGAGGAGGCTGGACGTGCCCCGCATCGCATGGCGCTGAAAAAATTGCTCGCCGCCGATACCGTCCGGCGCGCGAATGATCGAACACGGCCGCCCCTTGATATGGTCGATCAACCAGTGACCAACCGCCTCGTAATAGCGCGCGAGATCGAGTTTGGTGACCGGCTCGCCGTCGCCGCCATCGGGCCACAGCGCCTTCGCCGGCTTGGAGATCGGCACGCCCATGACCACGCTCGATCGCTTCTTGGAGACGCGCTGGATAGCGGCGGTTGCGGATGCAGCGCGCTTCGATCCGAACGTCGGAGCCGCCAGCGGCGTTGTGCCGGGGTCAGCGGGTTTCTCGGCCCCGACCTCCGCCGCGGGCTTGTCTTCGCGCAGCCCCTTGAACGCGGCTTGGCGCACCATTCCGTCGCCGGTCCAGCCCGCGAACTCGATCTCTGCCACCAGAACGGGCTTGACCCAATGTACCCCCCGCTGCTGACGCGGTGCGTTGAGGCCGCCGAACGGGCTCTCGTCGGTCGCTTGCGCTTTGATCCGTGGAAGGACTTGCGATGCGGTCGCTTGACCGTACCCGGTGCCGACCCGACCCACATAGACCAGATGGTCGCCGCGATGAACGCCGGCCAAAAGCGAGCGAAACTTTCCGTTGGCTTCGCTCCATCCTCCGACGACGACCTCGTGGCCGGCACGGCATTTTGATTTCGTCCATGCGTCGTCGCGACCGGATTTGTACGGCGCGTTCAGGCGCTTGGAGATGATCCCCTCGAGAGACATGCGGCACGCCGAGCGCAACACCGTCTCGCCACTGGTCTCGAAATGCTCGACATAGCGCAAGAGCGGTTCCCTCTTCGTGCGCCGCGGCAACATCGATTTCAGCCTGGATTTTCGATCGGAAAGCGCACGCTCGCGCAAATCCTCACGGCCGACGAACAACAAGTCGAAGGCAAAGTAGACGAGTTGATCGGTCTTCCCGTCAGAGAGCGCCGCTTGCAGCGCAGCGAAATCCGGAGCGCCATTGTGATCGAGCGCGACGATTTCACCGTCGAGGACGCCGTCAGGAAGACCCTTCGCGGCCTTGGCGATCGCGGGAAACCTGTCGGTCCAATCCAACCCTTTTCGCGTTCGCAGCGCGACGGCGCCGTCTTCCACCCTCATCTGAATGCGGTAGCCATCGAATTTGATTTCATGCGCCCAACCTGGTCCCGATGGTGGACGCTCGAGGAGTTTACACAATTGCGGCGCGACGAAGGTTGGCATCGCGCGTGGCTTCTTGCCCCGCGCGGCTCTTGATTCCTTCGAGGTCACGGCTGCTGGTGCGCTCTTGATGGTCTTGCTCATTGCGGCGCTCTCGTGCGAATCCCAGACCGCGTTGGCGCGCTGGTTCTTGTTGCCTTTCAGCATGAACGGTTTTGGCGAGCGACCTCTGCCGGCGGCGATAGCCGCCATCGGCCGGCACGACGCGACCGACCGGTCGTCATCGAGAAGCGCATCGGCGTCGCCGTCGTGCTCATAGCCGTCACGATGCTTGATCAGCAGCCAGTTGCTCCGCTTGCCTTTAAATTTATCGCCGCGCATGCGCACGAGCACCCAACTCCCCTTGAGGCGCTCACCGTCGAGCTTGAATTTGAGATCGCCCTTGAGCAACGCTTCTTCTGCCGAGCGTTCGCCCTCGACTTCCCAATAACCACGGTCCCAAAGCTGTACGGTCCCGCCGCCATACTGACCTCTGGGGATCGTCCCTTCGAAATCGCCATAGTCGAGGGGATGATCCTCGACCTCGACCGCCAGCCGCTTGATGTGGGAATCGAGCGACGGGCCTTTCGTCACGGCCCAAGATTTGAAAACGCCGTTGAGCTCCAATCGGAAATCGTAGTGCAGTCGCGTCGCCGCGTGCTTTTGAACCACGAACCGCGGCCGCTTTGAGGGCGTGACCTCGCCGCGTCCGCTCGGCTCCGTGGTCTGCGCAAAATCGCGCTTGGATTGGTACTGCGCGAACTTGGAATTGGCCACGATACAAACTCCCGTGGATGCGCGGCGATACTCGGGCGGCCGTTCTCTACTGATATTGAAACCGAACGGCTCCCTCTCCGTTCCATCACACCGGAGATGAGACGCCTGGGTTCAAGGCGCCTCTCCGGTACACCACGGATAGTCCGAATTTGGGTATTTACCCGCTATTAGCCCGCGCTCTTCGCTATCACTGGGCACGCGGGAACCGCGGGGGCCTTCAGCCTGTTGGAACATCAGCTAAACTCAAAGGAATCACGTCATGGCGAGACACCCATCCTGGTCGGGTTTTTTGAAACTATCGCTGGTGACGTGCCCGGTGCAGATGTACTCGACCACCACCGGGGAAAACACGATTTCGTTTCACCTGATCAACCCGGAGACGCGCTCACGCATCCAGATGAAGCCGATCGATGCGAAAACCGGCGACATTCTCGAGCGCAAGGACTTGGTGAGGGGTTATGAACTCGATGACAAGCGCTACGTCACCGTGACCGATGACGAGCTGAAGAGTATCCGGCTCAAATCCACGAAAACGATCGAGGTCGAGCGGTTCGTCGATTTCGGCGACATCGATCCGGTCTATCGGGACTCCACCTATTTTCTCGTTCCCGATGGTGATACCGGCGTCGATGCCTACAACGTCATTCACGAAGCGATGAAAAAAGAGAAGAAGGTCGCGATTGGCCGGCTCGTGATGTCGTACCGAGAGCGTCTCGTCGCCATCAGCCCGCATGACGATGCTATGCTCCTCACGCGCCTTCGGGATGCACGCGAAGTCACCCAGTTGGGCGTCGATATCAAGCGCACGAAGATTGATCCGCGAATGGTCGAGATCGCGACGCAGATCATCACGCAGAACGCGGGCACGTTCGAGCCGGCAAAATTCGAGGATTCTTACGAGACCGCGCTGCGGGCAATGATCAAACGGCGCGAGAAAGGCGCCGAGCCGCTCGACACTGAGGAGCCTGATGAAGAGCACCCGACCAATGTCGTTGATCTCATGACGGCACTGCGAAAGAGTCTTGGCCACCGCGCGCGCTCGGCCACCGAGAACGATGACGACGATCATAAGATCGTCCATCTTCACAAGCGCCTGCCCGCGCGCAAGCCAAGGGCTAAACCGAAGAAAAAAATCCGGCGGCCGGCCTCGCGAACCACGCGCGCGTCATGAACCTCGATCGTCCCGCAAGAGCACGCGGGGTATTGCGATAGCGGCGCCTTACTTTTGAAGCAGTTGGCCCGCGTCGTGAAGGACCATCTCCGGTGATCCCCGAAACAGCTTTATGACGCCCGTCGCGCAAATCTGCTTTCCCGAAAGCGCAATCTCCGGCTCTCCAAACTTCTCCCGGTCGCTTCCCCAAATGACCACGGTGAAGACCTGGTTTGGGTGCGGTTTGTCCAGGTTCAGGAATGTGGGCTGTCCGCTGGTGCGTTTGGCGTAATTGGCAGACGCAACGGTCCCGCAGACGGTAGCAGTTTCGCCCACGTGGCTTGCCGCTTCCTCGGCATTCAGGTTTGCCGCTGACGCAACCAATGGCCACAGGATAACGAGACTCGAGGCGAGGCCACGTTTTGCGATGCTCATTCATTCCTCCCAATTCAAGCGCGGAAATCATTGAGAATGCGGGACGTTCGCGGCCGGTTCCATAGGCTGTCGATAGGGCCAAACGCGCACGCAGGAAGCGTTCGGTATAGTTAGGATTTGTATTCTGCTACCTGTAATTGATTATTTAGCCAAAGTAAGTCCCTCTTTTATTGTGGGTTTGTTAACCATCCTAGTGCTTCCGTAGGTAAGCGTTTTGGGCGGTGGATGCACGGGCTTTGTCGCCACAAAAGTCGCCGCGCCGTCCCGCTCGAGGTCAGGCTCGTCGATCGTCGACGCGTCGATATCGAACGCATGAAAGTGGGACCTATGGGCGATAACGTACTCCTGGTGGAGGGCGATCCCGCCGAAGCGCAGGCGCTGATCGCGGCGCTCGCCGATCCGAGGGTCGGACCGTGCACTGTCGAATGGGTCACCTTGCTCGCGGAGGCCATGGAACGGCTGAAATCGGGAGGTATATCGGTCGTCTTGCTCGACCTGTCGCTGCCTGACAGTCAAGGTGTCGAGACTTTCTACAAGGTACTTCGCGCCGCTCCCCGCGTCCCGATCTTGATCCTCAGCAGCCTCGCCGACGAAGGCGAGGCGGAGCAAGCCTGCCGGCGAGGTGCCAAGGATTATCTTATCAAGGGTCACCTCGGCAGCTACTCGCTGCCGCGAACTCTGCGTAACATCATCGAGCGCAGTTCGTCGGAAGAGGCCTCGTTCGTGGAAACGGAACGGGCCGGGAGCACGCTGGACTCGATCGGCGACGCCGTGCTCAGCACCGATATCGCGGGCAATGTGAGCTACCTCAATCGCGTCGCCGAAAGACTGACGGGCTGGTCTCTGGAAGAGGCGGCAGGCCGGTCCCTTGCCGAAGTCTTCCACATCATCGACGGCATTACACGCGCCGCCGCTCCCAACCCGATGGAGTCCGCGATCCAGCAGGACAAAACCGTGGGCCTGACGACCAACTGTGTCCTGATCCGGCGCGACGGACGGGAATTTGCGATTGAGGACGCCGCCGCTCCGATCCGCAACAGCAAGGGGCAGGTTACCGGTGCGGTGATCGTTTTCCACGATGTGAATGCGGCCCGGGCGCTATCGCTGAAAATGTCCCACCTGGCCCAACACGATCCTCTGACCGACTTACCTAACCGAACCCTGCTGACCGAACGGCTCACCCAGGCGATCGCACTGGCGGGTCGGCATAACCGGGAACTCGCCGTGCTGTTCCTGGATCTCGATTTTTTCAAGAACGTCAACGACACATTGGGCCACGCGATTGGCGACCTGCTGCTGCGGTCGGTTGCGGAGCGGTTGGTGCGGTGCTCCCGCCGATCGGACACCGTCAGCCGCCAGGGCGGCGATGAATTCGTGGTGCTCCTGTCGGAAATCGGGCGGATGGAAGATGCCGTCCTCTGCGCAGAAAAGATCATCAAGGCGTTATCGGCGACATATCGCATCGCGCGGCACGATCTCGACATTACCGCGAGCATTGGTATCAGCACCTATCCCCAAGACGGCCAGGATGCGCAGACCCTCCTCCGATGCGCGGACACTGCCATGTATCATGCAAAGGAACACGGGCGGAACCGCTACCAGTGCTTCAATCAGGATATGAAGACCCGCGCTGTCGAGGACCAAACGATCGAAAACGACCTGCGCGCCGCACTGCAGCGGCAGGAGTTCGTATTGCACTACCAAGCGCAAATCGACCTCAAGACTGGGGCGATTACCGGCACCGAGGCGCTGATACGCTGGCTGCATCCGGAGCGCGGCCTGCTCCATCCCGGGCAGTTCATCGCCATCGCCGAAGGCTGTGGCCTGATTGTGCCGATCGGGCAGTGGGCCTTGCGGGAAGCGTGCCGCCAAACCCGGGCCTGGCTCGATGCGGGTTTGCGGCCGATGCGCGTCGCGGTCAACATCTCCGCGCTGGAGTTCCGCAACAAGCACTTTCTCGAAGGGCTTCGCTCGATCCTGGTGGAGACTCGCTTGGAGCCCCGCTATCTCGAGCTTGAGCTGACCGAGAGCGTCCTCATGGAGGATGCCGAGTCCACCTGCGCCATGCTCGCCGCGCTCAAAGCCATGGGGGTGCAGCTTGCGATCGATGACTTCGGCACGGGCTATTC
>Ga0073928_10009932_pt1 | contig 11473 bp, 7 predicted proteins | sample PaiPotPPA55metaG_FD_76969 | JGI IMG/M metagenome (GOLD analysis project Ga0073928, IMG submission 76969) | Iron sulfur acid spring bacterial and archeal communities from Banff, Canada, to study Microbial Dark Matter (Phase II) - Paint Pots PPA... ...
CGCACCACTCGGGGGAAGAATACCACAAACATCCCCAGACCCATGGGCAGGAACACCAGCAGCGAGAGGTAGGTGTGCGCTTCTTTGACGCCGCGGCAGACTGTCGAGATGGCCAACTCCAGCGCGCTTGCGAAGAGAGCCAGTGGCACGAGCGCGAAGGCGAGCATCCAGAGGAAGCCCAATGTGCCGCCGGCCATCGGCATCCCGGAAATAGCGGCTACCAAAGCGAAGCCCGCCAGATTGACCAGCAGCCCCGCGGTGGAAAAGAGCGCGACGGCCAGCCACTTCCCCACGATTACGCTCCGCCTGCCGACCGGATTGAGCAGCAGCGGGAGCAAGGTTCGGCGCTCGCGTTCGCCGGCCACCACATCCATCGCGATACTCATGCCGCCCACAAACGCGGAGACCAGCGTGAAGACCGAGATCATGCCGGTCAGCGCCGCGCCGCCCGCACCGCCGGGCGATTTCACTTGCGGCGCCAGCGAAACCATGAACACCACCGCCGGTCCCATGAGCGCGTATAGCGCGGCGGAAAGCAGCGCGCGGCGATCGCGAAGTGCTTCGGTCACTTCTTTGCGTGCGATAATCCAGCTCAGCATATGGAGCCTCCCCAGTCAGATTCACGAACGCGTCTTCGAGCGAGCCGTCTCCCGCGCGGCAAAGCTCTTCCGTAGTCCCCTGGGCAACCACGCGCCCGCCGGCCACCACCACCACGTTGTCGCAGAGCGCGCGTACTTCTTCGAGCACGTGGCTCGAGAAGACGATGCAAGCGCCGTCGTCGCGCATCCGCCGCAGGAAACTGCGCAGGGCGCGGACCGTCGGCACATCCAGCCCGTTGGTGGGCTCATCCAGCAGCAGGTTTTGCGGCGAATGGATGAGCGCGCGCGCCAGCGCGGTTTTCATGCGCTCGCCCTGCGAGAACCCCGCGGTGCGGCGGTCGGCGGCCTGACCCAGCGACAGCATCGCCAGCAGTTCGTCCGCGCGCTGCTGAAGGCGCGGCTCGGGAACGCCGTGCAGACCTCCAAAGTAGAGCAGGTTCTCGCGCGCGGTGAGCCGGCCATAGAGGCCCGTGTGGTCGAGCAACGCGCCGATGCGATGCTGGCCCTAGCGCGCTCAACCGGCGCCCCATCGACACGAATCCGCCCACCTTGCGGCTTCAACACGCCGGCAATCATGCGCAAGGTCGTGGTCTTGCCCGCCCCGTTGGCGCCTAGCAGTCCGGTGATGGCGCCGTCCGGCGCTTGGAACGACAGGCCCCTGAGCGCGGTCACCGCGCCGAATGTCTTGTGCAGTTCGTCAACTTCGATCATCCCTTCCTCGCTTTCCTAGTCAAATAGTCCGTGGCGGCGGCGAGTTCTTACAAAGTGTTTTGGGCCGGGCACCGCTCCCTCACGGGGTGATAGCCTCGTTTCTTAAAGGAGAGCCGATGCATCGATTTCGACGAACGAGCTTGCTTGTCGTCTGTGCCGGTCTGGCCGCGCTCGTGGCCCAGCCGGTGCCTTCCCCTGAACCAAAAGACGCGGACACCGCCGAGCTGACACGCCTGGAGCGGGTCTGGAATGACGCTCATCTGAGCGGTAACGGCGCAGCGCTGGAAGCGTTATGGGCTGACGATGTGGAAGTCGCGATCCCACGCATGCCGGTGTTGTACAAAGCTGAGTTAGTCAGCTTTGCCCGGTCCGGTCGTATGAAGTTCATACGCTACGAGACCTCCGATTTACACATTCGCACGTACGGCTCATCCGCCGTCGTGACCGGACGGCTGCAGCGCAAGCGCGCGATGGGCGATCGCGAAGTCGATGACGACTGGCGCTTCACCAAGGTTTACGTCCGGAACAGCGGCGGCTGGCGCCTGGTTGCTTTTCATGCGTCCGAGGCCGCCGCGCCCTGATTCCCTTTTTCCGTTACAATAGCCTCACGGCCCCAACCGCCGCACGAAGGAGGTCCCATGCAGCGCCGTCACTTTCTGACCGCGGGCGCACTGGCGTTTTTCCGTCCTGATTCGATCGAGCGCGCGCGCGCCGCCACTACCGGTAACCATCGCAACCCCGAAGAGCTGGCCCGCGACGAAGATTTCTGGCGCGAAATTCAATCGGCCTTTACCCTCGACCGCAACATCATCAACCTGAACAACGGCGGCGTCAGCCCGTCACCGCGCGTCGTGCAGGAGGCCATGCGGCGCTATCTGGAGTTCAGCAACATCGCGCCGGCGCAGACCATGTGGAACGTGCTCGAGCCGGAGGTCGAATCGGTGCGCCGCGGCCTGGCTGCCAATTTCGGATGCGATCCGGAAGAGATCGCCATCACGCGCAACGCGTCCGAAGCTCTGGAGAACGTGCAGTTCGGCCTGGATCTCAAGCCCGGCGACGAAGTGCTCACCACCGATCAGGATTATCCGCGCATGATCACCACGTGGAAGCAGCGCGAGCGGCGCGACGGCATCGTGCTGAAAATGATTTCGTTCCCCACGCCGCCGCCTTCGCTGGACGATCTCGCCGAGCGCTTCGAGCGCGCCATCACCCCTCGCACGCGCGTGATCCACTTCTGCCAAATCACGAACCTCACGGGCCAGATTTTCCCGGTCAAGCGCATCTGCCAAATGGCCCGCGCGCGCGGCATCGAAGCGATTGTGGATGGCGCACACGCCTACGCCCAATTTCCGTTTCAGCACGCCGACCTGGATTGCGATTACTACGGCACCAGCCTGCACAAATGGCTGCTCGCGCCGCATGGCACCGGTTTCTTATATGTGCGCAGGTCCAAGATCGCGAAGCTATGGCCCCTGATGGCGGCGCCTGATGAGATGACCGCGAACATACGGAAGTTCGAGGAGATCGGCACGCATCCGGCAGCCAACCACAATGCCATCGCCGATGCGCTGCAGTTCAACGAAGCTATCGGAGTGGAGCGCAAGGCCGCGCGCCTGCGCTACCTGCGCGGCATCTGGACGGAGCGGCTCACCCGCCTGCCGCGCGTCTCTACGCCCACCAGTCTCGACCCGAGCCAGAGTTGCGGCATCGGCCTGCTCTCGGTGGAAGGCAAAGATCCCAGCGCGCTGGCCGCGCAGCTTTGGGACAAATACCGTATCCTTACAGTGGCTATTGTGCACAAGCAATTTCAAGGCCTGCGCATCACGCCCAACGTGTACACGACCGTAGGCGAAATAGACAGCTTCTGCGGCGCGGTGGAGAAGCTGATAGCTTAGGCCTGGAAACGAATCTTCACGCTAGCTTCGCCGGCAGGCGCTTACGCGCTTCCTCAATCCGCTGCTGAAGGTCCGGATTGGGCTTGGCGGGGCGCCGTGTATCTGCTCCAACGAAAGGGTGGGGAAATTCCGGCGAATCGTTTCCGCCGCCGCGCCGTCCTGATACTCGTACACGATGGACGCCAAAGAAACACGGCTGCCACGGAGGTAATAGGCGCCCTTGCGCACTTCCACGTACTCGCTTTGCATGCCTCTCGTATCCTACCGCACGAGCACGATGCCGTACCGAGCCGCGACCTGAACGCTGCCCAAGACGGTTATCCCGATCAGCAAGTCACCGCTGTTGAGCCAGGCGTTGCTCGAATCGCCTCAATCGCACCTCGATGCTATACCTATACACAATCGCTGGAGCCTCTGCGGCGCCCCCCCCCGGCATCCCCCCTTGTCTCGGATGACTGAAAATGATAGATTCACCCGTGAAGGTCACAAACAGAACAGGAGGAAGACAACATGTTGCACATGATCGGACACGCGATTTTCGGATTGATTATCGGCCTGGTGGCGCGCGCCGTGATGCCAGGCAGGCAGCACATGGGGTTGATCTTGACGATGATCCTGGGCCTCGTGGGTGCGTGGCTCGGGGGCCTCATTGGACGCATGACGGGGATGTACAAGGAAGGCCACCCCGCTGGTTTCCTGATGGCGCTGGTCGGCGCGCTCATCTTGCTCTTTATTTACTCCGCCATCGGTTGACGGTCCGAGCGCGGCATGGACTGGCTGGGCACCTGGGGCGTGGCGATGGGAGCCGCCTGGCTCTCCGGCATCAGGTTGTATGCCAGCGTGCTCACACTGGGCCTGCTCCAGCGCTTCGGATTTGCGCATCTACCCGGTGATCTCCGCGTGCTGGGTGACTGGTGGGTCATCGCGGCGGCAGCCCTGTTGTTATGTGTCGAGTTCGTCGCGGACAAGATTCCCGCCGTGGATTCGGCCTGGGATGCGGTCCATACGTTCATCCGCGTTCCCGCGGGCGCGGTGCTGGCAGCCGCTGCTTTTGGGCACTTTGACAGCCGGGTGCGCCTGCTGGCGTTTCTGTTGGGTGGCGGCGTCGCGTTGGCGTCCCACACCACGAAGGCAGCAGCGCGGTTGGCCGTGAACGCGTCGCCGGAACCGTTCAGCAACATCGCGCTCAGCACGGCGGAAGATGCCGGTAGCGTAGGGCTATCGCTGCTGGCTGCTTTTCACCCGGTGGTGATGCTGGCGCTCGTAGCGGTGCTGGTGGTGACCGGTATTCTGATCGTGCGCAAGGTGGCGCGCGGAGTGCGAGGATTGTTTCGTGCTATGCCAGGACGCCCTTGACCACATTCCCGGCCACCCCGGTAAGCCGCGCATCCAGCCCTTGAAACTTGACCGTGAGGCGCTTATGATCGATCCCCAGCAGGTGCAGCATGGTGGCATGGAAATCGGGAACCGCGACCGGATGGTCGGTAGCCGCGTAGCCCAGTTCGTCAGTCGCGCCGTAGCTCATGCCGCCTTTGATGCCGCCGCCGGCCAGCAGGAAGCTGAAGCCCTTGATGTGGTGGTCGCGGCCATCGCCTTGCGACATCGGCGTGCGGCCGAATTCCCCCCCCCACACGACCAGTGTATCGTCGAGCATGCCGCGCTGCTTCAAATCCTGAATGAGCGCCGCGGTGGGGCGGTCGGTCTCGCGCGCCTTGATCACGATATTCGCTTTGACGCCCGCGTGATGGTCCCAATCGCGATGGTAAAGCTGGATGAAGCGCACCCCGCGCTCGGCCAGCCGGCGCGCCAACAGGCAATTCGAGGCGAACGAGCCATCGCCCGGCCGCGCGCCGTACATCTCCAGCACGCTGGCCGGCTCCTTGCTCATGTCCACCAGATCCGGCACGCTCGATTGCATGCGGAATGCCATTTCGTATTGCGCGACGCGTGTCAGAATTTCGGGGTCCTGCACCGACTTGTACTCCGCGCGGTTCAGCGCATTGATCGCCTGGAACGATTCCTGCTGCGCGGCGGCGCTCACGCCCGGCGGATTCTGGATATGCAGCACCGGGTCGCCGAAGGAATTCAGCTTGACGCCCTGAAACCGGCTGGGCAGAAAACCGGCCGACCATTGCCGCGCGGCAATCGGCTGCATCTGCCCGCCTTGGCCCGACGAAACCAGCACCACGAATCCAGGCAGATTGTCGGTCTCCGCGCCGAGGCCGTACAGCACCCACGAGCCCATGCTCGGCCGGCCCGTGATGATCGAGCCGGTGTTCATGAGCGTATGCGCGGGGTCATGATTGATCTGCTCGGTCCACATCGAGCGCACGATGCAGATGTCATCGGCCACGCTGCCGATGTGCGGGAACAGCGAGCAAATCTCCTGGCCCGATTTGCCGAATTTCTGAAACGGATGCTGTGGCCCGAAGCAGATCAGCTTCTGACCCTGGAGTTGCGCGATCTGCTGGCCGGTGGTGAACGAGTCGGGCATGGGCTGGCCAGTCATTTCCGCGAGCTTCGGTTTGTAATCGAAGGTCTCCAGGTGTGACGGTCCGCCGGCCTGATAAAGGAAGATGACGCGCTTGGCTTTGGCGGGATGGTGGAGAGGGTTGACCACGCCATTGGAAGCCTGCGCCCGCTGTTCCAGGAGCGCATTGAGCGCCACCAGCCCGAGCCCTGACAATCCGCTGCGCAGAAAACTGCGCCGGCAAATGTCGCAATCGTGATTTTCCAAAGGCATGCTCAGTTCCTCGTAATCGTTTCGTGCAGATTCAGAATCGCCCGCGCCACCAGGGCCATGGCGGCGGTCTCGGGCTGCGGGCCGGCGGCACGCGGCGCCTCTCCTACGCGCAACAGTTCAGCCGCCGAATCCGGCTCGGCGCGGAACTGCGCCAGGTTCTTGCGGTAGAGATCTTTCAGAATGCGGCGCTCCTCCGCATTCGGGGTGCGATCGAGCGCACGGCGGAAAGCCCAATCGAGTTGCCGGTCCACACTTGGGCCGCCCTCGGCTACGATATGCTCGGCGAATACGCGTGCGCTCTCCACGAAGATCGGATCGTTCATCAGATCGAGCGCCTGCAGCGGAGTGTTGGAGCTGACGCGATTCACCGTGCATTCCTCGCGCGTGGGCGCGTCGAAGGCCGCCAGCGTGGGATGCAGAAACGTGCGCTGCCACTCGGTGTACAAAGCGCGGCGATACAGATCCGGTCCGCGGCTGGCCGAGTACTCCCGCTTCGGGAAATTCATGGCCGCCATGTAGCCTTCCGGCTCGAAGGGGCGCACGCTCGGCCCGCCGAATTCTTCCACCAGCAATCCGGAGACGGAGAGCGCGATGTCGTGCACCACTTCGGCGTCTACGCGGAAGCGGCTCTGGCGGGCCAGCAGGCGGTTGTCCGGGTCGCGCTCGTCGAGCTGCGCGTCGCTCGCGGAAGACTGACGGTAGGTGTGGCTGCTCACGATGGTACGAATGATGTGCCGCACGTCCCAATCATGCGCGCCCTCCGACCGCCACTCCGGATGAACGAACTCCGCCGCCAGCCAATCCAGCAACTCGGGATCGACTGGCCACTCGCCTTGCGAGCCGAGGTCTTCGAGCACCTTCGAAACGCCCGCGCCGAAGAACTGCCGCCACATGCGGTTGACAAAGGCGCGAGGTGTCAGCGGATTCTGCGGCGACACCAGCCAGTTCGCGAGATCCAGCCGCGTCGCCCGCGCGCCGCCCGTTTCGAGCTTGCCGAGAAACGCCGGAATGGCCGGCTCTACGATCTCGTGCGAATCATCCATCCAGTTGGCGCGCGGCAAAACACGCGTCTCGCGCGGGCGCGTCGCCTCGGTCAGCATGACGCGCGGGATGGCGGCGTACAGCATGTCGCGCTCGGTGCGCAACTTGGCCAGGCGCACATAGGCCGGTTGCAGCTCCGGCATCGACCATTCGAAGAAGTCCAGCACCGCTTCGCTCTGCTCGGGGGTGCGTTCGTGTTCCTGCTTGCGCAGGATCTTCTCCATGCCGGACGGCAGCCCGCGCCCCGCTGCCACCGTCAGCAGCAGCGCCGGGTTATCCGGCGAGTTGGCCTTGTCCTTATCTTCCGCGTCGCCATCTTCCGGCCAGGAATAAGACGCGCCGGAGAGCGCCAGGCGGAAGCGGCCAATCGTCGCGCGGCGCAAATCGGAATCCTGATGCAGCCGCACCGTTATGCGAGAGTCCGCACTGGTCTTGACCGGCTCGGCGAAGCGCAGCGCCAAAAACGGACTGTATTGCTCGACGATGGTGACTCCCCATCCGGTCTTCGCATCGCCATCGATCGCAGCCATGGGCGGGTTCTCGCGGCGCTCGCCTTCGCCTCCGGAAGTCGCCAGCACGAAGGGCAGCTTGCGCGGCGCGCCCCCCCCCGGCTCGGCGATTTCCGCATCCACTTCGGTGAGCACAAAGCGATCGGCGCCGCGCGCAAAACGCGTGCCCGGCAAGCTTTCATCCTGGAAGACGTCGATGCCCAGCGCGGTCCAAGTGCCTTCGCCCGGCTTCAGCGTGACCGTATAGGTTTCGTTGTCGGGGTTGGGGCCTGAAGCTACCGCCAGCCCTTCACCGCGCTTGCGTTCCGTGACCAGCGAATAGTTGACGTAATAGTTGCTGTCCACCGGTTCATCGTTATAGATGGTGAGCTTGGCGCCGCTGGCGGCGTTGGCGGCCACCGGACGCTGGTATTGCCAAGCCAGCTTGCCGGCCGTGAAATCGGCAAGCGTGCGCTCTTCCCAAGCCCAGCGTTGCTTCTCGATTTGCCCGGCGCGAGCATCCAGACCGCGGCGCACGGCGATGATTTCGGTAGCGAGCGCAGACAGGCGGCGCGCCTGCTCCGCATCCGGCAGCGACAAGCGCTCGCCCCAAGCCTCGCGGCCGCGGTCCGGAATCTGGCCGGTTTCCTTGATATCCGCGAAGAAGGCTTTCATAGCGTAGAAATCTTTATTGGTGAAGGGATCGAACTTATGGTCGTGGCATTCGGCGCAACCCATGGTCGAGCCCAGCCACGCGGTGCTGAGCGTGCGCACGCGATCGGCGCCATACTTGGCGAGATACTCCTTGGGCTGCAGTCCGCCTTCGGCCGAAGCGCGGTTCAGGCGATTGTAAGCCGCGGCGACCTTCTGTTCAACAGTCGAGCCCGGCAACAGGTCGCCGGCAAGCTGTTCGCGCGTGAAGCGGTCGAACGGCATGTTATCGCGGAAGACCCGCAGCACGTAATCGCGATACGGCCAGACGGGCCACAGATTGTCGCCATGGAAGCCGGCGCTGTCCGCGAAGCGCACCACGTCCAGCCAGTGCAGGGCGCCCATTTCGGCATAGCGCGGCGATGCCAGCAGGCGATCCACGACTTTGTCGTACGCATCGGGCGACGGATCGCGCACGAAGGCGTCCGCTTCTTCAGGCGTCGGAGGCATGCCGGTGAGATCCAGCGTGACGCGGCGGATCAGCGTGCGCCGGTCGGCTTCCGGGGATGGCGACAATCCCTCGCGCGCCAAGCGCGCCTGGATGAAATTGTCGATCGGATTGCAGATCGCCGCATTGGCGGCCGCTTCCGGCACCGGCGGACGCTTCACCGGCTGATACGCCCAGTGGCCTTCGTAAACTGCGCCTTCCGCGATCCAGCGCCGGATGGTTTCCTTCTGTGCAGCGCTGAGCGTCTTCCCCGAATATTTCGGCGGCATGGCTTGCGCGGGATCGGCGAAAATGCGTTTCACGACCGCGCTCTTTTCCGGATCGCCTGGCACGATCGGGATGGCGCCGGAAGCGGTAGCCTTCAACACGTCCTCACGCCGGTCGAGCCGCATTCCTGCCATGCGCGCGCGCTTGTCCGGGCCGTGGCAGCGAAAGCATGTATCCGACATGATCGGCCGAATATCGCGATTGAACTTGACCGGCTCAGCCGTGACGAGGCGCAGGCCGGCCGCGAGCAGAATCAGTCGCTCGGGATGCCGCATGGGTATATCGTACTCCCGTGGGGCACGGTAATCTAGTGTTAACGCCCGGCCAATGCACGCACAGCGAACCCGGTGGCGATCAGCGGGTTGGCCCACGAGCCATCGGCGCTGCGCGCCTTGCGAGACTGACCCGTGGCGCAGTCTATAATAATCGCTTATGACTTGGCGGATGTGGTTGCGCAGCCTCGTGGATTGGTGGCTGGCTTGTTGGAGCGCCCTCCGTCCCGGCCCCGAAACACGCCGCGGCGCAGCCTGGGGCACCGTCGCCGCGGCGGCCGCATGCGTCATCATCAGCGGAATCTACCTGCGCAGCGGCTTTGGCTACCCCTTCGACTTCGCCTTCTCCGCCGTCTTCGCTGCCCTGCTCATCCCGCTGACGGCCCTGCTCGTCGCCCTCCTGCTGACCATCTTCCGCAAGCTCCCGCGCATGGCCACGGGCATCATCATCGGGTCCGGCTGTGTCGTCGCGCTCATCTGGGGACCGCCTCAGCTTGGCGCCCTCATGGCCCTCCGTATCGGCCTCACCGAAGGCCTTCTCGGCGCGACCATCGCTACTCTCCTATCGCCGCGCTACAGCGAAGCTTCCCGCGGCAAAAAGATCCTCAACACCTGCCTGTTCGTGGTCGCCCTCGCCGCCAACGTCAATCTCGCCTGGCTCTTGATGAAAGCCGGCTCGTTGGATAAACTGACTGCCTGGAAGCCCCCCCCCGCCTCCATGCCCGCGCCACTCGCCGCGCCCAATCCCGCCGATACCGGCCCCTATCGCGCCGACACACTCTTCTACGGAATCGGCAACGATCTCCGCCGCCCCGAGTACGGCCCTTCGGTCACCATCAAGACCCGCACCGTCGACGCTTCCGATTTCTTCAAGGATTTCAAAGGTTGGCAGGCCTGGGTGCGCAAAAAGTATTGGGGCTTCGGCATGGACAAGCTGCCCCTCAACGCCCGTGTCTGGTATCCGGAAGGCGCCGGCCCATGGCCCCTCGTGCTGATCGTGCACGGCAACCACAACATGGCCGAATTTTCCGATCCCGGCTACGCTTATCTCGGCGAATTGCTTGCCACCCGCGGCTTCATCCTCGCCTCCATCGACGAGAATTTCTTGAATAGCGGCCTCTTCCACGATCCGCCCAAACAGCAGCAGGTGCGGGGCTGGATGCTCCTCGAGCATCTCAAGCTCTGGCAGGAGTGGAATCAGAAAGCAGGCAATCCGTTTTATGGCAAAGTCGATCTCAGCCGCATCGCGCTGATGGGCCATTCGCGCGGAGGCGAGGCAGCCGCCACCGCCGCCCTGTTCAACCGCATGCAGTATTATCCCGAAGACGCCAACATCCGTTTCAACTACGGTTTCGACATCCGCGCCGTGGTTGCCATCGCGCCCGCCGACGGCCAATATAAACCCGCCGGGCAGCGCCGCCGGATCGAAAACGTCAGCTATCTTGTGCTGCAGGGCTCGCACGATGGCGACGTCTCTGAATTCATGGGCAGCCGCCAGTATGATCTCACGCGCTACACCCAACCCGGACCCTGGTTCAAGGCCGAAATCTACGCCTACCGCGCCAACCACGGCCAGTTCAACACTTCCTGGGGCCGCAGTGACGTAGGCTATCCGCTAGGTTGGTTGTGGAATTTCAAACCGCTGTTGCCTCCCGAGGAGCAGCGGCGCATCTCCAAAACGTACATCACCGCGTTCCTCGAGGCCACCCTGCACGACCGCCGCGAGTATCTCCCGCTCTTCCAGGATTGGCGCGCCGGGCGCGCCTGGCTGCCCGACACCATCTATTTGAATCGCTATCAGGACGCCTCGTACATACCGGTGACTGCCTATCAGGAAGATGCCGATCTGACCACGACCACGGCCGAGGGAGGGCACATCGCCGGCGACCATCTCTCTATCTGGCATGAAGGCCGCATCCCCTGGCGCCAAAGCGATCGCGACTATAACGGCGTTTTCCTAGGATGGAAGCGCGCCAAAGACGCGCCCGCGGCGTCCTACACGATCACGCTGCCGGAAGGCGCTGCCGCGCGCTGGCAGTTAAGCCCGCAGTCGACATTGGAGCTGTCCGTCGCCGCGATAGATGAAGATGCCCCGCTCCCCGGCAAAAAGAAAGATGAAAAGGAAAAGAAGGAAGACAAGAAGAAGGAGCGCGAATCGCCCGACTTCACCATCGAGCTCACCGCTGCCGGAGGCGCCACTGCCGGCGTCCCAGTGAGCCGCTTCATCTCCATCCCCCCCCCGCTGAAAGAAGTCTTCACCAAGATCAGTCTGATCGACAGCGAAGGCTACGAGAAGGA
>Ga0073928_10009933_pt1 | contig 11473 bp, 10 predicted proteins | sample PaiPotPPA55metaG_FD_76969 | JGI IMG/M metagenome (GOLD analysis project Ga0073928, IMG submission 76969) | Iron sulfur acid spring bacterial and archeal communities from Banff, Canada, to study Microbial Dark Matter (Phase II) - Paint Pots PPA... ...
AAGTGGGGCTCCCGCTTGGGACCGGGAGCCCCGAGAAGGCGCGTTCCATTGTCAGTGTCGTTTTCACACCGACGCGTGGGGTCATCCATCCTAGCTTCCCTCTCAGAGGCAGGTGGGAACGATCTGCAAAAAATGGCGAGCAAGCCCCTTCCCCCCTCACTCGCCGCCTTTTACATTTCGTCATGTAAAACGCGCCTACACTCCCTCTGATGCAATAGCGCGGCCATCGCTGACCACTCCCGGTACAAAGTTAAGACCATTTTTATGTACGCCTTGCGTTTGCGCACCGAATGAGCCTCCGTTCCAAAACCGGGGCCGCCGCCTAATTCGGAACGGCACGAAACTGAATTGGGAATCGCTCCAATGGCCCTCGCCCATCCCCGCACCTACCTGTAAGCTCCCGTTTGCTAACTGTAAAGGATGTCTAGGGACGCTGTGTTGGGACTAGACGCTCTTAACTAGGTTCTAGAACCTTAGTAATGATTTTTCGCGACTCGCTGACCTATGGGTTTTTCTGCGCTATCCCCGCAACATGAAGCATGAACACGTTGTTTCTGTCCGTCGTTACCCACCGATCCTTTTACGTTCGCCTGCCCGCCGTAATTGTCCTCACGCTGTTGCCGGTCGTGTCCATCTATGGCGATGTGCCCGCGCGCCTGCAAAGCATTCCCGCCCCAGCGTGTTACTGCCACTGCCATGAAGCGATGGCGCGCCGCGGCTGCATCAAGTTGTGCGACGCCAAGAAGCACGGTACTGCCCGGTGGCTGGCAACGTCCTGCATAAAACCGCACTTCCAGCCTCCGCCAGATAAATCAAATGCCGGCCCGCACCTGCGGCATCCCGATCACGCGGAACACGCACAACTTTTTAATCAAAAAAACAACTTCAATAATTAAACGCGAGTTCAATAATTTGAGGCGCCTTCAGTAATTAAATTTGCTTGGCGAGAGCTGGCTGCTGATCTTTCTGTTGCCCCGGTTCGGGCATTAGCCCAGCCAGTATTTCGGGGATTTCAAACAGCGCGCGGTTGTTGAGCGCCTTCACATTGTTTTTTAAACGCGCCAGGGTTGCGGGCTCGACAATTTTCCTCACCCCTTCGGCAACGCTGCGAAAATTTTCCAGCACGATGCCCACTTCTTTTTCTTTTACCCACTCCGCGTTGTATCGTTCCTGCGGCAGAGTCCAGGCATTGCATTCGATCAACACCGGCAGATGGCGCACCATGGCTTCCGCGATGCTTCCGGGACCGGGCTTGCCGATCATAAAGTCCGCTGTGCACATCAAGCGGTGCACTTCCTTAGTGAAGCCCACAACATGCAACGGGAATTTCCAGGATTCGGCGCGACATTTTGCCGCCAGCTTTTCATTTCGCCCGCAAATCAAAATAAGCTGCACTGGAACGTTTGCGCGGTCCAGCCGCCGCGCGATCTGGTACATAACTCCCGAGCCGTATCCCCCAAAAAGAACGATGGCGGTCGGCAAATCTTCGCGTAGTCCCATCTGCTTTCTCAATTCGCGTGCGTCGACATTTTCCTGGACGTAAAACTCCGGACGCACAATCATTCCGGAAGTTTTGAAAATGTGTTGCTCATCGTGGCCCATCTCGCGCGCCTGTTCCGCGGCCTTTTCCGTCCCGGCAATGATGTATTGATCGGAGATCGGCTCGATCCAGAAACGCGGCGGGAAATCCGCCAGGTCAGTGATCAGCGTAGCAAAAGGCTTGCCCGGACATGCGGCATCCCAGCTTTCATGCAGCTGGCGGTTGAAATGCGGAATCACCGACACCAGCAAATCGGCGGGATGTTCACGAAAATATTTTGTAAGCAGCCGCACCGCCGGCCGGTGCAGGATGCGGATTATCATTTGCAAAACACGCAACAAGCTGGTGGACCCCAGCGTCCAGCCATTGCGCAGCAAGGCGTTGTACTGTTCCTGGATGCGAATACCGGTCACGCGGCGTAAAACATCCAGCCGGTCGGTCAGTTCCTGGAATTGCACTAGCTCCACTTGCCAGGGACGATTTTCTTGCTCGATGATGGATTTCAGGGAGAATGCGGCGTTGCGGTGGCCGCCGCCGGCGTCGTGAAAAACGATATGAATTTTCCGGGCTTTCGCGTTCATCTAGCGAATATTGCCAGGTTCATGCGCACATTGTTGCATGAATTCTGGCATTCCTCGGGAGCGCGTGCCATGCCATGTGGATAAAAATGTAAGCCGTTTGTGCTCAATCAGTTATGCAGCAACATTCATACACAATTCGCAGCCTCTTCACAGCCTGTTCATATCGTTGCGAAATCATACTCGTATGCGCTGCGACCTCCATGTTCACTCCGTCGCTTCGGGGATGTGCAGTACGCCGGTGTTGAACCGCATTTGCCGCGAATCCTATAACGACGCCACCGAGGTGTATAAACGCCTCAAAAAACTGGGCATGGCTATCGTGACCCTGACGGACCATGACTCCATCGACGCCGCGGAAGCCCTGCGCAAGTACCCGGATTTCTTTCTCAGCGAAGAGGTTACCGTGCGGATGCCTACCGGCACTGAGGTGCATGTCGGAGTCTACGACATTCGCGAGCGCGACCACGTGGAAATTCAGCGCCGCCGCAATGACTTCATCTCTCTGGTGATATATCTCACGGAGCGCAAACTATTCTTCAGCGTGAACCACGTTTTCTCCGGCCTGACCGGACGACGCGACCAACGCGACTTCGACTGGTTTGCATCTTATATTCCGGCGCTTGAAGCGCGTAACGGCCAAATGTGCGCGAAAGCCAATGCCGGTGCTGCGGAACTCGCAGCGCGTTTTGGTAAAGTGGCCATCGCGGGCAGCGACTCCCACGTCATCGCGGGCGTGGGTCTGACTCATACGGAGGTGCCCGGCGCGCGCACCGTTGACGAATTTTTCGCGGGGCTCATGCAAGGCCGCGGCCGTATACACGGTGCGCACGGCGGCTACGCGAAGCTCACCGCCGACGTCTTCAGCATCGTCAATTCCCTGTTGCACGAGAAGCCCTGGACACTGGCAATATCGCCGCTGGCAGTGCTCGTGCCGATTTTTACCGCCGCACATTGGCTGAACGAAATTCGCTTCTGCCGGAAATGGTCGGCCATTCTGGAAGGTTCGGAAAAACGCACGCAACACTTGTGGGACGTCGCGCCACGCGCGGATAATTTGATTCCGGAACATTTTCCGTTTGGCGTTCCGCTGGCATCGTCTCTCGGGCGCTCGTTAGGTACTTCCGCGTGAGGTAAGGCCGTGACTGTAACGCGCATGCTGTGGGGATTCATCGAAAACCGTGACCATCGGGTCATGCGGCAGATGAACCGCTGGCGTGCGCCGCGCTGGTTCCGCATCTGGATGATTCTCTCGACGCGCCTTGGTGACGGCTGGCTATGGTACGGAGTGGGAATCATGCTGCTGGCCTGGGGCGGGCCGCAACGCCTTGCCGCGGTTGGCGCAGCGAGCTCGGCAGCCCTAGTCGGCGTGCTGATTTTCAAGGCGCTCAAACATCTGAGCCATCGCATGCGGCCGTGTCAATTCGAGCCGCACAGCTGGTCCAAAGTTTTGCCGCCGGATAAATTCTCTTTTCCCTCCGGGCATACCATGACGGCGTTTTCCATCGCGCTGGTGCTCAGTTATTTCTATCCGGCGCTGGAAGGCACGCTGTTCTTTTTAGCCATAAGCATTGGGTTTTCGCGTATCGTGCTGGGCATGCATTTTCTCAGCGATGTGCTTGCCGGCGTCGTCCTCGGCGCGGCGCTGGGCTGCGGATCCATCACCGCTTTTGCGTCCCTCGGTTGGATCTGAGTTCGCTCCTAAACCTAAAAAATCGTTAATCTTAACCCCGCATTTTAAGTTTGGCTGCTAAAGTAATCCGTGTAGAGTTCCCCTCCCCTCACCGCGTTATTCTTCGCTTCCGGCGCATTTTGATCGCAGGAGATTTTCGATGGTCTATGCAGGCCGCTTCAAAAGCTATTGCCTCGCGTCAACTCTGTGTTTTTTATGTTTGCCGGCACTCGGATCTGCTGAGCAACATAGTGCTGTTCCTACGCCGGATCCCGAAACCTCAACAGTTTCTGGTTCCAATCTCGCCTCAGAAAACGTGAGCGGCGGTATCAATTCCGACTATGCGCTGCCAGACTATCCGGCTTCGGGAGATTCCCTCTCCGCATCTTCATCGTCCAGCGCTGCAACCCCGGCGAGCTTCCCGCTTCCGGATCCCTCCAAAGAAAATCCCGGCGTAGACCGAGAAGTGTCGTTGCGCAAATTGCCGATGAATTTTCTGCACGACCAAAAAGACATGTGGCTGTTCCCGTTGGAACTTGGCAAGGGACGCCACTGGCTGCCCGCTTTATTTATTACCGGAGGCACGGCCGTTTTTATAGCCACCGACGCGCAGACCATGCCGCACTTCCGCCAAACCACGGATTTCCACGGTTTCAATCGCGTGTTCAGCACCACCGCAACAGGCGCAGCTATCGCGGTTGTGCCCGCGGTTTTTTACGGCGTGAGCCTGCTTCGGAACGATTGTTACGACCAAGGCTCCGCGCTCTTTGCCGGCGAAGCAGTAGCGGACGACGCAATTCTCATGGTGGTTATAAAAGCGATCGCGCGGCGCCAGCGTCCTACGGAACTTCCAGTGGCGGGACCATATAGCGACACTTTCTTTCACAGCAATGGATCGATCTTCGGCAAAGGCACCAGCTTTCCCTCCGGCCACGCTTTGATGGCATTTTCCGTAGCGACGGTTTTCGCGCGGCGTTATCGCGAGCATCGCTGGGTTCCGTATGTGGCTTATGCTGCTGCCAGCGCCATCGCGTTCTCGCGCGTGACCACCGGAGCGCATTTTCCCGCCGATGTTTTCGTTGGCTCGGCTCTGGGGTTTGTGATTGCGCGGTATGATGTTCTTCACGGTCAGTGAAGAAAAAACTCCTGCTGGAGATTTCCGTTGAAGCCTCGGAAGCCGCTGTGGCCGCAGAACGCGGCGGCGCTGATCGTATCGAGCTTTGCAACGACCTTTCCGTTGCTGGCTTAACTCCCCAGGTAGAGTTACTCCGTCTGGTGCGACAGCAAATACAAATTCCTATTTTTGTGATGATTCGCCCGCGTGCCGGTGACTTTGTTTATTCACCAGCTGAATTTGCGCAGATGAAGAAAAGCATTGCTGCGGCCCGACATGCAGGTTCGAGCGGATTGGTCCTCGGTATTTTGAACCCGGATCACACCGTCGACCTCGATCGCACCCGCGAACTGGTCGAGCTCGCTCAACCCTTACCAGTGACATTCCACCGCGCTTTCGACGAGTGCACGGATTTGTCGCAAGCCCTCGAACACGTCGTGCGAACGGGTGCGTCTCGCATTCTTACCTCGAGCGGAGCGGCCACCGCTCCCCAGGGCGCCGGCAAGATTGAGATGCTTGTCGCGGCGGCCGGCGGGCGCATCACCATCGTCCCCGGGGCCGGCATTAATGCGGGGAATATTTTGCAGCTCGCGGCGGCTACACGAGCGCAGGAATTTCATTCCGGCTTGAGCAGCGTGTTGCCTCACGGGCAAACGGACTACCTACGGTTTGAAAAAGAGGTCCGCGCGATGGTCAAGCTGCTCTCGACCCTAACCTCTGAATAAATCGCGAGTATGCACGTGCAAAAAAGAAAAAAGGGCGCAGTAACCTACGCCCTTTTCGGACCAAAATTAGAAAACTGGCCGAATCCCCGCGAACCGGTCAGGCCTTTTGGGCTTGGCGGCGCAGGAATGTCGGCACGTCCAGATCGTCTACGTCCTGGTGTACTTCGCGAGGCGGCGGCTGTACCTGAGCGTGATGCACCACCGGTGCCGGCGGCGGTGGTGGCGGTTCTTCCTGTACCTGCTGCGTGATTTTTACTTCCTGCTGCGCTTCGGGCGCGGCCTTCCAGGTTTTCGCCAGGTAGGATGGCTTTTGATGGGTGTTCTTTTTATTGGCATCTTTGAAGCCTGCGGCAATAACGGTTATTTTGATGGTGTCCTTCATGGCGTCATCCTGCACCGCGCCAAAAATAATATTGGCGTTTTCGTGCGCGGCTTTTTGAATGACGCTGGAAGCTTCGTGAACTTCATGCAGCGTGAGGCTGGAGCTGCCGCTGATGTTGATGAGAATACCCTGCGCGCCCTGAATGGAATTGTCTTCCAGCAGCGGGCTGGCGATGGCGCGATTGGCGGCATCCACAGCGCGGTTCGTTCCGGTAGCCACGGCAGTACCCATCACCGCATAACCCTGGCCGGACATGATGGCTTTCACGTCCGCAAAATCGCGATTGATAATGCCGGGCACAGTAATAATGTCGGAAATTCCCTGCACCGCCTGGCGCAAAATGTCGTCAGCGATTCGAAACGCATCGAAAAAGCTGGTGCCACGCTCGACGGTTTCCATCAAGCGTTCGTTGGGAATCACGATGACGGTATCGACCGCGCCAATCAGCTCCTGCAAAGCCTGCTCGGCTTGCAGCATTCTGCGCCGGCCCTCAAAGGCGAACGGCTTGGTAACCACCGCCACGCTCAACGCGCCCAATTCGCTGGCGAGTGAAGCTACCACTGGCGCAGCGCCGCTGCCCGTACCTCCGCCGAGGCCGGAGGTGATGAAAATCATGTCGGCGCCTTCGAGCGCTTCGATGATTTTCTCGGTGTCTTCCAGCGCCGCTTTGCGGCCCACCTCGGGATTGGCGCCCGCGCCGAGTCCCTTGGTCAACTTCGCGCCAAGCTGCAACTTCACTGGAGCCTGCGAAAGCTTCAGCGCCTGCAGATCAGTATTCGCGGTAATGAATTCCACGCCTTCCACTTTGGCGCGGATCATGCGATTGACGGCGTTGCACCCTCCGCCACCCACACCGATCACCTTTATCTTCGCCGGCTGAAGCTCCTCGCTAAAGCTCATGCGGATTCCTGCTTCCCTTATTGGCATGCTTTCCCCTCGACATTTCTCCACATTTACCGCGCAGCGTTCGGGCAGGGTCACGAGGCTCCGGCAAACATAGCTTTTAATTTAGATACTAAATTTCCAGCGCGTTGCGGCGAGTTGCGCCGCGCTTTCGCGCCGTACATCACCAGACCGATTACCGTTGCATATTCCGGCTGCGCTACTTGTTCCGGCAGACCAGCCAAACCTTTGGGCTCCGCAATGCGCACCGGCAGGCGCAGCGACTGCTCGATGAGTTCGTCGAAACCATAGAGGCGCGCGCCGCCACCACACAGCACAAATCCCGCGGGGATTTGCGTTTCCAGGCCAGCGCGGCGCAGATCGTCGCGAATCATGGCCAGTAGTTCCATCGCGCGCGGCTCGATGATGTCTGTGAGCGCGCGCGCGAAAATCGTGCGCTTCGGCCGGTCGCCCACGCTGGCAATTTCAATGGCGCCGTCTTCGCGTAAAAGGTCGGAGGTGGCGCAACCGTTGCGGCGCTTGATTTTTTCCGCTTCGGGAATCGGTGTGCGCAAACCCACCGCCAGATCGTTCGTGAAATGATCGCCGCCGATGGGCACAGCGCTGGTGTGGCGAACCACTCCGCCGCCGTAAACAATCAATTCGGTAGTGCCGCCGCCAATATCGAGCAGGCAGCAGCCCAGATCCCGTTCATCCTGCGTCAAACACGATTCGGCAGAAGCCAGTGGTTCGAGCACCGTGTCGCTGATCAGAATTCCCGCTTTATTCGCGGCGGTTACCAAGTTCTGTGTTGCGGCCACGGAAGAAGTGACAACGTGAACGTTTGCTTCCAGGCGATGGCCGATCATGCCAATCGCATCACGGATGCCTTCCTGCGCGTCCACGCGGAATTCGTGCGGAAGCACGTGAAGAACTTCGCGATCATCGGGAAGCGAAATGTTCCGAGCGGCGTCGATGGCACGGCGAACATCTTCGCGTTCAATATCGCGCTGGCGCGTGCCCAGTGTGATGCCGCCACGGCTGTTGACGCCACGCACATGATTGCCGGCTACGCCGATTACCGCGGACTCCACCGGAACATTTGCCACACTCTCGGCTTCTTCCACGGCACGTCGAATGGAGCTCACGGTGGAATCCAGATTAACGATCAGGCCTTTGCGCAGACCCTTGGATTCCGCGGCGCCCAGAGCGAGAAAATTTACCTGCTCTTCATCGATTTCAGCGATCATCACGCAGGTTTTCGTGCTGCCAATATCCAGCCCTACGATGTATTTATCCTTCTTGCTCAACTCTATGCTCCTGCCTGCACTACCTGGCTTTCGCGACCGCTACGCCCGCGCTGGAGTCGGGGTTCAAGATCACTTGCCGAGAATACTGCAAATCGATGGACCGCACGTGGCCTGCGTTGGCTTGCCACTGTAAGAAATTTTCGACCAGCATGCGATATTTCGCGGCAAAATCTCCGTTGCCAAAATGAATGGTAACCGCCTGCGGATCGGTGGGCCCGGCTAGACCGACCATGACCGCGCGAAAATCCCGCGAGCTGCTGAGATCGACTTCGCTGACTTGATCGGATGAGCCGGAGCGTACCAACTCAATGGCTTTCACGAAGTCCTGATACATCTGCATGCGTTTTTCGCGCTGGTCACGCGGAAGCTCTTCGGGGACGCCGCTTACGATGGGGAAATGCCAGTCTTCGCCCTCGGGCCGATCGAGAATTACGCCATGCGCATCGATGAGATAGAGGGCGTTGCCGGTGCGCGCAAACGCGATGGGGGTGCGTTCGTAAAGCTCCACGCGAATACGATTTGGCAAAATGCGCTGCACGCTGGCGGATTCCACCCAGGGCAACTGTTCCAGCTCGCTACGGCGCTTGTCGAGTGGAATTTGCAGCACGCTGCGATTGCGGTCGCGCAAAAATTGTTTGAGCACCGATTCGCGCAAAACGATTTTATTGCCGGTCAGATCGATCTGATCGGGTTTTGTAAGGGCAAACTGCGGCGAATACAACAGAAAGCGCACACCTTCGATAACGACCGTAATGCTGGCAATTCCCGCCACGCTCAAAATCGCCACTTTCCGATAAAAGGACCAGCCACGCCCAGCAAATTTTTTCCTGCGAATCTCCACCGGCCGCTGACGCCGCAGATAACGCGGCTCTTCATCGGTAAGCAATTCTGGGCGATAAGAATCAACGTCCGCGAGGCCAGATTTATTTCTGGAGATGGTCTTTACGCGTTCCATACGACCACCTCGTTCTCCAGTTCGAAGCCGTAGGCTTTTTGTACCCGCTCGCGAACGTCGGTAATGAGCGCGAGCATGTCTTTCGCGCTGGCTTTTCCCGCGTTCACGAAGAAATTTGCGTGCCGGTCGCTGACCCGCGCGTCGCCAACGGAGAGGCCTTTCAGGCCAAGTTCATCGATCATGCGCCCTGCGGACGCTCCGGGAGGATTCTTGAAAATACAGCCGGCGCTCTTCTGACCGAGAGGCTGGCTTGCGCGCCGTTTTTCGTTGCAGATACGAATCCCTTGGAGAATTTCGCGGAATGGCTTGGAGGGAAGTTCCAGCTTCACCGCGAGCATCATATCATCGGGCGCAAAAGATGTATGCCGGTATTCGAAGGAAATTTGATCGCCCTTCAGAATTTCGATGCTGCGCGCGCCGCCACGATAAACTTTTACTTCCCGGACATAGTTCCCGATTTGGATTCCGTAGGCCCCGGCATTCATGCGCAGGGCGCCCCCGACCGTGCCGGGAACTCCGATGAGCCCTTCCATCCCGCCAAGATCGTGCTTGGCGCACAAAGTTACGGTTTTTCCGAGGTCGGCGGCGGCATCCACGATGGCGATGTTCCCCTCGATGACCACGTCGGGGTCCGGTTGCGCGAGTTGCATCACCACCCATGGGAGCACGTTGTCGGCCACCAGCAAGTTTGAACCGCCACCCAGAAATTTAAACGGGATGCCGTTGGCTTCCAGCAGTTTCACCACTTCGGGAATCGATTCGTGACGCGTGAGGCGAAGAAGATCAGTGGTGCCGCCGATCCCCAGGTAGGTGATATCGGTGAGGGAGGCATCGCTTTTCAGTTCGACGCCCAGGTCGAGCAGGGCCGCGAGTACTTTTTTGTCTTCAATACGCATGTTGCGCTGGTCGCTCCGCTCGCAGCAACGCGAGAATTTCATTGCTGGCGCGGCTTACGCTGCCTGCGCCGATAGTGAGGATGGCATCGCCGGGCCTGGCTTCCGCGAACAGGCGTTCGATGCCGGCCTGCATGGACGGGTAATAAAAAACGTGTTTGTGACCGGCTTCGCGAATGGCGTTGCCCAGCGCTTCGCTGGTGATGCCCTCGATGGGCGCTTCGCTGGCGGGGTAAATATCGGTAAGCACCAAAACGTCCGCTAGATTGAAAGCGCTGCAGAATTCATTCCAGAGATGCTGCGTGCGCGAATAGCGATGCGGCTGGAACAGCACCAGCAGGCGATCGAACTTGCAAATTTTGGCGGCTTCCAGCGTGGCGCGAATTTCCACCGGATGATGCCCGTAGTCATCGATGACGGTGATGTCGTTGGCCACCCCTTTGATATCGAACCGGCGGCCAACACCGGAAAACTTTGCCAGGCCGTCGCGGATGAGTTCGACCGGCACGCTGAGATACAAGGCCACGGCCGCTGCCGCTGCCGCGTTGCGCACGTTGTGAATGCCCGGCGGGTTCGGCAGGCGGAAGTTGCCGAGCGGTTCGCCCTTAAAAGTGAGCTTGAACTCGCTGACCAGCCCTTCCAGTTTTATTTCGCTGATCACCAGATCGGCCTGGCTGGATGTGCCGTAAGTAATGATGGGGCGCTTGATGTGCGGCACGATAGCCTGCACGTTGACCTCATCGAGACACAGAATTGCCGCGCCGTAAAATGGCACGCGATTCACGAATTGAATGAAGGCGTCCTGAATGTCTTCGAGTGAAGTGTATTGATCGAGGTGTTCGCGGTCGATCGTAGTGACCACGGCGACCACTGGCGCAAGCAACAGAAAGCTGCGGTCGCTCTCGTCGGCTTCTACTACGAAATAGTCCCCTTTGCCCAGTTTGGCGGTCGTGCCCGCCTGATTCACGCGGCCACCGATCACGAAGGTAGGATCGAGATGCGCGGCCGCCAAAACCGAAGCAACCATGGAGGTGGTGGTCGTCTTTCCGTGGGCCCCGGCAACGGCGATGCCATATTTCAGGCGCATTAGCTCGGCAAGCATCTCGGCGCGCGGAATCACCGGAATTTTCACTTTGTGCGCTTCGATAATTTCGGGATTGCTGGCGACGATTGCGGAAGAGGTCACCACCACGTGCGCGCCATCCACGTTGATGGCTTCATGCGCATCGAAAATTGTGGCGCCCAGTTTGGCGAGCCGTTCCGTGATCGGCGAAGGCTTGCCGTCGGAGCCGGAAACGGAATAGCCCAATGTCAAAAGCACTTCGGCGATACCGCTCATACCGATGCCGCCAATGCCCACCAGATGAATGCGTTGAAAATTCCGGAAGCTGACCATCATGGCGCGACCTTCTCCCGGTCCGG
>Ga0073928_10009934_pt1 | contig 11472 bp, 12 predicted proteins | sample PaiPotPPA55metaG_FD_76969 | JGI IMG/M metagenome (GOLD analysis project Ga0073928, IMG submission 76969) | Iron sulfur acid spring bacterial and archeal communities from Banff, Canada, to study Microbial Dark Matter (Phase II) - Paint Pots PPA... ...
CAAGATCACGCCCGGATCAAGCATCACCAACCCGCCGTTTTGTGGTTCACCGGCCTCTCCGGCTCGGGCAAATCGACCATCGCCAATCTCGTCGAATCCCGGCTATACGCGCATGGCGTCCACACCATCATGCTCGATGGCGACAATGTGCGGCATGGGCTCAACAAGGATTTGGGGTTCTCCGAGGTCGACAGGGTCGAAAACATTCGCCGCATTGGGGAAGTGGCAAAGCTCATGACCCAAGCCGGGCTGATCGTGCTTTGCTCCTTTATTTCACCGGCCCGGGCCGAGCGGCGGATGGTGCGCGAATTGCTCGACAGACATGAATTCATCGAGATTTTCGTCGCCACGCCACTTGCGGATTGCATCGCGCGCGATCCGAAGGGCCTCTACAGAAAGGCGATGGCCGGAGAGATCAAAAACTTTACCGGCATCGATCAGAGTTACGAACCTCCGGAAGCGCCCGAGCTTATCGTCGGGCTAGACAAGCAGACCGCTGCGCAGGTGGCGGCACAAGTCGTCGCGCTGCTCACCACCCGCGGCCTCATCGATCACATCGACGATCTCGCCGCCGACTGGTCGATTTGAGGTTTCCTTACCAGCGTTTTGAACGGCCGGACAATTATGGTATAGTTTTAATCATGAGAACTTTGACACATACTGATTGATTTTTATCATCAACTGAAGTTATAACAATGGCGACCTTGGGCAAGTTCTATGATTTCGCAATCGCGGCAGTCAAGCGACATTGGGCTTGGCTTGTTGGCGTTATCGGAACTGTTGCAGCAGCTGCTGTAACAGCTTTTGCTACAAATTTATTTACGCCGGTCGGGGCGTATCTGTCGGAAAAAGTTTCCCCATATTATTGCGAGTATCGTCAGCACGGCCAAAAGCCAATTAGCGACGAAACACAATTCAACATTCTGGTCAGCCGGTTGACGGGCGACCCGTGGCTATCCCGTAGAGATAGCGTAATGCGCACTTTTCAAAATGAATTTCACCTCACTCCAATTTGTGATTTGTTTAAGCTTGATTACTCAATGGATTCGCAAGCCCGCACGAGTGACCTGCGCAAACGTGCGATGGAAGTGATAAAGGCGAGAAATGCCGATCTTCTTCTTTTTGGAGAAGTTACCGACGAAGATACCGTCGTGATTTATGCCGTAAACGACCATGGATATTGTGATCTTCCTTCAAAGCCGACATACGTCAAACATGGCTTCCTGCAAGGCGAAACCACTGCGGAGGAGAAGATAAATCTTATCAGAGCCTCGCTCGAAGAAATAGACTCGACTTGTTTGAAGCAGTCGTCCTATGATGATTGGGGGTTTTTTGCACAACGAATGAAAAAAATGGAGACGTTCTTAAGTCATTTTGAATCTAGTCATCCAGCATATTTATACATTGCCAGCTCATATTTAGAGGCCATGCGCCTTTTATATGGCAATGGTCAAGGCGATGTTTGGTTTTCCAAGGGTGAAGAGTTCGCAAAACGTGTGATAAATAAAAATCGAGACAAAGATCAGGAAACTACCGAAGCGCTCAGCTTGGTATACACTGAATACGCAATGTTGCGTGACGCAAGGTTGACAAAACCAAGGATAAAAACGATCAGGAAGCCGAAATTGGGGCGCTAAATAAGGCTATCGGACTCAACCCGAAGAATGCTTTCGCCTATCGCACAAGAGGCTTCAGTTATTTTGCAAAGGGGGATTTGGACGCCGCGATCAAAGACCACACCGAGGCCATCGGCCTCGATCCGAACGATGCTGCGTCTTATGAGGGCAGGGGCGAAGCCTATAGCAATAAGAGGGAGTGGGGCCGCGCGATCGACGATTTCACAAAAGCCATGGACCTCGATCCAGAATATGGCCGTACTTATTGCTATTGCCACAGGGGTCTTGCTTATCTGAACAAGGGCGACTTCAACCGCGCGATTGAAGATTACACCAAGGTCATCGAACTCAATCCGAAAGTTGCTGCCGCCTATACCGCCAGAGGCGGCGCCTATGGGGGAAAGGGCGACTGGGACCGCGCGGTCGCGGACTACGACAAAGCCGTCGAACTCGATCCGAAAGATGCCGCAGCCTATAACTCCAGAGGCTATGCTTATTCGAAAAAGGGCGGCTGGGACCGCGCGATCGAAGACTACAGCCAAGCGATCAAGCTTGATGGCAAAAGAGCTAATTTGTGGAATAGTCGCTGTTGGGCGCGTGCGATTGCCGGCCAACTGCAGGAGGCATTATCGGATTGCAACCAGTCGCTGAATCTGGTACCCAACGATGCCAACACGCGCGACAGTCACGCTTTTATTTACCTAAAGATGGGCAAACTCGAAGATGCCATAGCTGACTACAACGTAGCGCTGGGGCTCAACCCGAACCTTGCAGCCTCGCTCTATGGCCGCGGGGTCGCCAAGCTGAAGAAGGGGGATAACAGGGCAATTCCGACATTGAATCGGCGAAAAGAATTCGACCAGAAATAGCCGACGAGTTCCAGCGCTACGGTGTACAACTCACGCAGTTTGCGCAATCGCCGCCGCGCTCTCAAACAAGCCGCGCCCATCAGTCCCGCCAACAAAGGGCTCGATGAGATTTTCCGGATGCGGCATCAAGCCCAGCACGTTCCAGGTTTGGAACAAATCCCAGCGATGTTATTGCGAATTCGCTTCCTTTCACCCGCCGGTCAGCGGGTGGAGATCGCGCACCATGGCTTTCATCCGCTCGTCGAGCACATGGGTATAGATTTGCGTCGTTGAAATATCGGCGTGGCCGAGCAATTCCTGCACGACGCGCAAATCGGCGCCGTTTTGCAAAAGATGACTCGCGAAGGCGTGGCGGAGCACATGTGGGCTTATCCGTGCGGAGCCAATCCCCGCAGCGGCGGCGCACGCCTTGAGGTCGCGGGCAAATGCCTGGCGCGTGAGATGCCCGCTCGTGCTATCGGCCGGAAACAGCCAGCAGCCGGCCACCCCGGCCCCAGCAAGGGTTTTTGCGAGAAATTCGCGGTAGGCCGCAATTGCCCGCCGCGCCTCGCCCGGCAGCGGCACCAGCCGTTCCCGCCCGCCCTTGCCGCGAACGTGGATGAAAGGCTCCTTCGTTTGCGCCGCGGTCGCAGGCAGTGCCACGAGTTCGGAAACCCGCAGACCCGTCGCGTAAAGGAGTTCGAGCAGGCAGGCCGTGCGCAACGCGCGCAGCCGTTCGGGCGCGGGGCGGGCGTCGTCGTCGAGCCCCTCCTTGGACACTGCCAGAAGGTGGTCCACCTCGGCGACGGACAGGGTTTTTGGCAGCCTCCGGCCACGCCTCGGCGCCTCGACGATCAGCGCCGGATCGTCGCTGCGGCGCCCGTCCGCGACGAGAAACCGGTGGAACTGACGGATCGAAGAAAGTTTGCGTGCGCTCGACGCGGGTTTGAGACCGCGCGCCGCAACCAAGGAGAGATAAGCACGAATGTCGCCGGTCGCGGCGTTCTGCGGCGTCTTTCCCACGCGGGCGAGTTCCGCGGCATAATCGGCGAGATCGCAGGCGTAGGCATCGAGCGTGTTTTTCGTGGCGCCGCGTTCGGCCGCGATCATCTCGAGAAAGGCTTCGATCAGGCGAGGAATGTTTCGCGTCATGGCCGGCGGCTCCACTACTTGTTCAGCCGCGCCGGCGGAATCAATTGGATCATCTCGCGCGGCTGCGGTTCGACGAACGTCACCAGCGCGATCATGCCGCCATAGACGATCCCCGCCAGAATGCCTGCGAGCAAAAGAAATTTTATGAGTGAAGGCATGCGATTCTCCGTTGGCGGTTCGCTGTTATCGGACAAGGGTGGGCGCGCGGCACCTGGTTGGATGGGCGGCTTGATATATGCCATGCGCAGAAAGCACTATTGTATTAGTTATTTATAGAGAATTTTCCGTTTGGCGGAGGTGCGTGCGATGAAAGCGATCCGGAATCTTGTGTTCATTCCGTTCGGTTTCATCATTGGACTTACGGTAGACGTCTTTGAAGAACACCGCCATGCAGGGACGACGATCGCGGCCGTTCACGTGTCCACGGCCTGGGGCGGCACGGCCGCGTCGGAGCGAGTCCCGTTCGTTCCCCTGTGAGATCATTCCTTCTTTCGACGGTGACTCCCCGGCTCCTAAGGATCGCGGACAGGCGCCGGTCCCTATTGCGAAAGAGTCTCGGCGAGCCTGGCGGCGTAGCGGGCCATCGGATCGACCTCGAGATTGATTTCATCGCCCCGGCGCCTTTCGCCCCAGGTCGTAATCTTCAACGTATGCGGAATGAGCAGCACCGAAAAAATATCCGCTTCGACGCGGTTGACCGTGAGCGACGTGCCATCGAGCGCGACCGAGCCTTTTTCCGCGATGAACCGCGCGAGGTCATTCGGGGCCCTGATGTCGATGCGCCGCATTCCGTCGAAATCCGCGATCGCTGCGATTTCCGCCACGCCGTCCACATGTCCGGTGACGATATGGCCGCCAAGTTCGTCGCCGAGTCTGAGCGCCCGTTCGAGATTGAGCCTTGTGCCCTGCCTCCAATGCCGCGCGGTCGTGCGCGCGAGCGTTTCCGCGCCAACATCGACCCCGAACCAGCTGCGGTTCCCGCTTTCGCCATACGCGACCACGGTCAGGCAGGGACCGCTGCAGGCGATCGAAGCGCCGGGCGCGATCGTCTCCACCGGATAGGAACAGGCGATGCGCAGATGGTTTAACTTGGCCCCTGCCTCAGCCGATTCCACCTCGCCGACATCGCTCACAAGGCCGGTGAACATGAAACCACTCTTTCGTAACGGGTCAGCCGGTCCGCCCCGATCATGCGCGTTTCCGCGAGGCGATAATGGTCCGTGGCGCCAAGCAGGGCCGCCGTGTCCGCGTCGAGGCCCAAAACGCCGTCCCGGCCGAGCGGTTCCGGCGCGGTGATAATAATCACTTCATCGGCGAGCTCCTGCCTTATCAACGCCGCCGCCACGCGCGGGCCGCCTTCGCAAAAAACGCGCGTCAAGCCCCGCGCAGCCAATAGAGTCAACGCGGCATAAAGATCGACGCGCCCCGCCGGGTCGCGGCGCACATGCGCGACCTCGATATCGGCTTCGCGCAAACGCGCGGCACTCGTTTCGCCCGCCCCCTCCCCGGCGATAACCAGCGCCGGAATTTTTGCCGCCGTCGCGGCAAGCTGCGACGAAGACGGCAGGCGCAGATCGCTGTCGAGCACGACGCGCAAAGGCTTGCGGTCTTCGAGGCCGGGTAGCCGCACGCTCAACAGAGAATCGTCCGCCAAGATGGTGCCGATGCCGGCCATCACCGCATCATGCATCGCGCGCATGACATGCACGAGCCCATTCGCCGGCGCGCCCGTAATGACAAGACGCGGATCGCCGGCCGGCCCCGCCGCATAAAAGTCCGCCGTCAAGGCGAGTTTGAGACTGACCATCGGTCGCTTGCAGGTGACTCGCAAAAAATGGCCGAGATTGGCCCGCCTCGCCTCCTCCGCACGCACGCCGCGCGTCACTTCCATGCCGGCATTGGCCAAAATTTGCGCGCCACGCCCGCAGGCCCGAGGGTCGGGATCGTCAACGGCATAGACCACGCGGGCTAACCCCGCGGCGATAAGCGCATCCGTGCAGGGCGGCGTGTGCCCATGATGGCTGCATGGTTCCAACGTCACATAGAGCGTCGCGCCGTGGGCTTGCGCCCCCGCCTCGCGCAGGGCTTCGGTTTCCGCATGCGGGCGTCCGCCGGGCTTGGTCCAGCCGCGCGCCACGACGACGCCATCCTTGACGACAAGCGCGCCGACCGCGGGGTTTGGCGCGCAAAGCCCGAGCCCGCGCCGCCCAAGGGCAAGAGCCGCGGCCATGAATCGCGTGTCCGCGCAGGACTGGATCATGCCTGGCTCGACGAACGCGTTTTTGTTCGCGGAGGATTTGTGCCGTCCTCCGGGGATTGCCCGGCGCCATTCGCCAGTTCGTCGATGAGCGTGTTAAAATCGCGGGCCTCGCGAAAATTGCGATAGACCGAGGCGAAGCGTACATAAGCGACGCTGTCGAGCGCGCGAAGACCTTCCATGACGAGCTCGCCGATCCGGTCGCTTGGAATTTCGCTATCGCCCTGGCTCTCGAGTTGGCGCACGATTCCGTTTACCATCCGCTCGACGCGATCCGGCTCGACGGGCCGCTTGCGCAAGGCGATTTCGAGCGAGCGCAGAAGTTTTTCGCGATCGAAAGGCACCCGCCGGCCGGATTTTTTCAAGACCACCAATTCGCGTAATTGGACGCGCTCGAACGTCGTAAAACGGCCGCCGCAATCGGGACAGATCCGGCGGCGGCGAATGGCCGATGCATCGTCGGCCGGGCGAGAATCCTTCACCTGGGTTTCGAGACTGCCGCAAAAAGGGCACCGCATGGCGAAAAGGCCTCAAGGCACGATCTCGCGGACGGAAATCCCGCAAATCATGCGAAATCCGGCGGCGGAAACGAGAGCCGCGTCCGGCTCCGGCTTCCACGTCATACCGCAGCTTGGCATGAAAAAGTCTGGCGTGAAAGCTTTCCGTGAGGCTTGTTTGAAGACCTTATGAAAAACATACTCTATATGACCGAAATTCTCGAAGCACGAGATGACCGCTATGCGCAAAGCTATCTCTCTGGTCTCGCCCTCGCAGCCATAATGATCGCTTGGATTTGAATGAGTTCCCAACTAGGCCATCGAGCTTGACCCCGCGCTCGAACTGTCTTGAGAGGAAGGTGCGGCATCGGTATAGGAAGAGGGTCGGTTAGGCAGCACCGCGAGGGTTGCGCTACCCGCCCCGGCCCGCCGGTTGCCCGTGGAAGCACCGGGGCACAGGACCCGGCGCGGCGGATTTCGTCTGTCTGGCCAGCGCTGCGCGCGGCGCAATAACGACGCCTGAAACGCTTTTCTGAAATTGCAGGATTTGGCCCGATGCAGCAAGTCGTATCCAAGACCCCGCAGCCTGAGGCCACTCCTTCCATTGGCCATTCGAGCCTGGCGGCGATGGGCCTATCCGCGCTCGGGATCGTCTTTGGCGACATCGGGACGAGCCCCCTTTATACCCTGAAGACCGTTCTCGACCTGACCGGCGGCACGCCGGCGCCCGGCACCGTCCTTGGCGTCCTCTCGCTGATCCTATGGACGCTGATCATCATCACCTCCGTGAAATACGTGACCGTTGCGATGAGCATCGACAATGACGGCGAGGGCGGCATTCTCGCCCTCATGGCTCTGCTCGGCATCAAGAAACATCAGAGGCCGGCGATTGTCGCCGTCGGGCTGTTCGGTGCCGCGCTGATCTACGGCGATGGCGCGATCACCCCCGCGATCTCGGTCCTCTCTGCCCTCGAAGGGCTCAACATCGCGACCCCGGCATTGCAATCCTACGTTCTGCCGGCGGCCGTCGGTATTCTTGTTGCCCTCTTCGCGATCCAGCCCTTGGGCACATCGCGAATAGGCAAGGCCTTCGGCCCGATCATGGGTCTTTGGTTTTTGTCAATCGCGGTGCTTGGCATCCTGGGCATCGTGCGGCATCCGGCGGTCTTCGCCGCCTTCAACCCCGTCATTGGGCTTCGCTATCTGTTTTCCGACGGCTACGCGAGCTTCCTTGTTCTGGGCGGCGTCTTTCTCTGCGTGACCGGCGCCGAGGCGCTCTATGCCGACATGGGGCATTTCGGCCGTCGCCCGATCCGGCTCGCCTGGTCGGGTATCGTCCTCCCGAGCCTGATCCTGAATTATGCCGGCCAGAGCGCCATCGTCCTTGACGGCGCACCGGCCACCGGCAACATCTTCTACCGGCTGTGTCCCGAGCCGCTGCTCATTCCTTTCGTCGTCCTGGCGACAATTGCGACGATCATCGCGAGCCAATCGATCATCACCGGAGCATTCTCGATGACAAGGCAGGCGATCCAGCTCGGCTGGCTGCCGCGTTTGCGGATCGACCAGACCTCCGAGAAAGGCTACGGGCAGATCTATGTCGGCGTCGTCAACTGGCTACTCATGATTGTCACGGTCTGCCTGACGCTGTTTTTCGGCAAGTCGGACAATCTGGCCGCCGCCTACGGCATCGCTGTGTCGGCGACCATGCTCATGACCTCGGCGCTCCTGTTCATCGCCATGCGCGAGATTTGGGGCTGGGGCCTGCTGGCGAGCGGTGTGGCCGCCGGCGCCTTCCTCTGCGTTGATGCCAGCTTCTTCCTTGCGAATCTGGTGAAGGTCGCCGATGGCGGATACGTTCCGCTGCTCCTGGCCAGCCTCGTCTACGCGGTCATGCTGATCTGGCATCGTGGATCGGCGGCCGTCGCACGGCATGCGAGCGAGCGGCTCGTTCCGGCCGGCGAGTTCATGGGCATGGTCGAATGCCGGAAGATTCCGCGGGTTCCGGGCGCCGCGGTCTTCCTCACATGGACCTCGAGCGGCACGCCGCCGGTCATGGCCTGGCATGTCAAGCACAACCGGGCGTTGCACGAGCGGCTGCTCGCTCTCAGGGTCGTGACGGAACCCATCCCCTGGGTCAACGAGTCCGACCGCCAGTCCGTGATTGAGGTGGCCCCCAATTTCTGGCGCGCGACGGCGCGCTATGGATTCATGGAAAGGCCGGACATTCCTGCCCTGTTGCGGCAGGCGCAGGCGCAAGGCTGCCTTCTTCAACTCGACGACGTCACCTATTACGTTGGCCACGAAACGATCGTTCGCCGGGAGGACGGGACGGGCATAGCCAGATGGGAGGAAGCTCTCTTCGCCGCGATGGTGCGAAACGCCGTGCATGTCAGCGATTTCTTCAGACTTCCGAGCGACGACGTTGTCGAAATCGGTCGGCAGGTTGCGATCTGATCGGGGCCGCGCACGCGGTAGAGCCGCGGGGGCGCCATGCCTCTTCGTGGCGCATCGGCATTGCCCAAGAAAGTCGCGATGAGGCCCATGGTTTCACGTGACGCGCGCGGAGAATCCCAACACTTGACATTGTTCCATCCTTTAATCATCGCCGCCAGGTTCTTGTCATGCCGCTGCCGGCTCGCTTAAGGGACTGCGCCGCGGCCAGCTGGGCATCGAAAAGGCGACGGCGGCAAGCAGGGAGCAGGGCTTCCGTCGCGCGCTGCCATTCGGCTTCTCCGCCAAATTCGTCCTAAATCTCGCCGGCACGCGTGGTTTTGGCCGCATGCAGTCGACCTAATTATACTCGTCCGGCGATGGTGGAACCGGCAAAACCGGCACGCCCTCCTCGATCAAGGCGCGTGCGTCGCCGATGCTTGCCTGCCCGTGGATCGCGCGCTCGGGGACGACGCCATTGTGAATTTTGCGAGCTTCCTCGGCAAAGCGCGAGCCGACATCGTCCGCCTCCGCAAAAATGCGTCTACGAAAAGCGTCGATCATTTCCCGCGATTTCCGGTCGTGCCGATCGAGAAGCGCGACCTTGGTTTGCAAATGAGCTTGCGCCGGAGGTTGGGCAGGCTCGGCCTCGCCCCGGCCCGCGACCGCCGGCGCCATGATTGCCTTTGTCACCTCCGTGACCTGGCAAAGCGGGCAAGGGACGAGGCCGGATTTAACCTGCGTGTCGAAAGCCTCGCTGCTCTGGAACCAGCTGTGGAATTCATGGCCGCGCGCGCAACGCAAGGCGAATTTGATCATTGCACTCCGCCGTCGAGTAGCTCATCGAGCTTGCCATCGCGGTCAAGTTCGTGCAGCTCGTCGCAGTCGCCGATATGAATATCGTCGAAAAAAATTTGTGGAACGCTCATCCGGCCACGCGCCCTTGCTCTCATGTCCGTGCCCGTCCGCGGGTCGGCATCCACCGCGATCTCGGTGAATGCAAGGTTCTTCTTGCGCAACAAATCCTTGGCCCGGCGGCAATAGGGACAGGCGGCCTTCGTATAGACGGTGATTTGCGGCATCGCGTCACCCTTTCACAATAATATCTTTATATGGGAGACTCGGCCGAAGCCACAACCGGCGTCATCCCTGGCGGAAGGGGCGCGGCAAGCGCCGCGTCAGCCTCACGCTGCTTCCTAGATAGCGCGCTCTCGGCCATCCGCCGGCGATGGCGCTGGCATTGACGGCTTGCGTCCTGGCCGCGCTGGCTCCTGAGCCGGGTTGTTTGGCACGGCGGGCGATGGAGGATGCACATAATTCGCAACATACGCAGTTTTCCGCCGCCGTTCTAAGGTGCGCTTTGCTCCCAAAACCAAGGCCCATCATCGCGCGCGCAAAACCTTCATGGACGCCGCCAACCTCGATCAAAGCCATGAATTCAAACCAAACCCCATCCGTTGGTCGACCAGCGAATCTCTGCTTAGAAGCGAACGCCGCATGGGGCCGCCTCGGGAACGGAACTGGGCTCCCTCCGCTTCAATCCCGTCCGTGCGGCTCGACGAGAAGCTCAAGCGGATAGCCTTGAAAAGCCTTGTCGATGGCGAGCACGACATGGCCGTGGAATTTCTCGACGCCGAGTTCGCCACGGCTCATATAATCGCTGAGCTCGTTGTAATGATCGATATCGCGGCAAAGCACCCGCATCAGATAGTCGATCCGGCCGCCGATTTTGTAGCATTCCAAAACTTCGTTGCGCTTGCGGATGGCCGCCAGAAAACGCTCGAAATCGGCTTCGCGGTGGTTTTCGAGGATCACCTCGACGAGAAGCATCACCGTGCTGCAGATTTTCGCAAGATCGAAGTCGGCGACATAGCGCCTTATCAGACCAGCCTTTTCGAGCGCTTTGACCCGCTCTAGGCAGGCGCTCGGCGACAAATGTACATCCTCGGCGAGGCGGACATTGCTGATCCGCGCGTCGAGTTGCAGCCGCTTCATGATTTTGAAATCCATTTCGTCGATCATGTGCCGGCGCGCCATATGTCTCTCGCTTGCCGCCTAAACGTTCGAGGTTTTCGAACGGTAACCGGCGTTTGGCCGTGGACAAAATAGGTGCCCGCGCATTTTTGCCCGCGAAAGGGGCTTTGTCGCGGAGATTCTGCGCGGAAACGGGCCAAGTTCCGGCGCAAGAGCGCCGCCTTCCATGCGATAAATCTTCCTGGGAGGGAGCGTCGATAGGAAGCCGCCATGACTTTGCAAAGCCCCATGTCCTTGCCAGCCGCCATGTCCCCGCAAAGGGTCATCGCTCAAGAAGCCCGCTTTGGCGCGAAAAATTACGCGCCGCTTCCGGTTGTCTTGGCGCGGGGCGCCGGCGCGCATCTCTTCGATACCGGCGGCAAGCGCTACATCGATATGATGAGCGCCTATTCGGCGGCGAGTTTCGGCCATCTGCATCCGCGTCTTGTCCATGCCATGAAACGTCAGCTCGATCGCTTGGATGTCGTCTCCCGCGCCTATCATTCGGATAATCTCGGGCCGCTTTGCGAGGAACTCGCGGGGCTCGCCGGGCTCGATGCGTGCCTGCCGATGAACACCGGCGCGGAGGCGGTCGAGACCGCGATCAAGGCCGCGCGCCGTTATGGTTATGACCGGCTTTCGATCCCCGGCGGCAA